>Ga0315292_10002704_pt1 | contig 10059 bp, 8 predicted proteins | sample YL17G13_0_MG_FD_204029 | JGI IMG/M metagenome (GOLD analysis project Ga0315292, IMG submission 204029) | Sediment microbial communities from Yellowstone Lake, YNP, Wyoming, USA - YL17G13_0 | ecosystem: Environmental > Aquatic > Freshwater > Lake > Sediment | place: USA: Wyoming | collected... | reverse complement strand
CCCTCATCAAGCCATCGGGGAAGCTCCCCCTGTTCTATATTCCCGTGCAAAAGCAGGTGGCACAACTCATGTTTCAGAGTCGACTCAAGAGAGAACGGTTTTGCGTAAACCCTTGAGGTATCAAGCACAATAAGGTTTCTGCCTGGCACGGCATAGGCGACAATAATGTTGCTGCCGGCAAATTTTATGAATTGCTCACTGTCTTTTGCCAGAACTATATCGGGTCTGAAATCGACCTGCCACTGCAGGGTTTGTGCAAGTTCCGATTTGACGGACGGATATGCCTTTGTTACCTCCTGAGCAACGGCAGACAAAGAATCTTCATAGATAATGTCTGCCGCCTCTGTCCGTAGAGTGATATTTTCAGCATAAAGGAAACTGAAGGGGACAAATAAAATTATCACAAGGAAAATCAACCGTCTTGTAAACATGGTGGATTATTTTTGCTTTTTTGCATGAAAGAAGGCAATCTCCTTTTTGTCGATTTATCAACCTGACCCGGATTATTCATAAAACCGGCACAGTAAACGAGGATAGAGTATTTGAGCGGTTTTTTTTGCCGATAGTCAAATACGGAATATAAAAATAAAGAGGCAAAAACCTCGGAGGGAGGAACGACCGAGAATGAGCGAAAATACTCTATCTTCGTTTCAACCGGAAAAATTTATCAATAATCCGGTCTAATGCTATAATAAGCGGAAATAAGAATTAGTCTATGAAACCATAAAGAATACATATGCCGGAGGCATGATGAGGTCGTTGAGGATAGCGCTTGCACAGATTAACCCTACTGTCGGAGACCTTGAGGGTAATGTCGCCAAGATTGTCGGTTATATCAAAAAGGCCCAAAAAGCAGGCGCCGGGGTTGTGGCATTTCCCGAACTCGCTATAACCGGGTATCCTCCCGAGGACCTGCTTCTAAAAACACGGTTCATTGATGATAACCTTGCAGCCTTAAAGAAAGTTCAGAGAAATGTCGGCGACATAATTGCAATCGTCGGCTTTGTCGACAGAAAAGACGATATCTATAATGCCGCCGCAGTGCTGTTCGACAAAAAAATCATCGATATCTATCACAAGAAACACCTCCCGAATTACGGCGTCTTTGATGAATACCGCTATTTTCAGGCAGGCGACAGGTGTCCAATATACGGGATCGGCGACACCTGGATAGGCATAAATATCTGCGAGGACATCTGGTACCCTGAAGGGCCTGCGCGGACCCAGTCGCTTGCAGGCGCCGAGGTAATCATAAATATAAACGCATCTCCATATGATACAGACAAGGGGAAAGTCAGAGAACATATGCTTTCGACCCGCGCCTCAGACAATCTTGTGGCCATAGCTTATCTGAATACGGTCGGAGGCCAGGACGAGCTTGTATTTGACGGTCAAAGCCTCGTTCTTGATCAGGACGGCAATATAATTGCAAAGGGAAAACAGTTCAAGGAAGACCTGATTGTTCTTGACCTTGACCTTGAGGGCATCATGATGAAAAGGCTCCATGCGCCTCTTAGAAGACAGGAGGTCATGAAGCTCGAAAAAGGGGCCTTTGAAAAGATTATTGTTCCGGTCAAAAAAATCAAACAAAGAAAACGATTGATTACCTCTGCGAAAATCACAGATCTCGAACCACGGGAGGAAATTTATCGGGCGCTCGTCCTTGGCACAACGGATTATATCAGTAAAAATGGTTTTAAAGGCGTTATAATCGGGTTAAGCGGAGGCATAGATTCCGCTCTCGTTGCAACGATTGCAGTCGATGCGCTCGGTAAGGACAATGTAAGAGGTCTTTTTATGCCCTCGCCCTATACTTCCGAAGAAAGCAGGGAAGACGCTTATGCCCTTACAGCGAACCTGGAAATAAAAATGATCAAAATACCTATTCTTGATATTTTCCGGACTTATCTTTCTGCATTCAAAGAGGAATTCCATGGCCTGCCTTCCGACACTACTGAAGAGAACCTCCAGGCAAGGATCAGGGGCAATATCCTCATGGCCTTTTCGAATAAATTCGGATGGCTTGTCCTTACCACAGGCAATAAATCCGAAATGAGCGTCGGTTATGCAACTCTGTATGGCGATATGGCAGGCGGATTTGCGGTCATCAAAGATGTCCCTAAGACCATGGTCTACGAACTATGCAGTTGGAGGAACAATCAAGGTAAAAAAATAATTCCCGACAGGATATTTTACAAGGAACCTTCGGCTGAATTAAGACCCAATCAGAAAGATACCGATTCCCTGCCGCCCTATCCCGAACTTGATCCCATACTCAAGGCTTATATTGAAGAAGATAAGAGTATGGAAGAGATACTGTCTCTCGGCTGTGAACCGGAATGTGCCCACGAGGTAATCAGGATGATCGACACAAGCGAATACAAAAGAAGACAGGCGCCTCCCGGGATCAAGATAACCTCCAGGGCCTTCGGAAGAGACAGGCGTTTTCCTTTGACCAATAAATACAGGGGCTACTGATGAAAAAGTTATTTTTTGTATCCACAGGAATTTTACTGTTATTGCATTTGACCCTGATTCCCGTTTTTTCCGCCGACATTAAACCCCTTCAGATCAAGAAACAACCTGAGATTCAGCAGATAAGACCTAAAAAGCCGGTCAAGATAAAACTGAAACGGACAGGGGAAGGTAAATATACCTGGGACCTTACAGGCGACGACGTAGACGAGCTCGTCAGAGCGGACAAAAAACTGAGGAAACTCCTCAATTTAGATTGAGAACTGTTTAATATGAAGGGTACACTTTATATAGTCTCAACACCTATCGGCAACCTTGAGGACATTACCTTGCGGGCTTTACGGATTTTGAAAGAGGTGGACGTCATTGCGGCTGAAGACACCAGGCATTCATTGAAATTGCTCAGTCATTACGGTATTTCCAAACCGATGATCAGCTATTACAAAGAACGTGAAAAGATAAGGGCTGAGGAGCTTACGGAAAGACTTCTCGCAGGCAAATCAGTGGCGCTTATTTCAGACGCCGGCACCCCGGGCATAGCAGATCCCGGGACTATCCTGATCAAAAAAGCCCTTCAGGAAAATATTACGATCGTGTCTGTTCCGGGACCGTCGGCCTTTGTTGCGGCCCTTTCGGTCTCTGGAATTCCCACTGAAGAGATCACATTCGTCGGCTTTCTTCCTTCAAAGAAGACCCATCGCGAAAAGCTGCTAAGGGACCTGGCGCTTGAACGAAGAACGCTTGTCTTCTATGAGGCGCCGCACAGAATCATGGAAACCTTGTCCGCAATGGAAACGATATTCACCGGCAGAGAAGCGGCAGTAGCCAAAGAGATTACAAAGCTGTATGAGGAAGTATTCCGGGGCGGCATTTCGGATATACTTCATCAAATGGGCGGATCAGTAATTGCCGGCGAATATGTCGTCATTGTGGAAGGCAAAAAAGAAAAACCCAAAGCCTCCTTTGCGGAAGCGCTTCCCGAAGTATTTTCTCTTATGAAAAAGGGGTTCGGACGAAAAGATGCGGTCAAAAAAATTTCCGAAGCCTATGGATTGAGCAAAAAGGAATTGTACGACAAAAGCCTTGCAGAGGAAATTGCTTGACTTTTTCGGCACTTAACAATAAAATTTCGGTATTATATAGTGAGGGGGTAAAGTGTCACAGAGACTTCTTCTTGCAGACGACAGCATAACTATACAAAAGGTTGTTGAACTCATCCTGGCCGAGGAAGATTTTGAGATAAAATCGGTCAATAACGGGGAAGAAGCACTATCTGTTATTTCATCCTTCATGCCCGATATTGTACTTGCCGACATTGAGATGCCGAAAATAAACGGCTATCAGCTCTGCGAGACCATAAAACAAAACCCGGCTACGAACACTATTCCGGTAATACTTTTAACAGGCGCCTTTGAGCCTATAGACGAAGAACTGGCAAAACAGGTCCAGGCGGATGATTTCATCATCAAGCCTTTTGAATCACAGGAGTTGATCAGCAAGATAAACGCAGTCCTGACTATTTCATCCGTTACCGAGGCGGAGTTCGCTGAAGAGGACACCGTTGAAGCGGAAGCCGTCAGCCTTGAAGAAGAAGCGCCTGCAGAGGAAGTTTCCTTAGAGGAGGACCTCTGGGCGATGGAAGAAACTGCGGAAATTCCCAAGCTTGAGGGTTGGCCGGTTGAAGAAGTCATTGCTCCCGGAGCTGAAGAGTTCATACAGATTGAAGAGGAAACGATAGCTGAAATTGAAATGCCTGCAAAGGAAGAATTAAAGCCCCGCCCTGCCGAAAGGCCTTATGCTGCCGAAGTGAAAGCCGGCGCTTTAGAGACGGACCTGCCGTCGAAAGACGAATTTAAAAAATATTTTGAACGTATTGTCAATGAAAAGATGTCTTCTCTTGTTGCATCGCTTGACATAAAAGAAGCCGTTATCTCCTCTTTAATGCCTTTGATGAAAGATTCCATTGAAAAGATTCTTTGGGAAGTCGCCCCGGATCTTGTTGAAAGGATGTTGAAAGAAATGCTGAAAGGCACTCTCGAATCCTTAACAAAAGAGGTTGAGAAGGTTATCTGGGAGACTGTGCCTGACCTTGCCGAGACTATGATTTCTAAAGAAATAGAGAGGATTAGGTCAGAATTTTAGACAAAGGCTTCGATCCCAAAGGCGTAGAAGAAAACTGGTATGATTTCTGGGTCTCAAAGGGATATTTTTCTCCCGACCCGGCCCATACCGGCGTTTCCTATTCTCTGGTAATCCCACCTCCGAACGTCACCGGTTCCCTGCATATGGGGCATGCCCTGAATACCGTTTTACAGGATATCCTGTCGCGCTGGAAGCGTATGTCCGGCTACAAGGTCCTCTGGCTTCCGGGCACGGACCATGCAGGCATTGCAACACAAAATGTTGTGGAAAAACAGCTTGCCGCAGAGAAACTTGACAGGCATACCCTCGGTAGAGATAAATTTATTAAACGGGTCTGGAAATGGAAGGCCGAATCAGGCGGGACTATCATCCACCAGTTAAAGAGGCTCGGGGCCTCCTGTGACTGGTCGCGGGAGAGGTTCACCCTTGATGAAGGTCTCTCAAAAGCCGTCAGGGAAGTTTTTGTGCGCCTGTATGAAGAGGGCCTTATTTACAGGGACAACCGCCTCATCAACTGGTGCCCCCGCTGTCATACGGCCCTCTCCGATCTTGAGGTGGAGCATGAAGAATTAGAAGGTAATTTGACATATATAAAATATCCTCTTTCCGGCCGCAGCGGAACATATATCACCGTTGCAACAACAAGGCCTGAAACAATGCTTGGAGATACCGCTGTTGCCGTAAATCCTGAAGACGACAGGTACAAAGATTATATCGGCAAAACCGTTGATCTGCCGTTAACGGTGAGACAAATCACGGTTATTTCAGATCCGGCCGTTGATCCCGCCTTCGGCACAGGGGCAGTCAAGGTCACGCCTGCACATGACTTCAACGATGAAGCTGTTGCAAAGAGACAGGACCCTCCCCTGAAATTTATAACGGTCATCGGCGACGACGGACATATGACGGAATATGCCGGGGGGAAATACGCGGGTCTCGACAGATATGAATGCAGGAAGATCGTCCTGCAGGACCTGAAAGACCTCAACCTTATCGAAAAGCAGGTCGCTCACAAACACGCCGTCGGACATTGCTACAGATGCAAGACGATCACGGAACCCCTGTCAACGCCTCAGTGGTATGTGAGTGTTCAGTCCATTGCACGCGAGGCAATAAAGGCTGTCAGAGATGAACGTATAAGGATAATCCCTAAATCCTGGGAGAATACTTATTTTGCATGGATGGAAGATATAAAAGACTGGTGCATCTCACGACAGATATGGTGGGGGCACAGAATTCCGGTCTGGTACTGTCAGGAAATACGGAGCGATATGTGCAGAAGTAAAAACGGGATAATAGTGTCAAGGGTTGATCCTCAGATATGTCCCTATTGCGGTTCTGCCGGATTGAAACAGGACGAAGATGTGCTGGATACCTGGTTTTCATCGGCCTTATGGCCTTTCTCAACCTTCGGATGGCCCGATAATACCGATGATTTAAAAACCTATTATCCAACCAGCGTTCTCGTCACGGGCTTCGACATAATCTTTTTCTGGGTAGCCAGAATGATCATGATGGGGCTGAAATTTATGGGTGACGCGCCCTTCAGGGATGTTTATATCCATGCCTTGGTAAGGGACATGAAAGGCCAGAAGATGTCGAAGTCAAAGGGCAATGTTATCGACCCGTTAATCATGATGGACAGGTACGGCACCGACGCATTTCGCTTCACCCTTGCAGCTTTCGCGGCCCAGGGAAGGGATGTTAAATTCTCTGAAGACAGGGTCGAAGGTTACCGCCACTTCGTAAATAAGATATGGAATGCAGCCCGTTTTATAATGATGAATATAGTAGAAGAAGACGGACTGCGGAGAAGCGGAGAAGCGGAGATCTCTCCTTTACAGCCGAAGGACCTTGCAAGCAGGTGGATATTAAGCAGGCTTGCAGCTACTGCGGATGAGATGAATACGGCACTGAAAGAATACCGTTTCAACGACGCCGCAAACAGCATCTACCAATTCATTTGGCACGAGTTCTGCGACTGGTATATCGAGCTGTCCAAAATTGAGATGCGGAATCGGAAGTCAAAAGAGGACATTATCCAATGCCTGCTTTACACGCTTGATATCTCCCTGAGGCTTCTTCATCCCTTCATGCCTTTTGTGACCGAGGAAATATGGCAAAAAACAAAAGGGGAAAGGCGCGCATCCCAAAGGCATGAACCGGAAAGCATAATGATATCGGAATATCCGAAAGCGCTTCAGCGTTATTATCAGGAAGAAGAAGACATGTCCTACATTATAGATGCGGTCATGGGGATTCGCACTATTCGCGGAGAATTGAATATATCCCCTTCTCTTAAGCTGAATGCGTCGATCAGAACGTATTCCGAATTCGCCGAACGGGTCTTGCATGAAAACGTACAGTATGTTAGAAGCCTCGCAAAGGCCGAAGAGATTATAATCGGAATGAATTTACATAAACCCGAAGGATCTGCAACCGCTGTCAAGGGTTCCATGGAGATATATATACCTCTGAAAGGCGTCCTGAACATTGCTTCGGAAATAGAAAGACTGAATAAGGACATAGCGAAGATAGAGGCTTCCATTGCAATTCTGAACAAGAAACTCTTTAATGATGACTTCCTCCTGAGAGCGCCAAAAGAAATAGTTGACAAGGAAAAGGCAAAATATGACGAACTCGTCAAGATGAAGGAGAGGATTTTAGAGAGCATTAAATTGTTAAATGAAGCGGAGGTGAAAAATGAAACGTAAAAAAGAAAAAGAGATCCAGAACAGTGATATCGAATTTCTTGAGGGTGAATTCGTCAGTGTTAAACAGAGCACCGTAAGGTCCGTGGAAGGCGGACACGTCGAACTCCGTCAGGTCGGCGCCCTCAGCATAGACGGTGAACGCATTGAAGTCACCCAGGGGGCCTCCGGCATCCTCAAAGGTAACGACATAAAGCTCAACCAGAGCATCAGCCTTATAACGGCGGCGGACAACGTATCGGTAAATTATTCTCTATCGCCGGTCACTGTTTCAAGAGAACATGCGTTGGCCGACAATTCGGCAGTCGGTATTATGGCGGCGCGTGAAATCAAATCCGAAAATACTTCCGCCTTTCTTGTGTTAAGCAATAAAATCGAAGGAAATATTACAACCCTGCTTGACTGGAAATCCGCTCTCGCTTTAGGCGGAGTTCTTGGAGGCATCTGGGGCTTCTTCTCCCTCCTGACAAGAAGGAAATAAAGTGGATATCCCGATAGGCGTCTCTGCATTGCTCCGGCGCGCCCTTGAAGAGGACATCGGCTGTGGCGACATTACCGCTTCTCTTCTCCTGCCTGAAGAAAACATATCAAAAGCGCATATTATAGCAAAAGGCGGCTTAGTGCTTGCCGGTCTGCCTTTTGTCCGGGAGGTGTTCCGCATTCTTGATCCATCCTTATCTATTAAAACCTTTTTTCGCGACGGCGACCGGATTAAAAAAGGCGATGTAATCGCCGAAGTATGCGGCAAAACCCGGACGATCCTTTCCGGGGAGCGTGTAAGCCTCAATATTCTACAAAGGCTATCCGGCATAGCAACACTCACTTGTTCGTATAACGACAAAATTCAGGGCACAAAAGCGAAGCTCGTTGATACAAGAAAAACCGCTCCCTGCCTGAGATTCATGGAAAAATATGCGGTAAGAACAGGCGGCGGCGGCAACCACAGATTCGGGCTCTTCGACGGCATCCTTATCAAGGACAATCATATAAAAGCAGTGGGCAGTATAAAAGAGTCCGTAAACCGTGCAAAAAAAGGGCATCACCTTCTCAAGATCGAGGTGGAAGTGGAAACACTTGATCAGCTCAGGGAGGCAATAGAAGCCGGTGCGGATGTTGTCATGCTGGATAATATGCCTGTTCATGAGATGAAAGAAGCCGTAACGCTTGTGAAAGGCAGAGTTCTCATTGAGGCTTCGGGAAATGTAACGCTTGAAAATATCAAAGACATTGCTGAGACCGGTGTGGACTTTATATCCGCAGGCGCTCTGACACACTCTGCCCCCGCAGCCGATATATCCTTGAAAATAATAACCTGATTTGCTATAGTGGATTTTATACAAATGCTTAAAGGAGGTTTTTTATGACTCTGAAACAAGTAAAAGATATGGCAAAGACAAAAGGCATTAAAACCGGCAACATGAAAAAAGCTAATATTATACGCACGATCCAGAAGACCGAGGGTAACTTTGACTGTTTCGGCGCCGCGATAAACGGAGCGTGCGACCAGTCAGACTGTCTTTGGCGGAATGACTGTCTGCAATGCCTCTAAGCCATAGAGAGAGGCTTATTGACAGGCTTTAATACAAATTTTCTACTCTAATCCGGATTAACGCCGTCTTCATGGTAAGTGCTGCGGAGGAACAGGGAACCGACTGCGCCTAACAGAGCCACTCCTGCGGCAAGCAACAATGCCGGGGACAAGGAATGTGTGATGTCTGCGATAATCCCGGCGATACCGGGACCGGCAGCCTGGCCGATGCCAAAAAAGAGCGTGATAAAACCGATCCCCGCAGGTGCAAGCCTTGGCCCAAGCAGATCTCCGCACGTTGCAGCCATAATCGCGGGAATACTCCATGCCGTGATGCCGAACAAAACAGCGGAAAGGACGAAACCGGGCGGCGAAGGCCATAGCGCAAATAAACCAAATGCAACCGCCTGGATAATATAGACTATCAAGAGGGCTGTTTTGCGGCCAAATTTGTCCGAGAACGAACCCCAGATCAGACCGCATACCAGGCTTAACCATCCCATGAGCATAAACAACCTGCCGGCTGACTCTTGTGTGTATCCGCCCTCGGTTATCAGGTACTTGGTAAAAAAGGTCATGTAGATGATGTACGAGAATCCAAAAGCAACGTAGATCATCCCCAGATGCCATACAACGCCGGACCGATAGACCATTCCCCAGTTTAATTTTCTCCCCTTGACGGCGACAATCGCGCTGCCTTTTGGAGCGCCTATGGGAAGAAGTTTGAGGTCCGAAGGACAATTGCGCAGAATAGCCAGAGCAAGGACCGCCAACCCAAGGGTTATGCCTGCGAAAATAAACCAGCAAACGCGCCAACCGTTCGGGCCGTAGGCGGCGAGCACATGGGGCACAAGAAGTCCCAGAACAATCAGCGCCAACGAAGAGCCTGTCACGCCGATCCCTGTGGCCATACCGCGGCGACGCTGAACAAACCATGCGGCAAGGAGTCCAATGACCGGAACATTGCTGGCGCCGCTGCCGATACCGGTAAGCGCCCTCCATGCAGCGGCAGAGGCAAAACTATTTGCGAAGCCGGTCATCAGCATGCCTGCAGCAGCCACTAAAAGACCCGCAGTGATAACGACCCTCGGTCCATAACGCGCCGCAAGGGCCCCTCCAAGAACGGACAAGGCCAGATATCCGATTAGATTGGCTGTGGCAAGGCCGCCGGCGTGGGCGTTATCTAATCCCAGCCCGGACTGC
>Ga0315292_10002703_pt1 | contig 10061 bp, 11 predicted proteins | sample YL17G13_0_MG_FD_204029 | JGI IMG/M metagenome (GOLD analysis project Ga0315292, IMG submission 204029) | Sediment microbial communities from Yellowstone Lake, YNP, Wyoming, USA - YL17G13_0 | ecosystem: Environmental > Aquatic > Freshwater > Lake > Sediment | place: USA: Wyoming | collected... | reverse complement strand
CACTGTGGTGATCCCGACCTTCATGTTTTAGCGTGGCGGAGCTGCAACACGATTCGCCCTCATAGCAGTTCAAAGGCCTGCCCCCCCGCACCAGATGCAATCCTGGCGTGGGGCTTTCAACCACTTCGGCTCTTCCAAGACAATTCAGAATGGGGTTCAACTCTAACTTAAGAACTGGTACAAAAACTGGGGGAAGGTCATCGGGGTTATGACTCATGGTTGTAAGCTATCGCTTTTCGAACGATCGGAAAGGTCAACAATACGATACCCATCGCTCGTCAGAAGGACCAACCGGCTGCTTTCCACTATGTATCCTAGGGGGGCCCTATGGGAATCGTCTTGACTTCGGGGCAGATCTCATTCAGTATCGTTACCAATTTCCCTATCCAACTAGGTTCACTCAAACCCTTTTTCGGGGATAAAGTTCTGCGAACAGTGGGGGGCAAAGATGGAACTGCAATGTCCCAACTGCAAGGCCACCATCGCCGACGCCCGATCCGAAATCCTGAAGGAACTGGACAAGAGCGAGAACAACCCCTCCGCGGTCACGGTCGCCCTGGTCGATGACCAGCGCATTCTCTGGGCCGAGGCTTTTGGCTCGATCGACCAGACCGAGGGACTGGCGCCTACCACGGAAACCCTCTTTTGCATCGCCTCCTGCAGCAAGGTTGTTGCTACGGTTGCCGTGATGATCCTAGTCGATCGCGGTCTGATCGAACTCGATGCCCCGCTGGTGGGCTACGTGTCCGACTTCCGCATGATCGACGGCGAAGCCTACCGCGACATCACCGTGCGCATGCTGCTCAACCACTCGTCCGGCTTGCCTGGCACCCATTTTCCCAACATCCTGACCATTGTACCGCGCTCTGGCTATGCCGCCCAGGTTCGGGACGCACTGGCCAGCGAGCGGCTTAAGCACGCGCCGGGCGAGATGGCGGTGTATTGCACCGATGGCTTCGCTCTGATCGAGCTGCTGGTCGCCGCGGGGACTGGTCAGCCTTACACTGATTTCGTCGAGAAGGAGATCCTGTTGCCCTTGGGCATGAGTAACAGCCGTTTCGCGCTGGCCCCCTTTGACCCCGGCAGCTTTGCCCCCGGGCTGGATGGCACGGGTCGGCCCGAGCCGCAGGAATATGTCAACGTCTATTCCAGCGGCCTCTCTTCGACACCGAGCGACTTAGGGCGGTTGGCGATGATGTTCCTCAACGGCGGTCAACTAGGGGACCGGCGCCTACTGTCGCCTGAGGCCGTAGCCGAGATGGGTCGGGACCAGACCGTGGACCTGCCGCTCAACCCGATCACGGATCACTATGTGCATTTTGGCCTGGGCTGGGACGGCGTTCGCCAAGGTGGGCTAGCGGCGGTCGGGGTGACCGCGTGGTACAAGGCGGGCGACGCCGATCATTATCACAGCTATTTCATCGTCGCCCCCGACGAGCGCCTCGCGGCCGTGGTCATGGTCGTCAACGGCCCTGCCGCTGTCCTGGCTGAGCGCATCCTGCTCAACGCCTTGGCCGAGCGCGGGAGCATCGCCAAGGTTCCGTCGCCGCTGAAACCCGTCACCCTGCCGGCCATTCCGGCGAGCGATGAAGATCTGGCCTCCATCGCCGGCGTCTACGCCAGCAGCTATGGTCCGCGGCGGCTAGATGCGCAGGCCGACCGTACCTTGACCTTGTCTAATTTCGTTAACGGTCAATGGCAACCCTCTATTAAGGGCCTCAAGCTGCGCCAGGACGGTCGCTTCGTGGCCGACCAGTGTCCCGAAACAGCTTACCGCGGGGTCGTCGCTAATGCTCGCCGTTATCTGGCGGTGCGTAGGTCCGGCGGGCTCGGGCACTACGAAGCAGAACTCCCCGAAAGCCATGACCTGCCACCCGGAAAGCCCCTATCGCCCAGATGGCAGGCGCGAGTCGGTCAGTGCTGGCTGATGGTGAATGACCCTTACAATGCCTTTCTGGCCTTGGGCAGGCAGCCGCCCTATTTCAGCCTGGGACAGGTACAGGGTCTGGATGGCTATCTCGCCGTTTCGCTGATGGAAGCGGGGATGGAACTGGTACAGGTTGTGAATCCGGGGGGGAGCGACGATCTTGCCCGCATGTGCCTCAAGATTCCCGTCGACAACGGCTGGGGCCTCAAGGATCTAGGGATCGTGGACCGGGACGGCGAGGAATGGGCCCTCTGGGGTAGCACCCTGTACCGCCCGTTGGCCACCGCGCCTTTCTTGAGGTTAGGCCATGGCACTGTGACAATTGGTCACGAGGGCTTGGGCGAATGGCGCCGATTGCCGGCGACCTCGGCACTGATACTGGCCGGAACAAGTAGCTGGTATCTGTATAACACCGAATTCGTACTCCTGAACTGGGGGCTGGAGGAGGGCGCCGTTGGTGAGGTCGAAGCCGGCGCTTACCTGCTGCTGCATGGCGCACCGAACACGTCGATCACGCTGACGGTTATCGGTTGGACATGATGACTGCATGGATGTCAGACCCCATACATCCGCAACGGATCGTGCGTGGAATCCTTTCCTGGCAACGTGCCAAGTGACCGTTTGCAGGTGGTCAGATGTTCGCAATGCCAACAAGCTCATGAAACAGATGGGCCAAAAAGACGACCCACTGGCTATCAGCAGCCTTAACGATTTGTTTTGCCAATCGCTCGTCGAAGGACGCAAGGAACACGGGCTCCCGCAACATAACGATACGCATGGTTCCGCTCGGACCGCTGATGCGAAAGTCAAGATTTCAAAGGTAAGGTCAGGCTCCGGTTCAAATGTCGAAATCGTAACCGGCCCCCTTACTATCCATGCAATAGGCTGAATTGGGTAATCGCTGGTGGATGATCGTTTGTGTGCATGATGAACTTGGGTCTGTATCGCTCGGGCATCCCAAGAGAATCCTCTGTGCTCGATTTGTGTTTGACAGCCAATGGGCAACTGCTCTACACTGCCACTCACCTGAAACGAGTCCTATCATCTCATCAAATGGTCATTCAGGAATGTCTCCTCAACTATTCAGCCGAACACGAGCAGAAGCACAACAATCTTCTAAAATGCGTGAAATTAAAACCGGAGCAAAAAAGGAGGGTGAAATCATGAAGGCTCTTATCGTTTACTACTCAATGTACGGACACATTCATCAGATGGCGGAAGCGGTAGCCAGTGGGGTGCAGGGAGTTCCCGGGGCGGAGGCAGTCCTGCGCCGCGTTCCCGAAACGTTGACCCAAGAAGTTCTTCAGAAAATGGGGGCTATTGAAGCCCAGAAAGCTTTCGCTCATATCCCGGTGTGCACCGTGGATGAGCTGCCTGGTGCCGATGCCATTATTTTTGGAACCCCCACCCGCTTTGGCAATATGTGCGGGCAGATGCGGCAGTTCTTGGATGCAACCGGTCAGCTCTGGGCCAAGGGAGCTTTGGTTGGCAAGGTCGGAAGTGTGTTCGCCAGCTCGGCCACGCAGCACGGTGGTCAGGAATCCACCATCCTGAGTTTTCACATAACCCTTCTTCATCAGGGGATGATCGTTGTGGGTTTACCTTACGCTTTTACCGGCCAGATGAGGATTGATGAAATTACCGGCGGATCCCCCTACGGCGCGTCCACAATCGCCGGAGGCAAGGGCGAACGCATGCCCAGCGAAAATGAACTTTCCGCTGCCCGCTTTCAGGGTAGACATGTCGCCACGATAACTTCGAAACTCGTGAAATGAAAACCAAGAGGAGGTTACAAATGGCGAAACTGAAATCTATGCCGTGCTGGATAGGGCTGGCCGTATTACTCCTAATTGTCACCTTTATCGGGCAAGTCCTGGCCCAGGAAGCTCCCCGCATGACTAAGGAGGAGCTCAAGGGTCTGATGGTGAAACCGGATGTTGTTATCTTCTACTGCGCCTGAACGGGCGAAGGAACCAGTGCCCGGGTGGCACAGGATTTTGTCAAAATGGGGTATGGAAAAATGTATGCCCTCAAGGGCGGGTGGAAAGAGTGGGTAAGCGCGCAAATGCCGGTAGAGTCTAAATAGCCCTCGATCCCCGCTCGGATAATGCCGGTGGGGATTTTTTTGTCGAATGCAGCCGCAACCAAGGGGCTCTCAGGACAGCGCGATAGACTACGGTTGAAATCGCGTGCCGGAGAGACCGGTGCCCCACTTTCGATTTGGCTATAGTCTTTCCGCCCAAATTCAACGGCCTTAATATATTCCTTAGTTCACCCCTATCTCAGATTGAGTTACGGCCTCGCCGTGACATCTGTCTTATCGAACATCAGTACTCAGGGTCGCCTAGCTTAGTCCCATCTGAAAACCAAATACTGATAGGCTTCGGAACCTGACATCTCTCTGTATCCTAATGCAGCTCACATTTCTTATCTCTACATTTCTCCATCAGCTTGACTCTAAATGCCAAAAAATGCCACCATTTCAAACTGAAAATACAGCCTTCACCTCATTTACTTATGCTGATTGAGACCTATCTTTTGTCTATTATGGGCTCATTAATGGAGCAAGGGGTTGTTGATGTTTTTGCACCGTTCGTCATCGGGAAGGAGGTAGTGAGATGAGATTCATGGTCAAGGTTATTTGGGACGTGGAGAAAGGAAACGAACTGGCAAGGAAGGGGAATTTGGGGAAAATAGCTCAATCAATCTTGGAAGAAATCAAACCTGAGGCAGCTTATTTCCTTGCAGAGGAGGGTAACAGATCTGCCATCCTGTTCGTTAATATGGAGGATGCTTCTCAGATACCAGCCATAGCTGAACCTTGGTTCCTGGCTGTGAATGCGACTGTGGAGTTTCAGCCAGTAATGAAGATGGAGGATCTTCTGAAGGCAGGGGCAAGTATCGAGAAAGCTGTGAAGAAATTCGGTTAAAGTTAAACCGATTGGCCCTCTGTGCTAATTGCGGAAAGCCCCCGGAAGGGAACCGAAGCCTCTTGAAGGCTTCACGTTGAAAAGCTTCCGGCGGCTTGGTTTCATACCCTTGTCCAGATCGCGCGCCGAAAGCACCACCCGTCCGCTTTCCACTACGAAACTTATCGCCAGGCCGGTAAATCTGAAAAATCTCCGGCGGTGGTCACTTTCAGCCTTTCCTTGAATTTGGAAATCGAGACAGTCAGTGCAAAAGAACTCTGCCATGACTATCTTGTCAGGTAAGAGGGAGGGAGAAAGCATACGGAGGTCAATAGCTGAGCTGGATGTCCCCTCAGAAATGATGTTTTGAATACTTGGGTGAACCCAAGAAACATGAGCCAACACGCTGAGGAGGTGATTAAGATGGCAAAGATGGAAGGGAAAAGTCTTGATAGACCGGATGAGGTGAGGACGTTTGATAAGGGAAAATTGGAAATCATAAACATTGGAGGGAGAACGGTAGGACGGGCTACATTCCAGCCTGGATGGAGATGGGCAAACTCTGTAAAACCTTTAGTAAATACAAAGAGTTGCGAGGCTCCCCATTTCCAATATCATATATCGGGGACTTTGAGAGTTAAAATGGATGATGGGGCAGAAAGAGATTTCAAGGCAGGGGATGTCTCTCTGCTCGAATCGGGGCATGACGCTTGGGTTATTGGAAATGAGCCCGTAGTGATTGTTGATTTTCAAGGCATGCTGGATTATGCAAAAGGCCCTGGAAAGAAATGAAAACCAAAAGCGGTAAGGCAGGGTCATCGCGTCCCTGCCTTCTTTTTTTTAGACTTTCGCGTAGTGGTACTAATGTAGCGTTCTCAGCTCGATACGGGACTTACGATTTCGCTACCAGCCGATTGCCAGCAATGGGTACTGGCACATCCGCTACACGAGCCTTGTGTTGCGCCGTTTCATCTTCTATAGTACATTAAAAAAATGGCAAGTCGGCGCATGAATCCCCACACCTAGTGCCAACCTCGGGCTCAGCGGTCCAGTTCAAATCGACTTTTTGCGTCGGCTCCGCGCCGCGAAAACTCTTATTCGTTCGGGAAGATGAAGAAAAGGAGGACACAAACATGCAAGCACGTGCTCCGCTGATGATAGAGCATCGCCTGATCGAACGGATGATCTCGCATATCAAGGATGCCCTGGTCCAAATCGAATCGACACACAAAATCGATCCTGTGTTCGTGGACACAGCGGTTGATTTCATCCGTATGTACGCCGATCGGACGCATCACGGCAAAGAGGAGGAGATACTCTTCCGAGATTTGAGCAAACGCCCTTTATCTGCCGAAGACAAGCGTGTTATGAAGGAGTTGATTGATGAACACGTCTTCGGCCGGCAGACAACAAAGGCGCTGGTTGAGGCTAACACACGTTATCGGAATGGCGATGAATCCGCCTTAGCAGACATTGCAGGCAGGCTTCATACGCTTGTCGAGTTTTACCCCAAGCATATCGAGAAAGAAGACAAAATCTTCTTTCCGGCATCCAGGGTCTACGTTACCGATAAAGAGGATCAGGCCATGCTCGCCGAGTTCTGGGAGTTTGACCGGAAGATGATTCACGAGAAGTACGAGTCAGTGGTCGAAGGACTGGAAAGACGACAATGAGTCCCGAACCAGCAGGCGCAGGTGCCGCTTTAAAGCGCACCTTTCCTGCCTCGTTAACGATTTGATATTGTAATCGCTCGCCAAAAGATCCCTCGCCCAGCTTTCTACTACGATACGGATGTTGCGTCCTGTTAAAGGGTCCCACCCTGCTTGTGTTTCCCGGTTTCCTCTTCTATAATACGCCTGAAATAGCGTAGACCATCACATAAATCCCCACATCCAATCCCAACCTCACCCCCAGAGGTTCAGTCCAGTTGGGCTTTCTTGGTCAGCCCTGCATAGGCGCCGAACGGGGGCATTATGTGATAGGTTATGGAGGAAATTATGCCTCATGTCATCGTAAAACTCTACCCAGGAAGATCAGAAGAGCAGAAGACACGACTCACTGAAGAAATTGTTAAAGTCGTTGTCACCATTGCAAAGTCCGAAGAAAAATCGGTCTCTGTAGCTATCGAAGAAATCAAACCAGAGGATTGGTTAGAAAAAGTTTATAAGCCTGACATCATTGGTAACCAGCGGAAGCTTTACAAGAAACCGGGGTATAATCCATTTGCCTAGCATGGAAATCAATCAAGCTAATTTCGGCCTTGGAAAAAGTAAGAAAGATAGGAGAAAAAGGTTTCATCACCAACAGCTCAACGGATCGCCCGGAGTTGGGCTCCCGATGACCTGCATCGTTCTGCTCTAAAAAGAACGCAATGAAACTCAAAGTGAATGCTCCCTTATACTTGATTGGAAAGAAGGTTTCTTGTTGGCGCTGCAATTCACGAATGCCAGTGGTTGCCCTTCTTGCACCACATGTTGCAGATAGCGATGGTCAGATCTGTTTGCTGTCCAACATAGAAGAAATGCCGAGCGAGATTCTCCACTTCATCCAGAAAAGAGTCCCTACATTCCAGTGGAGGTCATCCCTCATGGCAGGATCCAGGTATTTTGCAAACACATGCCCGAAGTGCCATGTGATATATGGTGATTTTTTTCTCCATTCTGAGCCAGGCGCACCGTTCTTTCCAACGTCGAATGAGGAGGCAAAGTCGCTTTATTTGACCGAGATCCAGCTGTCAAATGCAATTGAGATTCAGGCCTCACGAGGAGTTGGTGTGGGGGAGTTAATACTTTCAAACGGAAAGCGAATTTAGCAGAATAATTCGCTGGAGCCGGACGGCAATCCCTATGGTCGATGGAAAGGCTGTCGCCCGAGCGGCTCAGCCCGCTGGAGAAAGAATGCATCTGTTAATCGTTTGTCGAGGAACTCCTTCAACGCTGGCTCGCGCAACATAACGATACGAAGCTCATCGCCTCACGGGTTGAGGAGGCGTTCACGATTAGCAAAAGAATGGATGGCCTTAACCATCTAGCCCCTCCACGGACTATGTTTTCATTTCAGAACTGAACATCAATCACACGGCCATCGGATATTTGGCACCTCCCTTCTCCTCCACTAGGAAGGCCCATCAAAGAATTAGCCGCTTGGAACTTACATCTCATTGTATGGCCTTTGTTCCCGAAAAGAATGGCGTCGATATTTCCGGAGTACGATTCTATTGTTTCAAATGTTTCCCGGCGCACAATGGTCGCTCCTGTTCCCTCCGTATCGAACCCTGTTACAAATCCGCTGCTAGATTCGTCTGCATACTTGCCCTTAAATGTTTCTCCGTCTGAAAGTGTTGTTCTCAGCGTTCCAGTCCCAATTCCGCTATCTTCAAATTGAAAATTTACTGATTCACCCCCTTGCTGGACCCTACCCTTCATTGTTCCTGAACAAGCCGCAAGCAGGACGATGAAGAGCAAAAGAATGAATGCAACCCCTAGAGGTTTTTCCTGTTTCTTCACGGTTCCCTCCCTCCCTATTGGTTCAAGTTCACTTTCTACGGTGTTAACCAAATTAACCTGGATTAACACCTCCGGTTTCAAAAGGGGACTATTTTGACCTACCCCGGTTTTTGTACCAGTTTTCAGGTTGGAGTTGAATCCAAATCGGAAGGTGGAACTGCGGTCTTTCGGTTTGTCCGCACCCCTACCCGGGTTCGCCCAGGAGTGTCTCGGTCCCTTCAGCAACGCAAGGACCTGCGGCCCGTCCCCCTCAAGGTAACTTAACAATCCGTTTGCCCTTTGTTAGGAAAGACGCGACAATTCTTTTAGGCTACTTTGCTGACCTATCCAGGGACTAGGAAGCCCGATCCGAGAGCAAACGCTCTTGGGCGGGCTCTTTCTTTTGGAGGACACTAAAATATAATGGGCCCCGGCCTTTCTATTTCTAGGCCTTTACGCTCGCCCATCGCTCATCCTCGTGACAGGGTGAAAAAAGCACTTCCAAGCTCCCCGCAAGCGGTAACCACCTGATTTCATTTCACTCGAACCCACTCTTGCAGGGCGTGCAAAAAGGATTAGCTTACGACTGTAAAGATAGTATGATTTAGAATGCAGAATGTGAAGGGGGCTGATAAAAATGAAGAAAAGGGTTCTTATAATTTCACTAATGTCTGTAGTCCTTATTGTTGCCGGGTGCGGGAGTTATGGGAAACTGCGGCTTCAGTCGGGGCCGGGGGAAGCCATGACCACACCCCAATTGAAAGAAAACTGGGAAAAATATCATGTTATTGCAACAGGTGTTGAGCCGGGTGTTCCTTCAGCGATTATTTTTGACCGCAAAGATGACGGTCGGGAAGTCATTGGGGAGAGATGGTGGGAACTCAAAGATTACAAGTGGGTTTCAGAGGCGATAGACCGAATTGAAGCGCAAGGCTCTGTGGCGCAGTACTATCCACGGCTGTGGAAGATGCTTGGGCCGGACGATCATCTGTACGGATACATGTTTACAGCATGGGATCACGCAGTCATGACCGCCGGGGATGACAAAACCATGAGGGTGATGGATATCCCGGTGCCTCCTTTTCTGGCAGTAGGTGGGCCGACCGTGCGAGATCCCGGTAAGTAGAGTCGGATATTGCTAACTGACTACTCAGTTGTCAAACAGCGGAGGTGGAGCTTCGTCTCCGCTTTCTTTTAATTGTTAAATTGGGAAGTCATAAGCGGCGCTCTGCGACCTGCTCCCAAATAACTAGTCCAGATCCACACTTACTTTGCACTGATTGCATTTTACAGCGCCCCGGAAAAGTTTATTCCCACATTGAGGACAAATGTAGCGGGCTTCTTCATCTTGAACCCACTTTTCAGTGCCGACCTCTCGCCTGTGCGGAATAGCCCGCAAAATGACCTTTTTGCCGACCGCCATGGGGAAAACTTCAATATACCGACAAGGAAACTCGTCGCATTGGTGACATCCGGTGTAACCTTTCTCTCTTGTGCAGGCCCTGATCTCACACTGTCGGCAATGCATAAACTGTTCATCAGACAGGCAACCACGGCATTTGATGTCTTCTATGGTTAGATTTTCAGAATTTGGGAGAACACCTTTCCCGGGGACTTCTCCCCTGTAAAGATCCACCAACCGCTCCTTGAATTTTTGATTATTGTCACGGTGTGCCACATAAATGGCGCAGACTCCGCAATAGAGGCCACAGGGTGCAAGCAATTCTCTTTTGATTTCCA
>Ga0315292_10002701_pt1 | contig 10063 bp, 7 predicted proteins | sample YL17G13_0_MG_FD_204029 | JGI IMG/M metagenome (GOLD analysis project Ga0315292, IMG submission 204029) | Sediment microbial communities from Yellowstone Lake, YNP, Wyoming, USA - YL17G13_0 | ecosystem: Environmental > Aquatic > Freshwater > Lake > Sediment | place: USA: Wyoming | collected... | reverse complement strand
CCACCAGCGTTGCGGCGGCCTCGCCGGCCACCGCTGCGGCTTCCGCCAACAGGTCCGGCGGGAAGTCGCGGGCGAGCGCGGCGAGGTGGGTCTCGACCAGTTCGGCGCGCGCTCGTTCGAGCCTGGTTCGAAGCCGGGCATCGGCCATTTCGTCCCCGCTGACTTCGGGCAGGATCGGACCCCACGCGTCGCGTCGCGCGAGCATCTCGATCACCAGCTCGACGAAGCGCGGCACGCGGTTGTCCACGTGACCGAGCAGTGTCGCGACCGCCTTCGAGTGCAGGCCATCCCCGCCGGGCAGGTGCTCGAGCAGCCGTTCCGCCGCCTTGCGATGCAGTTCCCGGGCGTCCTCCTCCACTGCGAGATCCGCGCCGAGCCCGGACAGCACGGGCAATCGCCGCGCGAGCCCGAAGTTGAGCGAGTCGATCGTCTGTATGCGGAGCCGCGCGGGATTTCCCAGCAGGTCCCACCCGAGCCGCCGGTCGACGACGAGGGCGGTCCTCGCGAGTTCGAGGGTGCGGGGGTGCGGCGGGTCCGTGGTCGATGACGGGTCGGACGCCGCGCGCAGCGCACGCAGGATGCGGTCGCGCATCTCCGCTGCCGCCTTGCGCGTGAAGGTGATCGCGAGCACTGATTCCGGCAATTGGACGGTGGCGAGCAGCGCGAGGAAGCGGCGGATCAGGAGTTCCGTCTTGCCCGACCCCGCCGGAGCCTGCACGATGAAGCTGCGCGTCACGTCGAGCGCGCGTTCGCGCGCCAGCGCGTCGGCGCGCCTGAGCTCACTCATCGCCCGCCTCACCCTTCGCGATGCCGAGCCGGGTTTCCCCGATGCGGCACAGCACACCGAGCTGGCAATACCGGCATGCCCGTACCGGGTCCGGCGCGAGGCGCGCGTCGCCTGTCGCGTGTTCGCTCGCGAGCGTCGTCAGGCGCCGTCGCCACGCCCCGAGGAGTTCCTCCCAGGACGAGTGTTCGACCGGCCAGCCCCGGCTTCCAGGGTTCGTGAGACCCGCAAAGGTCGCAGCATCGCGCGCAATTCCACTGTAGCCAGTGTCGCCGGTGCGGACGCGTCCGAACGCGACCGCCGACACGCGATCGGCACCGACCGCCTCGGCGTAGAGTGGCAGCTGCGGGAGCCGCGGACGCTCGCCGAACCACGCGTCCGGCCCGGCATCCGCGCCCGTCTTGTAGTCGATGACGGCGAGGCTTCCGTCGGTGAGGCGGTCGATCCGGTCGATGCGCAGCTGGAGTGTCAGGCCGCCGATGGCGATCGCATGATCCTGCTCCACCGACTCGACCGAGAACGGCGGCCGCTCGAAATCCTGCACCAGCAGCTCCGTCACGCGGGCCATGAGCCAGCCGGCCTCGATCTCGAGCAGGTGCCGCATGAATCCCTGCGCCGACTGCAGCACACGGGCGGCTTCGGCCGCGATCGCCCCCTGGATCGTCGCACGCAAATCGTGCGCCGAAAGCCTGCGCAGGGCCGGCTGCGCGCCGAGCTCCCGCCAGATGCGCGCGAGCACGGCGTGGACGAGTTCGCCCCGATCCGAGGCCGCGACGCCGAGCTCGGGATCCTCGAGCGGGCGAGCGCCCAGCCGGAACTCGGCCTGCGCACGGAAAGGACATGCGGACTGGACTTCGAGCAGCTTCGCTCCGCCGCGCGAAGACTCCTCCGCCGCGACCGCGGGCATCGAACCATCCACCAGGTGCTCGAGGCCGGGCCGTGCGGCGAAAATGGCCGCGGCCGGGGCAGGCGCGCTCCAGCAATCCGGCGCATCGCCGCGCCGAATGCCGGCCAGCAGCGCGCTCGGCAGCAGCGGCGCCTCTCCCTCGAACCGGGGTACGCTGAGCACCACCTCGTCGGCGCTGCGGCACAGGCGCTCGAGCAGCGCCTTCGCTTCGGCGGCCGCAATCTCGGCGGTGGCCCCCGGCATGTGCTGCGTCTTCTGCCACTCGCGCGGCAGGAACGGGTCGGGTGACGCCGGCGAGGGCCAGCGTGCCGTGTCGAGTCCGCAGACCCACAGGGCGTCGAAACTCATCCCGGCGCAGGTCTGCGGATCGATGACGATGAGTCCCGCCCGCAGTTCCTGGGGTTCGAAGAGCACGCCGTCGGCCAGGTCGCGGAGGAGCGCCGCGGCCTCTGCCGCACCCATCACTCCCGTGCAGTCGTCGTTCGTGCCGAACTCGGCGAGCAGCCTGTCCCAGCGCTGGCGAGCCTGATGCTCGTTGCCGTCGGGCCCCTCGCCGGGCCAGGCCGCGGCGCGCAGCAGATGGAACCAGTGTTGCGACCAGCGGCTGGGCAGCGCGCGCCGCGGCCACGCCGCGGCGAGCGCGACGCCGGACCGCAGCGCACGCTCCAGCCCGGGGCATTGCTGCTCGCCCGCAAGGTGCGCGAGTCTTGCAAGACCGAGGTCCGGCCCCTCGTTGCGACGTACCTGTGCGTCGAGGCGCGCCCGCGCATCCGCTTCGGCAGGGACCGCGAGAAACGGGTTCAACAGCAGCCGGCCGGCGGCCGCGAGATCCAGGGTCCGGGAAAAGGCGTCGATGAGCTCGAGCGCCGCCACCACCACGGGCTGTGCCGACAGCGCGCGCGCTGCCGCGAGTTCGAAGCCCCGGGACTCCGGCGCGGGACCAAGAGCCACCGTCGCCGAGGGGACCAGGACGCGCTCGATGGTCCTCCTCGCCTCGTCGCGCCACGTGATGAGGTCCGGCACCACGATCGCAAGCCGGGCCTGCGGGTCACGATCGAGGCGCTGCGCAGCCCAGCGCGCGGCCACGTCGAATTCGACCCTGCGGTCCTGGCACTCGACCCAGGCGACGGATCCGCGACGCTCGTCCGGCGGTCGCCGGGTCACGACGGCCCCAGAGTGCTCGAGCCGCCCGAGCAGCGATTGCTGCGCAGGTGTCAGTTCGTCGAAGCCGGCGAGTTCAATGCGCAGCCCCGGCGCCGCAGTGCCGAGCCGTGCGGTCGCAAGCGACTCGTCCACCCAGTCGTCGGCGCGCAGCCAATCCGTGTACTCGCGCACCCAGCGGGCGAACGCGACGGATTCCGGGCGATCCTCCGTCCCGAGCGCGCGCGCCGGAATCTCGTAGGCGTGCATGCGCCGCCATGACTCGTGCGCCACGCGGCCGAGCCGCTGGGGCGAGACGAGGCTGGCCGTCGCGGGATCCCGCAGCGCCATGCGTTCCCAGACCAGGCGGGCGGCGCCGTCCGCAAGCCAACGGCCCGCGATGTGCCCGGCCTGCCGCTGCTCCGAGAACATGCGCTCGACCAGGCCGGACCAGGTGAGGATCTCGGGCGCCCGCCAGACCACGAGCCCCTGAAGAACACAGGCGTCGTCGAAGCGAGTCCTGAGCCAGTGCGCAAGGCGCCGCGTCGGCGCGACCGTGGTCACTCCCGTCCGCAGGCTATCCTTGTCCACTATTTATATCGGAAATACAGAGGCTTATTTAGTGTTGTTAATCTTGTTTCAATGATTTGCCGACGTCTCCACCACGCGCAGCGCAGGGTTCGGACGACTGGCCGGCAGCTCGCCCACGGCATAGTTGCCGAGGAGCTCCTCCATGCGCGCGAACACGTCGGCGATCACCTGCGGCTCCGGCAGATTGGTCACCCTGAAGTGATTCTGGTACGGAACGTTGAAGCTCGTCCCGGGCGCCACCAGCACGTGCTTGTGCTCGAGCAGGTCCAGGGCGAACTGCTGGTCGTCGAACTCCGGCAGCGCGTCGGCCTGCACACCCACGAACGCGTACATCGCGCCCATCGGCGGCGTCAGGGTCAGGAAGCGGCTGCGGCCGACGGCGTCCACGATCGCCTTGCGCGATTCGTGCAGTCGCCCTCCCGGGCCCACGAGCTCACGGATGCTCTGGTAGCCGCCGAGCGCCGTCTGCACCGCCCACTGGCCCGGGACGTTGCTGCACAGTCGCAGCGAGGACAGGAGCTCGAGCGCCGAGAGGTACTCGCGCGAGTGCTCGACATCGCCGGAGAACACCGCCCAGCCGACCCGGTAACCGCACGCGCGGTACACCTTCGACAGCCCGCTCAGCGTCCCACACAGCGTGTGCTGCACCAGCGTCGCCATGGGGATGTATTCGGCGCCGTCGTAGGTCATCTGGTCGTAGATCTCGTCGGCCAGCACCACGAGGTGGTGCTTCTCGGCGATGCGCGCGATGGCTTCGAGCACGGCGCGCGGATAGACCGCGCCGGTGGGGTTGTTCGGATTGATGACGACGATGGCGCGCGTTCGCCTGGTGATCAGCGACTCGATTTCCTCCGGGTCCGGGACAAAAGCGCGGTCCGGCCGGCACGGGTAGTGCACGGCGCGGCCGCGGTTCAGGTTCACGGCTGCGGTCCACAGCGGGTAGTCCGGGCTCGGGACCAGCACCTCCTCGTCCGCCGCGAGCAGCGCCCGCAGCGTGAGGTCTATCAGTTCGCTCACGCCGTTGCCGATGAAGACGTCGTCGGCGGTGACGCCCCTCACGCCGCGTTCCTGCTGCTGCATGACCACCGCTTCCCGCGCCGGGAAGATGCCTTTCTGGTGGCAATAGCCCTCGGCCGAGCGCAGGTTCTCGATCATGGCGAGACGCATGGTCTCGGGCGTGCGGAATCCGAAGGCACCCGGATTGCCGATGTTGAGCGAGACGATGTCGTAGCCCAAGCGCTCCATTTCGTGGGCGCGCCGGGCCAGCCGGCCACGAATCTCATAGCGCACGTTGGCAAGTCCCGGACTCGGGCGAATGGTGCGGATCGGCATGGGCGAACCCTGCTGGTTGCGGTGCGTCAATTATGGCCCGGCAAGATCGGACTGCACAGGACGGGCTTCACGCGACGACGCCACGCTCCCGGAGACCGGCCAGTGCGCCCGCATCGAGGCCCAGGCGCCCGGCAAGCACCTCGTCCGTGTCGGCCCCGAGCGGCGGGGGCGCACGCTCGTATTCGATCGGTGTCCGTGCGAAAAGCACCGGATTGCGCACCCCCGGAGCCCACCCCGCCGTCGGGTGCGGGAGTTCCACCTTCAGCCCGCGATGGCGCACCTGCGGCTCCGCGAACACCTGCGCGAGGTCGTTGATCGCACCGCAGGGCACCTGCGCCGCCTTGAGTACCGCGAGCCACTCGCCGCGGGTGCGGGTGCGCAGCATGCGCTCTACCAGCGGCACGAGTTCGCCCCGATTCTCGACGCGGGCGCTGTTGGTCGCGTAGCGCGGGTCCGCGGCCAGCGCCGGCTCGCCGATCGCGGCGCAGAAGCGTGCGAACTGTGCGTCGTTGCCGACGGCGAGCATGAAATGACCGTCGACCGTTGCGAACGCCTGGTAAGGCACGATGTTGGGATGCGCCGTTCCGCGCCGCTGGGGCGACGTGCCGCTGACCAGATAGTTCAGGTTCTGGTTCGCGAGCCACGCGACCTGGGTGTCGAGCAGCGACAGGTCGATGTACTGTCCGCGCCCGGATGCATGCCGCTCGTGCAGCGCTGCGAGGATCCCGGACACGGCGTACATCCCGCACATGAGGTCCGCCACGGCGACACCGACCTTCTGCGGACCGGCGCCCGGCTCGCCATCGGGCACGCCGGTGAGACTCATGAGCCCGCCCATGCCCTGGATCATCGCGTCGTAGCCGGGCTCGGCGGCATCCGGCCCGTCCTGCCCGAACGCCGAGATCGACAGGTACACGAGGCGTGGATTCAACGGCGCAAGGTCTGCGTACGCGAGGCCGTAACGGGCCACCCCGCCCACCTTGAAGTTCTCGACCAGCACGTCCGCCTGGGCCGCGAGTTCGCGAACGAGGCTCTGCCCTTCCGGGCGGGCCAGGTCGATGGCGACCGACTTCTTGCCACGGTTGGTGGAGAGGTAGTAGGCAGACTCGGCCGTCTCGCGGCCCGCGGCGTCGCGCAGATACGGCGGGCCCCACGACCGGGTGTCGTCGCCACCCCGGGGATGCTCGATCTTGATGACCTCGGCGCCAAAGTCGGCCAGCGCCTGCGTGGCCCAGGGGCCCGCCAGGATGCGACTCAGGTCGAGTACGACAATTCCGGCGAGCGGTCCTGCCATTCAGAGGCCCAGGACCACGATGCCCAGGCCGCACAGGCAGAGAGCCGCACCGGCGAGTGCGTGCGAGTAGCGTTCCGCGGATTCGAGCGGCAGGCGCTCGAGACCCCTGAGCGCGAGCGAGACGACGGCCAGCATCGTGCCGATCGTCACCACTCCGAACGCCATGACGACGACTGCGAGGCCCCAGGCACTGTGCTTCGACGCCGGGTACATCACCAGCGGAATCAGCGGTTCGCAGGGACCAAGCACGAAGATCACGAACAGCGCCCAGGGCGTGATGCTCCTCGCTCGCGCGGGATCGACGTGCGGGTGCAGGTGAGGGTCTTCGTGCCCGTGCTCGTGGCGGTGCAGCGTGCCGTCGGCGTGCCCGTGCTCGTGGGTGTGCGGCCTGGAACGCCAGGCCTTCTTGAGGCCCCACGCCATGTAGGCGAGACCGAACCCCGTCAGCAGCCACGCGGCCACGTCGCCCCGGAAGCTTTCGAACCACTGCAGGCGCGAGAGCGAAATCCCGATCCCGATGCCCACGAGTCCGATGACGACCGAGCCCATCACGTGGCCCACACCGCAGAGCGCCGTGATCCAGAGCGTCTGCCGCTTGGTCCAGCCCCGGGCGGCCGACATGGCCACGAACGGCAGGTAGTGGTCCGGTCCCAGCAGCGTGTGGATGAAGCCGATGGACGCAGCCGTCAGGAACAGCAGTCCGATGTCGATGCCCATGAGCGCCCGCTAGTTAGGCCAGTTCAGGTGAGCGAAGGTAAGCACAGGCACCCAGACGCGGCAAGGCGGACAAAGACCTAGTCTCATTCAGGCGACCGAAACCAGTTCCCGCCAGCGGTGGCAGGCGACGGCGCTGCCCTGGCCCGACGGCTCGAGCCCCGGCGGCTGGCTGAAACAGGCGTCGACGGCGTGAGGGCACCGCGGCGCGAAGCTGCATCCTGCCGACGGCCTGGAGAGCGCCGACCCCTCCTCCGCCAGTTCGACCGCCGCGCGGCGCGATGCCACGCGCGGGTCCGTCTCCGGCACGGCCGCGAGCAGCGCGCGTGTGTACGGATGCCGCGGCGCGGCGAACAGCGCGTCGCGAGGCGCGCGCTCGACGACGCGGCCGAGGTAGAGCACCGCCACTTCGTCGCAGAGGTGCCGGACCACGGCGAGGTTGTGGCTGATGAAGAGCAGCCCGATGCCCTGCTGCCGCGAAAGATCCGCGAGCAGGTTGACGATCTGCGCCTGGACGGACACGTCGAGCGCGCTCACGGCCTCGTCGCAGATGAGAAGCCGCGGACGCACGACCGTGGCCCTCGCGATCGCGACTCGCTGGCACTGCCCGCCGGAGAGTTCGTGCGGATAACGCGGCGCGAGCCCGTGGTCGAGGCCGACCGCGTCGAATGCGGCGGCGACCCGCGACCTGCCGGTCGCCGTGTCCGTCACGCCCTCGAGGGCCTCCAGGGCCTCTGCCACGCTTGCCCCGGCGGTCATGCGCGGGTCCAGGCTGCCGAAGGGATCCTGGAATACGACCTGAAGTTCGCGGCGCATCTTCCGCATGCGCCCGCGGTCGGACGGGTCCACGGTCCACCCGTCCCAGCGCACCTCGCCCGCGGTCGGCGCAACCAGGCCCAGCACGACGCGTGCAAGCGTGGACTTTCCGCAGCCCGACTCGCCGACGACGCCGAGCGACCGGCCTTCGCGGAGCTCGATGTCGACGCCGCGGAGCGCGTGCACCGCATCCCGTCGCGAGCGCAGGAAACCACCGCCCGCGTATTCGACGCGCAGCCCGCGGATCTCGAGCAGCGGCGCGCTCATGCCGCCCACCCGCCGGGCAACGGCGCGTGGCACGCCGATGCCCGCCCGCCGCTCCAATCGAGGCCGGGCTCCGACTCGCGACAGCGTCCTTGGGCGAGCGCGCAGCGCGGCGCGAATGGGCAGCCCTGCAGTCGTTCGTGCGGGCGCGGTGGCTGCCCTTCGATGTGGACCAGCCGGTCGCCCGGCTTCGTATCGAGTCGTGGGATCGCCTCGAGCAACGCAGCCGTGTACGGATGCCGCGGCATCGAGAACAGTTGCCCGGTGGCAGCCACCTCGACGACCGCACCCGCATACATCACCGCGACGCGGTCGGCGATGCCGGCCACGACGCCGAGGTCGTGGGTGATGAGCACGATGGTCAATCCCTGCTCGCGCAATCGTCGCAGCACGTCGAGCACCTGGGCCTGCACCGTCACGTCGAGTGCCGTGGTCGGTTCGTCGGCGATGAGCAGCGCCGGCCCGGGCATGAGCGCCATTGCGATCGCGACCCGCTGGCGCTGCCCGCCGGAGAGTTCGTGCGGGTACTGGTCGAAGCGCGTTTCCGGGTCCCTGATGCCCACGGACTCCATGAGCTGCAGCGCCCGGATGCGCGCCTCGGGCCGCTTCATCCGCCCTCGGTCCAGCACGAATTCCATCAGCTGCTCGCCGACCCGGAGGTGGGGCGTGAGCGCGTTCATCGGGTCCTGGGACACGAGGCCCACGCGTGCGCCGCGCAGGACTGCGAGGCCGCGTTCGCCCGCGCCGATGAGTTGCTCGCCCTGCAGCCGTGCCGAGCCCTCGGCGCGGCCGTTCGCGGCGAGGAGGCCCAGGCAGGCGAGGAAGAGCTGGCTCTTCCCCGACCCGGACTCGCCGACGACCGCCAGGCATTCGCCTGGCCGCACCTCCAGCGACACACCGCGCACCGCCTGCACCGGTCCCTGCTCCGTGTCGAAGGAGACGCGCAGCCCGTCGAGCGAAAGCAGGACTGCCTCCGCCACTTCAGCGCTGCCTCGGGTCCAGCGCATCGCGCAACCCGTCGCCGACGAAATTGAGGCACAGCAGGATCAGGGCCAGCGCGGCCGACGGCGCGAGTAACTGCCACGGCGCCGCCTCCATCTCGAGCGCGCCCTCCGCCACCAGGCGGCCGAGGCTGGTGAGTGGCTCCTGCACGCCGAGGCCGAGGAAGCTCAGGAAGCTCTCGAACAGGATCACCTGCGGCACGGTGAGCGTGGCGTAGACGACGACGGTGCCGATGACGTTAGGCACGATGTGGCGCGCGATGATCCGGCGGGCGGGAAGCCCGAGCGTGATCGCCGCGTCGACGAAGGCCTGCTGCCGGAGCGCGAGCGACTGGCCGCGCACGATGCGCGCCATCGTGAGCCAGCCCACGGCGCCGATCGCGAGGAAGATCAGCAGCAGACTCCGCCCGAACACCACCGTGAGGATGATCACGAAAAACATGTAGGGCAGCGCGTAGAGCACGTCCACCACGCGCATCATCCAGCCGTCCACGCGCCCGCCGAGGTAACCGGCCGTCGCGCCCCAGGCCACGCCGATCAGCAGGCTGACGGCGGTCGCGAGCAGCGCGACCAGCAGCGACACCTGCGTGCCGGCGCACACGCGGACGAACAGATCGCGACCATTGCCGTCCGTGCCCAACCAGTGCCCGTTCGCGAGCCCGGGCGGCGAAGCGAGCGGACTCAGCGACCAGTCCACGTGGTCGATCGAAAACGAACTGACCACCGGGCCGGCCATGGACACCACGACCAGCACCGCCAGCGCCACGAGGGCCGCGACCGCAGCGCGGTTCCTGCCGAGCCGTCTCCAGGCCGCTGCGTAGATTCCGGGGCTCGCGTCAGTCATGACGTATGCGCGGGTCGAGGGCGCCGTAGGCGAGGTCCACGACGAGGTTCAGCGCGAGGATCAGCGTCGCGTAGAAGACGACCATGCCCATGACCAGCGTGTAGTCGCGATTGACCGCGCCCTGCACGAAATACCTGCCCACGCCCGGCAGCCCATACACCTGCTCCACGACGAGCGAGCCGGTGAGCAGCCCGGCTGCGGCGGGCCCGAGGAAGCTCAGGACCGGGAGCAGCGTCGGCTTGAGCGCGTGGCGCCTCAGGATGGCGGCGCTGCCGATCCCCTTGGCCCGGGCGGTGAGGATGAACGGCGACTGCAGGACCTCGAGCAGGCTGCCCCGCGTCAGGCGCGCGATGTAGGCGACGAACGGCAGCGCGAG
>Ga0315292_10002698_pt1 | contig 10067 bp, 6 predicted proteins | sample YL17G13_0_MG_FD_204029 | JGI IMG/M metagenome (GOLD analysis project Ga0315292, IMG submission 204029) | Sediment microbial communities from Yellowstone Lake, YNP, Wyoming, USA - YL17G13_0 | ecosystem: Environmental > Aquatic > Freshwater > Lake > Sediment | place: USA: Wyoming | collected... | reverse complement strand
CCCAGAGCCCGAACGCCCCCCCCCGCGTCCGATCGCTGACCAGGGCCAGGCGCACGACGCTGGGACCGATCGTCTGCAGCTGGCCCATGTCCTGGGAGCGGTGCAGGCTCCGGCTGGCCATCGCGATCTGGTGGAAGGTCCTCCCCAAAGAGCTGTCGATCCCGGCGCCATCAAGTGCGAGCGTCGTGGCCGCCGTGTCGAACCGCGTGCTGCGATAGAACTTGAGCGGCACCCAGGGGTCGAGTCCCTCGAGAGGCTTCAGCTCCGGAAAGGCCGCGGCGTCGCCCGCCACGCGGAAGGCCTCGGCCGCCGCCCACCCGGCCGCTTGGTGCTGCCCGTGACCGTCGCGCGGCGTCCCGCTGAAGATCGACACGATGATCTGCGGCCGGAACCGGCGCACGATGCGGACAACGTCTTTGAGGATGGTGTCGCGCGGCCAGTGCGCCCAGGTGTCCGCGAGGTTCCTCGAGTAACCGAAGTCATACGCCCGGGTGAAGTACTGCGACGCGCCATCGAGCCGCCGCGCGGCGAGCAGCTCCTCCGTGCGCAACATCCCGAGCGCCTGTCCCAGCTCGGAGCCGACGAGATTCTGCCCGCCTTCCCCCCGGTTGAGGGAGAGGTAGGCGGCCTCGGCGCCCTCTCCGCGCGTCAGGATGGTGAGCAACTCGGTGTCTTCGTCATCGGGGTGTGCACCGATGATGAGCACCCGCTTGTAGTGGCCGAGGAACCGGAGGGACTGCTCGAGCGCGACCACGCCTCCGGTCGTCGGAGGCCCGAGCTGAGCCCCGAGAGCGGCGGGCGGGCTGATCAGGACAAAACAGATGAAGCAGCGGACCAGGTCGCGCAGACGTCCTCGCAGGGAGCGGAGCGCCGGGAAGCTAACGGGAACGGGCGAAAGGCGCGGGAAGCCTCAGCGCACCGGTACCGCGCCACGCGGCGCCTGCAATACCGCTCCCAATTGACGAGTCAAGAGAAGCGAGGTCGGGCCACTCCCTTGCCACGCACCAGGCGCAGTGACGGCCGCTTGAGTTTGCTCCCCTGCAGGAAGGCGACTACAAAGGTTCCGGTGGCAAGACCAACCAGCCCCGCACCGACCCGCAGCGCGGTACCGTGCAGCAACAGCAGCATGCCCAGCGACAGGAAGATCGTTCCGAAGCCGCGCATGATTTCGTCGCGATTCCGCCACCCGGTCCGCCGGCCCCAAGCCCAGGCGCCGAGGAGGCCGAGGGCGCCCACGAGAAGGATGACATACCAAGCGAAAATCCAGAAGCGCAGCCCTAGGATCTGGGTCTGCCCGACAGCGGCCACGGAAGCGCCCATGGACCTGCTCCTGAAAATTGATGTGGGGCTGTTACCGGGATGGGACAGGCGCATCATAAAGGAGTGCAGGAAATTGCACCAGCCCCTGGCGGCGGCCCTGCCTTGGGCCCTCAGCCCTCAACCTTTGGCCCGACAGGCCTCACAGGGGCACCAGGCCAGCAACTTCTCAAACGTGTAGATCCCCGTTCCATGGCCATCGCTCCAGTTGACCTTCAGCCCGTAGCTGCCCACCAGGCCAACCGATACGGGCCGGATGTCGGCCGGGACCGACTCCGGCTGGAGGAGGGGGCGCCCGCTCATCTCCTCGACGCACTCGGCGCAGGGACAGGCGAGCCGGAGACCGCGCGCCTCGTACAGCGCGCTGTGACCGAACTGGTCCCACTCCAGCAGGAGTCCGTCGTCCCGGCGGGTGATGCGATAGGGCATGACGGGCTGCTTCACGGGCCATTCTCCTGTTCGCGGAGGGCATCCGCGCGGGTGTTATCTTCGGTCAACTGAGCAGCCACAAGCCACCCATGCCTGGCGCAGGCTTCCCGATGAGCTCCACACCAAATCCCTTCGGTTCGCGCGGCACCCTCACAGTGGGCGGCCAGGACACCGTCATCTACCGGCTTCCGGAACTGGAAAAGCAGGGGCTGGGCCGGCTTGACCGGCTGCCCTTCTCCATCCGTATCCTGCTGGAGAACGCCTTGCGGTTCGCCGGGCACGGAATCGTAACGGAGCAGCATGTCCTGGACATCCTGGGGTGGAAGGCAGTGGACCCTTCGCGCAGCGAGATCCCGCTCATGCCGGCCCGGGTGGTCCTGCAGGACTTCACCGGCGTTCCCTGCGTGGTGGACCTGGCAGCGATGCGCGACGCCATGGTGCGCATGAACGGAGATCCGGCGCGGATCAACCCGCTCGTGCCCTGCGACCTGGTGATCGATCACTCGGTGCAGGTGGACTATTTCGGGAGCGATCGCGCCCTGGCCCTCAACGTGGCGCTCGAATACGACCGGAACCGCGAGCGCTACCAGTTGCTCAAGTTCGCGCAGCGCGCCTTCCAGAACTTCCGCGCCGTCCCCCCGGGTACCGGCATCGTGCACCAGGTGAACCTCGAGTACCTGGCGCCACTGGTCCAGGTGCGGCCGCAGCATGGCACGCTCACCGCGTATCCGGACAGCTGCGTCGGCACCGACTCGCACACCACCATGATCAACGGCCTGGGGGTGCTGGGCTGGGGCGTGGGCGGCATCGAGGCGGAGGCCGTGATGCTGGGCCAGCCCTACTTCATGCTCATTCCCGACGTCATCGGCATGAGGCTGACGGGCGAGCTCCCGCTCGGCACGACCGCCACCGATCTCGTGCTCACCGCCACGCAGATGCTGCGGAAGAAGGGCGTGGTGGACAAGTTCGTCGAGTTCTACGGGCCGGGGCTCTCGAGCCTTGGCCTGGCCGATCGGGCGACCATCGCCAACATGGCGCCGGAGTACGGCGCCACGATGGGCTTCTTCCCGGTCGACGCCGAGACGATCCGCTATCTCGAGCGCACCGGGCGCGACGCACACACGGTGAAGATGGCCGAGGCGTACTACAAGGCGCAGGGACTGTTCCGCACCGATGCCACGCCAGACCCCGAGTTCACCACGACACTCGAGCTCGATCTGACCACCGTGAAGTCGAGCATGGCCGGCCCGAAGCGCCCGCAGGACCTGGTGCCGCTCGACACGCTCAAGCGCAACTTCTACGTCAACCTGCCGTCGCTGATGAGCCCCAAGACGCCTGCGGCGCGGCGTGAGGTGGCCGAGGCGGCGTACTCCCGCTGGATCGGCGAGGGTGGCGGCAACGTGATGCTGGGTCATCCGGAAACGGCGGTGGAGGACCTGCCACCGCACGTGGAGTGCGAGCAGGATGGCGAGCGGTTCCACCTTCGGGATGGGTCGGTGGTGATCGCGGCGATCACGAGCTGCACCAACACCTCCAATCCATCGGTGATGATCGGCGCGGGCCTGCTGGCGAAGAAGGCGATCGCGAAGGGACTCCGCACCAAGCCGTGGGTGAAGACGAGCCTGGCGCCGGGGTCGCGCGTCGTGACGGGGTACCTCGAGGGCTCGGGGCTGCAGCCGCATCTCGATGCGCTCGGGTTCCAGACGGTGGGCTACGGCTGCACCACCTGCATTGGCAACAGCGGCCCGCTGCCGGAGGCGATCGGGAAGGCCATCGAGGATCACGGTCTGGTGGCGGCCGCGGTGCTGAGCGGCAACCGGAACTTCGAGGCGCGGGTGCATCCGTCGGTGCGGGCCAACTACCTCGCGTCGCCGTTGCTGGTGGTGGCGTTCGCGCTGGCCGGCCGCATCGACCTCGATGTCGAGACGGAGCCGCTGGGCACCGGCAAGGATGGATCGCCGGTGTTCCTGCGCGACATCTGGCCCAGCGCGCAGGAGATCAAGGACACGATGGCGGCGGCACTCAGGCCGGAGCTGTTCACCAGCCGCTACGGCAAGGTGTTCGACGGCGACGAGACGTGGCAGGCGCTGCCGGTGCCAACCGGCAGCCGCTATGCGTGGGACAAGGCCTCCACGTACGTGCAGGAGCCGCCGTTCTTCCAGAACCTGAGCCCGGCACCGAAGCCGCTGGCCGACATCAGCGGGGCACGGGTCCTCGCCGTGCTGGGCGACTCGGTGACGACCGATCACATCTCCCCGGCGGGAGCAATCCCGAAGAACGGGCCCGCCGCACGATACCTCCTGGAGCATGGTGTGGCGCAGGAGGACTGGAACACTTTCGGGTCGCGCCGGGGCAATCACGAAGTGATGATGCGGGGCACGTTCGGGAACGTGCGCATCAAGAACGCACTGGTGCCCGACCGCGAAGGCAACTGGACCGAGCACTTCGGCAGCGGCGAGGTGATGTCCATCTACGACGCCGCCATGAAGTACATCGCGGGCAACACGCCGCTCGTCCTGCTTGTGGGCAAGGAGTATGGCACCGGATCGAGCCGCGACTGGGCGGCGAAGGGCACGGCGCTGCTGGGCGTGAAGGCCGTCATCGCCGAGAGCTACGAGCGCATTCACCGCGGCAACCTGGTAGGCATGGGCGTGCTGCCGCTGGGCTATGAGCCGGGTGTCACGCGCCAGTCGCTGGGCCTCACCGGCCGGGAGACGTTCAGCATCAGTGGCATCGCATCGGGGCTCACGGCTGCCGGCCGGGTGTCGGTGACGGCGCGCGACGACTCGGGCAAGGAGACGAAGTTCCGGGCGGTGGTACGGCTCAACTCGCCTGTGGAAATCGACTATCTCCGTCACGGCGGCATTCTACACCGGGTCCTGCGGCAGTTCGCAGCGAAAGCCACATAAAAAGGCGGGGGCATCGATGGATGCCCCCGCCTTGCCGTTGCGCTGTTCCTCTGCGTCCTACGCGACCAGGTCCTTCAACCGATCGCCCGTCTCACCCTCGCGCAGCCGGAGGAGCGCCCGATCACGCAGCTGGCGGATCCGCTCGCGGGTAACACCCATCATGCGACCGATCTCTTCCAGCGTGCGGCTGTTGCCGTCATCGAGACCGAAGTAGAGGCGCAGCACCTTCGCATCGCGCGGAGGCAGGGTAGCGAGTGCCAGCTCGATATCGTGCGTCTGGCTGTTCTGCATGGCCGCGGTATCGGTGCCCTCGGCATCCGCCGAGGCAAACCGCTCCATGCGCTCGTTACCGTCGCCATCGCGCGTGGGGTGGTCGAGCCGGACCGCCTCAGTGTTCAGGGCCGAGAGGCTTCGCACTGCTTCCACGGTGAGGCCAGTTGCACGCGCCAGCTCCTCGGTGGTCGGCATGCGACCGAGGCGATCCTTGAGGAGCGTGGTGGTGCGACCGAGACGGCTCAGGTCGGCGGTACGGTTGAGTGGCACCCGAACCGGACGGCCGTGACGCGCGATGGCCGCCTGCACTGCCTGCCGAATCCACCACACTGCGTACGAAATAAACTTCACGCCGCGATCGGGATCGAACTTCCGGGCAGCGGTCATGAGACCGAGATTGCCCTCGCCGATGAGATCGACCAGCGGCACACCACGATTCTGGAACTTCTTGGCAACCGACACGACGAAGCGGACGTTGTGGCGGGCCAGGCGCTCCTGCGCCACAATGCTCCCCTTGAACGCCTTGCGCGCGAGCTCCATTTCCTCCTCGCGGTTAAGCAGGGGGACGCGACTGATCTCATCGAGATACAGGTCGAGGCTCTCACGTCCTTCGTCGACCGCGCGCGCGATCTGCGCCGGTCGAACAGCCCTGCGCTTCTTCTTCGGCGGCAGCTTTTCTTTCACTCTGACCAGCCTCCCTGGACTAGGGTGGTTCCCGCGGGCACCGGACTGCGTTCTTGCAACACCAGCGCCGTTTCTCGGCAGCGGTCAAAATAACGGCTAAACTACGAAAAATCAATACTTTAGCTAACTTGATGCCGTACTGTCACTTGGGCGGGGCGCCATTTCCGAGGTCCGCGAGACCCACTCGAGACCTGCCAAATTTGCAGGCCGCCGGCCTTGCGCGAGGCCAGGCGGGACCTATCCCCGCCGCGCTGGAAGGTTGACGGCAGGAGACGTATGGGTTGCGACTACATACACGCGGGGACGTTCAGACCGCCTTCATCTTGTTTACCAGCTTCGACAGTGTGCTCTTGGCGTCGCATGGACATTCACCCGGACGGTGGGTATCGTCGCGGGCTATGACTGCACTCCGACGTCCGCCAACCGTTCACAAGTTCGGCGGTGCCTCGCTGGCCGATGCCGCGGCGATGCATCATGCCGTCGCCATCATCCAGGACCTGCCGCCGGGACCGGCCGTGATCGTCGCCTCGGCGATGGCCGGGGTGACGGACCGCCTGCTGGGCCTGGCCCGGATCGCGGCCGATGGCAAGCCGGCCGACAGCGCGATCCTCGCGACCCTGCGGCGCCAGCACGCGGACGCGGCGCGCCAGATCGTGCGCACGGCCGGAACGCGCCGGGTGGTGCTTGCGGCCATCGAGACGTCGCTCAACGAGCTCAGCGCGCTGCTGGACGGGTTGCGTGTGGTGCGGGAACTGACGCCGCGAACGAGCGACTACATCGCAGCCCGGGGCGAGCGGCTGAGCGCCATGCTGCTGGCGGCGGCACTGGCCGACACGCGCCGGCGCGTGCGGCTGGTCGATGCGGTGGAGCTCATCGTCACCGATGGGCACTTCGGCGCCGCAGCGCCCGACTTCGCGGCGACTGATCGCCGGGTGCGCCGGCTGGTGGGCCCGCTGCTGCAGCGCGGTATCATTCCGGTCGTACCGGGATTCATCGGCGCTGGTCCCGGCGGCGATCTCGTGACGCTGGGCCGGGGCGGTTCTGACCTCACGGCCACGCTGCTGGCGCGGGCGCTGCGCGCGTCGTCGGTGTCGCTGTGGAAGGACGTACCCGGATTCCTCACCGGTGATCCGCGCGTGGTGGCGGACGCGCGCGTGATTCCCGAGCTGCACGTGCGGGAAGCGGCGGAACTCGCCTACTACGGCGCCAAGGTGCTGCACCCGCGCGCGCTCATTCCGCTCAGCCGGCGGCCGATCCTGGTCTACGTGCGCCCCTTCGCGAACCCCGCGTCGCAGGGCACCGAGGTTTCCCAGCACCGCCGGCGCACGCCCTCGCCGGTTCGCGCGGTGTCGGGCATCGGCTCACAGGCGCTGATCACGGTCACGGGCAACGGCATGCTGGGCGTGCCCGGCGTGGCGGCGCGCACCTTCGAGACGCTGCAGCGCGCCGGGTTTCCGGTATCCCTGGTGACGCAGGGCTCGTCGGAGGCGTCGCTGACGTTCAGCGTGCCCGAGGCGCAGGCCGGACTGGCCGAAATCGCCCTGCTTCGTGAGTTCCGGGAGGAGATCGCGCGACAGGACATCGACGGCGTCGAGGTGCGCCTGGGCATGGCGACGGTCGCGGTGGTGGGTCGCGGCATGGCGGGCGCACGTGGTGTCGCGGCCCGCGTCTTCGGCGCGCTGGCGCACGCCGGGATCAACATCGTCGCGATCGCGCAGGGCTCATCGGAACTCAACATCTCGTTTGTCATCGAGGAACGCGACGCCGCCGAGGCGCAGCGCCGCATTCACGACGCCTTCCAGCTGGCCAAGATCGGCGGCGGCACCGTGAACCCGCCGGAGCGGGTCGCGGTCGTGCTGCTGGGCTTCGGGCAGGTGGGGCGCACGCTGGCGCGCCTGATCCCGAGGGCACGGCGTCCGGGGATCCAGCTCGAAATCGCGGCGGTGATCGATCGCACCGGGTTCGTGTTCGACCCGTCGGGCCTCACGCCGCGGCGGCTGTCACAGCTCTCCGAGGGCAAGGCGCGGGGGCAGCCGTTGGGCCGCGCGCGGGGCGGTGTCGCATCCAACTCGACCGATGCGCTCGCGTTCATTGCGAAGCACGCGTTGCCGCGGCCGGTTGTTGTGGACGTGACGGCGAACGACACGGCGGGGATCCTGCGCCACGTGCTCGAGACCGGCATGGACGTGGTCCTCGCCAACAAGCGGCCCCTCACCGACCGGCGTCCCGATGCCGACGCGCTCCTGGCCACCGCGCGCGCGCATGGGCGGCGCCTGCTGTTCGAGGCCACCGTCGGCGCCGGGCTTCCCGTCATCGATACCGCGTGGAAGCTGCTGGAATCGGGCGACCGGATCCGCCGCATCGACGGCTGCCTCTCGGGCACGCTGGGATTCCTGTTGAGCGAGGTCGGCTCGGGACGCGCGTTCTCGGCCACGGTGCGCGAGGCGATGCGCCGCGGTTACGCCGAGCCCGACCCGCGCGAGGACCTGTCGGGGATGGACGTGGCGCGCAAGGCGCTCATCCTCGGGCGGCTGCTCGGCTTCTCGGGAGGCATCGACGCCGTGTCGGTCGAGTCACTGGTGCCGAAGCAGGCGCGGGGCGTGCCGCTGGCCGAGCTCCTGGCCACCCTCGACCGTTTCGATGACGACTGGGTGGAGCGGGTAGCCGCCGCGAAGGAGCGCGGCCAGGTAATGCGCTACGTCGCGGCGGTCACGCGCGGGCGGATTCGGGTCGGTCTGGCATCGGTTCCACTCGAGAGCGCCCTGGGCGCCCTGCGCGGCACCGACAACCAGGTGGTGTTCACGACCGACCGGTATCGCAGCAATCCGCTGGTTATCACCGGTCCGGGCGCCGGTCTCGACGTCACGGCCGCCGGCGTCATGAACGACATCCTCAAGCTGGCACCGGCCTGATGCGGCTCACCGCGTTCGCCCCCGGGTCGGTCGGCAATGTCGGTCCCGGGCTCGACGTGCTCGGGCTCGCGGTGGCCGGTGCCGGCGACTGGGTCACGGCGGAGCTGCTCGACGTGCGCGGCATTGAACTCCGCGACCCGGGCCATCCCGACCTTCCCGCCGACCCCGCGCGCCATAGCGCTGCGCTGGCGGCTGCCGCGGTGCTGCAGCGCGCTGGCGGGCATCATGGCCTGGCGCTCTGGGTCCTCAAGGGACTCCCACTCTCCGGGGGACAGGGCGGTAGTGCCGCGTCCGCGGTGGCGGGTGCGGTGGTCGCCAATGAATGCCTGGGGCGTCCGCTCGGCGTGCGTGCGCTGCTGGAGGCGTGCCTCGAGGCCGAGGCGGTGGAGGCGGGGCGGCACGCCGACAACCTCGCACCCGCGCTGCTCGGCGGCATCGTGCTGGTGCGGTCGGTGGACCCGCCCGACGTGGTGACCTTGCCCACCCCGGCGGGGCTCACCGTGGTGCTCGCGCACCCGGACCAGCGGGTGCGCACCGCCGACGCACGGGCCGCGCTGCCGGCCACCGTGACGCGCGAGGTCGCCATTCACCAGATGGCGCAGGTGGCCACGATGGTGGCGGCGCTCTACTCCGGCGACCTGGCCCTGCTCGGTCGCGCACTGGATGACCGGATGGCGGAACCGGCCCGCGCGCCGCTGCTGCCCGGCTTCCGCGCGGCCAAGCGGGCTGCCCTCGAAGCCGGGGCGCTGGGCGCGTCAATTTCCGGCAGCGGCCCCACCGCCTTCGCGCTCGCCGACAGCCAGGCCGCAGCGAAACGGATCGGCGCGGCCATGGTGGCCGCCTATGGTACGGCCGGCATGGCCTGTGTCGCTCGCATTGGCGCCGTCGAATCGCAGGGCGCGCGGCTCGTATCCGAGCCGGGCGCATTCGCATGAGCGGCGCCGCGCGACGCTCCTGGCAGCGCTGTGATGCCTGCGGCCACGAGATCGACGAGCTCGCCAGCGAAACGCGCTGCCCGGCCTGCAGCGGCCTGCTCGAGATCGTGCATGCGCGTCCGGTGCTCCGCGGTGACCAGCTGAAGCAGCAGTTCTCGGCTGCGTCCGCCACGGCGCAGGGCGCAGCGGGTTCGGGGGTGTGGCGCTTCCGGGAAATCGTGCTTCCCACGGCAACGGCGCCGGTCTCGTGGCCCGAGGGGAACACGCCGCTCCTCGAACGGGCGGCGGTACAGCAGTGGGCGGCATGCCCCGGCCTGCTGCTCAAGCACGAGGGGATGAACCCGACGGGTTCCTTCAAGGACCGCGGGATGACCGTCGGCGTGACGCAGGCCCGGCGCATCGGTGCCACTGCCGTCGCGTGCGCGTCCACCGGCAACACCTCGGCGTCACTTGCTGCCTACGCGGCCCACGCGGGGCTTCCGGCGCTGGTCTTCGTGCCGAGCGGCGGGATCGCGCTGGGCAAGCTGGCGCAGTCGCTGGCCTACGGCGCACGCACGCTGCTGGTGCGGGGCGACTTCGATGACTGCCTGCGGCTGGTGGAGGAGGCG
>Ga0315292_10002694_pt1 | contig 10077 bp, 8 predicted proteins | sample YL17G13_0_MG_FD_204029 | JGI IMG/M metagenome (GOLD analysis project Ga0315292, IMG submission 204029) | Sediment microbial communities from Yellowstone Lake, YNP, Wyoming, USA - YL17G13_0 | ecosystem: Environmental > Aquatic > Freshwater > Lake > Sediment | place: USA: Wyoming | collected... | reverse complement strand
GTCGGCGTCGATGGCCGGCCCGCCCGCCGTCGCGTCGGCCGCTACGTCGGCGTCGGCCGCCCGGTCGGCGTCGATCGCCGCGAGCGCCTCGCCGGGCGTGAGGGAGTCGAGCGTGCGCGCGAGCGACGCGACGACCGCGATCGCCGCGGCCTCCTCCCCGGGCGGCGGGGCGATCTCCCCGGTCCCGTGGGCACCGTCGGCGTCGCGCAGCGTGAGCAGGATCGAACGGCGGGTCGTCCACGTGCCGGCCGCGGTCACGACCGGCATCCGGAATGGCACGGCCACCACGTCGACGCGGAGGCGGGCGAGGGGCGCTGGCGCGAGCGTAGAGACCGTCTCGATCAGCGCTGCGACGGGGTCGAGCACCAATGGATCCCGGTCGGCGCGGGGCGCGCGGCTCACCGGCCGCCCACCGCCAGACCCGCGGCGAAGAGCATCGCGACGACGAGCTCGAGGCGGGCCGTCCCCCGCAGGACGGGGTTGAGCCGCCGCGGGTCGCCGTCGGCGAGGACGATGCGCACGAGGGGGACCGCGAGAGGGATCGCGACGAGGGGGAGAGCAGCGGGGATCCGCGCGAGGCCGGCGACCCAGACGACGAGCGGGATCGCGAACGCGACGACGAGCATCGCGAGGTACTCGCCCCGCGCGAATCCCGGGCCGAACGTGACGGCCAGCGTCCGCTTGCCGGCCCGCCGGTCGCCGTCGATGTCGCGCAGGTTGTTGACGACGAGGATCGCCGCCGCCAGGCACCCCATCGGAAGCGCCGCGAGGAACGCGAGCGCATCGATCGTCCCCGTCTGCAGGTAGGCGGTCCCGATGACGGCGACGAGCCCGAAGAAGGCGAACACGAAGATCTCGCCGAGCCCGCGATAGCCATACGGCCACGGGCCGCCCGTGTAGGCGAGCGCGCTCACGATGGCGAGCGCCCCGAGCGCGAGGAGGACGATCCCGCCGACGCTCGCGAGGTACAGCCCCACGAGGCCGGCGAGGCCGAGGACGAGCGCCGTGGCGATCGTGAGGTCGCGCGGCGACACGAGCCCGGTGGCGGCGACACGGACGGGACCGACCCGATCGGCGGCGTCGGCGCCGGACCGGAAGTCCGCGAGGTCGTTCGCGAGGTTGGCCGCGACCTGGAGGAGCAGGGCCACCGCGAGGCACCCGAGCGCCGGACCGGGCCGGAAGACGTTCGAGGCGAGCCCGACACCGAGGCCCACGAGCACCGGCGCGATGGCGGCGGGAAGCGTCGCCGGGCGGATCGCGAGGAGCCAGACCCGAAGCGCGGACGGGCGCCCCGCGTCCGTGGGTGGTCGCCCCATTTCCGAGGGCGGGCGCTCCGAGTCGGCGCCCGGGCGCTCCGCGTCTGACGGCGCGCGCTCCGCGTCTGACGGCGCGCGCTCCGGGTCCGATGGCGCGGCGATCGCCGGTTCGGTCACGGGCGCCTCGGGAATCGCGAGAAGTCGGGGCGGCGCTTCTCGAGGAACGCCTCCTTCCCCTCCTGCGCCTCGTCGGTCGTGTAGTAGAGCGCGGTCGCGTAGCCTGCGAGCTCCTGGAGGCCGGCGAGTCCGTCCGTGTCCGCGATGAACGACGCCTTGAGGAACCGGATCGCCGTCGGGCTCTTCTCGAGGATCTCCTCGGCCCACCGGACACCCTCCGCCTCGAGGTCGGCGAGTGGGACGACCGCGTTGACGAGCCCCATATCGAATGCCTGGGCCGCGGTGTACTGCCGGCAGAGGTACCAGATCTCGCGGGCCCGCTTGTGGCCGACGATCCGGGCGAGCATCGTCGCGCCGTACCCGGCGTCGAACGAGCCCACCTTCGGCCCCGTCTGGCCGAACATGGCGTGCTCGGCGGCGATCGTCAGGTCGCAGACGACGTGGAGGACGTGGCCGCCGCCGATCGCGTAGCCGTTGACGAGCGCGATGACCGGGATCGGGAGCGAGCGGATGAGCCTCTGGAGCTCGAGGACGTTGAGCGCGTGCGTCCCCTCCTGCCGCTGGTAGCCGCCGCGCATCTTCACGCGCTGGTCGCCGCCGGAGCAGAACGCCGCGTCGCCGGCACCGGTGAGGAGGACCACGCCGATCATGTCGTCGTCGCGGATGGCGCGGAACGCCTCGAGCATCTGGTCGACGGTCTCCGGTCGGAAGGCGTTGCGGACCTCCGGCCGATCGATCGTCACCTTCGCGATCCCGGTGCCCGACTGCTCATGCCGGATGTCCGAGTACCGCTTCACCGGTGTCCACGTGACGGGCTGGCTGCTCATGCGGTCCTCCGCGGGAGTCGACCGGACGGCGGAGCGCCGTCCGCGGTGGTGGTGGATGGGGTGGTGGCGGTCCCGGCGGCAGTCGCGCCGCTGGCGGCAGTCGCGCCGCTGGCGGCAGTCGCGCCGCTGGCGGCAGTCGCGCCGCTGGCGGCAGTCGCGCCGCTGGCGGCAGTCGCGCCGCTGGCGGGCGCCCCAGCGGCGGAGGCGGTCCCGACGACGGCGCCGCCGCTCGGGGGCGAGCCCGCATTCGCGCCGCTCGGGGGCGAGCCCGCATTCGCGTCTCCCGGGGGCGAACCCGCATTCGCGGCCAGCCGGGCGAGGACCATGTCCCCGAACCGCGCCTCGCGTTCGAGATGGACGGCATGGCCGGCGCCGGGCTCGACGACCACGCGGACGAGCCGTCGCGGTGCCGCCAGGACGATCGCCTCGGCGCGCGACCGTGCCGCCGTGTCGCGCTCGCCGACGACGAGGAGGGTGGGGACGCGGAGCGTCACGAGGCGGGAGTGGAGCGGCTGCTGCGCCCCCTGTCCGGCGCCGCGGAGGCTCGCGGCGAGGCCCTCGGGGCTCTGGGACAGTCGCTCGTCGCGTCGCGCGGCGCGGACCCGAGGCGGCAGGGCAGCCTCGGTGGCGAACAGCGGGAGCGCCTCCCAGCGGTCGACGAACGCGACGATCCCCTCGCGCTCGATCGCCCCGGCCAGGGCCGCCTCCTCCGCTCGACGCCTCGCCCGCGTCCGGTCGTCGGCCGTGCCGGCGCCCGCGCCGATCAGGACGAGCGAGCGCACCGCGTGCGGACGGTCCAGCGCCAGGCGGAGCGCGACGCGACCGCCGAGCGAGTACCCGACGACGACGGCAGGCACCGCATCGAGCGTGGCCAGGATCGTCGCGAGATCCGCAGCCTGCCGAGCGACGTCGTGCCGCACCGGGTCTGCCGGCGCGTCCGAGCGGCCGTGCCCGAGGAGATCCGGCGCGATCGTCCGGTAGCCGGCGACACGAAGCCGACGAGCGAGCGGATCCCAGCTCCGACCAGTCCCGGTGAACCCATGGAGGAGGAGGACCGGCGCGCCCGAACCGGCGACACGGACCGCGTACCGTGCGTCGCCGACGGCGACATGGCGGAGTGTCATCGCCCGGCCCCTGACGGAGGGGGATCCACGACCACTCGATCGAGCGCGGCGACCGCCACGGCCACCGTCTCGGCCACTTCGCGGTGCAGCGCGACGTTTCGGGCGCGCGAGGTCGCGTACCTCACGACCGTCACCCGCGGCGCCCCGATCGCCGCGTCGAGTGCCGCCCGGAGCGCGCCCACGTCGTCGTGCGCGGTCGTCGGCCGGCCGGCGTCACCGAGGTCGATCCACCGGCCGCCGAACGCCTCCACGACGGGGCCGAGCCGTGCCCCCATCCCGTGCGGGGTCCCGAACAGCTCGTCGAACCGATCGGGCAGCCCCACCTCCGGCGCGTCGGTCCGGGCCTGAGGGAGGAACGAGAAGATCCCGCCGCCGTCGTTGTCGACGAGGACGATCGCGAGCGAGAGCGCGTGGAGGCGCGCCGCCACGAGCGCGTTGAGATCGTGGATGAACGAGAGGTCGCCGAGCACGAGGACGACGGGCCCCGCGTGGACGGCCGCGGCCCCCAGCGCGGACGAGACGACGCCATCGATCCCGTTGGCGCCGCGGTTCGAGAGGATCCGCGCCGGGCGGTCGCCGCCGCCGAAGTACGCATCGAGGTCGCGGACCGGCATCGAACTGCCGACCCACACGAGCGCATGCGGCGGGAGCGCGTCCGCAAGGAGGTCGAAGACGCGACCCTCGTACGGCTCATCGATGCGCGCGAGCCGATCGCGGACCGCACCGCGCGCCGCTCCCTCGGCCACGGACCACGAGTCCGCCCATCCGCGCTCGGCCCCGGAGCCATCTCCCCGCGCGGCTCGCGCCTGGGGGACGACGAACGCGAGGTCGATGCAGGCGCCGCGCGGGCCGGCGTGCACGAACGTGGTCCGGCCGAGCGTCGGGTCGAGCCAGCCGTCGCCGCCGTCGATGACGACCTGCTCCGCTCCGGACGCCTCGATGAGCCTGGAGATCGGCTTCGACGTCGGCGGGGCGCCGAGTCGGATGACGAGGTCGGGCATGTGCGCCCGCGACCACGCCCCCGGCCGCGTCACGAGGTCGCCGCGGGAGAGGATCCGCGACCGGTCGTGCGGCCCGGTGCGCAGCTGCGAGAGCGCGTCCGCGAGGATCGGCGCGTCGAGTGCGGCGGCGAGGCGCGCGACGGCAGGCGGGAGCTCCGGCTCGTCGAGTGGGCCGCAGACGATGAGCGGACGTCGAGCGCAGGCGAGGCGGTCAGCCAGCTCGGCGAGGTCACCCGCCGAGAGTCGTCGCTCGCCGGTGACGAGCCGGTGATACGGCGACGGGACGGTCGCCGCGCGCGCGTCGGCGGTCTCGGCGCTGGTGTCGGCGGTCACGACACCCGCGCCGGCGGTCTCGGCGCCTCCGGGGCGGCCGCCGGGCCGCAGGTCGCCGTCCGGCACGAGCGGCTCGCGGAACTGGAGGTTGACGTGGACCGGCCCCGCGGGCGCCTGCGCGGCGACGGCCGCGGCGCGGGAGGCGACGCTCCGCCAGTGGGCTTCCGTGATCGGGCCCGCCTCCGGCACCGGCATGTCGACGGACCATTTCACGGCCGTCCCGTAGAGCCGCACCTGGTCGATCGTCTGGGGAGCACCGACGTCGCGAAGCTCGGGCGGGCGGTCGGCGGTCAGGATGACGAGGGGGACCCGTCCGTGGAAGGCCTCGACGACCGCGGGGTGCGCGTTGACGGCGGCGGTCCCCGACGTGGCGAGGAACGCGACGGGGCGCCGCGCGGCCTTCGCCATGCCGAGCGCGAGGAAGGAGCCGGCCCGCTCGTCGATATGGACGAGCACGCGGATCGCGGGATCCGCCGCGAGCGCGAGCGCCATCGGCGTGGACCGGGAGCCGGGGCAGACGACCGCCTCGCGGAGGCCGGCACGCACGAGCTCCTCGACGAACGCCCGGAGAGTCCCGGCCGGCGGCCCGGCGGGGCGATCGGCGGGTGCGGTCGCGGCCGGGCGGGCGGGCGCGGTCGCGGCCGGGCGGGCGCCCGGCCCGGCGGGGCGATCGGCGGTCATCAGAGCTCCGCCCGCCCGAGCGCCGCGCCGAGCACGCGGAGCTTCATCCGGCTCTCGTCCCACTCGCGACCCGGGTCGGAGTCGGCGACGATCCCGCACCCCGCGAAGAGTGCGGCCCGGTCGCCGCGGACGACGCCGGAGCGCAGCGCGACGACGAACTCGCCGTCGCCGTCGCGGTCGACCCAGCCGAGCGGAGCCGCATACCAGCCGCGGTCGATCCCCTCCTGGTCGCGGATGAGGTCGAGCGCGGTACCGCGCGGCTGCCCGCCGACGGCCGGCGTCGGGTGGAGCACGCCGACGAGGCTCAGGATGCCCGAGCGGTCCGACAGCCGGGCCGTGACGTCCGTGCAGAGGTGCTGGACGGTCCGGAGCCGGATGACACGCGGCGACGGGGAGATCTCGAGGTCGTCGCAGAGCGGCGCGAGGCTCTCGCGGAGCATGCGCACGACCACCTCGTGCTCCTCGCGCTCCTTCTCGCTCGTGAGCAGTCCGGCCGCGAGAGCGTCGTCCTCGATGGCGTCCGACCCACGCGGGGCAGACCCGGCGACGGCGACCGTCAACGCGTCGCGGCCCTCGGCGCGGACGAGTCGTTCCGGCGTCGCACCGAGGAAGACGGCATCCGCTCGCGCGATGGCGAAGACCGTGCTTTCCGCGGCCGAGGCGACGAGACGCCGCAGCGTCGCGGCCACGTCGATCGCCCGGTCCGTCGCGAGGTCCACGCGGCGCGCCAGCACCACCTTGTCCACGCGGCCCCGGCCGACCGCCCCGGCGAACCGCCCGACGACGGTGCGCCACGTCTCCTCGGTCGGCACGCCGCCCACGACCGTCATGGTCGGAACGTCGTCGGGGTCGGGGTCGGCGAAAGCCTTCACATCCGACGCGCTCGCCTCCGCGGCGTCGAGGATGCGCGCCCACAGCCGGCCCGCGGGACCGTCGCTCGCCGACCCTCCGGTGACGTCGTTCGCGGTCAGCCAGCAGGTGCCGCCAGCATCCGTCCAGAGGAGCCGCGGCAGCACGAGCGACCCACCGCCGAACCCCTCCCACGTCCGGTCCCTGCCGCTGCGCTCGTCGAATGCGAACCCGCCGACCAGCAGCGGACCCGTCCCGCGGGTCGGTCCCGCGTCATCGTCCACGCGAGCGTCGGCAGCCAGCGTCTCCCACGCTGCGGCCGCCGCGTCGAAGCGGTCGCCCCCGGTCGGCTCGACCGACCACGCCTCGCCGAAGGCGACGAACGCGAGCCCTGCGGAACCCTGGATCCAGCACCGCGCCGGGATCCCGAGCGCCCGGGCGGCCGCGAACAGCGCCACCGGGTCGGCCGACGGGGCCGCGACGGTCGCCGACAGGAGCGTCGGTCGGCCGATGGCGTCGCCGGAGAGCGCGAGCGCGGCGAGTCGCGCGTCGAGCCCGGTGCCGGGGTCGACCGGCGGTCGCGGCCGGGTGCCGCCCCTGCGCGCGGTCGTCGTGCGGCGCGCGTCGCGGTCGACGACGGTCACCGAACGGCCTCGGGCGCGTCGCGCCGGAGCTGCGCGATCCGCGGCTCCGGGACACCGACGCTCCGGAGGAGCAGGAGGCGGAGCGTCGGATACGCGTCGAGGAGCGGCGTCGGCTCGGGGTCGAGCAGCCAGCGCGCGACGATCTCGTTCAGCGCCCCGAACCACGCCTCCGCGGCGATGCGCGTGTCGAGTCCGGGGATGGTGCCTGCCTCGACCGCCGCGTCGAGGTACCCCGCGATGAGTCGCGAGAAGCGACGGTGCAGGACGTCGATCTCCGCGTGGAAGACGCGGCCCGCCCCGAAGGCATCCACGAAGAGGAGCCGCGCCATCCGCCGGTGGCCGGCGAACGTCTCGAGCACCGTCCGGATCGCGACGTCGGCCTGGGCGATCGCATCGGTCTCGCCGGCGACCGCGCGCTCCACCTTGTCGACGAGCTTGTCGGCGGTCGTCTCCATGAGCTCGCGGAAGATGGCGTCCTTCGTCGGGAAGTGGAAGTAGACGCCGCCCTTGGACGTCGACGACTGCCGCGCGATGTCGTCGATGGCGGTGTCCCGGTAGCCGCGCTCGGCGAACGTCGTGAACGCGGCGTCGAGGATCCGCTCGCGGCGCTCCCTGCCGCGCTCCTGGGGCTCGCGCGTCCGCTCCACGTCCATCCGAAGGGGACCTCCCACGCTCATCGCACACGCGACACCCGAACCGACCCGCGAGTCGGTTTTGCAATCGTACCAGCGAGGGGTCCAGACAGCCCGCACGCCCGCCCGCCTCCGCTCGGCCGCCCGGCCCGCCGGCCCGCCCGCGCCCGCCCGCCTCCGCTCGGCCGCCCGGCCCGCCCGCGCACGCCCGGCCCGCCGTACCATCGGTGGGATCGGTCGGCGCATCGTCCGGCGCCGTCGTCACTCCGACCCATCGCACGCGAGGACCCCAGGCCATGCGACTCTCCGACAAGGTCATCATCGTCACCGGCGGCGGCAGCGGCATGGGTCGCACCGCATCCACCATGTTCGCGGCCGAGGGCGCGAAGGTCGTCGTCGCCGACGTCGGCGAGTCCGGCGGGCGCGAGACGGAGCGGCTCGTGCGTGAGTCCGGCGGCGAGGCGACGTTCGTGAGGGCCGACATCTCTTCCGAGCCCGACGCGAAGGCGATGATCGACCGCGCGGTGGAGGTCTTCGGTCGCGTGGACGTCCTCTACAACAACGCCGGGATCATGCCCGAGGAGGACCACTCGGTCCTCGACACGCCCGTCGAGGCATGGGACCGCGTCATGGCCGTGAACGTCCGGGGCGTCTTCCTCGCCTGCAAGCACGCGATCCCGCGGATGCTGGAGCAGGGCTCCGGCTCGGTCATCAACATCGCGAGCTTCGTCGCGATCCTCGGGTGCTCGGTGCCGCAGGACGCCTACACCGCGAGCAAGGGCGCGGTGCTCGCGCTCACCCGCTCGCTGGCCGTCCAGTTCGCGGGGCAGGGCGTCCGGAGCAACGCGATCAGTCCGGGCCCCATCGAGACGCCGCTCCTCATGGACTGGCTCCTCGCTGACGAGGCCGCGAAGCAGCTGCGGCTCGCCCGGAACCCCACGGGCCGCTTCGGGAAGCCGGAGGAGGTCGTCAACCTCGCGATCTACCTCGCCTCCGACGAGTCACGGTGGACGAACGGCGCGAACTTCGTCATCGACGGCGGCATCAGCGTCAACTACTTCTGAGCGACGCGTGAGCGAGCACGACGTCGTCCGCGCAGGGACCTGAGGAGCGACACGTGGCGGAGGTCTACACCGACGAGGTTGCGATCCGGGGGACCCCGGTCCAGGTCTGGGCGTTCCTCGACGACCCCGATGCGCTCGGCCGCGTGCTCCCAGGGTGCGACAGGATCGAGCGCACGCGTCCCGGGGTCTACGCACTGGTGCTCGCGCTGCGGCACCCGCTGGTGACGGTACGCGCGGACGCGATCGCGACGCTCGAGGACCCCGAGCCCCCCACGCGCGTCCGGCTGACGATCGAGGGAGCGCCGCCCGGCTTCAGCGGGAAGTTCCGCCTGTTCATCCCCTTCGAGCTCGAGGGGACCGAGTCGCCGAACAGCGGCCCCGTCACCCGGATCCGCTACGGCGTCGCGGCCGAGCTGACCGGGAGCATCGCGCTGTTCGGAGTGGGACCGATCCAGGACGGCGTGCGCCGGCAGATCGCGGAGCTCGCCGCCAACGTGGAGCGCGAGATCGCGGCGGGCCGAACGCCCGGCGAGAGCACCGCCTGAGGCCGAACGTATCATCCGGGTGGACGCGATCGTCGATGGCGAGGTCCTGGAGACGCCACCCACGCCGGGGACACGCACCGGTCCCGTTGGCGCATCTTTCGGCGGGTCTCGCCGGCGGCTTGCGAACCCGGGGACATGTCCACACGGGTGGCATCGGCGATGGGGAGGAGCAACCATGACGCGGCGGGTGATCGCGGTCTTCCTCCTGTCAGCGCTCCTGGCGGCCGCCTGCTCTGGGACGGATGATGCGACGAGTCACAACAACAAGGGCGTCGAGCTGTCCAAGCAGGGCGAGTGGACCGAGGCGATCGCGGAGCTGGACAAGGCCATCGAGATGGATCCCAACGACGCGAAGGCCCACAACAACCGTGGGTACGCGTATCGGGAGATCGGGCAGTACGAGAAGGCCATCGCCGATCTCGACAAGGCCATCGAGATCGACCCGGCGTATGCCACTGCCTACGGCAACCGGGGACTCACGTATGCCGCGATGGAGCAGTACGAGCGGGCGATCGCCGATCACGACAAGGCCATCGAGATCGAGCCCGACGATGCCGCTCACTACAGCAATCGAGGGCTCGCATATCAGGACAGTGGAAAGACCGAGATGGCCCTGGCCGATTACGACAAGGCCATCGGGATCGATGCCACCGTCTCGTCGTTCTACTCGAATCGCGCCGGCGCGTATCTCGAGCTGGAGCAACAGGAGCAGGCCCTCGCCGACTGGGCGAAGGCCATCGAGCTGGATCCCGACAACTACGCTGCGTACAACAACCGAGCGGGCGCGTACATCAAGATGGAGCGCTACCTCCTGGCCATCGCCGATCTCGACAAGGCCATCGAGGCGTTCCAGAAGAACCCCGAGGCCAACCTGGGCCGACTGGCTTCGTCCTACAACAGCCGTGGGATCGCCTACGACGCCGCGGGGCTCTCCGAGAAGGCGA
>Ga0315292_10002693_pt1 | contig 10078 bp, 9 predicted proteins | sample YL17G13_0_MG_FD_204029 | JGI IMG/M metagenome (GOLD analysis project Ga0315292, IMG submission 204029) | Sediment microbial communities from Yellowstone Lake, YNP, Wyoming, USA - YL17G13_0 | ecosystem: Environmental > Aquatic > Freshwater > Lake > Sediment | place: USA: Wyoming | collected... | reverse complement strand
GGTGATGTCCGCCTGAAGGCGGACCCACGGTGCAGCGAGCGACGCGCGCGGCGATGTCCGCCTGAAGGTGGACCCACGGTGCAGCGAGCGACGCGCATGGCGATGTCCGCCTGAAGGCGGACCCACGGTGCAGCGAGCGTTGTAGCGCCAGAGGGTGTGGCTGGAGCCCTCCCCCCTTTCGAGCTCCGTGGGGCAACACTCGTTGAGGCAACCCTCCGTGGGGCCGCCTTCGGGCGGCACGCCCCGGTCCGGTATCAACCCTTCGGCATGTCGTCGGCGATATACGCGCGGACGATGCTTTCGAAATCCGAGTCGGATTTCATTCCGAGCGCCGGACCGAATTTCGGCGCGAAGTTGGCGGGCCACGTCGAAACGATCCGGTCGATCGCCGCGTCAAACTGCCACTTCACGCGGTCGGCGACCGCGTCGCCTGCCACGCGGCGCAGCGCGGCCACCATGTCGTCGACCGGAACCAGCAACCCCGGCACGTTGACCGAACGCGTGTGTGCAAACGCCGATGCCGGCGCCTCGTGGCCGATGATGAGATTCTCGAGGACCGCACGCGGCGAGGTTACCCACATCCGCGTCTTTCGCGCGACCGGGCAGATCGCGTCGACACCCGAAAGCGGCTCGCGGATGATGCCGCTCGCGAACGACGATGCGGCCTTGTTCGGCTTGCCCGGACGGACGGTGACGGTCGGCAGGCGCAGGCTGCGGCCGTCGATGAAGCCCTTGCGCGTCATGTCGTAGACGAGCAGCTCGCCGATCGCCTTCTGCGTGCCGTACGACGCTTGCGGCGTCACGGGCGCATCGTCCCCGACCGGGTCGGGCAACGGCCCGCCGAACACCGCGAGCGAACTCGTGAACACGAACTTTGGCGGAACCGCGAGTCGGCGGCAGCGCTCGAGCAGGAGCCGCGTCGCGTCGAGGTTGACGCGCATCCCGATGTCGAAATCGGCTTCGGCCTGCCCGCTGACGACCGCAGCGAGATGAAAGACGGTGTCGGTATCCTTCGTCACGGTGCGCTCGATGACGGCCGGATCGGCGAGATCGCCGGCAACGCCGCGTACCCGCGGGTCGCCGAGATCCGGCGGCACGGCCACGTCGAGCAGCACGAGTTCGCGCACCGGCCGGGAAACGCCGCGCGCATCCGTGAGCGCGCCGCGCTCGAGGATTTTTCTGGCAAGACGGGAGCCGAGAAAGCCGGCGCCGCCGGTGATGACGATGCGCATCGGGAGATCTGCGTAAGGGTGGTGGCGCGTTATGATAGCCGGATGCGGCGCCGGGAGGGGGCGCCGCTCGAACGAAAGGAGGAACCGATGCCACGCCCGATTCAATTCGAGATTCATGCCGGAAACCCCGCCCGCGCATGCTACGATTGACGACGATCCTGCGTGTCGGGCGACTGCGCGCGGTGGCGATTTGAACTGCTGGCTTGCGGCTTTCCCGCTCGCACGGATACGATGCCCACTCCTCCCGCACCACAACGGCTCCTCGTCGCGTTGCGCAAGTCCGCGCTGTCGTTGTGCCACGCTCAGTACATACGCGCCCGGCTGCTGCAAATCTATCCGGAGTGCGATATCGTCCTGCGCGGCATCACCACGCAGGGTGACCGGATCATCGACCAGCCGCTGGCGGACCTCGGCGGCAAAGGGCTGTTCATCAAGGAGATAGAGACCGCGATGGTCGAAGGCCGCGCCGATTTCGCCGTGCATTCGCTGAAAGACATGCCTATGGACATGCCGGCGGGCTTCACGCTAGCGGCGATCCCCGAGCGCGAGGATCCGCGCGACGCGCTCGTGTCCAACCGGTACCCGACGCTCGACGCGCTGCCCGCCGGCGCGGTCGTGGGCACCTCGAGCCTGCGCCGCGAAGCGCAACTGCGGGAGCGCAATCCGCTGCTCAAGATCAAGCTCCTGCGGGGCAATGTCAACACGCGCGTGCGCAAGCTCGACGAAGGGCACTACGACGCGATGATCCTCGCGGTGGCAGGCCTCAACCGGCTCGAGTTGGGTCACCGGATTTCGTCGGCGCTCGCCCCGGAGGAGTTCCTGCCTGCCGTTGGGCAGGGCGCGCTCGGGCTCGAATGCTGCTCCGATCGCGCCGACGTGATCGCGGCGCTGGCGCCGATCGCCGACCTCGACACGACGCTCGCCACGACGGCGGAGCGCGCGTTCTCGCGCGCGCTTGCCGGCAGCTGCCATTCGCCGATCGCGGGGTACGCGATGTTGCGCGACGGTGAACTGTGGCTGCGCGGCCTCATCGCGAGTCGCGATGGGCGCGATGTGATGCGCGGTGAGCGATCGGCCGCGGTCAACGACGTCGCGGGCGCCGATGCATTGGGGCGCGCGCTTGCCGGCGACTTCCTCGAACGCGGCGCGGCGCGTCTCGCAGCCGCCTAGCTCCGCCGCTCGCCACGATCGTCGCAATGCCCGAGTCACCGGTGCCGCCAACCGCGCCGCTCGCCGGTCTCGGCATCCTCGTCACGCGGCCCGCCCGGCAGGCAGGCGGGTTCGCGGAGAAGATCGCTGCGCTCGGCGGCGCGCCCATCGTCTTCCCCGCCATCGCGATCCTGCCGCCGGTCGATCCGGCGCCTCTGGCGCGCGCGCATGCGGCGCTCCCGACGTACGATTTCTCGATCTTCGTCTCGGCGAACGCCGTCGAGTATGGAGCGCCCGATCCGCGGCGATGGCCTGCCCGGCTCGTCGCGTTTGCACCAGGCCCTGGAACTGCCGAGGCGCTCGCCGCGGTCGGCATCGCCGGCGCGCGCATTCCGGCGACGACCTACGACAGCGAGGGTTTGCTCGCCATGGACGAACTCGCGGCTGTGCGCGGCAGGCGGATCCTGATCTTCCGCGGCGACGGCGGACGCGAGCACCTGGGCGATGCGCTGTCCGCGCGCGGCGCGCGGGTCGACTACGTCGCGTGCTATCGCCGCGCGAAGCCCGAGAGCGGCGCCGCCGGACTCGCCGAGGCGTTCCGCGAACGCCGGATTCACGCGGTGACGATCACGTCGAGCGAGGGGCTCGACAACCTCTGGGCGCTCGCCGACAACGCGACGCGCGCTGCGTGGCGCGCGTGTCCCACGTTCGTCCCTCATCCGCGGATCGCGGCGCGCGCGCGGGAATTCGGCCTTCCGGTCGTCGCGACGGGAGCCGGGGATGCCGGCCTCATCGCGGGATTGCTAGAATGGGCTGCCGCCCCCACCACGAGAACGAGCTGAAATCATGCCGCCCGACATCATCGTCACCGCGCCGCTCCCGCCTTTCCTCTACGATCCGCTGAAGGCGGACTATCGCTGCCACGATTACGTGCAGGCGGCAGACAAACCGGGGTTCCTTGCCGCTCACGGCGGAGCCGTTCGGGGCCTCGTTCAGGGCGGCGGAACCGTCACGCCGACGGCCCTGCTCGACGCGCTGCCGGCGCTCGAGATCATCTCGGTGTTCGGCGTCGGCTACGACGGCGTGCCGGTGGACTACTGCCGACGGCGTGGCCTCAAGGTCACGAACACGCCGGACGTGCTGACCGACGACGTCGCCGACGTTGCCGTGGCGCTCGTCATGATGACCGGTCGCGGCTTCGTCCGGCTCAACCGCTTCGTCCAGGCGGGCGAGTGGCAAAAACGCGGGCCGGAACTCACGACCAAGCTCGGTGGCAAGACGGTCGGCATCCTCGGGCTGGGTCGCATCGGCAAGGCGATCGCGGGGCGCCTTTCGGCGGTGGGGATGAAGATCGCGTACACGGGCAGGAAGCCGCAGGACGTGCCGTACCGGTTCATTCCCGATCTCGAGGCGCTCGCCGCTGCGTCGGATTTTCTCGTCGTGGCCTGCCCCGGTGGCGCAGCGACGAAGAACCTCGTCAACGCCAAGGTGCTGGCGGCGCTCGGCAAGAAGGGCACGATCGTCAACATCGCGCGGGGCTCGATCATCGACGAGCCGGCGCTCGTGGCCGCGTTAGAGGCCGGCGCGATCAAGGGTGCGGGGCTCGACGTGTTCGCCGACGAGCCCAACATTCCGCGGCCGCTCTTCGCCCTGGACAACGTCGTGCTGCTGCCGCATGTGGGCAGCGCGACGCGGGAAACCCGGCAGGCGATGGGCGATCTGTGCAAGTCGAACCTCGATGCGTGGTTCGCCGGGAAGCCCTTGCCGACGCTGATTCCCGAATTGGCCTGAACTCGCGACCTTCCGGGCGATTACCCCACCTCCGCGATTCAATTGTCCGGCGCCAACCGCGCAGCGGCCGGCTTCGGCGCCCACAGTACCGCGATCAGCGCGGCGACGACGAGCGCCAGCGCGATCCACTCGCTCGGCCCCGGCCGCTCGCCCAGCAACAGCATCCCCGCGAAGACGCCGACGATCGGCACCGGCAGCGACGACATCGACGAGACCGCCACCGGCAGCGTGCGCGCGAGCGTGAACCACGCCCAGTGCGCGAGCGTCCCGGCGAGAAAGATGTTGTAGAAGATCGCGAACCACCCCGAGGCCGAAAGCGCATGCGGCGGCCCCGGTCCGAAGAACGGCGCCAGGATCGCCATCGGGATCCAGCCCAGCAGCATCATCCAGCCGGACAGCGTATTCTGCGGCACCGGGAGTTTCCATTTGCGCAGGAGCACCGTCCCGAGCGCCCAGGATAGGGCGGCGCCGACGATGAGCAGGGCCGCGGTCGGCGTGCGCTCGAAATGGCGGATGTCGTCGCCGAGCAGCACCCCCAGCCCGAGTATGCCGAGCGCCATGCCGGCGGTTTTTCGCTTCGACAGCGGCTCGTGCAGCAGCACGAGCGAAAACAGCACACTCCAAATCGGCATGGTGAAGGCGAGAATCACGCTGCGGCCGGCCGGCAGCTGCTGGACGCCGAAGAGCACGAGGCCGTTCCAGCCCGCGATATTGAACAGCGCCAGCAGCGCGAGCTTTCCCCACAGCGGACGCGGGATGCGAACCGAATCGCCGGACAGTTTCGCGAGCGCGAGCAACCCGAGTGCGGCGAAAGGCAGCGTCAACGCGCGGAACGTCAGCGGCGCGAGTTCGGCGACGCCCATCTTGAGGACGGGCCAGTTGCAACCCCAAACCAGCGTGAGCACGGCGACGGGGACGAGCGACGCGGCGGTGATGTGCGGTGTGGGTGGCGCCTCGGTGCGCGGCGGCATACTCACCTGGCGCCGTCGCGAAGCGCGCGAACGCATCGGCGGACGGGGGCAGGCGTCACCCGCGTTCCCGCAACGGCAGCGCCTCGCCGTATTTGCTCTGATGCAGCGCCCGCGCCTGGGTCACCCATGCATCGCGGCGGATGCGGCCCGGGAACTCATGGAGTTTCGCGTCGAACTCTTCGATGTCGCGCTCGCTCCAGCGCGCGATCTGCCGGTAGGTCGCCACGCCAAGCTGGTGCAGCATGCGTTCCAGCACCGGGCCGACGCCGACGATGAGCTTCAGTTCGTCGGGCGCGCCCGTGCCGAAGAACGGCGGCGGGGCGTTGTTCTCGAGATCGATGACGAGTTGCCGATAGCGCGCGGTTTCGCCGCGCGAGGTCGCGAGATCGCCGAAAAGTCGCCGGCGCTCGGCGGCAAACTCGGCAAGCTGCTCGATCGTGGCGGTGCGCGAAACCAGTGCGCGGCGAAGCATCGCAGTCTCTGTCTCGAAGTTCCGGATGATTCGCGCCCGCTCCGCGATCAATTCTCCTGCCGTGGGCAGCGTTGGCACCGACAGTTCCGGAGGCGCGGTACGTGGCGGCTCTTCGGACAAGGGCGCGGCCGCCTTCCGTGGAGGCTCCTCGGGCAATGGCGCGTCTGCCATCCGCGGCGGTTGCGGAAGCGCCGCGGGTGCCGCAGAGTCTCGCCGGCGCGCGCGACCGACGGCGTAACCTATGCCCAAGGCGGCGACGACGGCGGCAAGAACGAAGATGATCGACACGAGCGATGATTCGGCGAGAGGGTTGAGAACGATCCAGCGGATGCGCAATGGCCACCCCCGGTCGGGGCTTTCTTTCGGAACGGCGCAGCTTTGGAATTGTAGACGAGCGCGCCGCGCCGGCCAAACGCCGCACGAGCGATGCTTTGCGTCAGCCTGTTAAAATCGAGTCCGAATGCCCCGCTGATGCCCCTGTCCGACCCGCCAGGATCGAATACCAGTGCTGCGCTGACGCCCATGTCCGACCCGCTCGACCGCCCACACCCCGCCGCCGGCGACGGCTCGGCCCCTTCGGAGGCGAGCCCCACCGCACGGGAGGCAGCTTCCGGCGCCGTGCCGGGGCCGCCGGCACGTGCCGTCCGCGCGATCCCCGTTTCGCTCCCGATGCTTGCCGGCGTCCTCGCGCTTGCTCTGGTCGCCGCGCTCGCCGTCTGGCTCGACGCCGGCCGCACTCAGCAGACCTTTCGGTTGGAGATCGCGCAGCGGCTCGCCGGTGTCGAATCATCGACGCAGGCCGCCGGCCGAGCGCAGACGCAGCTCGCCACGGATCTGCGTGACGCACAGGCGAAGATCACGCTGCTGGAGGCGCGGCTTGCCGAGTCCCAGGCGGAGCAGGCGGCGCTAGAGGCGCTGTACCGCGATCTCGCGCCGTCGCGCGACGAGATCGCCCTCTCGGAGATCGAGCAGGTGCTGCTGGTGGCGAATCAGCAGCTGCAGCTTGCCGGCAACGTCACGTCGGCGCTCACCGCGCTGCAGCTGGCCGACGCAAAATTGCAGCGTCTCGACCGGCCACAGTTCGTCGCGCTGCGGCGCGCCTTGTCGCGCGACGTGGATCGCCTGAAGGCGGTTCCATTCGTCGACGTCGCCGGCATGAGCCTGAAGCTCGACCAGGCGCTCGCGGCGGTCGACACGCTGCCGCTCGCCATGGACGAACGCCTGCCGCCACCGGCGCCCGACAACGCGGCGCCGGCCGGCGATGAATCGCCATGGCGCCGATTTCTGCGGGAACTCTGGAACGACGCGAAGCAGCTGATCCGGATCGAAGTCGCCGACCGGCCGGCGGCACCGCTCGTGCCGATGTCGCAGCAATACTTCCTGCGCGAGAACCTGAAGCTGCGCCTCCTTACCGCGCGGATTGCGCTGCTCGTCCGCGACGACGCGAGCTTCCAGGCCGACCTCGCGGCGTCCGACGCCTGGCTCAAGCAGTATTTCGACACGCGCGCGAGGCCCGTGCAGGTGCTGCAGGCCACGGTCAAGCAGCTCGCGGGAACACCGATGCCGGGCGAGATGCCCGACCTGACGCGCAGCCTCGAAGCGCTGCGCGTGCTGCGGCTTGCGCAGGACCGCGGACCCGGGCGGGGGAACGCCGCGGCTTCGACGGCGCGTTAGCCCCTACGCCGTGCGCATCCTCTTCTGGTTCCTCCTGCTAGCCTGCGCAGCGGTGGCCGTCGCCCTTGCGGCGAAGCTCACCACCGGCTATGCCCTGTTCGTCGCGCCGCCCTACCGCGTCGAACTTTCGCTCAATCTTCTGCTTGTCCTCGCCATCGCCGGCTTTGTCGCCGGCTATGCGCTGCTGCGTGTCGTCAAGCGAGCCCTCGGCTTGCCGCAGGAAGTGCGCGCGTTGCGGCGGCGGCAGCAACAGGAGCGCGCGCGCGCAAAACAGGACGCGGCGGTCGTCGCGCTGCTCGAAGGCCGCTACGGCAGGGCGCGGCAATACGCGGAGGAAGCGCTGGCGATACCAGGGTCGTCCGGCCTTTCCGCATTGCTCGGCGCGCGCGCCGCGATGGATGCGCGTGAATTCCCCGCCGCTGAAGCGTTGCTCGCGCGCCCGGACGCGCAGGTGCCGAGCCTTGCCGTACCGCGGCTGACGCTCGAGGCCGGGATGAAACTCGAGCAGGGGCAACCGCTCGAAGCGCTCGGAATTCTGCAGTCGCTGCGGAAGGAAGCCGGGTCGCACACCGCGGCGCTGCGCCTCGAGCTGCGCGCGCTGCAGGGCGCGGGACGCTACGCCGAGATTCCGCCGCTCGTCGATCAGCTGGTCAAGCGCAAGGCGTACGGCGCGAGGGAAGGCGAGTTCGTGCGCGCCGCGGCGCACGCGCAGGAGCTTGCCGCGCGCGTCCACGACACCACGGGGCTTCGCGCCTACTGGGACAAGCTGTCCGGCGCCGAGCAGCGGATGCCGAAGATCGCGCGCGCGGCGGCGCAGAGCCTCGTTGCGCTGGGCGGCGACCGCGAAGCCGCCGAAATTCTGGCGGAGAGCCTCGAGCACGAATGGAATCCGGATCTCGTCCTGCTCTACTCGCGATGCCGGCCGGCGGACCCGATGCCGCAGCTCGAGCGGACCGAGCGCTGGCTTGCCCTGCACAGCCAGGACGCGACGCTCCTCTATGCACTGGGCGTGCTGTGCGAGCGGGCGCAGCTGTGGGGCAAGGCGCAGTCTTATCTGGAGGCGAGCCTCGCGCTCGACGCCACGTATCGCGCCCACGTCGCGCTGGGCGAGCTCTTTGCGCGGCTGGGCCGTGACAACGAGGCCAATACGCACCTGGCGGCGGCGTTGAAGCTCGCCTTGGCGGAACTCGAGGACGGCATTGCCGACGCGTGATCCGGTCATCGCAACCGAAGCCCCGGCCCGCTCCAGGGTCACGGCGATCGACGGCCTGCGCGGCGTGGCGATCATTCTCGTCTTTCTGGTTCATTTTTCGGGCGCGTACGCGATGTCGTTCCGCGCGATCAACTTCGATCTCGTTACCGAGGCAGGTCGGCTTGGCAGGGGGGACGCGCTCTTCTACTGGGCGTTCTATTCACACTACGGCGTGCAACTGTTTTTCGTGGTCAGCGGGTTCGTCATCAGCCGATCCTGGGCCGATGCGCAAGATCTCTCCCGCTATCCGGGTTTCCTGCTGCGACGGGTCGCAAGAATCTATCCGGGCTTTATCGTCTCGCTGATCCTCGCGGTGCTGCTGGGTGCGTATCTTTCGGGAACGCTTCAGGTGGAAGCGCGGACGCTCGTGGCCAATCTGCTGTTTCTGAACGGGCTGTTTTCGCTTCGCATTCCCGCGTACAACGCCGTCACCTGGTCGCTGTTCTTCGAGTTTGTGTTCTATATCCTCGTTCCGATGTTCATCGTTGCCGGTTCCCGGCTGGGTGATCGACGGCTGGGTGCGATTGCCCTGTTCCTGCTGTCGATCGTCGGGCTCGCGCTTGGCGGCTACCCCGAGTGGTTTCTTCTGCTTCCATTCCTGTTCGGGTCCGCGGCCGGCTTGCTGCGGGCGGAGGAGCTCGGACAGGCTGCCTCGCGGCTTTCGGACGGAATCCTCGTGGCAGCGTATGGGGTGACGACGACGGCGGGCATGGCATTCGTGCCGCTTCCGGCTTCGACGTCAGCGGGATTCCTCTGGACATACCGGAATTGGCTGTTCGTGCTTTGCTTCAGCGTCGTCGCGACGTTGATCCTGGTGCGGGCCGGTTACGGCAATGGCTTTCTGGCAAGGCTATGCACTGCTCGGCCAATGCAGGCCCTGGGCAAGGTGTCGTTTTCGTTTTTTCTCCTGCATTACCTTGTGATCAGCGGGCTGCTCTCGACGGTGAAGGACCGGATCGGCGGTTCGATCACGGAAGCCGTGTTGTACGGGGCGCTCGCATTCCTCGCGTCCTACCTCGCGGCCTGCGTTCTTTACCGCGTCGCGGAAGAGCCGTATTTTCGATTGCGGCGCCCGCCCGCGGGGGTCGAATCGCGATGAGCGCTACCCGCTACGCGCGGCGGACGTCGGGCGCATCGGTGAAGCTGTCCGCATAGAACTCCCCGGGCGGCAGCCCGCGCGACTCCACAAAGCTCTTGCGCGCCGCGTCGACCATCGGGGGACCGCCGCACACGTACACCTGGTAGCCCGAAAGGTCGGCGAAATCGTCCAGCACCGCTTGATGGACGAAGCCCGTGCGGCCGGGCCAATGGTCCTCGGGCGCGGGATCGGACAGCACGGGGATGAAGGTGAAGTTCGAGCTTCCCTGCTGCCACTTTCCCGGGAGGTCCGGCAGGTAGAGGTCGCGCTTCGCCCGCGCGCCCCAGTAGAGCACCATCGGCCGCGCGGCATCGATCCGGTGGTGCAGCGCGTGTTCGATGACGCCCTTGATCGGCGCGAACCCCGTGCCGCCGGCGACGAAAATGATCGGCTTGTCCG
>Ga0315292_10002692_pt1 | contig 10078 bp, 7 predicted proteins | sample YL17G13_0_MG_FD_204029 | JGI IMG/M metagenome (GOLD analysis project Ga0315292, IMG submission 204029) | Sediment microbial communities from Yellowstone Lake, YNP, Wyoming, USA - YL17G13_0 | ecosystem: Environmental > Aquatic > Freshwater > Lake > Sediment | place: USA: Wyoming | collected... | reverse complement strand
AAACGTAGGGAGCTTCGGCATCGGAGAGTCGGCGACCACCTTCCGGTCACTGAAGGTACCGGAAGGCCGGCTCTCACTCGACCAGACGGAGCCCGTTCGGGGCGATCGACGCGTCGGCGTGAGGCAGGTCGACGACGAACTCGGTGAGATGAGCGGGAAAGACATGCTCGCTGACCAGCACGGCCTCCCCGGCATCGGACGAGGTGATGCGCTCGCAGCGCAGCACCGGCGAGCCGACCGGCACGCCGAGCAGTTCGGCATCGTGGGCCGAAGCCGCCGCCGCCCCAATGGTCTGCACGGCTCCGCCGAGGTCGATGCCCAGGAGCTCGTAGAACGGTGACCGGGCCACGTCGGAGCGTGACAGCTCGGCGCCGTAGCGCTCGGGGCACCAGACGGTCACCAACGCGAACGGCTCGCCATCGGCGAGGTTCAGCCGGCGCACCCGCAGCACCGTCTCGGCACCCAGCACCTGGTGCACCCGAGGTGGCGCCGTCACGAATCGGAAGTCGAGCACCCGGCGCTCGGAGTGCACGCCCTCGGCGGCGAGCTGGCTCTCGATGGTGCCGAGCCGGCCCAGCGCCTGACGCACCGGGTCGGCGGCCACGAACCAGCCGAAGCCCTGCCGCGAATCGACGAGTCCCTCGTCGCGTAGCAGTTCGAGCGCTCGGCGCACCGTGACCCGGCTGGCGCCGTAATCATGGGAGAGATCCGATTCGCTGGGGAGCAGCCGGCTCGGTCCCAGCTCGCCCGAGCCCAGCCGGGTGCGCAGCTCATCGGCGATCTCTTGATAGCGGGTCCGTCTCACTTGTCTGCTACTTGTCTACATAGGGGAACTTGTCCTATACTTGTCTACACCAAGCACTCCCCCGTGGCTCGACCGACCGCGGCACTTCGCCCATCGATCGGTCAGACTTCGGGGGCGTGGAACCGTTCGCCTGATGTCCGTGCCGACTCAACGTCCGCCCGACACCCGGTGCCTCACCCAAGGAGCAGACCGATGGCCGTCTTCGCCACGACCCCGATCGAACTCGTCAACGCGGTGTACGCGCGCCTCGCCGGGCGCAGCGCCCTCGGGCGTGAGCGGCTCGGCCGGCCCCTCACCTTCGCCGAGAAGATCCTCGTCAACCATCTACGCGACCCGCAGAACCAGGAGCTCGAGCGGGCCAAGTCGTATGCCGACCTCGATCCCGACCGGGTCGCCATGCAGGACGCCACCGCGCAGATGGCCCTGCTCCAGTTCATGACCGCCGGCCTTCCCCAGGTGGCCGTGCCCTCGACGGTGCACTGCGACCATCTCATCCAGGCCCGCGAGGACGGCAGGGTCGACCTGCTCTCGGCGCTGGCGACCAACTCGGAGGTCTACGACTTCCTCGAGACCGTCTCGGCCAAGTACGGCGTCGGCTTCTGGAAGCCGGGATCGGGGATCATCCACCAGGTGGTGCTCGAGCAGTACGCCTTCCCCGGCGGGATGATGATCGGCACCGACAGCCACACCCCGAACGCCGGCGGCCTCGGCATGGTGGCGATCGGCGTCGGCGGCGCCGACGCCGTCGACGTCATGACCGGTTACCCGTTCAACGTGCGCTGGCCGAAGCTCATCGGCGTTCACCTCACGGGCGCGCTCAGCGGCTGGGCCGCACCCAAGGACATCATCTTGAAGGTGGCCGAGATCCTCACCGTCAAGGGCGGCACCGGAGCCATCGTCGAGTACTTCGGCCCCGGCGCGTCGACCATCAGCTGCACCGGCAAGGCGACGATCTGCAACATGGGCGCCGAGATCGGCGCCACCACGTCGCTCTTCGCCTACGACGACGCCATGGGCCGCTACCTCAAGTCGACCGCTCGCGAGGCGATCGCCGCCGCCGCCGCCGCGGTCGCACCCGACCTGCGCGCCGACGACGAGGTCCTCGCCGACCCGGGGCGCTTCTTCGACCTGGTCATCGAGATCGACCTGTCGACGCTCGAGCCGCTCATCAACGGTCCCCACACCCCCGACCTGGCCCGACCCGTGTCGGCCCTCGGCGAGGAAGCCCGCGCCAATGGTTGGCCCACCCAGATCAGCGCCGCCCTCGTCGGCTCGTGCACCAACTCGAGCTACGAGGACATCACCCGCGCCGCCAGCATCGCCCGTCAGGCGTCGGCCGCCGGGCTCACCTGTAAGACCGAGCTCATGGTCACGCCCGGCAGCGAGCAGGTGCGGGCCACCATCGAGCGCGACGGGCTGCTGGCCGACCTCGAGGCCATCGGCGCCACCGTGTTGGCCAACGCCTGCGGACCCTGCATCGGGCAGTGGGCCCGGCCCGACGTGCGCGAGGGCGACGCCAACACGATCGTCACCTCGTACAACCGCAACTTCCCCAGGCGCAACGACGGGTTCGCCAGCACCCTGGCCTTCGTCACCTCACCCGAGACGGTGGTCGCCCTCGCCCTGGCCGGCACCGTCGAGTTCGATCCCCTCAACGACACCCTCGTCAACGACGCCGGCGACCAGATCAGGCTCGCCGTTCCGATCGGCGAAGAACTTCCCGCCCTGGGCTTCACACCCGGTGAGAGCGGCTTCATCGCCCCACCCGCCGACGCGACCGGCGTGGTGGTCGCGGTGAGCCCCACCAGTGACCGGCTGCAACTGCTCGAGCCCTTCGCTCCGTGGGATGGCCACGACTACACCGACCTGCCGGTACTGTTGCGGGCCGAAGGCAAGTGCACCACCGACCACATCTCGGCGGCTGGACCATGGCTCAAGTACCGCGGCCATCTCGAAAACATCAGCGGCAACCTCTTTCTCGGGGCGATCAACGCCTTCACGGGCGAGGCCGGTACCGGCATCGATCAGCTCGACGGCACGAAGAAGTCATTGCCCGACATCGCGAGGCACTACCACGAGGCCGACGTCGGTTGGGTGGCGATCGGCGACGAGAACTACGGCGAGGGCTCGTCGCGCGAGCACGCCGCGATGGAGCCCCGCTTCCGCAACGCCAAGGCGATCATCTGCCGGTCGTTCGCTCGGATCGCCGAGACCAACCTCAAGAAGCAGGGGGTCCTGCCCCTCTGGTTCAGTGATCCGGTCGACTACGACCGCATCGGGGTCGACGACCGCATCTCGATCCTGGGCCTGGCCGACCTGGCTCCCGACCGCCCGCTCGACTGCGAGATCCACGGGGCCGACGGCACCGTCGTGGCCTTCCGGTGCTCGCACACCATGAACGACGAGCACATTGCGTGGTTCCGCGCCGGTGGTGCGCTCAACATCATCCGCCAGCAGCACGGCGCCTGATTTCTCACGGCGAAATTTCTCGCGGCCCAATTTCTCGCGGCCTGATTTCTCGCGGCCTGATCAATCGCGGCCTGGCTCAATCCACCCCGGGGCGGCGACCGGCCTCGTGCTCGGCGGCCACGGCCGCCTTGTCGCTGTTGGACGGCATGGTGGCCGCCAACTCCTCGGCCGTGGGCTGATGCCACTCTCTCGCTGCGGGCGGTAGCAGATCGACGATCGCCGCCATGATGTGCTCGCTGTCGATCTCGGGGTCGACCAGGCCGAGACGAACCGACGGGCCCACGCGCACCGACACCTTGGGCGGGTCGGTCACGTTCCAGAGGTTCGGGATCTTGGCGCTGCGGGGCCAGACCCTCTCGGTGCCCCAGAGCCCGATCGGGATCACCGGCGCCCCGCTCATGGCGGCCAGCCGGGCCGCACCCCACCGCGCCTTCAGCACGGGGTCAAAAAACCCGAGGCCCCGCGGGATGGTGCCCTGGGGCATCAGCACGACCATCTCTCCGGCCTCGAGGGCGGTGAGCGCCTCCTTGAGCGGCTCGTCGCTTCCCGTGCCCCGCTCGACCCGGATGCCGCCCATGGCCCGGGCGAGATCACCGACGAGTGGCGCGTCGAAGACCTCCTTCTTGCCGAGGAACCGCACCGGTCGACCCGCCTTGGCAATGGCGAAGCCGACGGCGGCGACATCGAAGTAGCTGCGATGGTTGGCACAGAGGATCGCCGGGCCGGCCTGGGGGATGTAGTCGGTATTGGACACATCGAGGTCGACATACGGCGCCAGGCCGGGTCGCACGAACGGGAAGAGCAGGCGCTGCGGCTCGAAACCGGCCAGTTTCGGCACCCCGGGAGGCACATCGAGGAACAGCGTGGGCCAGCGGCGGGCCATCGCCTGCAACCGCATGCGGGGGTCGGGGTTGACCACGAACGGATGACCGACGGCGTTGAGCAGGGGCACGTCGTAGTAGCTGTCGGAATAGGCGTAGCTCCCGGCGAGCGACACGTCGTGGTCGGCGGCCCACTCGCGCACGGCGCGGAACTTGCCGTGGCTCCAGACGAACTCGCCGTCGATCGAACCGTCGTACATACCATCTCGTTCGCCGTATCTCGTGGCGATGACCCCGTCGAGGCCGAGGAGGTCGGCGAGCGGCTTCACCAGGTCATAGGGCGTGGTCGTGGCCAACACCACGAGGCGGCCCTCGGCCCGATGCTCGTCGATCAGCACCTTGGCGTAGGGCTGCACCAGATCGATCAACGTCTCGGCGGCCTGACGTCCGGCCTGCTGGGCCAGCTCGCGGGGCCAGCGGGCCGCCATCGACGCGGCCTGGCGCGTCAGAAACATCGACGGCAGGTTCTCGCCGAAGGTGTTGAACACCCGGAAGATGAGGTCCTGCCCGGGGATCGACCGGTTCGACATCAGCCCGACCGACCGCAGGGCGGCGCTGATAGCCGGTCCGCTGGCTCCCGAGAGCAGGGTTCGGTCGAGGTCGAAGAACGCCGCGGTGCGGGTCGGTGCGGGTGGAGTGGCAGGGGATCGTTTGGCGCCGGACTTCGCCCCGGCCTCGGTCGACTTCTCGGTCGACTTCTTGGTCGACTTCTTGGTCGACTTCTCGGTCGACTTCTTGGTCGACTTCTCGGTCGACTTCTTGGTCGACTTCTCGGTCGACTTCTTGGTCGACTTCTTGGTCGACTTCTTGCCGGCGGCCTTCTTCACCGCCGACGGGGATGTGTCCTGCGACTCGGTGTCCTCGGCGTGGTGGGCCATGGCGGCACCGTACCCCTCGCCCGCGCCGTGCGCCGCGGGCGCCGGGTCACCGGGCGGCAGAGGCCCGATCGACGGCGGCCCCGACGATGGCGGCCCGGACACGTCGACGCCGGCGAAAACGGGAAGAAGCCGGCCGGGGGGATGGCCAGCTTCTTCGGGGGAGAGGGGACCCGGGGGGATCCCACAAACCCGGCTCGAGGGGGATTCGCTTGGGGGAAGCGATCCATCTCCTCGGCGTTTGCAAAGCCCATTGTGAACACTTGCACGAGATCTGTCCAACAGTTCCTACCGATATATGCCATCATCTCCGGCGATGGACCTCCGCCAGCTCAACGCCCTCGTCGCCGTGGCCGACACCGGGAGCTTCTCGGCCGCGGCGCGGGCCCTGCACACGGTCCAGTCCAACGTCTCGACCCACATCGCCCGCCTCGAGCGCGAGCTCGACGCCGTGCTGGTCGACCGGGCCACCGGGTCACTCACCGAGGAGGGTCTGGCCGTGGCAACCCGTGCCCGGCACATCCAGCGCGAGGTAGAGGCCGTCGTGGCCGATGTCGCCTCGCTGCACGACGAGGTCGCCGGCAGTGTCCGGATCGGAGTGATCGGCACCACGGCGCGTTGGCTGGTGCCACCGCTCGTCGTCGCCATGCAGCAACGCCATCCCAAGGTGCACATGGTCATCGTCGATGCGACCACGAGCTCGCTCGTGCCGCAGCTGACCGGCGATCGGGTCGACCTGGCCATCCTGCACCTGCCGCTCGACGAGCCCGACCTGGTCGCCGAGCGCCTCTTCGACGAGGACCCGATGCTGATCGCGCCGCTCACCCACCCACTCGCCGCCCGAGATCGCGTGACCCTCGCCACCATCGCCCAGCACGCCCTGCTGCTCGAACCTCAGGGAACGGGCTTCCGGGACCTGCTCGACACGCAGGCGGCGGCCCTGGGCATCACCCTCACACCCCAGGCCGAGATCGACGGCATGCGACTGTTGGCGTCCCTCGCGTTCCAGGGGTTCGGGGCCGCCATCCTGCCCGCGAGCGCCGCCCCGGGCTGGGTCGGCGGCGAGTGGCGAGAACTGCCGATCGACGGACTCGACGGTCGATCGGTCGGCCTGGCCTGGCGACGCCGAGGGTTGCTGTCGGCCCCGGCCCGGGCCGCCCGCGATGTCATCCGCCAGGTCGTGGGTGCCGAGGCACCCGATCAGCCCGGCATCCACCCGGCGGTCGGTGAGCCGCCCGATGGCGATGCGGTCGCCATCCGGACAACGCCATCTCGCGCCGCCTCGCCGAGCGCGGCCGGCGCGGCCGCCGACAAGCCCGCGAAACCGGCCCCGAAGCGAAAGGCACGGACGTCGCCGTAGCCGCCGGGGGTCGCCCCGGGTCCCCGCGCCCGATGAACCTCTCCGTGTCCCTCCGCGCCCGGGTGCCGGGCTCGGTTTCCGCCGAGGTCACCGCCGTCGGCGGTCGCTCCGTCGTCAGTGTCGAGATCGACCCGGCCGTCAAGCGGGGTGCACTCACCGAGAACGACGGCGACACCCTTGCCGAAGCCGCCCGGGTGGCCGGCCGGGAGCGGATCCCGCTCGTCGCCTACCTGGCCTCGAGCGGCGCCGACGTCGACGAAGGCGTGAGCGCCCTCGTCGGTTGGGGACGGGCTGCACGTGAGCTCGTCCGCTGCTCGGGCATCGTGCCGATCGTGCTCGTCGTCACCGGACCCGCCGTCTCGGGCCCGGCGCTGCTCCTCGGCCTCGCCGACGTGGTGATCATGACGCCCGACGCCTATGCATTCGTCACCGGGCCCCGGATGGTCACGGCCTTCACCGGGGTGCCCATCTCGGCGGCCGCCCTCGGCGGTCCAGGGGCGCACAGTCGGTCCAGCGGCCTGGCCTCGCTCATCGCCCGGGACATCGACGATGCCCGCGACCTGGTCGCGCTGTTGTTGGCCCATCTGCCGACGAACTCCGAAGCGGAGCCCCCCCGGCTCACCACCAGCGACCCCGTCGACCGAACGACACCGGAGGCCGGAGCGCCGATGCCGTCGACCGCCACCGGCAGCTACGACGTGCGTGACGTCGCGCGGGCCATCGTCGACGACGGCGAGCTGCTCGAGCTGCGGTCGGGATGGGCGGCCAACCTGGTGACGGCGCTGGCCACGATCGGCGGTCGGCCGGTCGGCATCGTCGCGAACCAGCCCCAGACCTTGGCCGGCACGCTCGACATCGTCGCCTCGCAGAAAGGCGCCCGTTTCGTGGCCTTCTGCGACGCGTTCAACGTGCCGCTGCTCACCCTCGTCGACACCCCGGGATTCTCGCCGGGCAAGGACCTCGAATGGCGGGGCATGATCCGCCACGGCGCCCAACTCGCCTTCGCGTATGCCCGGGCGACCGTGCCCCGAATCAGCCTCACCCTGCGCAAGTCCTACGGCGGGGCGTTCATCGTGATGGACTCGAAGACGATGGGCAACGACCTTGCCCTCGCCTGGCCCACCGCCGAGATCGCCGTGATGGGAGCCAAGGGCGCAGTCGAGATCCTGCATCGCCGGTCGAGCGTGGACGAGCGGGCGGCGCTCGAAGTCGACTACGAGGCGCGGCTGCTCAACCCATACCGCGCCGCTGAGCGGGGGCTCCTCGACTCGGTGATCGACCCTGGCGACTCACGGCGTGAGATCCATGCCGCCCTCGAGGTGCTCTCGACGAAACGAGAGCACCTGGTGCCCCGTTCGCACGACAACACCCCCTTGTAGCACCAACCCGAGGTGGCCCGCGGGCCCCTGTTGTGAACCCTTTGTGAACGACACCTCCCGCTTTACCCACAATGATCTGCGCCCCTCTAGTCTGGAACGGACATCGCGACCGTCGAGCGAGGCATGGAGTTGTTGTGGCAGAGACTGTGACCATCACCGACAACCGCACGGGTGAATCCGTCGAGGTGCCGATCCTGAACGGCGGAGTCGACGCTCGAGAGTGGTCGAAGCTCCTGCCCGGCATGTGGTTCTACGACCCGGCATTCTCGGCCACCGCAGCCGCCTCGAGTTCCATCACCGAACTCGACGGCGAGAAGGGCATCCTGCGCTACCGGGGCTACCCGATCGAGCAGTTGGCCGAGCACTCGACCTACCTCGAGGTCGCCTACCTGCTCATCCACGGCGAGCTGCCGACCACCGAGCAGTTCGAGGTGTGGAAGCACGACATCACCTACCACACGTTCATCCATGAGAACGTGCGCAAGCGGTTCATGGAGGGCTTCCATCACGACGCCCACCCCATGGGCATGTTCGTCTCGACTCTGGCCGCCCTGTCGACCTTCTATCCCGAGGCGAAGGACATCTTCGATCCGGACAACCGCTACAAGCAGATCATCCGGCTGATCGCCAAGATGCCGACGATCGCCGCCGGCACCCACCGCCACAGCGTGGGCATGCCGTTCGTCTATCCCAACAACGACCTCGACTTCTCGTCGAACTTCCTGTCGATGATGTGGAAGGTCGCCGAGCCGCACTACGAGCCCGACCCGGTACTCGCCCGAGCGCTCGATGTGCTGTTCATCCTGCATGCCGACCACGAGCAGAACGCCGGCACGACCACGATGCGCATCGTCGGCAGCGCGCACTCCGACCCCTACATCTGCACCTCGGCCGCGGCGGCCGCCCTCTACGGCACCCGCCACGGTGGCGCCAACGAGCAGGTCATCCGCATGCTCAATCAGATCGGATCGATCGACAACGTCGACGGCTACATCGCCGACGTGAAGGCCGGCAAGGTCAAGCTCCAGGGCTTCGGACACCGTGTCTACAGGAACTTCGACCCGCGGGCCACGATCATCAAGAGGATCGCCCACGACGTGTTCGAGATCACCGGCAAGAACCCGCTGCTCGACATCGCCCTCAAGCTCGAAGAGGTCGCGCTGGCCGACGACTACTTCGTCAGCCGCAAGCTCTACCCGAACGTCGACTTCTACTCGGGCCTGATCTACCAGTCGATGGGCTTCCCGACCGAGATGTTCACGGTGCTGTTCGCCATCCCCCGCACGGCGGGCTGGCTGGCCCACTGGCTCGAATTGCTCGAACAGGACGTCCGCATCGCCCGGCCCCGCCAGCTCTACGAAGGCACGGGCGTGCGCGACTACGTCGCCATGGACGGCCGGTAGGCATCCCCCAACCCATTCGGTCCACAGGCCGGCATGGGCCACGGTTACGAGATGAACATCCCGACGTCGCTGCAGGTCACCCAGATCGATGCGTTCACGGACACACCGTTCACCGGCAATCCGGCCGCCGTCGTGGTGCTCGACCAGGTGGCCGACGCCCGGTGGATGCAAGCGGTGGCGGCCGAGGTCAACCTGTCCGAGACCGCCTTCCTGGTGCCACTGGGCGCGGCGGACGGTTCGCACTGGGGGCTGCGATGGTTCACCCCCACGGTCGAGGTCGATCTCTGTGGGCACGCCACCCTGGCGTCGGCGTTCCACCTGTTCGGGCACCTGCCCATCGCCGACGGCGAACTTCGGTTCGACACCCGCAGCGGATGGCTGAGCGCCCGGCGGCTCGCCGACGGGTGGATCGAACTCGACTTTCCCGGCGACCCGGTGCTTCCCGTCGATGCTCCCCCGGGGCTTCTCGACGCCCTCGGTCTGGTCGAGGCCGTGGCCGTCAGTCGCGGCCGCTTCGATCTCGTCGTAGAAGTGTCCGATGCGACGATCGTGCGGAGCCTCGATCCCGACCACCGATCGTTACGGTCACTGCCAGTGCGAGGGATCTCGGTCAGTGCGCCGGGCGACGAAGGCTTCGCCGTCGTGTCGCGCTTCTTCGCTCCGGGGGCCGGTGTCGACGAGGACCCGGTCACCGGCTCGGCCCACTGCACCCTCGGCCCCTACTGGGGCGCCAGGCTCGGGCTCACCGATCTGCGCTGTTACCAGGCGTCGCCCCGCGGCGGCGTCGTGCGGGTGCGATCGAGCGATGACGGGTCGCCGCCGTGGCGCCAACGCGTGCTCCTCGCAGGCCAGGCCGTGGCGGCCCTCGACCGACGCTGACCCATGGCGGACAACCCGGTCACATTC
>Ga0315292_10002691_pt1 | contig 10078 bp, 5 predicted proteins | sample YL17G13_0_MG_FD_204029 | JGI IMG/M metagenome (GOLD analysis project Ga0315292, IMG submission 204029) | Sediment microbial communities from Yellowstone Lake, YNP, Wyoming, USA - YL17G13_0 | ecosystem: Environmental > Aquatic > Freshwater > Lake > Sediment | place: USA: Wyoming | collected... | reverse complement strand
GGCGTTGTGCTCGGCCGCTGCGCTGAGCATGCCGGTGGCTGTGATGCCGGGGCACAGGGCAGTGACGGTGACGCCGCTGGCGCGCAACTCCTCGGCCAGCGACTCGGTCAGCGAAAGCACGTAGGCCTTGGTTGCAGCATAGGTGGCCAGGCCGGGCACAGGCTGGAACGCGGCAATCGAGGCCAGGTTCAGCACCCGGCCGCGGCCGCGCTTGACCATCGCGGGCACGAAGGCGGCCAGCATCGCCGTCAGGCCCGAGACGTTGAGGTCGATCAGTTGCTGATGGCGCGCGGCGGCGATGCTGCCAAACGAGCCCTGCTCCAGCACGCCGGCGTTGTTGACGAGCACGTCGACCGGCCTGCGCTTGCGCCGCAGCGTCTGCGCCAGCAAGGCGGCAGCGCCGGGCGCGGCCAGATCCGCCGGCAGCACTTCCACCCTTGTGCCGTGAGCCGCGCGCAGGGCGCTCGCCAATGCTTGCAGACGGTCTTCGCTTCTTGCGACCAGCAGCAGCCGGTGGCCATCACGCGCGAAGCAACGCGCCAAGGCCTGGCCGATGCCCGACGAGGCCCCGGTGATCAGCACCGTCAGCGCTCCGGCGGGCTGTGTGGCAGACATGACGCGTGCTCCGGGTGACCACTGTGACGGCGATTGTGCGCCGGCCCGCTGCGGCAAGGATTGATCTGCATCCCGTCCGGTGTGCGCGCGGCGTGCTACCTTGGGCTCAGAGGCTGAGAGTTTTTCGAGCGTGCCCGAGCAGCGCGCCAGAAGGCGCATGATCTAGGCGCAAAGCGCAGGCATAGCTCAGGCTATGGCGAGCATTTGCAACGACGAGCAGGCGTCTTCTGGCGTGATGAGCGGGCATGATCGAAAGACTCTCAGCCTCTCAGTGTCCGGCCGGCCGGGCCGGCCAAGATGGAGGTGTGGCATGAAGTCCCTGAGCGGCATCGACGGTGCCTTTCTTCACCTGGAAACGCCGCAGACGCCGATGCACGTGGCGTCACTGCATCTGTTCGACCTGCCGCCTGGCTACCGCGGCGACTTCCACGCCGACATCCAGCACCTGATGCGCAGCCGCGTGCAGCTGGCGCCGGTCTTCACGCGCAAGCTCACGCCGATGCCGCTGCAGTTCGCCAACCCGGTGTGGGTGGAGGACGACGCGATCGACTTCGACTACCACGTGCAGCGCATCACGCTGCCCAGCCCGGGCACGACGGCGCAGCTGCAGGATCTTGCCGGGCGCCTGCACGCCGAGCTGCTGGACCGCAACCGCCCGCTGTGGCGCCTGGCCGTGATCGACGGCCTGCAGTCGGGCCAGATGGGCTACTACATCCAGGTCCATCACGCGGTGCTCGACGGCCAGGCCGGCGTGCTGCTGGCGCAGGCACTGTTCGACATCACGGCCGAGCCGCGGCACGTCGCGGCGGGCAAGCCCTTGCCGGCCGAGCACCCGGGCCGCGCCGAGCTGGCCGCAGCGGCGCTCAAGCACGACGCCGGCCAGTACGTCAAGCTGCTGCGCCACCTGCCCGAGGTGCTGAAGACGCTCGGCGGCCTCTTCGGCGCCAGCGCGGCGAAGGCCCGCGGCGGGCTCGGTCAGAATTTCTCGTTCGGGCCGAAGACGCCGCTGAACGTGCCGATCACCGGCGAGCGCGGTTATGCCGCGGTGTCGATCCCGCTCGCCAGCCTCAAGCAACTGGCCCAGGGCCACGACGCCACGCTCAACGATGTCGTGCTGGCGCTGTGCAGCGGCGCGCTGCGGCGCTACCTGGCGCGGCACGGCGGCATCCCGAACAAGCCGCTGATCGCGGCGATGCCAATCTCCTTGCGCCAAGCCGGCAACGTCGAGTACACGACCCAGGCCACGATGAGCCTGGTGAACCTGAACACCCAGATCGCCGACCCGGTGCTGCGTATGCACGCCATCCGCGACGCAGCCGGGGCCGTCAAGGCGCTGGCGCGGCAGGCCCAGGGCGTACTCCCGACCGACTTTCCGTCCATCGGCACGCCGTGGTTGCTGCAGGCCCTGGCGGCGCTGTACGGGCGCCCGGCCATCGCCGATGCGATGCCGACGTTCGCCAACCTCGCGATCTCCAACGTCCCCGGGCCGCAGCTGCCGCTGTACGCCGCCGGCGCGCGCATGGCCAGCTACTGGCCGCTGTCCATCGTCGAGCACGGCCTGGGCCTGAACATCACGGTCATGAGCTACGCCGGCGCGATGGGCTTCGGCTTCACCACCGCCACCGCCGCCGTGCCTGACCCGCAACAGCTCTCGGCGGCGCTGCTCGAAGCACTGCACGAGATGCAGGCCCCGCGCCGCCGCGCGCTGCGCAAGAATGCCGTGGCCGAAGCTTTGCCCGCGGCCTGACCTCATCCCCCTCCCCCCGGTAAAGGAGCGGCCTCATGCGCCAGCTGACCCGACAGGACGCGAGTTTCCTGTATGCCGACACGGTGCACGCGAATGCCAACGTCACCTTCGTGCAGATCTACGATCAGCGTACGGCGCCGGGCGGCAAGGTGCGCTTCAAGAGCATCCTGGCGCACATCGAGAGCCGGTTGCACCGCTCGCCCATCTTCCGCAGCCGGCTGCGGCGCGTGCCGCTCGAGCTCGACGAGCCCTACTGGGTGGAAGACGAGCACTGCGAACGCCTTGAGTACCGGATCCTTGTCGACCATCTGCAGGGACTCGTCGGCCACTCACGTCTTCGCTGGGTGCTGACGATAGCGATGCTGGCGCCGCCCGTATCAGGCCAGACATGATCAATCAGTCAGCCCAGATTCAACCGGGTTCACCCTGAGAAAGCCAGCCGCACGACCCGCCACGCGCGCACCAGCGAACTCATGTAGCCGCGGCTGTTCCGTCGCTTCGAGGGCGGTTCGCGCACGCTACGGCGGCAGTTGCCCGACAGTTCGCCCGATGTTCAACCTGGGGGCGGCCGTGACCGACGTGGGTCGGTGGCGGTATGGCCGTCGCGTGGCGCAGTTGCCGCAGCTGGCCCGCTGGGCCACCCTGATCGCCTTCATCCGCCGACGAATCGTCAGTCAGTTTGCGTTGCCAATCCCGAGTTGGGCACTTGCGGCTCCGGGGTAACTGCTGCTTTTGGCGCCATCGTTGCGCCGACTGCTACCGGCTGGAGCGGCAGTTGCCGGGCGGGATTTTCGCCCGCTGAACAACAGTGCAATAGCACGGCACACTAGAGAGTCGGCCTAGACTTTATCCGTAAATAGTACACTCTCGTTCCGAACCGCATTCCACGCGGTGTACGGGCGAAAGCATGGCAACACGCAAGCGAGTTGACTCATGGGTCGTGACCGATGATTTCTGGCAGCGCGTCGAGCCGCTGATTCCTGTGCGCACCCGAGTGGCGAGCAAGGAGTACGTGCGCAGGCCAGGAGCGGGGCGACCTCCCAAGCCAGCGCGACAGGTATTCGAGGCAGTGGTGTATGTGCTGCGCACGGGCTGCCAATGGAAGGCGTTGCCCAAGGAGCGCTTTGGCAGTGCCAGTTCGGTGCACAAGAAGTTTCTGGAATGGGAGAGCGCGGGCGTGTTCGAGGCAATCTGGAGAGCGGGACTGGCCGAGTCCGACCAGATGGAAGGCATCGCTTGGCGATGGCAGAGCATCGATGGGGCCATGTTCAGGGCGCCGCTGGCGCAAGAGGCCGTCGGTCGCAACCCGACGGATCGGGGAAAAAGAGGCGAGCAAGCGTCATCTGCTGGTGGACGGCCGTGGTGTCCCGTTGTCGCTCGTCGTGACCGGAGCCAGTGAGCATGACGTCACGCAAGTCGATGCAGTGTTACGGGCCATCATGGTCAAGCGCAAGACGCCCCGTATTCGTCGCAGCAAGCACCTGTGTCCGCAAGGTGACGTTGACGATGAACATTATTTACGGATGGGTGCTTAGGGAATGTACCAAGGCGTTGCGGGTGGGTTTTCACCTAGGATTTTTCCCGAGAAAGTCAATTGCATGGCGCTGAGCGTTCGCTGCATGCTCGTTGTCAGCCGCAGTTGCCGAGCCCCGTCAACGAATCCCTTCATCTGAAGATCCTGCATGATTCGATCTCTTCTGGCTTCTGGCTACCGGTTCACGGCGTGTGCATTGCTGCTGTTTGCGGCTGGCGCCAACGCCCAGGCGCAGGTGGATGCCAGCACCTTGAACAACAAGATCATGGCCGGCTACCAGGGCTGGTTCATGACCCCGGATGGCGCGGGCGGCGCAAGTTGGCGCCATTGGTCGCCGCCCGGCGTGGTGCCTGACGCCAGCAGCGTCAGCGTGGACATGTGGCCCGATCTACGCGAGTTCGCGGCCAGCGAATTGACTGCAACGGGCTTCAAGTACGCCGACGGCTCGACCGCCGGCCTGTTCAGCTCCTTCAACGCGGCCAGTGTTGAGCGGCATGTCAAGTGGATGCGGGACTACGGCATCGACGGCGTGTTCGTGCAGCGCTTCGTGGTTGACGCCGTGCAAATGCGCCCGGTTCGCGACAAGGTGCTGCAAGACGTGCGCGCCGGCGCCGAGAAGCATGGGCGTGTATTTGCCAACATGTACGACATCTCGGGCGCCAGCGCTTCCAGCTTGGTGGCCGACATCAAGAACGACTGGATTCATCTGGTCGACAACCTGCAAGTGACCGCCAGCTCGCGCTACCTGCGGCATGAGGGTCGACCGGTGGTCTCGGTCTTGGGCTTTGGAGTTGGCGGCCGCCCGGGCAGCGCAGCGGAACTGCAAGCGCTGATCGCTTGGTTCAAGACCGATGCACCGGAGAAGTACCGCGCCACCGTCAAGCTTGGCGTGGACCCGGACTGGCGCACTCATGGCGCCGCCTGGCAAGCCGCCTACCGAAGCGTCGCTGTGCTGAGCCCCTGGACGGTCGGTCGCTACAACAATGACGCCGGGGCAGACGCCTGGCGCAACGACAAGATCACCCCCGACCTCAACGCGCTGAGTGGAAGTGGCACCGAATACATGCCGGTGGTCTTTCCCGGGTTCTCCGCGACGAACCTCAAGCGCGGCGCCACGCCGATCAACGAAATCCCGCGCCGCGGTGGGCGCTTCTTCTGGCGCCAAACCTACAACGCCATTCAGGCCGGCGCCAACATGGTCTATGTCGCCATGTTCGATGAGGTGGACGAAGGCACGGCAATGTACAAGATCGCCGAGAGCTCGTCGCAGATGCCCACCTCGGGCAAGTTTCTCCCGCTGAACGCCGACGGCGAGACCGTTCCCAGCGACTGGTATTTGAGCCTCATGGGCGAGGCCAGCCGCATGCTGCGAGGCGAACGCGCGCTCAGCGCAACCATGCCTCCCATCGGCGGTGTGGCGCCAGTGCCTGTTGAGTCAGCTGAAGGTAGCCTCGTCACCGGCCAAAGGCTGAATGCCGATCAGAGTCTGGCATCGGCCAACGGGGTTTACCGCCTGACCTTGCACACCGACGGCAACCTGGTGATTTACAACGCCAGCTCGCAGCCGCTCTGGGCTGGCGCGACCGCGGGCCAAGGCGGAGTGCGCCTGGAGCTGCAAGGCGACGGCAATCTGGTCCTCTATACCAGCGCGGGCGCCGCCGTTTGGAGCAGTGGCACGAATGGCTCAGGGGCAGCACGCCTGGTGATGCAGGATGACGGAAATCTGGTGCTTGAAACGGCTGCCGGCGTTTCGGTCTGGAGCACCAGTACCGGCCAATCGGGTGGCGGTGGCGGTGGCGGCACCAGTGCTGCGGTGGTTCACGCTACCAAGGGTGGCGTCAATCTCACCAAGTCCAACATCAGCGTGAGTTCGCCCGCCCGTTCCGGCGACTACGAGATCGTTGCCGTGGCCGGCAGCTCCGTCCAGGGCGGATCCAATGCGCCCATCGACAGTGCGCTGATGACGGATCAAGGTTTCCAACTGGTCGGCGTGCGCGGCGCAGCCGACCGCAAGAGCGAGATCTGGATCCGCAAGAACAACGGCAGTAGCGAGCAAGCGTCGATCCGTATCACGGGCAAAGGCCCTGACGTGTTGTGGAGCATCACCACCATCGACGGCAGCAAGAGCGAGTTGAATCTGAGCAGCATCCAGACCGCCAACACCTTTGCCTCGCACAGCAGCAGCAGCGCCAGCTTCTCGGCACCCGGCGGCAGTGGCCTGCTCTTTGTTGCCATGATGTTTGACGACCCGGTCGAGGTCCTGTCCGCGGGCAGCGGCAGCATCCTCTTCAAGACCTGGGGCTCTGGCGATGGCAATGGTATTGCGAGCTTGCTGTTCCAGCCCGGCGTGTCCGTTCCGAGCAGCGTCAACATCAAAAACTACGACAGCGTTGGCAGGCAGTACGCGGTTGTGGCGGCACGCATTGCCGTGACGCCATTGGGTGGCGGCACCGCGGACACCACGCCCCCCGTGATCACGCTGAACGGTTCAGCTTCGATGACAGTGACCATAGGCTCGAGTTTTTCCGACCCAGGCGCTACGGCCACCGACAACATAGACGGCAATGTCAGCGTCAACGTGACGGGCAGCGTCAACCTGTCCGTGGTGGGCATCTACACGCTGCAATACAACGCCCGCGACCTGGCTGGCAACGATGCCACGACCGTGACGCGAACCGTCAACGTCATCAACGCGAGCGGCGGCGGCAGCGGCCCTGGCACATCCAGTCTGAAAACCGACCAGAAGCTCAGCGCCGGCCAGTCCATCGTCTCCGCCAATGGCGCTCACAAGTTCGTCCTGCAAGGCGCCGGCAATCTGGTGCTTTACTCGTCCGGCCAGGTGCGCTGGGCGGCGGCAACCCAGGGCAAGGGCGGCACCCAGCTGTTCCTGCAAGGCGATGGCAATCTGGTGCTTCGCACCGCGGCCGGCGCCGCCGTCTGGAGCAGTGGCACGAATGGCAAAGGGGCGGTCCGTCTGGTGATGCAGGACGACGGCAACCTCGTGCTGCTGACCGCTGCCGGTGGGCTGGTCTGGAGTACCAACACAGGCGATGGCGGCACCGCAGACACCACGCCCCCCGTGATCACGCTGAACGGTTCAGCTTCGATGACAGTGACCATAGGCTCGAGTTTTCCCGACCCAGGCGCTACGGCCACCGACAACATAGACGGCAATGTCAGCGTCAACGTGACGGGCAGCGTCAACGTGTCCGTGGTGGGCATCTACACGCTGCAATACAACGCCCGCGACTTGGCTGGCAACAATGCCACGACCGTGACGCGAATCGTCAACGTCATCAACGCGAGCGATGGCGGCAGCGGCCCTGGCACCTCCAGTCTGAAAACCGACCAAAGTCTCAGCGCCAGCCAGTCCATCGTCTCCGCCAATGGCGCTCACAAGTTCGTCCTGCAAGGCGCCGGCAATCTGGTGCTTTACTCGTCCGGCCAGGTGCGCTGGGCGGCGGCAACCCAGGGCAAGGGCGGCACCCAGCTGTTCCTGCAAGGCGATGGCAATCTGGTGCTTCGCACCGCGGCCGGCGCCGCCGTCTGGAGCAGTGGCACGAATGGCAAAGGGGCGGTCCGTCTGGTGATGCAGGACGACGGCAATCTGGTGCTTCAAACCGCGGCAGGCGCTACGATCTGGTCCACCAACACAGGCGGCAGCACACCGCCACCGCCCGTCGATGGCCGGGCACGCGTCGCCTTCGTGGGCGACTCCGGCTCCGGCGGCAACTTCCAGAACGTGCTGAACCTGATCAAGTCCGAGGGAGCCGAGATGACCATGTTCCTCGGCGATACCTCGTACTCAAGCTCCGGCGACGATGCCTGGGACAACAGGATAGGGGCCACGCTGGCCTCCACCGATCCGGTGCTTCTCGCCATCGGCAACCACGATGTGGACGACAGCAACCTGGGCAAGGTGGTCTCGCTAAGCCAGGCGCGCTTGAACCGCCAGAGCGCGGTGAATTGCAACGGCACCTATGGCCAGCGCATGACCTGCACCTACAAGAACCTGTACTTCGTGGTCTCGGGTATCGGCACCATTGGCAGCGATTCCGACCAGGAGAACTTCATTGCCAGCAGCCTGAACACCGCGCCGGCCAATACTTGGCGCATTTGCGCATGGCACAAGAACCAGCACCTGATGCAGATTGGCGAAAAGTCAGATGAGACGGGCTGGACCGTCTACGAGACCTGCCGCCAGAAGGGTGCCTTCATTGCCACTGGCCATGAGCACTCCTACTCGCGCACGCATTTGCTCAGCAGCATGACCAACCGTACCGTGGACAGCACCTCGTCCACCTTCACGGTGAGCCCGGGCAAGAGCTTTGCCTTTGTTTCGGGTCTGGGTGGGCAAAGCATCCGTCCACAACTACTCAGTGGCAACTGGTGGGCCAAGGTCTACACATCAACCCAGGGCGCCAAGTACGGCGTGCTGTTTGGTGACTTCTACGCGGATCGTGCCGATTTCTACTTCAAGAACATTGATGGACAGGTGATTGATCAGTTCACGGTACAGAAGGGCTACTGAGAGGCGGAGGATAGATTCTTTCTCCGTGAGTTCTTTGTTTTCCGCGAAGATGATCAGTGCACGACGCCGGAGTAGACGTTGGGGAAGTGGTGCTCGCGCAGGTACATCGTCGTGCCCATGACGTTGCGGCCGTAGTTGGTCACGCGCCAGCGGCGCGTGCGCGGGATCTTGGCAATCAGGCCGTGTGCGTGCAGGCGTCTGAAGCACCGGCCGACCTTGGCACTGGCCTTCTTCGGGTCGTTGGCGCATGAACGCAGCAGTTGCATGCTCGTCAGCCGTGCTCGGATGTCACGGTTGGTGAACCCATGCAGGCAGTGCTCGCCGGCCATGAGGCTCTTGAACAGAGTGGCGTCTCGTTGCGCCAATGGATTGAACCCCGGGCAAGAGCGGCCCGCGGCATCCTTCTTCGCGGTGGTCAGGCGCTGCAGCACCTGCTTGCCCTGCGTGGGGTCGTCCACCACAGCCAGGGCATCGAGGTAACGGGCGTTGGCCTGCAACGAGACCTCGCGGTAGCGGAACAAATACGCCACGCCCTTGCGCAGCTGCACCCACTCGGTGCGCTGCTTGCCATCGCGCAAGACCTGCTTGCGCACGCGGAATTCGTTGGGGTTGTTGATCACCGTCTCGATGCGCAACACCAGCCCCGCCTTGTCGTACATCTTCAGCCAGTTCTGCTTGACGCGGTGCTTGATCCTCGAGCCGCCGACACGGCGGCACACCAAGCTGGACAGATCGGAGACCACCTCGCCCTGGAAGTGGCCGTTCAACTTGCGTCCGAGGAAGTTCATGACCTCGCGCGCGCCGAAGCACAACGTGCTGTGGCTGAGTAAACGGGGGTACAGGTCACGCAGGCCTGCGGCGGTCTTGAACATCACGTGTGTTGAGTACTCGGCCTGCGCGGCGACCCAGTAGTACTGGCAGCCGTACAGCACGTCGTCCAGTTGCGGCACGACCCGGGTGGCGTAGCGGTTCAGGGTCCGCGGCCAGTCGAGCTGGGAGAAACCATTGGCCAGGCGCTGCGCCTGCGGCAGATCCTCGATCCAGGCGAAGACGTTGTCGAGTTTTGTACAGCGAATGCCGCGCGCCGTCAGCTTGCGGGCCAGCCACTCGTGGCCGTTGAGGTAGACCTGGATCTGCAGTGGGAACCAGGTCTGCACGCGAACGTGGATCAGGCCGAGCTGGCGATCCATGAAGTAGTAGTACAGGTGCAGGCACTTGCGCTTGGCCGATTGAGCGTAGGCCTGTGCGGGGGCAAAGCGGAACGAGAAGGTGCGACAAGGCTCGAGCACCGAGAAGACGCACACCAGTCCGTCCTCGATACCGTCACGCTCGGCGAGCTTGCGCGCCTCGGCTTCCTTGCGCAGGCTGGTGGACAGATACTGAAACGGTCGCCCTTCCTTCTCGGCCATGGCCTGCGACCGCCAATAGGGTCAGTTCTTTAATTTGTAGTCTCATTAATTGATGCAAGCGACGGGCTATAAAGTAAAGAACTGACCGTTTCTTTCTTCTCTGACCCGTTTCTTTCTTCTCCTGCACGTATCGAATCGCCTTTGGGCCGCGCGCCGGACACAAGGTGCTGAGCTTGCAAACCATCTCCCGTCGCGGCGAACCCGCCACGCCAGCACTGTGCGCCAATGCGCACGGCTTCAGC
>Ga0315292_10002690_pt1 | contig 10082 bp, 8 predicted proteins | sample YL17G13_0_MG_FD_204029 | JGI IMG/M metagenome (GOLD analysis project Ga0315292, IMG submission 204029) | Sediment microbial communities from Yellowstone Lake, YNP, Wyoming, USA - YL17G13_0 | ecosystem: Environmental > Aquatic > Freshwater > Lake > Sediment | place: USA: Wyoming | collected... | reverse complement strand
ATGGTCTGAATGGAATCGATTACTACCGCCCTCGGCGATATCTCCTTGATATGTTTGACAATGCTATCCAGATCAATCTCAACCAAGACAAAAAGATTCTTCGATGAAGCCCCGATCCGTTTGCCCCGGAGCTTTATCTGCTTTGCCGATTCCTCACCGGAGATGTAGAGGATCTTCAAATCCTTTTCTGCCATATTGTTGACGACTTGAAGAAGCAGCGTCGATTTGCCGATGCCGGGGTCGCCTCCCACCAGGGTTACAGAGCCGTTTACAATGCCACCGCCAAGAACCCTGTCCATTTCTGAAATCCCGGTCGTCATCCTTTCCTTTTCATCCGCAACGATCTCGTCGATGGGCAAAGGGGCTTCATTGAACTGGATGCCTGCTGGACCCGCGGGATCAATAGCTCTTATTTCTTCCTCGGCAAACCGGTTCCATTCATCACATGAGGGACATTTACCCAGCCATTTTGGTGACTGGTGGCCACAGTTCTGACAAAAAAATGCGGTTTTAATCTTTTTCAATTAAATAACCCTTTTCAATGCTTTAATATACCATGAACATATGTTTTTTTAACCAACCAGTCAATACGACAATTCAAAAAATCTTGAGTAATCATTTCAATGCTGATATATTTCAACGTCTGTCAAAAAAAATCGGGAGATAGTGAAGTATGCATAATCCAAATTTTAGTTCCGGCCCTTGCAGCAAGAGGCCAAACTGGAGTCTTGATTTTCTCAAGAACGCCACCGTCGGCAGGTCCCATCGCTCGTCCATGGGAAAGGAAAAACTGGCAAAGGCCATAGCTGAAAGCAGAGAGATACTGGGAATCCCAAAGGACTACCTTGTCGGAATAATGCCCGGATCGGACACGGGCGCTTTTGAAGCGGCCATGTGGACCCTCCTTGGGCCTCGTCCTGTTACTGTACTGGTCTGGGAGAGCTTTTCCGAAGGTTGGGCAACGGATATTACCAAACATTTGAAATTGAACCCCACTGTCCTGAAAGCAGATTACGGGAAAATACCGGATCTCAAGGCCGTTGACTGGTCCAATGATGTAGTCTTCGTTGCCAACGGCACCACAAGTGGCGTAAGAATCCCAGACTGGAACTGGATTCCGAAGGATCGTTGGGGGTTATCCCTCTGCGACGCAACCAGCGCCGTTTTCGCGATGAATATCGAATGGTCAAAAGTGGACGTACTGACGTATTCCTGGCAGAAATGCCTGGGCGGTGAAGCAGCCCACGGCATGCTCATCTTAAGCCCGAAAGCCATACAGCGCATCGAAACTTACGATCCGCCTTGGCCGCTTCCCAAAGTTTTCCGGATGAAAAAAGGCGGCAAGATCGATAAAGCAATCTTTGAAGGCGACACCATCAATACGCCTTCCATGCTCTGTGTGGAAGACTATCTCGATGCCCTCAAATGGGCAAAGGAAATAGGACTGGCCGGTCTCATAGAGAGGAGCGAGAAAAACCTTAAGGCCGTCGAAGAATGGGTTGGAAAAAATGATTGGATCGATTTCCTTGCGGCCTCAAAGGACACACGATCGAGCACATCCGTGTGTCTCTCCGTAACCGGTGAAAAAGTATGTAAGCTCTCTAAGGACGATCAGGCAAAGTTCCTCAAGAGCATCGCCAGCGAACTCGGGAAGAAAAATATTGCGCAAGACATAAATTCTTACAGGGATGCCCCGCCGGGATTCCGTTTCTGGTGCGGCCCAACGATCGAACCGGAAGATATTAAAAACGCCCTCACGGAAATGGAAAAGGTGTATAATCAGAAAGTCAAAGAATTATGATCTCATTTGGATCATCAGAATATCTCATTAATTAAATTCAGGAGGATGACTTATGAAAAAAGTTCTCGTAAGCGATACCCTAGCTGCCGAGGGCATTGAAATACTCAAGAACGCACCTGGGATTGAGGTGGATGTGATGACAAACCTCACGCCGGATGAACTAAAAGGTATCATTAAGGACTATGATGGCCTGGCCATCAGGAGCGCGACGAAGGTCACCAAGGAAATTATCGACCATGCAGAGAAGCTTTCTGTAATCGGGCGGGCAGGAATAGGCCTTGATAATGTGGATATTGCCGCGGCGAGCAAGAGGGGTATCGTCTGCATGAATACACCAGGAGGCAACACTATCACTACGGGTGAACATACCATTGCCATGATGTTTTCCATCGCGAGAAAAGTGCCCCAGGCCACGGCGTCCATGAAAGAGGGAAAGTGGGAAAAGAATAAGTTCATGGGCGCGGAGCTCTACAACAAGACCCTCGGCATCATCGGCATCGGGCGGGTTGGTACCATCGTTGCCGACCGGGCAATGGGTCTGAAGATGAATGTTATCGCCTATGACCCTTTCATCTCACCGGAAGCGGCGAGTAAGCTGGGGATCACCCTCGTTACTTTGGACGAGCTGCTACAGAAGTCCGACTTTATTTCAGTCCATACCCCCATGACGAAAGAGACAAGAGGCATGATAAATGCCAAGGCTTTCGACAAAATGAAGAAAGGGGTCTTTTTGATAAATTGCGCGCGTGGCGGGATCATCAATGAGAAGGACCTCTGTGACGCCCTCGTCTCAGGAAAAGTTGCCGGCGCCGCCCTTGATGTTTTCGAAGAAGAGCCGACAAAAAACAAAGAGCTCATCTCTCTCGGCAATGTAATCTGTACGCCCCATCTGGGCGCGTCAACTGACGAAGCCCAGATCAATGTGGCAATAGCCATCGCTGAGCAGATAGTGAACTTCCTCACCAGAGGAGAAATTAAAAATGCCGTTAATTTCCCGTCTGTCAGCGCCGAACTGCTGACTGTTATCCAGCCTTACTTGCACCTCGCGGAAAAAATGGGAACGTTCGAGGCGCAACTGGTTAAGGGCGGCATAAAGGAAGTTACGGTGGAGTATAGCGGAGATATCCTGAACTACAACGTCGCTCCCATAACCATTTCCCTGCTGAAGGGGCTCTTGACGCCAATTCTCAATGAGAACGTTAATTATATAAACGCGCCTCTCATCGCCAAAGAACGCGGCATCAGGGTTGTCGAGTCAAGAAGCAGCGAGGCGAAGGATTATACGAGCATGATATCGCTGACGGTCAAGACGGCCAAGGAAGCGGGTTACGCCGCGGGCACCATCTTCGGGCGACAGGATCTCAGAATCGTCAGGGTCAACAAATTTATTGTCGAGGTAATTCCGGAGGGTCATATGCTCGTCGTATCCAACTACGACAAACCCGGCGTCATTGGCAATCTTGGCACTACCCTTGGCAGCAACAATGTCAATATAGCGAGACTACACTTGAGCCGTGAGCAGATCGACGGCGAGGCACTCGTGGTCCTGACGACGGACACGATGGTGCATGAGGATGTCCTCGATAAACTCCGCAATCTGCCCAACATCATCTCCGTTACCCAATTGGAGATGTAGAGAGGAGAATGACAAATGGCAAATGTCGCTGTTGTTGGAACACAATGGGGTGATGAAGGCAAGGGAAAGGTCGTTGACCTGTATGCGAAGAGCGCCGATGTGATTGCGCGGTTCCAGGGTGGAAACAATGCCGGCCATACTCTCGTCGTAAAGGGTGAACAGACAATCCTTCATTTGATACCTTCAGGAATCCTGCATGATAACAAGATTTGCATAATCGGCAACGGGGTAGTGGTAAACCCCAAAGTTCTTCTGGAAGAGATAGACAGCCTCAAGAACCGGGGGCTCTTGCCACCCAACACGAAACTGTACGTGAGTGAGAGAGCTCACGTAATCATGCCCTATCACTGGAAGCTCGATGTTGCCCGCGAGTCCCACGGTCTCGGCAAGAAAATTGGGACCACGGGAAGAGGCATCGGACCGGCCTATGAAGACAAGATTGCACGGGTGGGAATACGTATGTGCGATCTTTTAGATGATCAGGCATTCAGGGAAAAAGTTACCATGAATGTGGAGGAAAAGAACTTTTATCTGACGAAACTTTTCCAGGAAGACCCCTTGGATGCAGAAGCTATTTACAACGAATACATGGCCTATGCCGAGCGCCTCCGGCCGTATATTACAGATACATCGATGGTCATAAACGACCAGATCAAGAGGGGGAAGAGAATACTTTTCGAGGGCGCCCAGGGTTGTCACCTGGACATTGACCACGGTACTTATCCTTATGTCACGTCATCAAATACCGTATCCGGCAACGCCAGCTGCGGAACCGGTGTAGGGCCATCGGCCGTCGGCGAAGTCATCGGGATATGTAAAGCCTATACGACGAGGGTGGGAGAAGGTCCATTTGTGACAGAATTGACCTGCGCAATCGGAGACAGTATACGCGATGTGGGGCGTGAATACGGCGCTACTACCGGTAGAAAAAGGCGCTGCGGCTGGCTGGATATGGTCCTGGTAAGACAATCTTTGCGGTTATCCGGTATAACGGGAATTGCCCTCACCAAACTTGATGTCCTGACGGGTCTCGAGAAACTGAAAATATGCGTAGGCTACCGAACGCCGCAGGGAGAATTCACAGAATCCGTTCCTTCAAACCATCGCATTCTGGAACGGTGCGAGCCCGTTTATGAAGAGATGGAGGGATGGAAGGAGAACATCGGCAAGGCCAGGCAGATCGATGAGCTTCCCCGCAATACCAGGCTGTATATTGAGAGACTGGAAAAGCTCGCGGGCACGAAACTGGTGCTGGTCTCTGTGGGAGCGGGCAGGGACGAAACAATAATCATAAGAAATCCCTTTGGAGACTGACAGCTTTTTTTCTTGACAACTCAAGAGTCTTCTTAGTAAGAGGGCAAGCTTTAAAAATTATGTCATGGGCGGGCCGTTAGCTCAGTTGGTAGAGCAGCGGACTTTTAATCCGTTGGTCGGGAGTTCGAGTCTCCTACGGCCCACCAGATAAACAAAAACCTGTCCAAGTTAAATGATCCACTGACTCTTCTCTGTCACTCTGTGGTGATTCCTCTTCCATAGCTGCCGTAAATTTGCATTGTTGCGGCTGGCTCATTAAAGAACTGGGATTGAAAAAAAGGACGCATATTGATATGCCAAGCATAATTCTAAGAGAGTGTCCCAAGGTTTACATCCTGGAGACGCACCGATCTAAGACACCGGATTCCACACTTCAATTTATCCGGAACATCAAAGAGCTGGTCAGCATGATTGACTTCCGCGAAGCATCGGATCTCGACAGGATCGGGATTCCGGTCTTTATCTGCCACCGCACAAGGCCGGACAATTCAAGAACGAGCCACACGGGTAAGGGAGTATCGATGATTCAGGCACAGGTGTCTCTTACCATGGAATCGATCGAGCGCTATTCGTCAGAATTCAAGGACGAGTACAAGAGTAAACTGGTCAGTGACAGCTATAACCAGTTGAAACGGAAGTTCAACATTCTTGATCCTCACGAGATGATTCTTTCGAAGATCAGCGATTACGATCATGATCGGGATATTCACTGGGTCTGGGGATGCGATCTGGCGCGGGATGAGGATATTCTGGTCCCTGCCTGCGCGGTCTACCATCCCTACCATCTGGACAATGTCTTTCTCATGGATACTCATACGAACGGCATTGCGGCAGGCAATACTATGGAAGAGGCCGTTGTGCACGGTCTTGCGGAGGTCATCGAGCGTGACGCATCGCACGGTACGAGCGCAACTACAGCGACGCCCTTTTTATCGAGGACGAACCTGCTAACCAGTTCATTATCAACATTTTTGAAAGAATAGAAAATGCCAATATCGAAATCGTCGCCAAAGACATCACTTCTGATATCGGAGTTCCGGTGATTGCCGCCTTTTCCCGTGACCTGGTATATCAAACGATGAAGCCCATCGACGGTTTTGGCGCCCATCTTGATCCCCGTGTAGCCATGGTCCGCTCCCTTCTCGAGATCGTGACCACAAGGGCTTTGTTCATTCAGAAGTTTGGGATCGAAGGGATGTGCGAACCCGTAACGGCCTATCTTGGCGACCAGGAACGCAACGATGATCCACGGTTTTATGCATATAACCAGAAGGGCCTTCGGGATATTGAAGTGAGTTACAGTAATGACATCCTCCTGGATGTCAGGACCATAATCGGGAAGCTGCAGGCAAGGGGTTTGGATCGGGTGATCGCAGTGGATCTTACAAGGACGGACACGGACATTCCGACGGTGCGCATGATCGTTCCGGGACTTGAAACATACTGCTTTGACAAGACGAGAATCGGAGCGCGTATCCTGAAAGGTTAAATGGAAGACTGAATGACAACAAAGCTGAGGTAGAATAATGAAAGAAACAACAATTCTCAAGGAAGTGGAAAGAGTCGAGATCCTGACGCTTCAGGATAATTTCATCGACATCATGGCCTCCGACAACAGCGCGATTATTTCGCGAGCCCGCTTTCTCATAAATGGGGAGATAAAGACTTCCATACGGGCCGAACACGGCTTTTCTGCCATAGTAAGAACTACTACCGCTGGTCGTACCAGAACGCTTCTCTTTGATTTCGGCTTTTCCAAGGACGGTGCAGTCGCAAATGCCAAGGCGCTGGGCGTCGATATGGGCGAGATTGAAGTGATGGTCCTATCTCACGGTCACAGTGATCACTTCGGCGGTTTTGAAAAACTGGTTAAAATGATCGGCAGAGACGGAGTCGAATTGGTTCTTCACCCGGCGGCTTTTAAGCAACAACGGTACCTCAAGTTTGCCGGTAATTTCAAGGCCCGCTTTCCCGAAGTCACAAGAAAGAAAATAGAAAAAAAAGGTGTCCGGTTGAGAGAGACAACGGAACCTCTGCCGCTGTTAGATGGCGATGTTTTGTACCTGGGTGAGATTTGTCGTCAGACGGAATTTGAAAAGGGCATGCCCCACGCCTTCTTTATGGATAAGGGCATAGAGACTTGGGATCCCATCGAGGAGGATACGGGCATCGCCATAAATCTTAAGGGGAGAGGTTTGGTTGTTCTTACCGGGTGTGCGCATTCCGGAATCGTCAATACTGTCAATTATGCCAGGGCTGTAACGGGCGTTAATCCTGTCCATGTTATCATGGGCGGATTTCACCTTGGCGGTCCGGCGTTTGAGCCTATCGTAGAAAAGACAATCGAGGAGTTGAAAAAAATAAATCCCGCTTATATCGTGCCAACGCATTGCACGGGAAGGAAATCGGTTATGGAAATCGAGAAGGCAATGCCGTCGCAATTTATCTTGAACATGGCGGGAACAGGGCTGACCTTTTCTTGCTAAAGCCTTTGCCAGGCATTCCCGAAAAGCTCCGCACGTCTTGCCAGAAACATTGTTCCCTATGCCATATAGTGTTTCAAAACAAGAGCAGATGCGATGAGTCACCTATCTGCTGTCTGGCTGTGCAATATTCCTATCCGAACCTTTATACCACCAGAAATCGTTGCCGCTGACAGGATCGTAATATCTATAATCCCCCTCTTTTTCAATGACAGGGGCATGATCCGTTTCATTTGCTTCATGAATCAACCTGTCCGAAGTCATGACAGACCCGATGAGACATCCATGCTTCTTGATCGCCTCAACTGCATATGACGAACACGATGGGTACATCTGGCAACGATCTCCAATCACGGGAGAAATATATTGTTGGTAAAACCTGATCGCCCGTATTAAAATATATCCGCAAGATGAAGTGTCTTTTTCCTGCTCCAGTTTATCTTCTCCAGCCGACATTGAATCCTTATAGTCCCAGGGCGCAAATGGTTTCTCGTCCATACAGTAGCAGGGAACAGTAAAGCCCATCGATGCCATAATCACGGGCACGATGATGATAAGAGCCATCTTGGTTTTGAATTTTCTCGACTGCCTGGCCATTAAAGAGTCCATTCGATCAAAAAGAATTCTAATGCGACAAGCAAGTTTTATATTTTATATGAGGGAAATTGTGCAAGATAAATATATCGGCTGATACGGTGATTTTATATTTTGGTCAATTTGTATAGCTTATCAATCACCGAGGCAGATTCCGATTTCCCGGGCCGTGCTGATCTTGTCACTATCTATGGGCACAGTCTTTATACGTCCTATAATATTCTCAAGAGGAACGGCCTTGATATCAGGATGAGCAAGGGCCACCATGGTGCCGAACTTCTGCTCCCCGATGATACGGACGGCCGCAGCGCCGAAACGGAGAGCTATCAGCCTGTCAAACGTTGTAGGTGTACCGCCACGCTGCAGATGGCCAAGGACCAATGACCTCGTCTCTTTACCGGTATGTCTTGCAATTTCTTTTGCTAAGTACTCCCCTATACCTCCGAGAACTACATGCTGGCGGCCAACTTCCCCCTTCCCTTTTTCAACAGCACGACCGCCGACCGGCGCTGCACCTTCTGCAACTACTACGATAGCGTAACGTCGGCCGCGGACTTCGCTTTCCATTATGTAACCGCAAATCTTGTCAATATCAAACGGTATCTCAGGGATGAGAATGACATGCGCCGAACCGGACAACCCGCTGTTCAGTGCGATCCAACCTGAATGACGCCCCATAACCTCAACTACCATCACCCGTTCATGAGATTTGGCTGTGGTATGAAGACGGTCTATGGCCTCCGTGGCAATGCTCACGGCAGTATCGAAACCGAAGGTCACGACGGTCTCGCAGATATCGTTATCTATGGTCTTGGGGACTCCGACAACCGGTATCCCTTTCTTATATAAACTATGAGCGATTGCGAGGCTGCCATCACCACCAACTGCTATCAGGCAATCAAACCGGAGGCGATTAAAATTCTCGACAACTTTATCTGATACGTCGCGTATCTCCACCTCGCCGGCCATGTTTGTCACCGGCATCTGAAACGGATTGCCACGGTTTGTCGTCCCCAAAATCGTCCCGCCCATGATGGAGATATGGCTCACTGTCTCCGGAGTTAAACGGATAATCTCTTCAGTATTAAGGAGCCCGGCGTAGCTGCTCTTGATGCCGTAAACTTCCCAACCCCTGTTGTAGGCCGCCATGACAACAGCTTCAATAACCGCATTGAGACCCGGCGCATCTCCTCCCCCCGTATTTATGGCAATTCTCATTCTCTTTTCCATTATATACCCCTCCCTTTCGGCCTCATCGCTTGTTATTGTTATTAATTAGCAAAGTTATTAATTAGCAAATATTGTACCATCCTTTATATTCTGTGATTACGCATAAATAGGCCAGCTACGAACATATCCGGGGTTATTATATCACCAAGAAGCATGCAATTTTTTCCCTCTTTAGATGTTGACGTTGCATTTTCAGACAAAGACTAATATAAGCGGAGAGCATATGGATAAACCCGTTTTGAGAAGGGACATTCAACCCGTCGCCACAACCATTAAAGGCCGGCGGATGATAGCATTTCATGATCCCTACCGTTTGGCCGACCACAGCGTCGCTCTTGCTTTCAACACACTCCCCATCCTGCAGCTCTTAGATGGAGAACATGATCTCACGGACATTCAGGCCATGCTGATGAAACAGCAGGGCGGTCGCATAGTTTATGTCTCGGAGATTGAATCGTTTATCGAGTCTCTCGACAGGGCATGTCTTTTGGAAAGTCCATTTTTCAACCAGAAGATGTGCACACTCCGCAGCGAGTTCAGCAGCCAGCCCATAAGGCTCCCCGTCCACGCGGGAAAGTCCTATATATCAGAACCGGTAGAGCTCTCGCAGTTCATACAGAATACAGAAAACAATCTCAGTCAGGAAAATTTGCGAGATATCCAGGATAACATTACAGGTATCCTCGCTCCCCATATTGATATCAATATAGCCAAAGATATCTATGTAAATACTTACCGTTATTTGCAGGGCAAATGCTATGATACCGTTGTAATTTTAGGGATCAATCATCACGCACAGGAAGGACTCTATTGTATCTCTGAAAAAAATTACGCAACTCCGTTCGGAGAGATCAAGACTGATAAGAATTTTATCAGAGAATTAAAGAAACGGGTGCCCGGAGGAACATTCGCAGCAGATGATTTCGGCCACATGACGGAACATTCCATCGAGTTTCAAACCATTTTCCTGCACCACTACCTCACGGGTCCATTTGCCATAGTGCCCATTTTGTGTGGGGGCGTC
>Ga0315292_10002687_pt1 | contig 10087 bp, 8 predicted proteins | sample YL17G13_0_MG_FD_204029 | JGI IMG/M metagenome (GOLD analysis project Ga0315292, IMG submission 204029) | Sediment microbial communities from Yellowstone Lake, YNP, Wyoming, USA - YL17G13_0 | ecosystem: Environmental > Aquatic > Freshwater > Lake > Sediment | place: USA: Wyoming | collected... | reverse complement strand
ATCGCGTTTCGCGGAGTTTCGAGCCCGATCGATTTCATCGCCCTGCCGAAACGCTCGCGGTCTTCCGCTTTGTCGATCGCGTCCTGACTCGCGCCGATCAGTTCGACGCCCCACTTTTCTAAAACGCCTTCTCGAACCAGGTCGAGGGCGCAGTTGAGCGCAGTCTGTCCACCCATGGTCGGCAGCAATGCATCCGGGCGTTCGCGCTCGATGATCTGCGCGACGGTGCGCCACTCGACCGGCTCGATATAGGTTGCGTCGGCCATGGCCGGGTCGGTCATGATCGTTGCGGGATTCGAGTTTACGAGGATTACGCGATATCCCTCGTCGCGCAGCGCTTTACATGCCTGCGCGCCTGAATAATCGAACTCACACGCCTGGCCGATCACGATCGGACCGGCCCCGATGATCAGAATTGACCTGATGTCGGTGCGCTTAGGCATCGACTACGCGCGCCTGAGTCATCAGATTGATGAAGTGATCGAACAGGTATTCGCAGTCTTTTGGGCCCGGACTCGCCTCCGGATGGCCTTGAAACCCGAACGCCGGTCGGTCGGTGCGACGTACACCCTGCAATGAGCCGTCGAACAGTGAAACGTGGGTTGCTTCCAGGCAATTTGGGAGACTGTCAGGATCGACCGCGAATCCGTGATTCTGACTCGTGATGATCACGCGACCGTCACGCAGATCCTTGACCGGGTGATTCGCTCCATGATGGCCGTGTGACATCTTGATTGTCGTGGCGCCACTCGCCAGTGAAAGCAGTTGGTGACCGAGGCATATACCAAACGTCGGCAAGCCGGTCTCTACCAGTTCTTCTATGGCGCGAATGGCGTAGTCGCACGGCTTGGGGTCGCCGGGGCCATTCGACAGAAACACGCCATCCGGCTCCAGATCGAGCACCTGCGCCGCCGTGGTTTTCGCGGGCACCACGGTTACGTCGCAGCCGCGGTCGGCGAGCAGCCGCAGAATGTTGCGCTTCACGCCGAAGTCGTACGCCACCACACGATATAAATCGTTCGTCGGCTGCGCGTACCCGGCACCCAATTGCCAGCTTCCACCCTGCCATCGATGCGGCGCCAGGCAGGTCACTTCGGCTGCGAGGTCCAGACCATTGAGACCGGGAAACTGACGCGCCGCAATCAGCGCTGCGCTTTCGACGAGGTCGTGCCCGGTCACGATGCAACCGGCCAGGGCGCCCTTGCTGCGGATCAGGCGCGTGAGCCGTCGTGTATCGATATCGGCAATCGCCACGACACCTTCGGCGGCAAGGAATTGCGCGAGCGTCATCTCCATGCGCCAGCTGCTCGCGAGGATCGGCAGATCACGAATCACCAATCCCGCCGCCCACACGCGGTCGGATTCTGCGTCCTCGGCATTGGTGCCGGTATTGCCGATGTGCGGATAGGTCAGCGTGATGATCTGACCCGCGTACGACGGATCGGTGAGAATCTCCTGGTAGCCCGTCATCGCCGTGTTGAATACAACTTCGCCAATGGCGCGACCAGCGACACCTATCGAGGTGCCGCGAAACACGCTGCCGTCTTCGAGCGCCAGTAGAGCCGGTGTCAAGTTTGCAGTCCCGAAGTTGCAAAAAAGCGGGGGGAATCACTTCCCACCCGCTTGCTGTTCGTATTGCTCGAGGCCGCGCCCCAGTCGTTGCTCGAGGTCTTGGCGGCCTGCCCAGGCTGGGCGCGTATTCTAGGGAAAGCCCTCGGTCGTGTCACTCAAAGTGCGGTTCAGCCCTTGAGCCCAAGGACATCTTGCATGTCGTACAGACCATTGGCTCGTCCGGCAACCCACTGCGCCGCACGCATCGCGCCGGTGGCGAAGTTCATCCGACTCGCCGCGCGATGCGTGATCTCGACGCGCTCGCCCGCACCCGCGAACATCACTGTGTGTTCCCCAACAATGTCGCCGGCTCGGATGGTCTCGAAGCCGATCGTCTTCCGATCGCGAGGCCCATTGATTCCATGGCGCCCGTAGACGGCCGTTTCGGCGAGATCTCTTCCAAGCGCCTGCGCGATGATCTCGCCCATGCGTAGCGCAGTCCCGGAGGGAGCGTCGATTTTGCCGCGGTGATGCGCTTCGATTACCTCGATATCAACATCGTCGCCAAGAACGGTGGCGGCCAGCTCGACAAGTTTGAAGCAGAGATTGACGCCGATGCTGTAGTTCGGTGCCATTACGATCGGCATGGCGCGAGCAGCCGCGCGTATTGCTTCGCGTCCCGCCGCGTCGAAGCCGGTAGTGCCGATGACCATCGCCTTACCCGCACCCCGACATATTTCCAGCGCCTCGAGCGTTGCCACTGGCACGCTGAAGTCGACCAGGGTGTCGAATCGGTCGAGCGCTTCCTTGATCGATGCGGTGACCGGTACGTCGACGCGCCCGACGCCCGCGAGTTCGCCGGCGTCGGAGCCGATCAATGCAAGCTCGGGGCGTTCGAACGCCGCACCCAGTGTCAGCGTATCGATCTGGCCCAATGCCTCGACGAGCGTGCGGCCCATGCGACCGGCAGCACCCGTGATAGCTATTCTGATCATGGTTCGATCCCGCGGCGAGGACACGGATTCTAGCCTGGATCGGTTTCGGCTAAGACTTCAATCCGTCGAAAAAATCCACCACACCCTTGAACCACGATGTTTCCTTCGGCGAGTGCGCTTCGCCGCCTGCACGCAAAATCGTGCGCAACTTTTCAAACATGGCCTTCTGCTCGCCCGTCAACTTCACCGGCGTTTCCACAACTACACGACACAACAAATCGCCGGTGCCGCCGCCGCGCACCGGCGCGACGCCTTTGCCGCGCAGGCGGAACATTCGACCGGTCTGCGTCTCTGCCGGAATCTTCAGCTTGACGCGACCAGCCAGTGTCGGCACTTCGAGTTCACCACCCAGCACCGCATCGGCAATAGAGATCGGAACTTCGCAGAATAGGTCGCGACCGTCGCGCGAGAAAATCTTGTGCTCACGAACTGCGACCTGGACATAAAGATCACCTGACGGACCACCGTTGTGGCCGGGTTCGCCTTCACCGCTGAGTCGAATCCGATCGCCCGTGTCGACGCCCGGAGGAATTTTCACCGACAAGGTTTTGCGCCGTTCGACCCGTCCACTGCCGCCACAGGAACGGCATGGATCTTTGATCACGGACCCGGCGCCGCGACAACGCGGACATGTTTGCTGCAGCGAAAAAAATCCCTGCGACACACGAATCTGGCCCGCGCCGCCGCAGTCAGTGCAAGGGATCGGATGAGTGCCCTTACGCGCCCCGCTGCCTTCGCATTCTTCGCATTCCGCCAGTACCGGGACGCGAATTTCCACGGTGTCACCACCAACGGCTTTTTCGAGCTCGAGCTCGAGCGTGTAGCGCAGATCCGATCCTCTGGCGACCGAGCTGCGTCCGCCACTACCGCCAAAGATGTCACCGAAGACATCGCTGAATATGTCCGAGAAGCTGCCGCCACCGGCGCCGCGACCACCCATCCCGTTCGGATCGACACCCGCATGCCCGAACTGATCGTAGGCGCCCTTCTTCGCGGGATCCGACAGTACCTCGTAGGCCTCGGAGGCTTCCTTGAATTTTTCTTCGGCCATCGGATCTTCCGGATTGCGGTCCGGATGAAACTTCATGGCGAGTCGGCGGTAGGCCTTCTTGACGTCGGCGTCCGATGCGTCCCGGGCGAGTCCCAACACATCGTAATAGTCTCGTTTGGCCATGCCTTTACTCTATAAACAAAAGGCGCAAGCTCGTAAAGCTTGCGCCCGGAGGGTTCCGTCAGCCGTGAATGCTACTTCTTGTCGTCGTCCTTGACCTCTTCGAATTCAGCATCCACCGCACCATCGCCAGCCGCTTTGCCATCGTCATCCGCAGCACCGGTAGCGCCCGCAGTCGCATCGGAATAGAGCTTCTGCGCCAACGCGGCGGACGCTTCGTTCAACGCTTCAACCCGGTTCTCGATGGCGGCTTTGTCGTCACTCTTCAGTACTTCTTCAAGCGCTTTCGCCGCCGATTCGACCCTGTCCTTCTCCGCATCGGTGGCTTTGTCACCGGCATCTTTGACGGCCTTGCGCGCGGCGTGAATCAACCCATCCGCCTGGTTGCGCAATGTCACCATCTCTTCGAACTTCAGATCCTCTTCCGAATGCGCCTCGGCATCGCGGACCATCTTGTCGATCTCCGCTTCACTCAAACCGCTCGACGCCTTGATAACGATCGACTGTTCCTTGCCGGTCGCCTTGTCCTTCGCAGACACATTCAGAATGCCGTTTGCGTCGATGTCGAAACTGACCTCGACCTGGGGCATGCCGCGCGGCGCCGGGGGAATGTCCGCCAGATCGAAGCGGCCTAGCGACTTATTCTGTGATGCCTGCTTGCGTTCGCCCTGCAACACATGGATCGTCACCGCAGTCTGGTTGTCGTCCGCTGTTGAGAACACCTGCTGCTTCTTCGTCGGAATCGTCGTGTTCTTCTCGATCAACACGCTCCTCACACCACCCAGCGTCTCGATGCCGAGCGACAATGGCGTCACGTCGAGCAGAAGCACGTCTTTGACTTCGCCTGACAGCACCGCGGCCTGAATCGCGGCGCCAATCGCCACCGCTTCATCCGGATTGACGTCCTTACGCGGCTCTTTGCCGAAAAACTCTTTCACTCGGGCCTGCACGAGTGGCATGCGCGTCTGTCCGCCGACGAGAATCACTTCATCGATATCGGTCATTTTTACGCCCGCATCATCGATCGCCGTGCGACACGGCGCCATCGTCCGCTCGACCAGAGACTCGACCAACGATTCCAGCTTGGCGCGGGTCAACTTCTGCACGAGGTGTTTCGGACCCGACTTGTCAGCCGTGATGTACGGCAGATTCACTTCTGTCTGCTGGCTCGACGACAGTTCGATCTTGGCCTTCTCGCCGGCTTCTTTCAGCCGCTGCATCGCCAGCGGGTCGCCGCGCAGGTCCATCCCATTGGCCTTCTTGAATTCATCGGCCAGATAGTCGATCAGTGTCTTGTCGAAGTCTTCGCCGCCGAGGAAGGTGTCGCCGTTCGTCGACAACACTTCGAACTGCTTTTCACCGTCCACATCGGCAATCTCGATGATCGAGATGTCGAACGTTCCGCCGCCGAGGTCATACACCGCGATCTTCGAATCACCGCGGTGTTTGTCCATGCCGTACGCGAGCGCCGCAGCGGTCGGCTCGTTGATGATCCGCTTGACGTCGAGGCCCGCGATGCGTCCGGCGTCTTTTGTTGCCTGGCGCTGCGAATCGTCGAAGTACGCCGGCACGGTAATAACCGCCTCGGTGACCGCCTCACCTAGATAGTCTTCCGCCGTCTTCTTCATCTTCTTCAGCACTTCGGCCGAAATCTGCGGTGGCGCGAGCTTCTGCCCTTTGACGTCGATCCACGCGTCACCGTTCTTCGCTTCCATGATCTTGTAAGGGACCATGTCGATATCTTTCTGAACGACTTTGTCCTTGAACTTGCGACCGATCAGACGCTTCACAGCCGACAACGTATTGGTCGGATTGGTGACCGCCTGGCGCTTTGCCGACTGGCCGACCAGGATTTCGCCTTCGTCGGTATAACCGATGATCGACGGCGTCGTGCGATCGCCTTCGGAGTTCTCTATGACCTTGACGTCTTTGCCTTCCATGACCGCGACGCAGGAGTTGGTCGTCCCCAGGTCGATGCCGATTATCTTGCCCATCTGTGCCATTCTCCATTCAGAGCCCCGAGCTACGGGGCAGTCGATGTCCGCTATATTGGCGCTCGACGCGAAACTTCAACCCATCGAGGGTCTCAACCGATCGGGTTTCCGGGCGGGGCCTTGGCAACTATCACCATTGCCGGCCGCACCAACCGTCCATTCAACGTGTAGCCCTTCTGCAGCACCTGAAGAATCGACCCGGGTTCTGCGCTGGCGCTTTCGACCATACTCACCGCCTGGTGGAACTTCGGGCTGAAGGGCTCGCCCACCGGATCCAGCTGCATCAGGTCCGCGCGCGCGAGGGTGTCGAGAAACAGCTTCAGCGACAGGGCGACACCATCGGCAATTGCGGTGGTGGCTCCGTCCCCGCCGCCGCTTCGCGCCGACTCGACCGCCCGTTCCAGGCTGTCGACCACCGGCAACAGTTCGTTCGCAAACCGCTCGAGGGCAAATTTGTGGGCATTCTCGACATCGCGTTGGGCACGACGACGAACATTGTCCGCTTCGGCGTGGGCCCGTAACGCCTGGTCGCGGGACTGTTCCGCCTCTGTGCGAGCCGCATCGAGCGCAGTGACGAGTTCCTGTACGGTCGAGCCGATCCCGACGGTTTCGCTCTGCGCGGCCGCCCCCTCGTCGAGACCGTCCGGCGCCGGATTGCGGTCCGATGACTTGCTGTCGGACATGTGCCTGTAAGCTCCTGGTGTCGCGGTTCGGAACAATGGGGCCGCGATCCCGTTTTCCAAGGCTTGCGGGGGTCGTCGACGCGCGGTCGCCAATCAGGTGTGATCGAGAGCCGCGCCAAGCACTCTTGCAGTCACATCGACGATCGGGATCACCCGCTGATAGGCCATCCGTGTCGGCCCGATGACGCCGAGAACTCCGGCCACTCGACCGTTCACGCGATACGGCGCCGTAACGACGCTGTAGTCGCCGAGAACCTGATACCCGGATTCGTCGCCGATGAACAACTGGATACCATCCGAATCGAGGCACCGATCGAGCAGGTGCAGCAAGTCGCGCTTGCGTGAGAAGGCATCGAGCAGTTTGCGCATCGCGTCGGCATCATTCGGCGCGCTCATCAGATTGGCCTCGCCGGCCACGACGTAGCCTTCCGAATCTGTCCCTTCGGATCCGTCGACATCAAATACCTTCGCCGCCATATCGAGGGTCAACTGCATCATCCGGTCCACGCTCACTTTGTCGCCACGCATACTCTCGATCAGCGAGGCTCGAATATTCTGCAAAGACTCCCCGGCGAATTCGCGATTGATGTAATTCGCGGCCTGAACGAGTTCGCTTTCGCTGTATTCGCGATCGGTATGGATCACGCGGTTCTGCACGTCGCGCTCGTTGATCACGAGGATCACCAGCACGCGGCTGGCCGTCAGCGGTAGAAATTCCACCTGGCGCAACGCGATCTGCTCGGTTCGCGGCAAGGTCACGACGCCCGCCATCCGGCTGATTTCCGCCAGCAGGCCGGACGCGATCTCTACCAGCCGCGATGGCGCCAGATCGGGGTTCAGTCCATCACGCAGCATCTGCACGCTGCTGCGTCCGAGCGGTTGTACCGACAACAGACTGTCGACAAAGAAGCGTAACCCGAGGTTGGTGGGGATCTTGCCGGCCGACGTATGCGGCGATACCACCAGCCCGCGGGCCTCGAGTTCGGCCATGATGCTGCGCACTGTGGCAGGGCTGACGTCGACCCCAGGCTGTGTCGCGAGCGTTTTTGATGCGACCGGCGTGCCCTGCTCTAGGTAATGCTCAACGAGCATTTTCAGCAATCGCTGCGCGCGATCGCCAATTCCTTCGTCTGACCTTTGCTGCCGCTTCACGTTGTCAAAAACGCATTTACCCAAATCGACGCCGGCACCTAAAATGGCACGAAAGCGCCGCGAAACCAACCCAGGACCTTTCCACGTCATGCTAACTCGATTGTCCGTCCGCGATTTTGCGCTGGTGCGCTCGGTGGACGTGACATTTGACGCAGGGCTCACGGTTCTCACGGGCGAGTCCGGCGCGGGCAAGTCGATCCTGCTCGGCGCGCTGGGGCTCGCGCTCGGCGATCGCGCATCAGCCACGGCCATTCGACCATCAGCTGACCGCAGCGACGTCAGTGCCGAGTTCGACATTGACGGCAACCGCCTCGCCACCGAGTTTCTCGCCACGCGTGGTCTCGATGACCCGGATGTCTCGAACCGGTGTGTCCTGCGCCGGATCATCAATCGTGAAGGGCGTTCGCGCGCGTTCATCAACGGCGCGCCGGCGACTTTGAACGACCTCACGGAACTGGCAGCAACGCTGATCGACATTCACAGTCAGAACGAACATCAGTCGCTGCTGCGGCGCGATGTGCAGCTCAATCTGTTGGACCACTATGCAGGCGTGGAAGGTCTTGCCGACGACGTTCGCGACGCCTACCGAGTCTGGCGCGCCGCAAGTGATCAGTTGTTATCGCTCGAGTCCCATGCCGAACAATCGCGCGACCGCAGAACGTTGTTGGAATACCAGCTGGGGGAACTTGCAGATCTCGCGGTCTCCGCTGGTGAATACGAGGAGCTGCACGCGCGCTTCAGGCGGCTGTCGAAGGCGAATGACACCCAGACCCGGATTGCAGCCGCGTTGGCGGTGCTCGGCGGTGAATCCGAATCTGGCGTCGAAGACGTCACGCGTGTTGCATCGCTGCTCGCCGCCATCGACGACACTCACGTCGCGCTCGCGGCCGCACGCGAGCTCCTCGGCATCGCGTTGACGCACCTCGACGAGACGACACGTGAACTGCGGCGCTACCTCGACGATCTGGCATGCGCGCCAGACGAACTCGAGGCGCTGGAGGCGCGCCTGGACCGGATTACCGACCTGGCACGCAAACACCGGGTGCGTCCCGACGCGCTGGCGCAGCGCCACGCCGAACTCATCGCCGAGCTGAACGCGCTGAGCAGCAGCGGCGCTGATATCGACGCCGTTCGGGAGACAATCGCTGAGTCGCAGTCGCGCTTCCGATCCGGCGGTGCCGAACTGTCCGGCAAACGCCGACGTGCAGCCAAAAAATTCGCGCGCGACGTCAGCGCCCACCTGGGACGCCTCGGCATGACGGGCGGGAGTCTTGAATTGGTGTTCACCGACGCGGAGCACGAAGGTGGTCTCGACGCCGTTGAATATCACATCGTGACGAATCCCAAATATCCCGCCGCACCGCTGGCCCGAATCGCTTCGGGCGGCGAACGCTCACGCGTCAGTCTGGCTATCCAGGTAGTGGCCGCGGAGAAGTCGAAGCTGCCGGCACTGATCCTCGATGAAGCCGATGTCGGCATCGGCGGCACGACGGCTGACGTGGTTGGCAGGTTGCTGCGTCGGCTCGCTGCGCATACACAAGTGTTATGCGTCACCCATGCGCCGCAAGTGGCCGCGCGCGGCGAGCATCACCTTCGCATCAGCAAATCCAGCGAATACGACACCGTCGTTGAATCGTTGGACAGTGCGGGTCGAGTCGCGGAACTCGCGCGAATGCTTGGAGGCCAGGACATCACTCCAAAGACGATCGAATACGCACAAGAACTGATTAGCGCGGGCGCGCTGTAGCGCCAATCGAACCCGTTCAGAAGCCCAAGATCTACCCTCGGCCTTTCAACACCGGGGCAGTGCCGCTAATATCGGCGCCCAAATCGAAGCCCGGACGGTGCGTGCGTTCATTCGCAATAGCGATACTTTTCCTGATTGCCGGTTGCCATTTTGGTCTACCGAGGGTGGCCAACGTGGCCGTCCAACAAGGCAATGTCATCACGCAGGAGATGGTCGACCGACTGAAGCCGGGGATGACTCGCCGACAGGTCGCTTTCGTCATGGGGGAGCCGGTGCTGCGGGATCCCTTCAATCCGGACCGATGGGACTATGTCTATTCGGTGCAAGTCGGCCGCGTGGTGTATCAACAGATGCGGATGTCGTTGTTCTTCGACGGCGATCTGCTACGTGAATTTTCCGGCGACCTCACGCCAACCACGGTCGCTCACGCCACTGACTCCGAAGCGGTGGCAGATCCGTTGCTGCCAAACGATCCGGGCGCACCTGTTACACCGCCTTCCGGCTAGCCCGCAGACGCCGCGCCGACATCGGATCGACACTCAACGGTCGGTATATCTCGATCCTATCCCCTTCGTTGAGGCGTTGGTCGCGGTCTTTGATCACGCGCCCGTAGATGCCCACAGCCGCATGATCCAATTCTAGATCGGCGAATTCGGCTGACTCCGCGATGCGCGCCAGCGCGTCGGCGACCGTGGCACCATCTCGCAGAACCAGCTCGACGAGTCGCTGGGCCTGTGCAAGCGCGTAGACGACCTCGACGCGGACGCTTTTCATGACGAGCCCGGACCGTATAC
>Ga0315292_10002685_pt1 | contig 10102 bp, 7 predicted proteins | sample YL17G13_0_MG_FD_204029 | JGI IMG/M metagenome (GOLD analysis project Ga0315292, IMG submission 204029) | Sediment microbial communities from Yellowstone Lake, YNP, Wyoming, USA - YL17G13_0 | ecosystem: Environmental > Aquatic > Freshwater > Lake > Sediment | place: USA: Wyoming | collected... | reverse complement strand
TGAGCAAGGAACGTTTTGAATGGTTGAAAAAAATCTCCTCGGAAGTCATCGCCACCCCGGGTAGTGAATCCAATGTAAAAGAAATTTTTGATAAATGCTGGGAACTTCGAAAATCCGGTCAGGACCTGATGATTTTCAACCAGTTTGAAGAGTTCGGGAATTACCTCTGGCATTATGGGATTACCGGCCATGCGATGGAGGATGTTCTCAAAAAAGTTTTGGGAAAAAATGGGCAATACCGCGGGGTGGCTTTAACCACTGGTTCTGCCGGCACCATCGGCTGTGGGGATTATATGAAACAGATCTTCCCCACATCCAAGATCATTGCCAGCGAAGCGCTACAGTGCCCGACTCTGCTTGAAAATGGCTTCGGTTCCCACCGTATTGAAGGCATTGGTGATAAGCATGTACCCTGGATCCATAATATCAAGAACACAGACCTTGTTGTTGCCATTGATGATAACGCGGTGGTAAATATCATGCGCCTATTCAATGAGCCAGCCGGTCAAAAATACCTTGCGAAAAAGGGCGTTCCCCAGGAAACCATTGGAAGCTTAAACCTGCTCGGTTTCTCCGGGATTGCCAACACTCTTTCTGCGATCAAATTTGCGAAGTATTATGAATTGGGAGAGGATGATGTTGTCCTAACAATTCTTACAGATTCAATGGAACTCTACGGCAGCCGAATCACAGAATACCACGAGAAGTTAGGTGAGTTTGACGAATTCGATGCCGCCGAGACATACGCCCGTTACCTGCATGGGGTAACAATCGACAACTTGCTTGAACTGTCATATGAAGAACGCCGAAGAGTCCATAACCTGAAGTATTACACGTGGGTGGAGCAACAGGGTAGGACTTACGAAGAATTGAATGCACAGTGGTACGATCCGAATTACTGGACAGATCTGCAGAGCCAGATCCCGGTTTTTGATGAACTTATCAATGAGTTCAACGACCGTGCCGGTGTTTTGAAGTCTCTCTAAATCCGAATTTCATTTAAAGCAGACGGGCGTGACTGCCCGTCTGCCATTTAAGAGATAAAATATTTCGAAAACATGGACCAACCATTTGATGGAAGCGATCTTTTTCTTGTGGCGATCCTGCCTGAAATTCGCGACCTTGAAATCGCGCGCATGCTCGGCTGTTATAGGATCCCATTGAGGAGCGCGCCGAAACTGATCGAGACGGATTTCATTGCGTTTTATCAGACATCTGCTTTTGGAGAGGGACATCGCTGGCAGGTGGAATATGCTGCACCAGTTCGCGGTCATGAATTGACCACCCGGGGACAACTTTTCAAGGATCAACCCGACCATCCCCACAAGGATGAGGAATATTTCAAAATTTCCCTGGGTCCATTGTTCCCGCTTCCCAAACCGATACCGGCGGGTGAGTGGAAAAGGGTGACATTCCTATATACAACCGGCGAAAGGATACTATCCGCAGAATCCCTCAAAGAATTGATCACTCGCGACCACGAGCGGGATATATTATGGCACGCGCTCAGAGAAAGAATCTCTATCTCTGGTCGGTATAAAGTTCAAATCGGTGAGGAAATGGAGATCGATTCAGCGATTTTGGAGTTATTGGACGGATTGGGATTTTCAGGCTAGTAGATCGTGAAAATCATCTTTCTATAAAAATACAAATGATGAGAGAAAAAATGTCCAAATTGATAAAAAATGGAACCCTTGTTACAGAAAAAGCCACATTTCAAGCCGATATTCTAATAGAGGGAGAAAGAATTGCGAGGGTTGGGGAAAACCTTGAAATAGGAGCCTCAGAAATTGTGGATGCTTCCGGAATGATGGTTTTACCGGGAGGGGTGGATGTGCATGTTCACCTGGACCTTCCTATGTTTGGTACCGTCTCCTCCGACGACCATTACACCGGCATGAAGGCAGCTGCCTATGGTGGAACAACAACCGTAATCGATTTTATCCCTCAAGATCTGACACCGCTGGCTTCTAATCTCGAAAAATGGCAAAAAAAGGCCGCACCAAAAGCGGCGGTGGATTACGGGTTTCACATGAATATTACCCGATTGGACGAACAAGTAAAACGCGAAATTCCGGGATTGGTCAAGGAAGGGATTACCAGTATCAAAGTCTTCACGGCATATAACGGACGGCTTCGGCTTCAGGATGGCGAGATCTTTGAAGTGATGCGCATCGCGAGGGATAGTGGAATTCTCACCCTCTTGCATGCCGAAAATGGAGATGTAATAGATATCCTTGTATCCGAAGCCCTCAAAGCCAAACACCTGACTCCTGAATGGCATGCCCGAACCCGACCTGCCTGGGGAGCGGTTGAATCCGTCTTAAGGGGTGCTGCTCTCGCTGCCCAAGCAGGCTGCCCTTTGTATATCGTCCATATGAACGCTGCCGGTGAGGTGGACCAGCTCGAATATGCCCGGAAGCATGGGTTACCAATCATGGGGGAAACCTGCCCGCAATATCTTGTCTTCACGGATGAAAAATTAAAACAACCCGACGGAGCGAAATGGATCTGCTCCCCCCCGGTTCGAACTACAGATGATAATGCCCGTTTGTGGGAGGGGCTCCAGAATGGGGTCATCCAAACCTTAGCTACGGATCACTGCCCTTTTTTCTTTGATGGAACAAGACCGATCCTGTATGAAGGGCGGGAGGTTGTTATTCCAGGGAAAGAACTGGGAAGGAGTGATTTTACCAAGATCCCCAACGGTCTGCCCGGGGTGGGAGACCGCCTGCCTGTCTTTTGGACAGAAGGGGTGGGCAATGGGAGGATTACACCGCAACAATTCGTAGCGTTGACTTCCTCTCAGCCGGCAAAAATCTTCGGATTATATCCACAAAAAGGCTGCCTCCAGGAAGGTTCGGATGCGGATATATTACTTTGGGATGCGCAAAAGAAAATCAATTATGGAGTGAACACCGCACAGCACCGAACTGATTACAACCTTTATGAAGGCTGGCAGTTGACCGGTTTTCCAAAGACTGTTTTTTTGCGGGGAAATAAAATTATCGATTCAGGGAAATGGACAGGTCATCCTGGAATGGGTAAATTCGTTAAAAGAAAACCGTTTTCTGAAACATTCTAACGGATAACCAATGCTTCTATTTGGGATCGTAATTCTTTTAGTTCTCGCTGCCGGGGCGATCGCAATCCTGGCTCGTAGACGGCCGGAAATCGGCTCAACATGGATCATTGCATCCGGGGCAGGGATGCTTGCCTGGCTAATCATGGCTGGCAGCCCGTTTCGGTTCTTCCAGGAAATTTCTCTATCAGGATGGCTGCCATTCACCAGCCAGGCACTTGAATTAAAATTTCAAATTGAAAAAGTCAGCTGGCCTTACGCATTGTCGGTTCTGGCGCTCAATGTTGCTGTGCTACTTACATCATCTGCCAGGATCCATGTAAAAAACGAATCGTATCTGTGGGCTGGCTCGCTGTTGCTTTCTGCCATCGGGTTGATGGCATGTTCTGCAATATCACCACTTAGTCTGATATTGATCTGGACCCTGCTTGATATTTCTGAGCTTGGGTTCATTCTCTTCATCCGAGCGGATCGAAAAATGGAGTCTGCGGGATTGGCTTCATTCACCTGGAGGGTTTTCGGGACCCTAATTCTAGCGGGAGTGACCATTGTGGCTGCAAAGGGTGGATTGTTGCAAGATTTCAAGGACATTCAAGCAGCATTCTTTCCAGCAATATTCTTCGCGGTGATCTTGCGGCTTGGGATTTTCCCCCTTCACCCGGGAATATCGCGGTATTCCCCGATTAACCGAAGCGCAGGTAATGTGATCAATTTGATCGCACCTGCTTCAGCATTGGTGTTACTTGGCCGATTACCGGCGGAAAAAAGTACCAATTCTTTATTGCAATTATTTTTCACTTTTTTTCTTTTCTATGCGATATTCATGGCTAATAAATGGGCAACCTCGACCAGTGAATTGAACGGGAGACCTTTCTGGATCTTCTGTGGAGCGATGCTCGCTATTTTGACAGTCGGTAATGGAAATTCTCAGTTATCCCCGGTTTGGGGAACCATCGTACTAATCGGAGGAGGAAGCCTGTTCCTCGCTTCTCCTAGAAATAAATGGATCCTGGTTTTACTGATGTTCATTTTTTTTGGGATTTCCGGGATCCCTGGATCGCCTACCATTACGGCATGGAACGGATTGATTCAAGGTTCGCCAATTATTGAAATTCCCCTGATTTTCGTTACCATAATCGGATTATTCTATGGATTTATCAAGTTCTCGCAAATGAGCGAAGGCAGTTTCTCCAATGTAGATCGCTGGGTGAAAGTGGTATTTCCTGCAGGATTGGGAATTATGATTCTAACCCAATGGATCATCTTTATCCGGGGCTTACCAACCTCCCTTTCTTTTGATTATTGGTGGTGCGGAATAATTGTTTTAATTCTCACTTTGCTTATTCTTCTATGGCAGTTGAAAAAACTGCCAGCATTCTTTTACCGTGCGTTGGACAGGATAAAGTTACCGAAGGGGGTGGAAACAGAAAGAATTTTGGATACATTCTTTAGTTTTGGATGGATGTCTAGAATCTATGACCTTCTCTTTAGGTTCATTCAAAAAGTAGTCACCCTGATTACCAGCGTTCTTGAAGGAGAGGGCGGTATTCTTTGGGCGATCCTGCTGCTTGCGTTGTTGATATCCTATCTCCAGATAGGGTTACAGCCGTGACCACCGGGTTATTGCCATATTTTTCTTTGTTCCTGATCCTGGTTGCCACTTTGGAGCTCCTGGTCGGATCAAATTCGAAGAGAATGATGGCTTCCCTTGCCGTTCTGTATCTTGGTTTATTCCTTCTGGTGATCAATTATTGGTCCTTTGGATTATCCGCGGTCAAACTCGTTGCTGGTTGGATGGCACTCGCGATCCTTACGGCTTCTCAAGGCGGGGGTGAAGTAAACCAAAACCCGCTCAATCGGCAGGGGGTCTTATTTAGAATTATTGCTGCACTGGTGATCTGGCTGTTGGTTTTCCTGATCGCACCATCCTTGTCCTTTCTTACAACGCTACCTCTTCCCGTCACCTGGAGTGGTTTGATTTTGATTGGGATGGGTCTTCTTCAACTTGGGATGACCACTCAAACGATTAAGGTAATTATTGGACTTCTTACAGTGCTGGCAGGCTTTGAAGTATTCTATGCATCCATTGAGAGTTCTGTACTGGTAGCTGGTTTACTCGCAATGATAACGATCGGATTGGCGGCAGCTGGAGCGTATCTAATAACACTTCCAACAATGGATGAATCATTATGACCGCACCTGCGATCTGGATCATTTTTCCAATCCTGATGGCATTTAGCCTTTTCCTGATCCGGGGGAGGCAACTCTTAAAATTCTACCTAGGAGCATTCATCTCATTATTCCTCGCTTTTCTGGCTTTGGTGATACCGATCGGTGAAGTAATAAATATTGGAAATTTGACCATCCAGGTCAATCCATCCCTCATCGTGTTAGGACGTCAGTTTATTCTTGATCAGGGCGATAATACAATTCTTGTTTTAACCTATGGGATGGGATTCTTCTGGTTTTTTGGAGGACTGGTTTCCAGACCCAGGACTTCTTTCGTATCCATCGGACTTGCAATGCTGGCCATCCTTGTAGCTGCGATTTCAGTCGATCCCTTTTTGTTTTCCGCACTCCTAATCGAAATTGCAGTATTAATAACCATCCCAATGATCGCAAGTCCCGGGATGCCAGCAGGACGAGGTGTTCAACGCTATCTCGTATTTCTAACGCTTGGAATGCCTTTTATCCTGCTAGCTGGATGGGCTTTGGGAGGAAGCGGGGCAAACCTCGGAGATCCGAACCTAATTATCAGCGCTGCGTTTTTACTAGGCCTGGGTTTTGCCTTTCTCCTGGCAGTTTTTCCGTTTTACACATGGATCCCCCTAATAGCGGAGGAAGTCAATCCTTTTGTGAGCGGATTCATCTTCGCAGCACTACCGGTAATGATCCTTTTCATCCTTTTGGATTTTTTGAATGGATTAGCCATCATCCGGGAATCAGACCTGATTTTCAAAGCTCTGCAATTATGTGGAATATTAATGATTGCCACCGGCGGGATTTGGGCAGCCTTCCAGAAAAATATTGCCCGCCTTTTTGGGTATATGGTTATCATTGAAACGGGATTTTTCCTCTTCGCAATTGGGATGAAAAGTCAACTGGGGTTGGATTATTTCGCTTTCATGATCCTGCCCAGAATGATTGAAATTGGGCTGATCGCGCTCGGTTTGTCACTTGTCATAAAATCACTGGGAAATTTAGATTCTTATAATCTAGCTAGCCTATTTAGACGGATGCCATTTGCAGCCGGAGCAATCACCGCCGGATTGTTTTCAATGGTCGGCATTCCTTTGCTTGCTGAATTCAGCTTAAAGTTTGAGCTCCTGGCGAATTATTCCGTAAGGCGACCCGGAACAACCATCTGGATATTTATCGGAATTCTTGGATCGTTGGTTGCCATTTTTCGGTTTCTCGCAGTTTTCATAGGGAATCCTGGGGACCATGCAAGAATCAGTGAATCTCGCCTTGGCCGGGTATTGATCCTGATCGGGGTTGCCAGTCTCATATTTATTGGGTTATTCCCGAGATTCTTTCTGCAAGGGATGACCCAGATCTTGACCGCTTTTCCAATGTTGAAATGGTGAGAAAAGGCTTAAAACAGACCGGATGGTATAATCTCAAAGCCAATCCGGTAAATGGAAGGTACCCATGGATTTAGATGAGATCGTAAAAAGGTTAGAAAAACTTGACTCTGAGCTGCGAGCAGGGAAAGCTGTTCAAGCAACCCTTGAAAACCGGATCACCCAACTCGAAACTGCGAATTGGGACCAATCTGGAGAAATGAAAAAGGTTTCCAGTGAATTGACGCGTCTAAAAACCATGCAGACAAAATTCACCCAGGTTGAAAAAGAACTTTCCCAGATTAGGGTCGATAATCGCCGCGAAATCGATATGATTGAAAAATTGAGGCTCGAAAGAGAAGAAGATCAGAAAAAAGCCCACCAGGCTGAAATGGGGCAGGTGACCAAGTCAATTGCAGATCTAAAAAAGGATCATGATTCAATCTTGGAATTAAAAAAGACAATGAAGTTACGGATCGAAGAAGAGAACCACCTTGAAAAGATGATCGGGAAAACCAGTGATGATATTCAAAGCGCTTTATATCTAGATGAAGATTACCGCCGCGCTCAACAGATCATTGAAGAAAACCTCAGGCAGGATAACAAAAAACTCGCAGATCTTACCGTGGAAACTGCAAATCTCCGGAAAAGGGCAGACGAACAAAAAGGCAAATTGGATTTGAACGGGGAGAGCATCACCAAGATCGAAAACCGGCTCAATGAATTCCAGTCCCTCGAAAATGAACGCCGCCAGATGCAATCCGCGCTGATGGAAAAACAGGCATTACTTCAGGTGGAACGTGACAGAATCTGGAAGGAATGGCAGACTCGCTTTGAAGCCATTCAAAAAAATAACGATATTTTCGAGGTTCAGATACAGGAAGTGGAAAGCGCCAAGCGTTCCCTTAAACGAACCCAAGAATCCTTTGATGAGATCATGCTGAAGATCGACAGACGGGTAAATGAAGTTACAGAGATGCAGCGGTTGGGGGAAGAGCGATTTCGAAACGAATGGGTAACATTCCGTGCAGACGACCAGAAACGCTGGACAAATTATGCTCTGACCCAGGAAGAAGTTCAGCGGGAGATCAATGATCAATTGAGGATCACCGAAGAACGCCTGGTGCAATTGGAGGATGCAAGCCAGGAGATCTCCGATACGCTAAAACAGTCCTTCGAAGATTATTACCAGCGTATGGTGACACTGCATGCCGCCATCCGGGAGTGGCTGGATCTTTTTGATAAGTCCCGTTCCCTGCTCCGATAGATTGTGAGGTTTAATCCATGCGCGTGATCGGTACTGCCGGCCATGTGGATCACGGAAAATCGACTCTGGTGGCCGCGCTAACCGGAATTCACCCGGATCGACTGAAGGAAGAAATAGAACGCGAAATGACCATCGATCTCGGTTTTGCCTGGATGGACCTGCCCTCCGGGGAGACAGTCGGGATCGTGGATGTACCCGGGCACCGCGATTTCATTGAAAATATGCTTGCAGGCGTGGGGGGAATTGATGCGGTTCTCTTTGTTATTGCTGCAGACGAAGGCATTATGCCTCAAACCCGTGAACACCTGGCCATTCTTGATCTACTTGAAATCCCCGCCGGCGTGATCGCGCTTACCAAGATCGACATGATCGAGGATCCCGAATGGCTTGATCTTGTGGAAAGCGATGTTTCCATGGCATTTGCTGGTACTGCACTTGAAAAGGCACCCATTCTACGCGTTTCTGCTCGCAAGGGAATAGGATTGGATGAACTTCGTAAAGCGCTGGATGCCTGCCTTGAAAAACAACCTTCCAGACCTGACCATTCCCGACCCCGCCTGCCCATTGACCGGGTTTTTTCGATCACCGGTTTTGGAACGGTTGTAACCGGCACCTTGATGGATGGGATTCTAAAAATCGGAGATGAGGTTGAGATCCTGCCGGACGGGATCAAGACCCGGATTAGAGGACTTCAGACTCATAAGAACAAGGAAGAGCGTGCGGTTCCCGGCAGCCGGGTGGCAGCAAATATTACCTCAGTTGAAACTTTACAGATCAAACGCGGGGATACCCTCGCCCATCCAGGCAAATACCAACCCACGGGAAGGTTGGATGCATCCATCCGGATATTAAAAGATGCTTCCACCTCGCTGGACCACGATGATGAGGTGAAATTCTTTACCGGTACAAGTGAGAAACTTGCCCGGGTACGGGTTCTGGGAAAAGAGCGAATCCTTCCGGGAGAGAGCGGTTGGATTCAAGTGGAATTCCCTGATCTGCTTGTGGCTGAGAAAGGGGATCATTTTATCCTGCGCAGGCCGTCACCCGGGGAAACCATGGGTGGGGGCAGGGTGATCGATCCACATCCTTGCGGACGCTATAAACGTTTTTCGTTGGAAGACCTTTCACGGCTTGACATTCTTCAAAAAGGCAGCCCGGGGGAAAACCTGCTGCAGACCCTGAACACAATTGGGGCAGTTTCTCTTGCGGATTTGGTAAAAATGACCGGTATCCCAATTTCGGAAACGATTGAACTCCTAAGAACCGGGGAATCAGCTCATGAATTTCTGATCCTGAAGGGTGACCCGAATTCACCGCGGGGCGATACGATTGTGATCAGCCGGGCTTATTGGTCGACTCTTTCACAAAAAGCAGCCAATTTGCTCGGTGAGTATCACCGGGTGTACCCACTGCGGTTGGGAATTCCGAAGGAGGAGTTCCGCGCGAAACTCAGGCTTTCCAGTACGGAAGGGCAGCTCTTTTTCCCGCGGTGGCAGGCGGATGGATTGATCAAAGATCACGGAACGACGATTTCGCTGGCATCCCACCAAATTGAGCTGAATCCATCACAAAAGAAATCCGCGGCCCAGCTTTTACGGAAATTCACGGATTCAAAATCTTCTCCGCCATCGGTAAAGGAATGCCAGCAGGAAATTGGCGAGGAAGTGTATGCGGTGCTAGTTTCACAGGGAGACCTGGTCCAGTTGAACCCGGAAGTGGTGATCACGAGCGGGGTTTACCTGCAATGGAATAAAGATACCCTGGAATATTTGAAAAAAAGTGGCAGGATAACCGTGGCGGAATTCAGGGACCGGAACAGCACAAGCCGAAAATTCGCCTTAGCTTTCCTAGAAGACCTAGATGTAAAAGGGATCACCCGCCGGGAGGGGGATTACCGGGTAACGGCTCGTGGTGATTGACAAAAGAAAACCCTCATAGTAATATTGCAACGCTGTGGCGAGGTAGCTCAACGGTGGAGCAGTGGACTCATAAGCCATTGGTTGTGGGTTCAAATCCCACCCTCGCCACCTTCATTTTTCACCCCCACAGGTAGACATTTTCCCAGATTCGATTCTTAATGTTCCATATTCGGTGGTACTAAAAAATCGTTTATTTTTTTGATTTTTTGATAATCCGCTGCACTTATTTCAGTTGTTTTCTGACCTCCTTACAAATCAAAGTGCCGCTGTC
>Ga0315292_10002684_pt1 | contig 10103 bp, 8 predicted proteins | sample YL17G13_0_MG_FD_204029 | JGI IMG/M metagenome (GOLD analysis project Ga0315292, IMG submission 204029) | Sediment microbial communities from Yellowstone Lake, YNP, Wyoming, USA - YL17G13_0 | ecosystem: Environmental > Aquatic > Freshwater > Lake > Sediment | place: USA: Wyoming | collected... | reverse complement strand
GCTCTTCATCAAGTACGCCCCTGGCGCCACGCACGCGCCGCACCACCCGACCCAGGAATGGGTCGAGAAGATCCGCGCCATGCACCTCTTCGACGACGGCTGGAACAAATTGCGCGATACCATCTACGCCAACCAGAAGAGGCTCGGCGTGATTCCCCCGGACACCAAGCTGGCGCCGTGGCCGAACCAGGTGCTCAAGCCCTGGGACCAGCTCAGTGCCGACGAGAAGAAGCTCTTCATCCGCCAGGTCGAGGTCTTTGCGGCTTATGCTGCCTACAACGACCATGAGATCGGCCGCGTGATCCAGGCCTTCCAGGATCTGGGCAAGCTCGACAACACACTGATCATCTACATCAACGGTGACAACGGCACCAGTGCCGAGGGCGGCCCTCTGGGAACGCCGAACGAGGTGGCATGGTTCAACGGCGTCAGCGAGATGCCGGTCAACGTGCAGATGAAGTGGTACGACGTCTGGGGTACCGAGCAGACCTACAACCACATGTCGGCCGGATGGTCGTGGGCCTTCGACACGCCATTCTCGTGGTTCAAGCAGAACGCCTCGCAGTTGGGCGGAGTGAACCAGAACATGGTGGTGTCCTGGCCGGTGCGTATCAAGGACAAGGGCGGCCTGCGCGAGCAGTTCGTCCACGTCATCGACGTCGTGCCCACGATCCTCGATGTCGCCGGCATCCGTGCGCCCGAATACGTCGACGGCATCAAGCAGGCGCCGATCGAGGGCACGAGTTTCGCCTACACGTTCGATGCGAAAAATGCCAAGGTGCCTACGCGGCACACAACGCAGTACTTCGAGATGATGGGTCAGTGGGCGCTGTACGACAACGGCTGGTTCCTGAGCACCAAGGTCAATCGCGCGCCGTGGCAGGCCTTCGGCCCGGCCAACACGGACCCGCTGAACAACCAGGTGCTTGAACTGTTCAATCTGAACAGCGACTTCAGCCAGACCGAGAACCTCGCGGCCAAAAACCCGCAGAAGGTCGAGGAGATGAAACAGAAGTTCATCGCGGAGGCCAAGAAGTACCAGGTCTTCCCGATGGACGCGTCGGTGGCGGGGCGCATCGTCGCACCGCGCCCGAACATCACCGCCGGCCGCACCGAGTTCGTCTACACGCGGCCAATGGTCGGTCTGCCGCAGGGTGACTCTCCGCTGCTACTGAACACCTCGTACACCATCACGGCGGACATCGAGGTGCCGCAAGGCGGCGCAGAGGGCATGATCCTGACCTCGGGCGGGCGCTTCGCCGGTTACGGCTTCTACCTGCTCAAGGGCAAGCCAGTGTTCCTGTGGAACATGATCGACCTCGAGCGCATCAAGTGGGAGGGTCCGGATGCGTTGCAGCCGGGCAGGCACACGGTCGAGTTCGACTTCAAGTACGAGGGCATCGGCGCCGGCACGCTCGCATTCAATAGCTTCAGCGGCCTCGGCCGACCCGGCACCGGCACGCTGAAAGTCGACGGCAAGGTGGTCGCGACGAAGCGGATGGAGAAAACGCTGCCGATGATCCTGCAGTGGGACGAGAGCTTCGACATCGGCTCCGACACCCTGACGGGCGTCAACGATGCGGACTACAGGCCGCCGTTCCCGCTGACCGCCAAGCTCAACAAGCTGACGATCAAGGTGGACCGGCCGAAGCTGTCGCCGGAGGACATCAAGAAACTCGAAGAAGGCATGAAGCAAGCCGCCGACGCGAAGTAAGCTTTTCTTCGGGGCAGAGGGGCGGGCAAAGCATCTAATTCGTGATTGCAAGGAGTCCATGTATGAAAAGAAAGACAGTCCTAACGACATTTTTGGTTTTACTTTCGATCCTTACGGCCGCGCCGGCCACGGCGCAGTCCAAGGGGGAGGCCGAAAACACCGAGGCGCTGCAGAGGGCGTCGCAAAACCCCGTGGCTAACATGATCAGCATCCCCCTGCAGAACAACTTCAACTTCGGAGTCGGCCCGCAGGACAAAATGCAGTACGTAGGCAACATCCAGCCCGTTGTCCCCTTCCACGCGACGGAGAGCTGGAACGTCATCACCCGCACGATTGTCCCCTTCGTTTACCAACCGGAACTCGCCCCCGGCGTAGGCGACGTCTTCGGCCTGGGAGACATCCAGTTCACCGCCTTCCTGTCGCCAGCAAAGCCCGGCGGGTTCATCTGGGGCGTGGGACCGATTCTTCAGATGCCCGCGGGAACGGACGACTCAATCAGCCAAGGCAAATGGGCGGCGGGCCCGTCGGCGGTTGTCCTGAGAATGGAAGGGCACTGGGTCTACGGGGCCCTGGCGAACTACATCTCGTCCTTCGCAGGCCAGAGTGACCGGGGGGCCGTCAGCCAGTGGCTGATCCAGCCTTTCGTCAATTACAACATGTCCGACGGGTGGTACCTCGTGTCAGCCCCTATCATCACGGCGAACATGATGGCCGACAGCAGCGACCGCTGGACGGTGCCCATCGGCGGCGGCGTGGGCCGGATCGTCCGTGTCGGCATGCTGCCCGTGAATATCTCACTGCAGGGATACTACAACGTGGCGACACCGGATGCCGGACCCGACTGGAGCATTCGGTTCGCGATCACGTTGCTGCTGCCCGCATCGCTTCTCTAGCCGTGCGAACACGAAAGGACATTGAAGGGCTTCGGCCCTGTGCGAATAGGGAGAGTATCCACAAGAACAGCAAGGAGGATTGCAGATGAAGCGATCGACGCTATCCAGGGTCATGGCTATTGCAATTTTGGCAACCGCGCTTGCAGGCGGGTCGGCCCATGCCGGCGGTATCATGCTCTACGAGTTTGGGACGAACGACGTGGGGCTGGCCGCTGCAGGCTATGCCGCCCGCGCGCAGGACGCCTCGACGGTTTTCACGAACCCGGCGGGAATGAGCCGCCTGGAAAAGTCCCAGGTGACGGGCGGCGTGCAGGCCCTTTACGCGAACCTGGAATTCAGCCCCAACTCGAGCACGACCGTTTCCGGCAGCGACGGCGGTAATGCCGTGGGATTTCTTCCCGGCGGGAGTCTCTTCGTCGTCCAGAAGCTCAACCCGGACTGGAGCATTGGGTTCGGGGTGCTTTCCTACTTCGGCCTGAGCACGAAGTACGACGACAACTGGGTGGGACGCTACTATATCCAGGACGGAACCCTGATCGGGTTGACACTCACGCCGGCCGTGAGCTACCGGGTGAACAACTGGCTTTCCGTTGGTGCGGGCCTCAACATGATGTACGGATATTTCGACAGCCAGGTCGCCGTCAACAATATCGGCGAGGCAAGGCCTGACGGGCAGCTCAAGTACGACGACAACCGGTGGGGCTACGGCGCAAACCTCGGCATCCTTGTCGAGCCCATGCCCGGGACGCGCTTCGGGCTCACCTACCTTTCGGAGGTCAAGCTCGACTTCAGCGCAGTGCCACAATTCAGCGGCCTCGGCCCCGTCCTGGAGACGTTGCTGAGAAGCCGGGGGCTTACCACGAACAACCTGGACCTGAGCATGACGGTGCCCCAGATGGTCATGTTCAGCGCCTACCACGAGCTGAACCCCCAGTGGGCCATCATGGGCAACATCGGCTGGCAGAACTGGTCCCGGTTCGGCCAGGTCGATGTGGGGATCAACTCGAGCAACCCCACAAGCCTGACGACGACCAGCGAATACAACGACACGTGGCATGTGGCCCTCGGGGCCCAGTACCGGCCGGCAAGAGAGACCCCCTGGACGTTTTCCTGCGGCGTCGCCTATGACAGCTCCGCCGTCGACGACGACAAGCGCACCGTCACCGTTCCCATGGGAGAGGCCTGGCGTTTCGCCCTGGGCGCACAATATGCGGTGAACCCTGCCATGACGGTGGGGTTTGCCTACGAGTACGTGTGGGGCGGCGACATGTCCGTCGACCAGCAGCGCGGGCCGCTGGCAGGCCGTGTGGCAGGCGATTACAGCAACACGAGCTTCAACTTCTTTGCACTGAATCTGACCTGGAAGTACTAATCAAGGGCCGTTGCGGGCCGGTGGTGAAGGAGGTGGCGATGAAAACGAGAGCTTTGATGTGGACGATCCTGGCGTGCATCGTTGCGGCCATGCTTGCAGCTATGCCATGCATGGCGCAGGAGGCGCAGCCGCCGGCCGGGGAAGTGACATCGGACCCCTGGCCTCGGATCATCGATGAGGGAGGCGTGAAATACACCATCTTCCAGCCTCATCTCGATAGCTGGGACGGATACCGCTACGCGGCACACGCCGCCGTCTCCGTGCTGCCGGCGGGGCTTAAGGAGCCCACCTACGGCGTGATCGACATCACGGCGGTATCTCGGGTGGACAGAACGGCACGAACGGTGGAGTTCCACGAGATCAAGATCGAAAAGGCCCTGTTCCCGTCGGCCCCGAACCAGGCGGACGCATACCGCAACAGCCTCCAGGCAATCCTTTCGGGGGTGCCGTCCACCATGTCCCTAGACCGGCTCCAGGCGGCGCTGGCCATCACGGGGGCCGAGGCGACGGCGAGAGCGGTGCCGGTGAAGAACGAGCCGCCGCAATTCGTATTCGCGCAGAGTCCGACGATCCTGGTTACAATCGACGGCGAGCCGGTCTGGCGACCTGTGAAGGGCACCTCCCTTGAGCGGATCATCAACACCCGTGCGCTTGTGCTCCGGGATGACAAGTCGGGTAAATACTACATTCACCTCTTCGACGGCTTCATCGAGGCGCCGTCGTTCACTGGGCCCTGGACCGCGGCCAAGAGGGTGCCGCCCTCCGCCGGAAAGCTTGCCGAGACGCTTGCGAAAGAGCAGGTCGTTGACCTCATGGAGGGCCAGCCCGATCAGGATACCAAGAAGAAGCCGTCGCTCAAGAGCGGCGCGCCAGCTATCGTCGTGGCGACGCAGCCCTCGGAGCTCATCGTGACCGAGGGAGCGCCTGACTGGCAAAACATCGCGCAAACGAATCTTCTCTACATGAACAACACGACGGGAAACGTCTTTCTGGACCTCAACAATCAGCAGATGTATGTCCTCGTCACCGGACGCTGGTTCCGGGCACCCGGCATCACGGGGCCCTGGCAGTATGTGCCGGCAAAAGACCTGCCGCCGGATTTTGCCAATATACCCGACGACAGCCCGAAGGAGAACGTGAAGGCCTCCGTGCCTGGGACACCGCAGGCCCAGGAGGCTGTTATCGCCAACGAGATCCCCCAGTCGGCCACCATCTATCGCGCGAAAGCCACGTTCACGCCCCAGGTGAGCGGCGCACTCGAGCTCAAGCCGGTCGCGGACACCTCGCTGATGTTCGTCTTCAACTCGCCCGACCCAATCATCATGGTCTCAGCGTCGCAGTGGTACGCACTGCAGAGCGGCGTGTGGTTCACCGCGGCATCGCTCCAGGGGCCCTGGGTTGTCGCGGCGACGATCCCGGCGGTCATCTACTCGATCCCGCCCAGCTCGCCGCTACACTATGTGACCTATGTGAAAATCTACTACGCCGCGCCCCAGTATGTCGTGGTGGGCTACACGCCGGGATACATGGGCACGGTCGTCACTGCTGATGGTATCGTGGTCTACGGGACGGGATACGCCTACACGCCTTACATCGGGACGACGGTCTGGTATCCCGCGCCTGTCACGTACGGCTATTCGGCCGCCATGGCCTGGACGCCCTGGACCGGATGGGCCATGGGCTTCGGCTTCGGCATGGCCATGGGCGAGGCCTGGGGCTACGGCTGCTGCTGGGGATGTGCCCCCTACTGGGGAGCATACCCCTACCACGGCTATGCCTACGGACCGGCCGGGGCCGCTGCCTGGGGCCCCGGGGGATGGGCCGCAACCTCCGGCAACGTTTATTCGCACTGGGGGTCGACAACGGCCGTCGGCCGCACCTCGGCAGGGTACAACGCCTGGACCGGCAATGCCTGGAGCAGCAAGGTGGGCACATCGTACAACTCCGTGACGGGCCGTGTCTCGGCAGGGCAGAGGGCATCGGTCTCGAATGTCTACACCGGCAACTACGCCTACGGCCAGCGGGGGGCGGCCTACAGCCCGTCGACGGGTGTGGGGGCGCGCGGAGGCGCGGTGACGTATGGCAATGTGAACACGGGCGCGCAGGACACGGCCAAGTGGGGCCAGGTCAGCGGGCCGCACGGCCAGAGCGCCACCGTTGCTCAGTCGGGCAACAACACGTACGCCGACAAGAACGGCAACATATATAAGGATACGGGCAGCGGCTGGCAGAAAAACGACAACGGCAGCTGGAACAACTTGGAAAAGCCGAGCACGAGCACAACGGATTCGCTGGATGCCCAGAAACAGGCCCGGGCAGCCGGAGACCAGCGCTCGGCATCCTCTTCCTGGGGCTCGAAGGACTGGGGCGGCGGCTTCGATCATGGCAGCAGCGGCACAGTATCCCGACCCTCGGGAGGCAGCGGCGGTGGTGACCGAAACTGGGCCGGCGGAGGCGGTGGCGGTGGCTGGGACCGCGGTGGAGGCGGCTTCGGAGGTGGCGAAGGCGGGCGAAGCTGGGGCGGCGGTGGCTTTGGAGGCTTCCGCGGCGGCGGGTTCCGGCGATAAATCAATCAGGTCCGTCGAAGGCTTTCGTGCAGTTTTTTCGCTTTTTGGGAAAATAGAATACTTTATTCAAGGAGGTACGAAGATGAAAAGACAGTTTGCAGTAATGCTGGTTATTTCTGTAGCGCTGGTCATGGCTGCCTGCGCGCACTCCGCGTCAACGGATGCCGGCAAACCCGGTGTCGTTGCTGTCGAGTCCATCCAGTGGACGGCCACGGTCAAAGCCGTAAATTATCAGAAGCGCACGGTGACGCTCGAGGGGGCGGACGGCAAGATCGGCACGTTCAACGCGAAAAACGTAACGAACCTCGACCAGGTGAAGATCGGGGACCTGGTGAAGGTTGAGTACGTCGAGGAGCTGGCGATCTTCGTCAGGAAGTCCAATGAGCTCCCGAGCGCGATGGAAGGCGCAGCGGTCGGGCTGGCACCCAAGGGCCAGATGCCCGGCGGCTTTGTGGCGGACACGGTCCAGATCACGGCCAATGTGGAGGCCATCGATTATCAGAATCGCACGATAACGCTGAAAGGCCCCCAGGGGAACGTGAAGACCTTCAAGGTGGATCAAGGCATCCAGAGATTCGACCAGATCAAGCAGGGGGACCAGGTGGTTGTAAATTACACGGAAGCCCTCCTGATCAAGGTCGTAAGGCCCTGAGCACGGAAGGCGGATAAAAGCTGCGCCGGGAGCGACCCGGCGCTGGGCCGTTCTGCCGCGCACAGGGTCATCGAACGGCAACTGCCGACAAAGAAAAATTGAAAGGAGCATATCATGATAGGAATTTCGGTCTTCAAAGGCAGAGGATTTCTGATGGTACTCATCCTTGTCGCCTTCACCGTTGCAGGTTGCGCCGCCAACGGGGGCATGACGGATACGGGGAAGGGTGCGGTCCTGGGCGGAGGCGGCGGCGCCGTGCTGGGAGCCATCATTGACACCGGCAATCCGCTGGTAGGCGCGGTGATCGGGGCCGCAGGCGGCGCTCTCGTGGGCGCGGCAGCGGGGCATTTCATGGATCAGCGCAGGCAGGACCTCGCCAAGACGCTTGCGCCTGAGATCAACGCGGGGCAGGCGCAGGTTGAGCTCCTGAAAGACAACAGCCTCCTGGTCTCCATGACACAGCAGACGGCCTTCGCGCCGCAATCGGCCGTGATCAACCCGGGATTTCTCCCCACCCTGCAGAAGGTCGCAGGCGTGGTGAGCACCTACGGCAAGATGACCATCGGCGTGATCGGGCACCCCGATCGGCAGGGCACACACGGTGAGCGCCAGAGGCTGGCGGACCAGCGCGCCGAGGCGGTACGGGTCCAGCTACTTGGCATGGGGGTACCGCCGGCGCTTGTGACGGCCTCGGGCAACCCGAACAGCCAGTACATGGACGGACGGGTCGAGCTGGTATTGACGCCACTCGTTTCGGGCTGACGGGAAAGACGGTGCACAATGAAAGAATCAACAGCGCAGTGTCGATTTGCGTAGATGCACTGAAAGCATTTGTCTGAACATTCCAGGAGTCAACATGAGATGTTTATTGGAGGTTGCGGCCTATAGGCCACAAAACCGGTTGACCGTTCTGCTTTCGATGGTGAGCCTTCTTCTCCTTGTCTCCTGCTCGACCGTCTCCAACCGGGTCGATCGGTACGAATCGAATTACCAGCACGAGTACGGGGCTGCATTGCAAGAACAGGACAACCCCGGCCTCATCCGCTACGAGGACGAGTATGTTCTGATGAACCTTGCGCTGCTCGCCAAGGGAGACATGGCGTTTCAGATCATGAATAAGACAAGCGGCACAATCACGATCAATTGGGCCGACGTCATGTACGACGTACCGCGAACCGGGCTTTTGCAGGCCATTCCCAGCGGCAGCATGACGTCGGTAATACCGGCCCAGCGCGGGATCCAGGACCGGTTCTCGCCCTATCAGCCCCTGTCGCTTTTCCCGGAAGACTACGAGGTGTCGGGCAGATCGTCCGACGGGGCCCAGTATGCGTATCAGCAATTCACGGTGCGCATGCCCATTCTGATGGACGCAACCGGGGAAAAGAAGATCTATCTCTTTGTGTACACGTATCATCCCGGGCAGGGCATATTTTCAGGTGCCTGCAACCGGGTGGATGGATAGGAGTGAAACAGGAGTCGTCATGCAAGAAGAAGTGCAACCCGGGCAGGATAAGAAAAACAGACCTGCGAGACTGATTCCCTTCAAAGCAGGAGTACTCCGGTCCTCCAGCGTCCAGTTTCTTTTGGCGCTTTTATTGCTGATTGTCACCGGGCCGTTCATCGATAGGCTCGATTACGGAATCCTCATCGAGTCCGTTCTTATGACGCTCGTGCTGTTTTCGGCGGTGATGGCCATCGGAGGGCAACGGCGCACGCTCGTCTTGGGAAGTGTCCTGGCGATCCCCGCGCTTGCGGGAAAGTGGGTGAATTACTTCAGGCCGGACCTGGCGCCGCCGGAGATCTTCCTCGGGGTCGGCGTTCTCTTCACCGGTTATGTTGTGTTGCACCTCTTCAGCTTTATTCTCCGTGCGCCCCGGGTCAACTCGGAGATCCTGTGCATCGCCGCTGCGAACTACCTGATGCTGGGGCTGCTATGGTCCTTTGGTTACGTGCTGGTTGCGAGTGTGGACCCCGAAGCGTTTGACATCATCTACGGCACTACCGCCGGCCACAAGATGAAGGGCTTCACCAGCATATATTTCAGCTTCTCCACGCTATGCACTGTCGCCTACGGCGACATCATTCCCGTGTCAACCGTTGCTCGGATGCTGGCGGTGCTGGAGGCCATCGTCGGCTTGTTCTACATGACCATGCTGATCGCCAGGCTGGTTGCACTCTATTCATCCGAAACCCGGCCAGATGACGCCGGAAACGGCGATGCCGGTGGCACAAAAGCGAATGAATGTTTGAGTAACCAAAAAGTGGGGAATCAATCCGATCCGCTCGTTTAAAAGAGAAAAGGAGGTTTCTTTATGCAAGACAAAAAAAAAACAAGTGCAGGGGTGACGGCGGGGGCCCTGATCGCAGCCCTGGTGTTAATCTCGATTGCCGGTTGTGCCACAAGCGGCAGCAGCAGCAAGACCCTTGACTGGAAGCAGGTTGACCCGTCCGCATTCGGCAGCCGCCAGTTCAACACGATGGGCCTGCAAACATTCGGTCCCAATGTCCGGGCGCTTTACGGTTACGTCCTTTATGGGGACGGGGTCACCGTGAGCGTCAGCGGGCGGATCACCGGGACGCCGCTCGGCAAGATGACCCTTGCAGATGTGCAGCAGGATTACCAGAGAGTCATGCGGGAAAACATGATTACGACGGGTGGCAATCTCATCCTGCGGGAGGTTCTCCGGAACGGCTCTGTCGTAGCGTACACCGCAACGATGCCCTGGATGAATGTCACCGCCTGGGACATGGCGCCCGACACTCCGGGTCCCAACGCCGTCCTGCAGGTGACATTCCCGTAATCAAAACATTGCATTTCCCCCTTTGAAAAAGGGGGATAGAGGGGGATTTAATAAAGCAAATGTCTCTCCGCCCTTGGGAGGGGTCCACTTATAAAGTGAAGGAG
>Ga0315292_10002683_pt1 | contig 10104 bp, 7 predicted proteins | sample YL17G13_0_MG_FD_204029 | JGI IMG/M metagenome (GOLD analysis project Ga0315292, IMG submission 204029) | Sediment microbial communities from Yellowstone Lake, YNP, Wyoming, USA - YL17G13_0 | ecosystem: Environmental > Aquatic > Freshwater > Lake > Sediment | place: USA: Wyoming | collected... | reverse complement strand
AAAAACGTCAGTTGAAGGTGAATGGGGTTTCGGCGATGTGGCATATAACCGTACATCATTTGGCGTCAGAGAGAAGGGAAAGGAATTTGTAGGAACTGCTGCTGCACTTTATGGAATTTCAGCTGCCGTATACCTGTCGCTGATGGGTCCGAAAGGAATGAAGGAGCTTGGCCAGCTGATCCTCCGGAATGCTCTTTACGCACAAAAAAGGATGGCTTCGCTGCCAGGTGTCAGAATGAGGTTCAGATCAGCCAATTTCAAGGAATTTGTTGTAGATTTTTCTTCTGCAGGAAAATCAGTGGCTCAGATAAACTCATTATTACTCGAGAAAGGCATCTTCGGAGGTATGGATTTGTCAACGGAGTTTCCGGAACTTACTAACTGTGCACTTTATTGTGTTACGGATATTCACTCAAAAAATGATATCGATACGCTAATATCTGCTTTACTTGAAATCCTGAATAAATCATAATAAGAAACTGACTGTCATGAATATTAATAGAACAAATAATCCGAGAAATTTCCACCAGGCAAAATGGGATGAGGAAGTTATCTTTCAGCTCCATACTCCCGGTGAAAGGGGTATTTTAATACCTGACGCTGATCCTGAAATTGAACAGGAGGTTGGAGATGGCATTTCATCCCTGCCTTCCAGTCTGGTACGCAAAGAGGGACCAGCATTGCCCGAAGTAGGACAAATGAGAGTCCTGAAGCACTTTCTCCGGTTGTCGCAGCACACACTGGGTGCCGATTTAAATGTTGATATCGGACAGGGGACCTGCACGGTAAAGTACAATCCAAAAATCAATGAGGTATTTGTGCGAAATCCAAAAGCATCAAAGCTGCATCCTTACCAGGATCAGGGCACTATACAGGGAGCATTGCAGATAATGCACAGCATGGATTTGTACTTCAGGGAAATTTCAGGGTTGGACCGTTTCACGTTCCAGCCAAGTTCCGGATCACATGCCATTCTGATAATGGCCTCCATAATGAGTAAATACCACGCCATAAGGGGGGAGAGCAACCGTGATGAACTTATTACCACGATTTTTTCGCATCCTTCAGATGCCGCCGCCGCTGCAGTAAAGGGATATAAGGTGATCACTATTTTCCCCGACAAAAATGGTTTTCCCGATATTGAAGCATTAAAAAAAGCTGTTTCCTCAAGAACAGCCGGCCTCTTCATAACCAATCCTGAGGATATAGGCATTTTCAATCCATTTATTGATGAGTTTACACGCATAGTACATGAAGCCGGAGGATTATGCGGCTATGACCAGGCCAATGCTAATGGTATACTGGGAGTTACGAGGGCTAAGGAAGCCGGATTCGACATGTGCTTTTTCAACCTTCATAAAACTTTTGGCTCACCACACGGATGCGGAGGACCTGCCGGTGGTGCACTTGGAGTCACCAGTGCCCTTGAAAGTTATCTTCCTGTCCCTCTGGTAGAGTACAAAGACGGGAAATACCTTCTTAACTGGGATAATGAGAATACCATCGGAAAAACACGTTCTTTCTTCGGACCGTTCCCTGTCATACTAAGATCATATGCATGGATAAGAAGTCTGGGAGGTGAGGGATTAAGGGAAGTTGCAAAGATCGCTGTTCTGAACAACAATTATATCCTCAAAAAACTGACTGAGATCGAAGGTGTTGAATCTCCATTCCCGGGAGGAAAGCACAGGATTGAACAGGTCCGTTACACCTGGGAGAAATTTCATCATCTGACTGGTGTGGATATCCACAATGTGATCTTCAGAATGTGCGACTTCGGATTTCATTTATGGACCAGTCATCATCCTTATATAGTACCGGAACCATGCACCATTGAGCCAACAGAATCTTACTCAAAAGCAGAGCTTGATGAATATCTCGGCGCGCTTCGCTATATCTCCGGAGAGGCAAAGACTGATCCTGCGATGGTAAAAAGTGCTCCTCACCGCAGTGTGGTTCATAAAATAGACGAGAGCTGGTTTGACGATCCGCAAAAATGGGCAATAACATGGAGGTCTTTTCTGAAGAAGCACGGCGATGAATTCAACAAACAAGAATAAGCAGTGACTGCATATCCGGCATGAGTGCAGCCAATAAATCAAAAGGATGATTTATAATAAGAGTTTTAGAAAACCGGATCTTTGAACTCTTTATTTCATGCAAACATGAGAAATGATGAAAACGAAGGACTGAAAAGGGGAATTGGAGTAGTTGGATTAGCATCCAGTGCTGTAAACAGCATTGTAGGCGGCGGGATATTTGTATTACCTGCAATAGTTGCCGGAATGATGGGATCCACGGCAATTGTTGCATACCTATTATGCGGCTTGGTATCGATCCTTATAACACTCTGTTTTGCCGAAATTGGCAGCAAAGTTACCGTGACCGGCGGTGCCTATGCCTATGTGGAGGCTGCCTTTGGTAAATTCCCCGGTTACCTGACAAACACCCTGTTCTGGTTCGGTTTTGGAGTTCTTAGTGACGCTGCAATTGCCGCTGCAATGGCCGATATGTTATCAATACCCTTTCCAATTCTTAAATTGTTTTATTTCAGAGCACTGTTTTTTCTGGTAATTTATGGAGGATTTGCCATGGTAAATGTCAGAGGAGTTAAACAGGGCATAAATATGGTCAAAGTAAACACCCTCATTAAACTTATCCCGCTTATCATCCTGATCACATATGGATGGGCCGGCGTCTCAACAAAGAATCTGCAGTGGCAACAGCTACCGTCAATTAAAGATCTCGGTGAAGTATCGCTGATTCTGTTTTTTGCATTTGCCGGTGGCGAGATGGCACTTAATAACAGCGGGGAGATACAGAATCCAAGGCGGACTGTACCTGCGGGATTACTGCTGGGTATTGGTACAGTTGTTGTTTTGTATATAATGATCCAGAGTGTCTCCCTGGGAGTGCTTGGTCAGAACCTGCCGGTAAATAAGGAAGCTCCGCTGGCAGCTGTGGCTGAAAAGCTTATGGGTGGATTTGGATCAGTTCTTATGATCTCCGGCGCTGTGATATCAATTTTCGGATCACTGAGCGGTGGGGTACTTTCATATCCCAGGTTACTTTTTGCCGGTGCAAGGAATGGTTTTCTTCCGGCATTTCTTTCCAGAGTTCATCCGGGATTTGCTACACCAGACCGGGCAATATACACTTATTCCCTGCTGGTTATTATCTTTTCCGTTACCGGGGGCTTCCGTCAGCTGGTAGTTATTTCAAGCGCCTCGCTACTGTTGATTTATATGGCTGTGGTGTTATCAACAATAAAGCTCAGGTTAAGGAAAAAATCTGCTCCCGATAAAAGCTTCAGGATTCCGGGGGGCATAGCCATACCTTCCGTTACTCTCGTATTAATCGTCTGGTTTTTATCAAGGCTCTCCGGAAATGAAGCAATTGGGATCGTTATAATGATTTTGGTATTGACATCGGTCTATCTGATAACAAACCACACAAGAAAGAAAAATAAATTCGTGATAACAAAATGATTATCTCGAGTCTTACAAAAACGAAAACTAAAAAAAATCAGGAATTTATCTCAGGCTATTGTTGGTCAGTTTGTTCAGGTGATACTATATTTAATAATCTTACCCTTACTTGACTTTGATATCAGGATAGTTTAACTTTGGTTGTACAATGCCATTAATCTTAATGATTTATATTTTTAATGTTCCTGAACTCTCATGACAATCTGGTCGGCTGAAATAAAAGAGGTTGAGAAACTTTATGCATCCCTCAAAAGTCAGTTTCCTGAACTCGAAAAGGAATTGGAGCATCTTTTCAAAACCGAAGATGAAAATGTTGCTTTACTCTATTCAAGAAGATGCCTGGAGATTATTATAACTGACTTGTGTGAATGTGAACTCAAAAGAGCCAGGAAGACGGAACCTTTAAAAGGGATCATCGATAAACTGAATCAGGAAGAAAAAGTTCCTTCACACATTATTGCTGCAATGCATAGTCTTAACAGCCTGTCAACATTCGGTACCCATCCAAAAGACTTTGATCCCGAACAGGTAAAACCGGTCCTTAATAATCTTGCAACAATTATTAAATGGTACCTGAAATATAAGGGATCAAAAATTGTTGATAATAAAAAGGCAGAAGAAGAAAAGTACGAAAGTAAACTCCCGATAATTTCCCCGGCAGTTAAGTCAATCGCGGTCCTGCCATTTGTGGATATGAGTCCGGACAAAGATCAGGATTATTTCTGTGATGGTATGGCGGAAGAAATTATAAATGTACTTGCACATATTGAAAGCCTTAAAGTTATATCCCGTACTTCTGCTTTTTCATTCAGGCACAAACAGACAGATATACGTGAAATTGGACGGATACTTGATGTTGAGACGATACTTGAAGGCAGCATCAGGAAAGCTGGTAACCGGCTTCGCATAACCGCACAGCTTATAAAAGCAGATGATGGCTCACACATCTGGTCAGAACGTTACGATCGTGAAATAGCAGATGTGTTTGCTATTCAGGATGAAATATCGCTGGCGATCGCAGATAACCTGAAAGTTAAACTTTTTGGCGAAACAAAATCAATAAGTTCAAGACGACATACTGAAAATATTGAAGCTTATAACCTGTATCTGAAAGGCACTTTCTGTTATCAGATGCTGACACCGGAAGGGATAAAAAAAGCTATTGAGTATTTTGAACAGGCGCTCCAAAAGGATCCTCGCTTTGCTCTTGCTTATATTGGATTGGCCAATGTAACCGGAAGCAGCTCTTTTTGGGGAAATGTCCGACCAAATGAAGCCATCTTCAAAGTAAATGAATATATAAATAAGGCTTTGAGAATAAACAATTCTATCGCCGAAGCCTATTGGATACTAGGGAACAGTAATGCATATTATTACTGGAACCTGCAGGAAGCTGAACGGAATTATAAACATGCACTTCAGATAATTCCAAACTCATCAATGATTCATTCAGATTATTCTTTTTTGCTGACTTGTACAGGAAGACATAAGGAAGCCATCTCCGAAGCAAAACGGGCCCAGGAGCTTGATCCGCTGTCAGGTTATGCCATCACATATACAGGTATTGCCTTTGATTTTGCCGGTCAGCACGATACGGCAATAGATGAATATCTGGTCGCACTGGCCATAAATCCTAATTATTTCTTCGCACATTTTAACCTCGGGCTCTCATATTTCGGACATGGAATGCTTAAAGAGGCGGTTGCTGAAATAGAGACGGCAATTGGTCTGTCAGGAGGAACTCCATTGGTAACTGCATGGCTCGCATGTCTTTATTACCAGACAGGAGAAAAAAACAGGTCAGATATACTATTTGAAAGTTTAAAGAAAAAGTCGGAAACTGAATATGTTCCCTCATCATCTTTTTTTCTCATCCATCGATTCCGAAGTGAAGAGGATCAGGCTTTGGAGTGGTTAAACAGAGCCTGTATAGAGCATGATACATTTCTCTTTCCGCTCAGAAACTTTTCGGTTTTTTTTCCTGAAGGATCACAATATATGTCATTGTTAAAGGGAGTGGGTCTGTGATAATAACCGACAAAAGCGGTGCATTAAAGAGTAAGAAATTGGACTCAGGAGAAGAGAACGCAGAAAGTGTTATCAAACTTAAATTTAAAAACCGGAATGTCAGACAATCCAAACAGATTTATAAAGTTCTGGCAGGAACTGAAGAGACGTAAAGTTTTTAAGGTAATTGCCATGTATGCAGGGACCGCATTTATTATCCTTGAGGTAGTAAATAACCTTGTCGGTCCATTGAGATTGCCCGAATGGACTCCTACATTAGTTGTTGTTATTCTTGGCGTAGGATTCCCATTTGCAATAATTTTTTCCTGGATATTTGATATCACTCCTCAAGGACTTAAGAAGACTGAATCAATTGAAGCAGTCAGGAAAAAGAAAGTTCAGGCAGTACCAGTAAAAAGAGGGATAAAAGCCGTTGATATAATTATTGCTTTAATGGCAATTATCATAGCAATTCTTTTATATCCTAAAATTTTCAAACGAAATACGCTGGAGAAACTTAGATCATCAGGGGAACGAATTTCTGTAGCTGTGATGCCATTTCAGAATATTACAAATGATACCACAAAAAATTTCTGGCAGGAAATGATTCAGGATAATTTAATCACTTCGCTTTCGAACTCTGAAGAATTACAGGTCAGGCAAGCTGAATCGATCACCACCCTGCTTCAAAATAATGATCTCACAAATTATGCATCAATTACACCCACAGTTGCCGGCAGAATCTCTCAGAAACTCGATGCCAGTGTTTTTGTACATGGTAGCATAAATCAGCTGGGATCTGTAATCCGATTGAATGCAAAGTTGATTGACTCAGAAACAGAAGAGGTTTTCAAATCTTTTCAAATAGATGGAAGTATTGATAATATCCTACATATGACTGATTCACTTTCAAGGATGGTAAATAATTTCCTGATATTAACCAGTTTAAAAAAGGAATCTTCTCCCGATGTCAGGAATTTTGTATCTACCAGTTCTCCTGAAGCATACAGGTACTACATCTATGGGCGAAAAGCTTTTTATAAAAGAGATTATACTACTGCGGTTAATTGGTTCTCTCAGACAATAGCAATCGATTCAAACTTTACTTTTGCATCTGTAATGCTATGTTTGGCCTATTCAAGTCAGGGATTAAGTGATCAGGCCCGTATATATGCCCTCAGGGCTTATAAGAAACGGGACAAGGTGCCCATGCAACAGAAAGTAATTGCAAACTGGCTATATGCTGTATACTTTGAAACATATCATGAGGAAAATAAGTATCTGATACAATACCTGGAATTTGATGATCAGGTACCCCCCCTTTATTATATGCTGGGACTTAATTACAATGGCCTTTACCAGTATGACAGGGCTATACCTGAATTTGAAAAGGCTTTGGAGATATATGATAATTGGGATATGAAACCTCCATGGGTTTCAAACTATACAAATCTTGGTCTTGCATTTCATAAAATGGGTAAATACAGGGAAGAGAAAAATCTTTATAAGAAGGCAGAACAGAATTTCCCTGATGATCCCTTCCTGATATACAGGCAAGCAATCATGTCGTTAACTGAAGGAGATTTGGTTGAGGCAAATCGTTATATTAAGAAATACATATTTCTGCTTAAAGAGGGATTAGCATCTGAGGCAGCAATAACAACAAATCTTGCTTTCATTTACTCTGAATCAGACAATCTGGATAAAGCAGAGGAATACTTTCGGGAAGCACTCACTTTAGAACCAGGAAGATCATTGAGGATCAATAACCTTGCCTTATTCCTGATTGAAAAGGATCGGAACATTAATGAAGGAATGGATCTTATTGAAAAGGCACTTGAATTGAACTCTGATAATTATCTTTATTTAGATACCAAAGGCTGGGGATTATATAAGCAGGGGAAATTTAAAGGAGCATTGGAGTTCCTTGAAAAAGCCTGGAATTCAAAACTTACCTATAACCACGATGTATTTCTTCATCTGGAAGCAGCAAAAAAGGCTGTTGCCGACCTTCAATAGTTAAAATTGTGACAAAATAGTAACTTAGACAGTCACTGACAAAAATAACCATAACAGTAATCATGGAACACAACTCACCTGATTTTAAAAACTCGGGTTTAAGTAAAATCCTTCTTTTTCTGAGTATTATAATCTTTGTATTCTGGTTTTTGGGTCAGAATACAGATATTTATCGTTTTGCTTTTATAGGTGCAATTTTCGAATTTTTTTGGCTCTTTATGTTATTGGCACTCTTTGTTTTACCTATTCTGTCAATAATTTTCTTAATCAAAGAAAGATTTAATTTAAGGTAGTTTTACCTTTGTATTCTGATCATTACTGTTACAAACATAATGCTGATGATATTTTTTAATAAATAAGGTCATTTAAAAATTGTGCACTCTTTCAAAAAGTAATAACTGACTGAACAGAGACAATAAACTAAATCAGTTCGTCACTTCCCTTTTTATGTTTTCATGGAGCTTTCCGGTTCCATCTTTTCTTTATGTCGAAAAGTGCCGCCGGTCAATTTCCAGTAAATCAGAAATAATATTGATGGAACAGAAAAGATAAAAAAGACCGGGAAAGCACTTGCTCTCATTGAGGCTTCAGTATTGAATAAATTCAGAATATACATCAAAATAAAACTTCCCAGAGATATAAAACCTCCGATTCCTTCTTTCCAGAGTGCTAAAATAAGTCCGGCAAGAGCGATACCCCATATAATAAAAATAATGATAATCAGGGTACTTAAGGATGCCAGTGGGGATCCATTGTTTCTATTCATGCTGTCCATAAAGCTCGCAGTTACAAAGAACAGGGTAAATGCCACAAGCAATGTACCGCTAATCCGGGCTGTCCATCTTATTCCATTGTAGGGTATTTTCTTTTTCATTGAGAAAGTTTTTTTGGGGGGACTAAAACCAATCATGTCATCCAAATATATAATGTTTTGCAGGAATTTACCTCACTATTCATATTGAAATTTAAAGTATGTCAAAGGCACGGTAAAGAAAAGATATATCTATTCAATGCGGGATCTTTTAATACACAAATTTACTATTGTGTCAGCTTCTTAAAATCATATCTGACTGTTGCTTACCTGAGCCTCAATCTTCTGGCTGAATAAAATAGCCCCGAGAAGGGAAATAAGAAAAACAAGTTTTTTCATTTTGTCTGGTTTTAAAAGTTCCTAATATTATTTTTATGATTCAACCTTTTCAATCTTTAAATCATCAATCCAGAAAGTCCCTGGTTGAAGTATATTCATTTCAATTCTGATTGCCTTCATCTTTTCCGGGATAGTATAATAATATTCGAATAATTGCCAGTTATCAATTGTTTCCTGTGATTTAACAATAGTATCATATTCTCCCAGTGTAGCGCTTACACCGCCAATTTGTATGTGGAACTCACTTCCGTGATTTCTGACCCAGAAACTGATTCTGTATATCTCACCAGGCAAAGCCTGATATTCATTACAAAATCCGGGAGACCACCAACCACCGGCTGATGAACATTCCCGAACCACGAATTTCAAAGATTGTTTCCCGGCTTTGTATTCCGTTGTATCTGTAATTATATCAAAATCTCCTTTGGGGACTGTTTCTGGTGTATAAACGAGCCAGTTAACAGGCAAACCCGATTTTGTAATTTCAAAGCTGCCGTTCATCCCGGCATCTTTATCCCGGATTTCCTTACTCATCCGGGTGCAGCTGCATACTGCGACCATAGCTACTAATGTTACCAAAATGCTAAGGTTTCTGATTGTGTAAATTGTAGTTTTCATAATGTCAGTTTAAGTTTCACCCGGCCATTAAAGCTACCTTTCCTGGCCAGGGATTTTGTATGGATGTACCCCATAGTTTGTTAATGTAGTCTATGGAGAAAAAGTCTTCAAAAGCATGTATCCAGTATGCTCCTTTATCTGTCAGATTTATCTGATCGTTCGCATTTTTCAGATAGCCGATTTTGTAAAGGAATTCCATAAATGATCCGTATTTGTCATCGAAGCATAAATTGAATCTTTTAAAAAAATCACTTTTACTGAACGTCGTTTCATATATCCTCCAGTAGAGCCAACCGGCCATCTGCATCTGTTCTGAAAGGTTTATTGCCAGTGAAACAGGAGATTTACTCTCATTTACAGCTTTTATATATTCACTTACATTGAAAGTATTAACATAAAAAATGTCCCTCAGGTATGAACTTCCGCTGGCTCCTAATCCAAGATATACCGGAACCGTAACAGAGCAGTACTTATCAACACCTTTTTTTGTAAATGCCCAGACAGATGATCGGTAATACCCTGAGCCATACAGGATCTCTTCAAGAATTTGCAGTAATCTTCTGCGCCGAAACGCCGTAAGAATTTCATTTCTTCCTTTATTAAATTGTCTATCCAGCCGTGTATAAGGAAATCTGAATAAGGGATAGGTTGCTGCCTGCTGAACCCCAAGCTTTGCAATCAGAAGGCCGGCTTGTTCAATCTCAGATTCGGTCTGCCCTGGTAAATCAAAAATAAGATCCAGGTTTATGCAATCGAAGTTCCTGCTGAGGGCTCTTTCAATGTTATTCATTACCTCGCTTACAGAGTATTGTCGTTCCAGGA
>Ga0315292_10002682_pt1 | contig 10106 bp, 8 predicted proteins | sample YL17G13_0_MG_FD_204029 | JGI IMG/M metagenome (GOLD analysis project Ga0315292, IMG submission 204029) | Sediment microbial communities from Yellowstone Lake, YNP, Wyoming, USA - YL17G13_0 | ecosystem: Environmental > Aquatic > Freshwater > Lake > Sediment | place: USA: Wyoming | collected... | reverse complement strand
GTCGAAGAGTGCCGATGCTGGCCTGGGCCTGCATCGTCGCCTGGCCGATGCTCAGCGCGTAGGTGCTGATCCCACTGAGCTGCGCAATCCGGGTTTGGGTGGGAGCGAGGTCAGGATAGAACGCGGCGCCGATGGCCGGTGCGGAGAACTGGGCGCGATATGGCTGGCTGGTCCCGTCCGCGAACTGATCGGAGACGTTGGCAAAGTCTCCGCCGATTTCGAGGCGGAGGACGCCGCGCGGCGTGCCGAGGGCCGGCAATTGCGCCGCGGCAGGGGTGCTCAACAGGACCGCGAGCGCGATCCCCTGAATGCATTGCCTCAATCGCCCTCCGGCGGTACTCTCTCGGTGTGCCTCTGACCTCTTCCCTGCGGCTCGCAAGTTCGCTCTTCGAGGCTTCCTTTGCCAGTCGCCCGACCGCAGGCGCCTCGGCGCCAGGCCGCGTCAATCTGCTGGGCGAGCATACCGATTACAATGGCGGGCCGGTCCTTCCCTTCGCCTTGCCGCGCCGCACCGTGGTGCTCGCGGGGCCGGGGGAGGGATGGGAGGCGGTTTCGACCCTCGACGGCGCGGTGGTCCGGTTTGAGCCTGCGGCGGCGCCGGAGGGGCGGTGGACCGACTTTCTCGGAGGCGTCATTCGGGTGCTGCACGGGTTGCGGGCTGCGCCGCCGGGCGGGCGGCTCGCCGTGGCGAGCACGGTCCCGGCCGGCGCCGGGCTGGCCTCGTCGGCGGCGCTCTCCGTGGCGGCGGCCCGGGCACTCTCCCAGCTGGCGGGGCGGCGGCTCTCCCGGGAGGCGCTGGTGGAGGTGGCCTTCCACGCCGAGCACGATGTGGTGGGTGTTGAATGCGGCCGGATGGACCAGATGATCTCCGCGCATGGCGTGGCGCGGCATGCCATGCTCATCGAGACTGCCGACGGGAGCACCACGCAGATCCCGTTCGACCAACCGGTCCTGCTCTTCGAAACCGGCGTCGCCCATCGTCTCGCCGATGGCGAATACAATCGGCGCCGTGCCGAATGCCGCGCCGCGCTGGAGGCGTGTCGCGTGGCGGGGCTGGCGGTGGAGGACCTGGCCGCGGTGCCGGAACCGGCGCTGGACAGCCTCCGCGGCGCGATGCCGGCCGTGCTGCACCGGCGGCTGACGCATGTGGTCCGGGAAACGGCACGGACCCGTGCGGCGGCCATGGCGTTGAGCATCCGGGACTACGCCAGGTTCGGGGCGTTTCTCGCCGAGGGGCATCGCTCGATTCGGGATGACTTCGAGTCGAGCTGCGGCGAGGCGGATCGTTTGGTGGAGAGCGCCCTGCGGCACGGGGCCTGGGGGGCTCGGCTCACCGGGGCCGGGTGGGGAGGCACGGTGCTGGTGATGGCGCCGGCAGAGCAGTGCGCCGCGCTCACGGCCGCGATCGTTGCGGACTTTCGGCGGGAGGTGGGTCGGACGCCGGCGGTCTGGAAAGCCCGGGCGTCGGGTGGGGTCCGGAGCGAGCGGGCCAGGTAGCGAGCGTGGCCCCCGGCGGCCGCCGGTGATATTCTCCACCCACCCGCCCGGGTGGCGAAACTGGCAGACGCATGGGACTTAAAATCCCAAGGGGAGCAATCCCCATGTGGGTTCGATCCCCACCCCGGGCACTCACTGCGATTCCCTGGGCATCGAGTTTCTGTGTATTGAGTAGTCTTCTTGTGACGGCACGACAGTGGCCGTCTAGGCGGCGCACTGCATGCCAGAGTGCGAGGGCCCGGTTCTATCCAGTCTACGCCTCACCGTTCGCCGGAGCCCGCGGCTGTTTGGAGAGAGCATGGGTCTGACCTTTCGCCACTCCGATCGATCGATGCTCCTGCCGGTTCTCTGGTGGCTGGCGGTCGCCTGCGGTTCTTCCGAGGCGGCTGGTCCCGCCGCGAGTGCTGCGGCCAAGGTCGTGGTGACGCCGATGTCGGTGTCTCTTTCCCAGCTGGCCTCCACACCGCTCACCGTCCACGTCTTCGACGAGCGCGGGCATGAAATCGCCAACCCATCGCTCACCTACACCCCTGGAGATCCTGCCGTAGTCAGTGTCTCGGTCTCCGGTGGGGTCACTTCGAAGGGGCCGGCTGGCTCGACCAGCGTGCTTGTCCGGTCTGACACCGCCTCCGCCACGGTGCGGGTTACGGTGACGCAAGTCCCGACATCCATCCAGACCAGGAACCCGCTTCGCGTTCTCTCCGGATCCTCGATTCAACTCGAGGGGACGGTGCTCGATGCGGTGAAAGTTCCAATGCCATCCGAGGTCGTGGTCTTCTCCTCGACGGCGTCGGGCATCACGGTGACGGGTTCCGGACTTGTCACGTCGCTCGGCCCGACTGGCACGTACACCGTTCGGGCGAATTCTGGCTCGGTGTCCACAAATGTGCTGGTCGTGGTCCCCACCCACCCCGTAGGCACGCAATGGACGAACGTGGCCCTGCAATCCGGTTCCTGGGGGGTGGCAGTCTCTCCATTCGGTGTCGCTTACCTCACGGGTCCAGGAGCGCTGGCCCTCCTCCGGATGAATCTGCCGAGTCTCCTCCCGCAGCCCACGGTGCCTGGAACGCTCCCCAACCTCGCGTTCGAGGTCGCCTTTTCCTCGGATGGCGCCTATGCGTTCGCCCCGTCGTTGTCCGCCTCGTCGATGTCCATTGTGGACGTCGCGGCAAATCAGGTTGTGGGACGGGTGATGAACATCCCGGATGACCAGCGCTCGGTTGCGGTTGCGGGCTCCGATTCGATCGTGCTGGTGGGCGGTGGAAGCGATACCCTGTACGTGATCAATGTGCATTCACGTACCATCGTCCAGCGAACCAACCTGGGCCACCACGCCAACGCCCTGGTGTTCAGCCCGGACGGCCGGAAGCTGTACGGGAGCTCACCCGAGGGGCACGTGGTCATGGAAATTGATGCCTCGAGCTACGGGGTCGTGCGGACCTTCCCCGTCGGAGGGCAGCCCCAAGGCATCGCCATCTCCCCGGATGGTGCACGGCTCTACGTGGCCAATGAACTCGGGTGGGTCCTTGTGTGGGACGTGGTGGCGAATGTGGCACAGGACAGCGTGGCCCTCCCAGGCGGGCCATTCGGTCTGGCAATGACTCCTGATGCCGCCCAACTCTACGTGACCCTTCCGGACACCACCACCACGAGGGTGGCGATACTCGACCGTCTCACCCTCGGGGTCCTTCGGTTTGTACCGGTTCCGGCTCCTCGCCGGGTCGCCTTCAGCTTTCTGGGAGATCTGGCAGTGGTTGCAAACGGGACGAGCGGGGCGACCGTAATTCAATAGCCGGCGCGTGCGCCGACCGCGCAAGCGATTTTGGCGGAGAGCAGTCGACCCGAACCCCCAACGGGAGGAATCCATCCCCACCCCGGGCATCCGCGTTACCTGCGACACCGGGCTCCGCTTCGGCACTGCTTTGCCCCCGCATCCTCACGCCCCCGACATGCTCGAAGCTAGTTCTCGCCTCCGAGTCGCTTGACCCCCTCGATCAGTGGGTGCCAGCCGAAGACGACTGACGCCCGGAATCCGTCCATCTGGAGGTCGCCAGGCTCGTTGTCGTTGATGGTCGCCATGTAACCGAAAGTCGCCTGGATGTTCGCGTTGACGGTGTACCCGAGCGTGTATCCCAGCCCGAGGTTGTCCAGTGCGCTCCCCTCCGTCCCGTCGATGCTCGGCGTGCCGCCCGTGTACAAGGTGCCATCCAGCGACGCCCAGAGGCCCTTCGTCAAGTCGCGCGTCAGGTGGCCCTCGAGCTCGAACAGCGGCTCGGTGGCGAGCGTCTGCCCCAGATAGTCACTGTTGTCGCCGAACAGCCACAGCGAGGGCAGGAATTCCAACGTCGTGCGCCTGCCCGAGACCCAGGGGCCGATTTGCCAGACGATGGGTGCGCCGATGCGGCCATACCAGCGGTTCTGACCGAGATTCAGGGCCTGTTCCGCGTTGTATTCGCCGACCGGAAGCGCGACGTCGACGAGCAGGTCGAGGGAGAAGCCGGGCTCGTACCGAAGGAGGTCGGGGAGGGATCGAATCGGTTTCCTTCCGATGACATTGACGTCGAGTTCGAGCAGGGGATCACCAAAACCGCTCGCCGTTTCGTGCACCGTATTGCCGAACGCGTTCACATCGCCTGAGATCCGGCCCATGGGCACCAGGGCCGCGGCCATCGCCGCACGATCGAACAGGACGAAGGTGCGCGCGTAGCCGACCAGTGCCACGGACGCTTCCACGACGGCTCCCGGCAGCGCGATGTGCGCGGGATCCATGGGGTTGGAGTTGCCGTTGAGGGAAGTAAAGATGACCGGAACCGCGCTCGATCCGGACAGCGTCTTCACGTAGAAACGGGCCGGCACCTGGGCAGGCGCCGGGGCAGGACGGAGGACGCCGAGGGCGACGACGGCCCCGGCCAGGAGCCACACCGACGGGGTGTGTGGCAACCGCGTCCGACAATGAGTCATCCGGTCCCCCGCGAGGGTGAGGCGGCTGGTGGCAGTCATGGCTTGGGCTCCGCAAGCAGGCTGTCGGGGGGCAGGTACTGGCGCTTGTACAAGAACGGCGGATACCCCGGCTCGACCGGGAATCGCTGCGGCATCGATTCCTCGAGCCCTTCCCAGGGGGACCTACTCGGGAGGATGACGTTGTTGGCGGTGGCATACTCGTCCCAGAGTGCCGAGAGCGCCTTGACCCGGTCGGGCTGCTTGGCGGACAGATCGTGACGCTCCCCCGGGTCCGCAGCCAGGTCGAACAACTCCCATGCCTCCGTTCCCAACGGCTTGTATTGCCACCGAATCTTCCAGGTGCCTTGCCGGATCGCCCGCTCTCCGAACAACTCCCACGCGAGGAAGTCCTGCGCCGTGCGCGGCGATTCCTCTTCGCCGGCGAGGTACCGGACCCAGGACTTCCCGATGAGGGGAGGCGGATCATTGGGCGCCCCGGTGCGCGGATACGTCGCGTCCGCGACCTCCAACAGCGTGGGCATGATGTCGGCCACGGACATCAATCCACCCTCGATGCTGCCGGGGGTGCGTCTGACGATCGGGCCGCTGACGATGAGCGCATTCCGGATCCCACCCTCGCCAAGATGGCCCTTGAACTGGCTGAACGGCGTCATGGACACCTGGGCCCACCCGGGCCCGTAACTGACGTAGGATCCGGGATCGCCCCAGGCCTTCGGGTCCGTCTGCGACCAGCGCGTCGCCGCGAACACGTAGTCCCGCGTACCGGGCGTCCCGGCGATCATGGCGAGGAGGTCGGTACCCTCGGCGCCGTTGTCCCCGAAGACGATGAAGATCGTGTTGTCGTACTCGCCGATGTCCTTCAGGTGCTGGATCAGCCGCCCGACGTGAAAGTCCATGTTTTCCACCATGCCGGCGTACAGCTCCATTTTGCGGCCGAGCAGCGCTCGCGAGGCCGGGGCGAGGGTCATCGGATCCGGCAGGAACCACATCCGCTCCGCGAGCTGGGTGCCGGTCGGCATGATGCCCAGCTCCACCTGGCGGGCGAGGCGCTGGGCGCGCACGGCGTCCCACCCGGCGTCGTAGGCCGCGACGTTTCGGTTGCGCCAGTCGTCCGGGAGCTGGAGGGGATCGTGGGGTGCCTGGTGCGAGACATACGCGAAGAACGGCTTGCCGTCGCCGTGGTTGGCGTCGATGTACCCGATCATCTTGTCGGTATAGGTCTGGGTCGCGTAGTACCCGCGGGGCAATTTCGTGAGGTATCGCCCATCCTCCGTGTAGGTGGACCTGGGGCTCGCGGCCGTGAAGTTCCACATGTCCCAATAGCTGCCAGCCCCGTCAAGCAGCGTGAAGTCCCGCTCGAACCCGCGAGCCGCGGGTATCTGGTCCGGCGCCTTGCCCATGTGCCACTTGCCGACCATGTAGGTGTGATAGCCGGCGCGCTGCAGCAGCTGGGGGAGGGTGACGACCCGATCGTTCAGGTGGCCCTCGTATCCCGGCTGGCCCACCTGGTTGGGGGCCGTCCACTCGTCCATGTTGCCCAGCCCGTTCAGGTGGGTGTCGGTGCCGGTCAGCAGCATGGAGCGCGTTGGCGAGCAGGTGGCGTGGGTGTAGAAGTTCGTGAACCGGAGGCCGTGGCGGGCCAGCGCGTCGAAGTTCGGCGTCGCGATCTCACCGCCGAACACGCCCAGGTCCGCGAACCCGAGATCATCGCCGAGAATGAGGACGATATTGGGGCGCCGGGGCCCGGTCGATTGTGCATCGACCGGTGCGGCCGCGCACAAGGCAAGCGCAAGGCACAGTGACCAGCAGACTACTCTCATGATATTCTCCGTTCCGGTCGTCGCTGTCAGGCGAGGCATTTGCCCGGCTTCATCCAATAACCGCCAAAGTCGTGAAGATACGATGAGGGCGGCTTGAAGGGTTGGGCTGGGCGGCCCATGACCGTCGTTGGCCCGACATTGGCGGATTGCCTCGCCAAGTGATACCCTCGTCGTCGAGTCGGGTGCTTCCGGACATCGTCCGCCGTCGAAGTCGACCCGTCCCCCCCGGGCGCCGGAGCTGCCCGGAGTCGGCCTGCTCGTCGTCCGCTGTTTCGGCGTCGCGCTGGTGGCTCTCGGCATTGCCGCCTGGCCTCGCGGAACAGAGGCCGAGCCGTCGAGGCAAGCACTCCGCGCAATGGTGGTCTACAACGTGATGATCGCGGGGCTCCTCGGGTACGCGGAGGTCGTCCTGAAACTGGGCGGGCCATTGCTCTGGCCGGCGGTCGCGATTCACACGGTCGTGGCCGTTCTGCTCATCCGACCCCGAAGTTTGCCTCCATCGACGCTATGAAACGCTCGGGGCCCGCCGAATCAACGACGGGCCCCGTTCGCATTCCCGATAACCGCAACGGTCGCTACGACGCCCCGTCCGACCCCACGATGATGTAGGTCAGACCGCCGCCGGCCGAGAGGAACGGCATGTTGCGTCCGAGGATCTGCTCCAGCTTGGTCATCAGCTTCGGGTCGGCAGTCGTGACCGTGACGCCGACGATATACCCGTTCGGCCCCGACCCGGAAATCGGGAAGTAGTCGTAGTCCAGCGTGTACTCGTCCTTGATGAACGTGTACCCCGAGCTCAGGATCGGGACCAGCTCGGGGGGAATCACCCCCGGGCCCACCTCCCCGGGCCAGGTGGTGGCGTCGGTGTAATACGCGTAGGTGGCAATCTTGATGGCGTTGAAGTCACTGGCGACGCGGGCGGCCTGTGCGCTCCGCCTGAGGTCGATGTACTTGAGGATGCTGATCGACGAGAGGATGCCCAGCACCACGAAGACCACCAGCAGTTCGATCAGCGTGAAGCCCATCCGGGAAAGCGATGCGCGCCTCATGGCCGGACCTCACGGCGCGACAGCACCTCGAAGGAATTCTTGAGGAACGGCGCAACGCTGTCGGTCGAGGTAAAGCTCAACTGAAGGCCCGCGGTCGTGCCGTCCAGCCGGAAACTGCCATCGGGTAGCACGGTGTACGTGACCCCCTCGGGCACCACCCCGACCTGCGCCAATGATCCCGGCAGCGTCCCCTTGGCCTGGCGGTAGTTCTCGACGCGCCGCGACTCCATGTACAGCAGCATCCGGAGGCTGGCGTCCTGGAATTCGGTGCTGTGAACCGGCGGCGGCACCGGGAAGAGCCAATCCGGACGAGTCAGCCCCACCCAGGCGCCCACCGCCACCAGCACGACCAGGGAACCCCACATCAGGGTTGAGCCGGACCGCTGGACCGGCGGCCCGCCGTGGCGCTTCGAGTGCTCGGACTGCACGGCACCCTGGAGGGCGTTGTACAGCGCCTCCTTGCTGTTGCCAGTCGGCGCACTGGACTTTCGCGGCGGTGGGGGCACTCCGACTCCTGAACCCGAGGGTGAATCCGGTAATTTCGGCGCACGGTGGCCCATGCGCAATGCCGCTAGGACCGACGCCGCAACTGGAGCGCTGCTGCCACCTGCCCGGGAAATGCCCGGATGTCGATGGGTTTCGTGATGTAGCCATCGAATCCAGCGCCGATGGCCCGCTCGCGGTCTCCCGCCATGGCGTGTGCCGTGAGTGCCACCACCGGCACCCGCCCAGGCACCTCGCGCCGGATGTCCTGCAGCAGCTCAAACCCATCCCGCTCCGGGAGCTGGATGTCCATCAGCACCAGGTCCGGCCGGCTGTCAATGATCTGCTGCACCAGTCCCTCGCCTCCGCCGAGTCCGAGCACATCGTGCCCGTGCAGGGTCAGGAGCGTCCGAAAGAGTTTCATGCTGTCCGGGCTGTCTTCGACAATGAGGATCGTTGCCACAGTGCCTCCCTCGGCGCGCCGTTGAGAATCCGCCGCCTCGGGGATAGGATTCGCCAGTCGAGGGTAGCAAACCCTGTGCCTTGCCTATACTTGCGCCCTCTTTCCCCGGCTGGCTTTCCCCATGTGGCCTGATTCCCTTGGAGTCGTTGGACTTGGTGCCCTCGGCGCGGCGCTGGCATGGCGGGCCCGAGCGGCGGGCGTTCCCCGTGTCATCGGGTATTCCGCGACCCCTGCCATCGCAGTGCAAGCCCTCAAGGCCGGCGCGATAACCGAGCGGGCGGACACCCCTGCCCGCGCCGTTCGAGGTGCCCGGCTCGTCGTGCTCTCCGGAACACCGGCCGAGGTTGTTCAGCTCATCGACGTCGTCGCGCCTCACCTCGACCCCGACGCATTCTTGACCGACCTTGCCGGTGCCAAGGTCGCGGTGCTCCATGCGGTTCGCTCGGCCGGCCTGGCGGCCCGTTACGCCGGCCTTCACGCCGTGGTGTCGCCGGAGGAACCCGGATTCAGGGGGGCCCGACCCGATCTCTTGCGCGGCGCCATCATCTATGTGACCGCTGATTCCATAGGGGAAACGGCCCGCCAGACGATGCGGGCGTTTGTGTCCCGGGTGCTCGAGGCCGATCCCGTTGTGATTGAGGCGGAAATGCATGACCGGCAGGTGGCGTGGACCCTCGAGTTGCCACGTGCCGCCGCTCGCGCGCTGGCGCTCACCCTCGCACGGGCGGGACTCCGGGGCGCCGCCTTCGACCGCGCGGTCCGCGATGTCACGGCTCCGGCGCGGGAAGCGGGGGCCGATTGGGAAGCGAAGGCGTTGTCCAGCCCCGAGGCGGTGTCTGCCGCGCTCCTGGCGCTCGAGTGGGAAGTTGCCCGCCTGCGGCAGGCCATTCAGCAGGGAGACGCCGGCGCGCTCCGCGAAATGGGCGGCGCCGCCGAGGCATTCAGCCGCGCCGTGGCAAGATGATCGTGGACGCCGACCTCCGCGTGCCCGGGGACAAGAGCATCACCCACCGGGCGCTCATCCTGGCCGGGATGGCGCGCGGCACCAGCAGGATCGTCGGCGCCCTGACCTCCTTCGATGCACGCAGCACCGCGCGGGTGCTCCGCCAGCTTGGCGCCGATGTGTCACCGCTGGCAGCGGGTCGAGACATCATCGTAGGCGGCCGCGGACGATTCCGGCGTCCCGCCACGGCGCTCCACTGCGGCAACTCAGGCACATCCGCCCGACTGCTTCTTGGCCTCCTGGCCGCCCATCGATTCACCGCAACGCTCACCGGAGACCCCTCCCTTCGCCGGCGTCCGATGCGCCGTGTGACGGATCCGCTTGCACGGATGGGCGCCCGGTTCACGTCCAAGAACCCCGACGGCCTGCCGCTCATGGTCCGGGGTGGAAAGCTGACGCCGCTCCAATACGAGTTGCCGGTGTCCAGCGCCCAGCTCAAGAGTGCGCTGCTGCTGGCCGGCGTGGCGGGTGGCGTGGAGGTCGAGGTGCGGGAGCCGGCTGGCCGTTCGCGCGACCACACCGAACGAATGCTCCGCTTCTTCGGCTACGACATCGAGGACGATGGGGAGTGGATCCGCTTCGCACCCACTGGACGGATTGCGCCCGTGGCATTCGAGGTGCCGGGCGATGCTTCGTCGGCGGCCTTCCTGATCGGTGCGGCCTTGCTGGCCGAGGGCGGCCAGCTGCGCCTCCGGGGCGTGGGTCTGAACCCGACGCGGACCGGGTTCCTCCGCGTCCTCGCGCGGATGGGCGCCACGGTCACGGTGGAGGAATTCCACGAGGCGTTCGGCGAGCCGGTCGGCGACGTGAGCGTGGCTCCGGCTCACCTC
>Ga0315292_10002679_pt1 | contig 10110 bp, 7 predicted proteins | sample YL17G13_0_MG_FD_204029 | JGI IMG/M metagenome (GOLD analysis project Ga0315292, IMG submission 204029) | Sediment microbial communities from Yellowstone Lake, YNP, Wyoming, USA - YL17G13_0 | ecosystem: Environmental > Aquatic > Freshwater > Lake > Sediment | place: USA: Wyoming | collected... | reverse complement strand
AGGCCTTCTCCATCTCGCGCAGCCTCTCGATGCCCGTCCTGAACCCCTGGCCGCCGTCCGCGTGGCCGTCCCACACCTCGACGAGCACAGGGGGCCTCTTGCCCTGGAGAATGGAAAAGTCCACCTCGCCCTCGCCTATCTGCAGCCCCTCGGAGTCGGGCGCCCTGGCGTCCGAAGCGTGTATGTGCCTGGTCAGCGGGCCGAACGATTCCAGGAACCGCCTGCAATAGTCGCGGTCCCCCTCCGGCTTCGACAGGTATCCGTGGCAGATGTCGAGCGTGAACCCCTCGACCATGTCCTTGAACCGGGCCATGTCCTCGATCGAGGAGCATATGTTAGACACCATCCGCTCGTTGTCCTTGTACCAGTAGTGCCAGGGCATGTTCTCCAGAAGAAGCTTCGAAGGCCCCAGCTCGGATAGGGAGCGCTCGAGGTTGCGCATGAGCCTGTTTCGGTCCACCTGTTCTGTCCTGATCCCGCCGGGATGGACCACCACAGGGAGCCTCCCGAGGGCCGCGGCGAGCGCGCGGGTGCTCCTGACGACGTCCACCGAGGCCTTCCTGACGATGTCGTCCTGGGAGGATAGGTCGACCATCCACTGGTCGGAACCGTGCGTCACGAACTCCTGGACATGGACGTACCTGAGGGATGGCGTTGTCTCGCGGAGGACCTCGTCCATGCATGCCTGGGTGCACCTGTCGAGGTCGCCGTCGAAAAGCATGAGCTCGGAGAAGTCGGCCTCAGGCATCCTGAGCGTCTTGAAGTCATCTAGACCGACCATGATGCCCAATCGCAACCTCGCGCACTTCCCGGGGCGACCATATGCGAAGGGGGTAGAAATTGCTTCGCAGGGCTTAACGGCATTACACCGAATGATTATTACCCCTGTGGTGGGTTCTCATCCCGAGATGGCCGACCCTGTGATCTCCGCGAAGAACCTCGTCAGGAAGTTCAACGGTAGGACGACCGTCCTCGACGGCGTCACGTTCGACATAACGGAGAAGGAGTTCGTCGTCGTCCAGGGGAAGTCGGGCTGCGGCAAGACCACCCTTCTGAACATCATCGGGGGATTGGACCGGCCGACCTCCGGCGATGTGCTCATCGACGGCGAGAGCCTCGCGGGGCTCTCCGAGGACGGGCTCGCGAGGCTGAGGCTCGACAAGATAGGCTTCGTGTTCCAGGACTACAACCTACTCGCGGACCTGACGGTCAGGGAGAACGTCGCGCTCCCCCTGAGGTTCTCCCGGAAGAAGGACGCGGGGAGGGTGGACGAGCTCCTGGAGAAGTTCGACATCAAGCACCTCTCGGACGAGACCGCGAACAAGATCAGCGGGGGGGAGGCGCAGAGGACCGCCATCGCGAGGGCCATGATGAACGAGCCGAGGATCATACTCGCGGACGAGCCGACGGGGAACCTCGACTCGGAGAACGCGGCGACCGTTCTGAACACCTTCCAGTTCGTGAGGCGGGATTTCGGGACCACCGTCGTGATGGCCACCCACGACCGTGAACTGGGCAGGGGGTCGTCCAAACGGATACGCCTGGACGATGGACGGGCGACCGTGGAGGACGAGTGACCCCCGACCCCGATAACGGTGTTGTTTGTACGAAATTAGACAGCGGGGGCTGGAAACCTAATAATAGCCCTTGCCAATGATGCATGGGGAACCCTTTGGGAGACGAAATAGCGTTCGGGGCAGCATTCGCGATAGCCCTGGCGATGACCTACCTCGCAATCCCGTGGATCATCCCCAAGCTCAAGGCTAGGGGGATTGTTGGGAAGGACCTCAACAAGCCTCACAAGCCAGAAGTGGCAGAGATGGGGGGCATCGCTGTCATCATGGGGTTCTTCGCGGGCGTCGGTGTTCTGCTCGCGCTTGACGGCGTCACCAACAAGGAACTGCTGTACGTTTCGTTGTCGACCGTCCTCGGAGCGGGGTTCGTCGGCATGATAGACGACTTGTTCGAGCTCAGGCAGAGACAGAAAGCCTTCTTCCCTTTCCTCCTCGCACTGCCACTCGGTGCCGCCTTGAGCCCCGTGGTGTTCATCCCGTTCATAGGAGAGATTCACACAGGAGCATGGATGATTCTCATTGCGCCGTTTGCCATCACTTGCGCGGCGAATGCGGGGAACATGCTGGAGGGGTTCAACGGACTGGGAACCGGATTGGGAATCATGATGTCGGGAACGTTGATCCTGCTAGCAGTAATCCACGACAGGCTGGATGGATTGTACTTGCTTGTCCCGTTGATCGGGGCACTGGTTGCGTTCCTATGGTTCAACAAGGTTCCTGCGAGGATTTTCCCTGGAGACACTCTGATGCTGTTCATGGGCGCCACCATCGCTGCCGCCGGGATGTTGTCGAGCCTGTATCTCCAGACCGCGTTCATTTTCATCCCAATGATCGCGGAGTTCTTCCTCAAGCTGAGGGGACACTTCAAAGCTGAGAACTATTGTTCGGATGCGAGCAACGGACATCTTGAGTATCATGGCAGGACGGAGTCCATCACTCACGTTTTCATGAGGAAGTATCGGATGACGGAAAGAACCCTCGTGATGGCAATCTGGCTGCTCGAAGCAGTGGTGTGCCTCACGGTTCTCGCCACCGACCTGATTGTCTGAGCATCGCACGCCTTTGGATGCGAACAACTGTTATAATCCTGATCAAACCCCATACGGACGTCACAGGACCAGTCTTCACGAAGAAGCAAGGAAGGTCTTCAGTTGCTAGAAGGAAGCGTAGGAGACATGAAGGGAAGCGTCCTGATGATAGGACCAAAGAGTTTCCCTCCAAAGATCGGGGGCATCGAGACCCATGTCTACGAGATATCGAAGAGGCTTGTCGCCAGGGGATGGAAGATAACTGTCGCAATCCCAGCGAATTCGCGCCCCCCAAGGGACCCAGAAGTCAACGGAGTAAGGGTTCGAGGGTGCTGGTCCGTAGACAACAGGCATCTTCTCAAGATCAGCATGATGCCGTCCATCCTCAGAGAGATGCGCAGCAACAGGTACGAGGTCATACATGCCCACGATGCGACGGGTGGATTCGCGTCTTCAATAGGGTCGCCCCGCGATCGCTTCGTGTACACGATGCATGGGCTTGCATTTCACCCAATGGACTGGCCAACCCCGTTCAGGCAAGGGATAGAACTGATGCAGAGAACCACTATGAGAAACGCGGCGCACGTATTGTGCACTGACGAAAGAACTGCCTCGGAGGTTGCGAGATTCAGAAAACAGGTCGAGATACTCTCGAGCGGGGTCGATTCGCAAGATTTTTCGAAGGACATGTGGCCTGTTCCGAACGAGTTTGACGGAGAATACTATAGAGTGCTTTTTGTTGGCCGGCTCGCCAAGGTCAAAGGGGTTGACGTCCTTCTACAGGCCATCGCTGGAATCCCCGAAAGGGATCGAAGGGAAATGAGGTTCGTGATTGTCGGGGACGGGCCGATGAGGGGAGATGTCATTGCGGCCGCCCGGGCCATCAGGGAAATCCAGTATATTGGAGCAATCGACCATCGTAGCGTGCCCTCATACTACGTCCACTCGGACGCGTTTGTGCTTCCCTCCCTATCCGAAGGATTGCCAATCTCACTCCTTGAGGCGATGGCCTCTGGACTGCCATCTATCGCATCAGACGTTGGAGGAGTCAAATCCCAAATACCCGATTGCGCGGTGCTAAAGGTACCGCCCTCCAACCCTACAGCATTGGGCGATGCAATCACGGCAATGTACCACGACCGCTCCGCAAGGGAAAGGGTCGCCAGAAGCGGGCTGGAAATCGTCGAGGAACGATTCTCCTGGGAAAGGATTGTCGACAGGTTGGACAAAATCTACGAGAGTCTGGCATAAGTCTTCCGTGAGAAATGGGCCTGCAGCTTGTTCTTGGCAACCCATGCGATGGCCTTGCCAGGATGGTTCGCAATCATGCTTCTCGTGTTGCATATCATCCAGCAATCTGATTTGCAGGACTGCACACACGCCCTCGCTTCGGCGGTTTCTGCGCTCTGCATGATCCCTTCGAACGAACTCACGTCCCTGATGTTGCCCATCTTCCTATTCATCACAAGACAAGGATAGACGTCACCTGATGGGTCCATGAAGAAGAAGCGAATCCCGGCGGGGCAGTTCTTGGATACAACGCTGCGCACTGAGGGATTGAGGATGCCTGAGAGATGATATGCCCGGAACCAGTTCTTCAATCTATAAGACCTCAAATGCTCTCCGATTACACGGTCCAGACACTCGCAGGCATCGGCAGAGGGAGACAACGGCTCGTTATCCTCCTTCCTGAAGAATATCTCTGAGTTGTGGGCAATTGCGGTGGTGAATTCTACCCCGAAGTCGCAAGCGAGTTTGAACACGTCAAGAACCTGCGCAGCGTTGTCCTTCATGAGAGTCATTCCAAGCCTCACGTCTTTGACTCCAATTGACCTAAGGGTTTCGAGGGTCTCGGTTGCGCGTTCGAATCCACCATTGACTCCCCGTATCCTGTCATGAGTTTCACCCAAACCATCAATGGATATCCCGATTCCAATCCTGGGGTGGAACGACATCATCTCAGTCATCATCCTGCCGATTACCTTCGTGAGGTAGCCGTTAGAAGATATCACGATTCTTGCACGCGGGACAACGCCGTGGATTTCACGGACGACATCCACGATATCCTCTCTCAGAAAGGGTTCGCCACCGGTGATGTTGATGGTTCTCAGGGATCGTGGGAGCTTCGAATACTCGTGGAAAGGCAGTTCGTCATGGGACTCAATCTTCCATATGTTGCACATGGCGCAACGAGAGTTGCACCTGTATGTGACTGCAATTGTGGCCTCGATGGGGCCTTTCATGGGCGCATGTATTAACAACGCCTATATATTCATTATTGGGTTGCCAGAGAGATATCAGTCTCGCGGTTGATGGATGTTGGTCGCAAGATGACGAGCAATGTGAAGCGAGTTGCGTACATACTATCTATGAAGGAAGGCCTGCCCAGCTTCAATTACCGAGAGATTGAAAGAGTGGAGAAACTCGGCTATGAGATCCACATCTTTCCGACTAAGGTCTCGAACGGACTCTACCAACCGAAGCCGGGTTGGAGAGTCCACAGACCGTCAATAGGTAAGGCGTTGGTTGCCTCCTTGTATTGGCTCGTGGCAACGCCTGGAACATTCGCTCAATCATTCGGCCTTGCCCTGCGTTGCAGAGCGTTGCCAGAACTTGCCTTAGCAGCACAGTTTGCACGCGACATCACCCGCGAGGGAGTACCTGCCATTCACTGTCATTTTGCTGACAGGAAGATGTTCACAGCGTACTTCTGCAGCCTGCTCTCGTCAGTGCCATTCTCGGTCACAATCCACTCGCACGAACTGACATTCTACGCTAACAGGAGATTGTTCAGACTCGCCCTAGCGAGATGCCACAAAATCATCTCAGTATGTGACTACAACAGGAGTTTAATCATCAAAATGGCTGGAGTGTCACCGGAGAAGGTCGAAACAATAAGACTGGCACTCCCGTTTGAGGAGTTCAAACGCGACGAAAGACTGAAGGTTCTCACAGTCGCGAAGTTCCACGAATACAAGGGGCTCGACATCCTCGTGAATACGATTAGAGCGATGAGAGACAGACCTATCGTGTTTTGGCTGGTTGGCGATGGACCGGTCGACGTCAGGAGCATGGCGGATGATCTGATACGCTCGGGCAACCTTCGGATGCTCGGACATGTCAACGAGGAAACGCTGAAGATTCTGTACTCCGCTTGTGATGTCTTCTGTTTGCCGTCCAGGACTGCCCCTTCGGGACAGACCGAGGGGCTCCCCGTATCCATCATGGAGGCCATGGCCTTCGGAAAGCCGGTCGTAACCACACGTCACGCGGGCATTCCCGAGCTAGTTGATACAATAATTGTCACGGAGAACGACCCGGAACAACTTGAGGCGGCACTTGAGGAGTATCTTGGGAGAGCTGACCTACGTGAGAGCGATGGTAGGCGCAATCGCAACAAAGTGGTTCTCCTGCACGGACCCGAAAACGTCGGTCGACTGGCTGAGATATTCGAGGAAATGGCTGGAAAACCAAGATGAATTGTTCGACAAAGGGTCCATCGATGTTTGTCGCAGTTGACGTGATTGCCTGATTACTCCCGTTCCCACCGACATAGACGGGAGTGTTGGCTCTATGAACCGGTCCATGATTGAACCCCCTCCGCGAGGGTACGCCATCCTTGATGAATCCCCATGCTCCATGATCAACTGCCAGAAGCCTAGGTGTCCGTGATTGGGGCCGCAGGCCTGTCTCGCGCCGAAGCAAATTAATATACCCAATCCTATCGAAGCGCCTGCGGGAATCCAAGGCTAGAGGTGAATACAGTATTGGCTAGATTCTCAACGCGCACAGTGTTGCTGGTGCTACTCTCGATAATCATCCTGTCCGTGGCATTGCGCTACCCTCTTGTGGACCACGAGAGATATCAAGCTGATTCATATTTCATTCACTTTCTATCAAGCTCAATAGTCGAGAAAGACTATGCGAGTTGGACTTACCATCCGCTCTCCTACTTCGGCTACTTCCCCATGTCCTACCCGCCGGGGATACCTTTCCTGCTCGCAGAAGCCTCAGACATGACCGGTCTCAGCATGGAGGCCACCATCCTGGTCTCTGGAACCCTGTTCGGAGTTCTCCTCGCGCTTTGTGTGTTTCTATTGGCAAGGCAGTTCGAACTCAGAATCGAGGTGTGTCTCATTGTCGCATTTCTGGCGGCGGCTAGCCCGCGGTTCATCGACACTACTTACTGGGTGGGGAGCGCGCGCGGCCCGATGGCTGTCATGATGGTCATGACGATACTCGTGATGCACAGGGCAGGAACGATGAAGAAGATTCCTCTCGTCATACTCATCCTCTCGTTCGCGTTAGTCTCCTTCACGATTCATCACATGGCCGTTCTGTTTGCTCTTTTCGGATTCGGCTACATCATTGCAACGATTGGAGTGGATCGCGTCCTCGCCAAAAACCGCCCCAGGCAGAACTGGATGGCTGCAGCGTATTGCGGTTCAATCACTGCTCTCGTCGTGCTTGCGTCAGCAACCGTCTACGGACTCATTGGCGACGGCTACGAAACATTCCTCGCGGAGTCCGACGCGAACATCGCGGGGAATTCATTCTTGACCACGTTGATTGGGCTTACGATCAGCTACTCTGTTCAGATCGGAGTCGCGTTTCCCCTCGCGCTTGTTGGCATCCTGACGATATTCAGGCGGAGGAATGTCACGCTTATGAACATCCTCTTGGTTGCGACTGCGATATCTTTCATACCCATCTCTGGGAAACTACTCTATGTCTCTGTCGTACTGCTTCCATACATGACAATACTCGCGGGTAAGGCCGTCACGCATCGGGGGAGTGGCCGGCCCGCCCGTGGCAGGCGCATGTACCCAGCCGCCCTGATAGCTCTGGTTGTATCGGCGATTATCTTGCAGAGCGTGTCAATAGAGAGGTGGGACTCTAGCACCTACATCGGCGGTGACACTGTCGAAGTCTCTGACGGGGTGTTCAATGATGCTGCATACATCACAGCGTCCTGCGGCGACGAGTATATGATCTCTAACTCCAAGATTGCATCCACGAGGCTTGCAGCATTGACCGATGTGAGGATCATGATGCCAGGGTTATACTCGGCAGTGATTGGAGATGTAACTGAGACGGACCTAAGAGGAAATGTTACGATGTCTGAGACTACCTTCCCGGTCAATCTCTATGTTTGGTTTCAATATGAACAGGACCGAATCATACGAGATGCAATCTATGGTCTTCTGACAGGCGGTGTCAGCTACATACAGACGTCCGGCGGCTTGAGTCTGGAGACGAGGGTCTATTTTGAAGAGCACTCCCACTTGTACGTTGCGATTGACAATCGCTGGCCGTCTCAGCACACGAACGAATACGGAATCACGATATCAGAATTCGCACAGGAGGTTGCCCTCTCGACGCCCTACGAGGCACAAACGGGCTCTAGCACATCACTGAGCCTGTCAAGCTACCTAATCTACTGCAGCGAATCCATATCGCTATATCAGGTCCAGCTGTCATCCCTGTGAGAGGATAAGATGATGCGTGTAGGTGCGGTTCAATCCTCGCCCAGCCATCAGATGCTCGACGGACAATCAGCGCGGAACATACGCGTCCTCTTTCTTGTTGATGAAATCACCCAGAGTGGAGGAGTCAGAACCAGAGTGACTGAGGAGCTCGGCTGTGTGACTGGCGAGGAGGACATCCAGTCGATAGTGGTATCCCGGTGCAACATAAGGAGCATTTTCGACATCCCAAGGGCGATGACCTATCTATCTGCGGATTTGGGCGTCCAGAAGATCCGGGGATTCGCATATCCAAAGATTCCGCACGGCGGCCTGCCTGTCCTCACTGAGTTGTCGTTTATTCTGAATCTAGCCTTCTCAGTGATTTTCCTCCTTCCTCTTGCAGCGATGAGTCGTGTGACACTTGTATATGCACACAACAACGAGGTGGGACTTGCAGGGATTCTGCTTTCAAGACTCCTTGGAATAGCCTGCATTGTTGATCTCCACGGCGTTGAGATTGATGAGAATTTCGAGAAGCATCCCGAATGGAGTCAAACGGGACTGAGAAAGAGATTCTGGAGAGCGATTGAAGGGTGTGTTGCGACGAAATCGGACGCTATCGCATGCGTCTCCTCAAAGCACAAGGACATCCTGGAAGGCTATCGGGGTGGTCCTGGAGCGGTACATGTAGTTCCGTGTTTCGCTAATGAGAATGTCTTCAGGTTCAGGGCCAATGAGCGCGAGACGATCAGGAAACAACTGGCAATCAGCGACGATGAGATTCTCTTTGTGCATTCCGGAATCTTCCGATTCTCGACGGATGGGTATGACGCAATCAACCTTTTCCGCCAGTTATCGCGTGTCAGTAGCAGGAAGTTGCTGGTGCTCGCCCCTGACCGGGACACGCAGAGGAGGGCCCGGGAATTCATCGGGACTCCCATTGGAAACCAGATAGTTGTCGTCAGTTGCCCGAGGAAGGACGTCACGAAGTATCTCTCTGCAGCAGACGTGGCTATACTTGTCAGAAAGGATACCATTGTCAACAGGGTTGCCTCCCCCACAAAATTCGCAGAGTACCTTCTCTGCGGGTTGCCCGTGTTGGTGAGCCACAACATTGGTGATTCGTCCGACATCATCAAAGAGAACGGGCTCGGTGTTGTGCTCGGGGATGATTGGGTACGTGACCCTGGAGTGCTGCCAAGTGAGGAACGTATTCGTTCTCTCGTTACACCCGAAACCAGACAATCTTGTCGGGAGTTCGCAGAAATTCGCTTGTCCAGGAATTCGTGGGCGAGAACCTTCACAGGGCTGATTAGGCTCTACTCGAAGTAGTCATTCGACCTGGGAAGACGCTGATTGGCGCATTGGCACAAGTGGAGAAATGCGGAAACCTTGTCCGAAGCAGAATCGAACGGTCACGACTAATCGCATTCAGCCACCCTCCCACAGACCTTGAAGAAGGTGGATTGAAAGTGATCCAGGATCCGCGCTGTGGCGGCTATCTTCGGGCCTCATCTACATGCTTCCCCGCCCAATTTCTGACCCCGATATAGGCGACAATGGTCACGATTGCCGTTCCTCCAACCCTCAGAACAGAGTATGCAATTACCATGTCCATGATGTCTCCAGAGTCCGCGAGGAACAGCAGCACCAGGCCGAATAGCGCCAACTGAATTGTATTCACAACGCCTGGAACCTCTGGCTTGCTTAGAACATAGATAATCGAAGCGTTGAGGGGCATAGTAATGAAGGTTAGGAGAAATGGTGCCAACATGACCATGAAGATGGGGGTTGCATTAGCGTACATCTCACCGTAGACCAACGCAATCGCATCCCCAGACAACGCGTACAGCAGGACCACGATTACCACGGAGGTTGGCAGGATGAGACGATGCATGGTGTTGAGATATTCCTTGAGGGCTCGAGGTGAGTCGATGGCCGACAGCTGCGGCATCAGGACCGTCAAGAGCGGAACGTGAATGATTCCCAGAATACCCAATAGAGTGATGCTGACTGCCAGATCTGCGGCGCTTGAGGCTC
>Ga0315292_10002678_pt1 | contig 10110 bp, 6 predicted proteins | sample YL17G13_0_MG_FD_204029 | JGI IMG/M metagenome (GOLD analysis project Ga0315292, IMG submission 204029) | Sediment microbial communities from Yellowstone Lake, YNP, Wyoming, USA - YL17G13_0 | ecosystem: Environmental > Aquatic > Freshwater > Lake > Sediment | place: USA: Wyoming | collected... | reverse complement strand
GTGGCGCCCTTAAACTTGGCCTTGGGGGAGGTGCTGAAAAACTTCGTGTGATAGCAGGCGGCCAGATCGCCCAAAGACGGCATGATGCACTGGTAGTCCACCACCATGGCCTCCACCGCCCCGGTGATCAGGGCCAGTTCCTGGACCAGGTGGTTGCCGGCCATGGGGATGCCCTGGCGCATGAGCACCTCGTTGCCGGTGCAGCACAGGCCGACCAGATTGATGCCTGTCGCCCCCAGTGCCTGGGCCCGGGCCACCAGTTCCGGGTCCTGGGCGGCCCGGGCCACCATCTCGGAGACCAGGGGGGAGTGCCCGTGGAGGACGAGGTTCACCCGGTCCCCTTGCAAGACTGCCAGGTTGACCTGGGAGACCGTGGGTTTAGGCGTCCCGAACAGGATGTCGGAGATCTCCGTGGCGATCATGGAGCCGCCCCAGCCGTCCGCCAGGGCGCACCGCAAGGCCTGGACCAGGAGGCTGACCGCGTCGTTGTCCACCCCCATGTGGGTGCGGTGCATCATTTCGGTGACTTCCCAGTCTATGCCCCGGGGATCGATGCCCAGGTTCCGCCATTTCTGCAGCCGGGCCGCGGGCAGGCGCCGGGTGAAGGTGAGGTAGCCCTTCTTGATGCCGTATTCCTCCATCATGGCCAGGGCCAGTTCCTTGGCCTTGGGCAGGGGCGGGAGGTCACCGGCCACCCCGAACTCCGCCGCCAGGCGGTCCAGCTTGGCTTGATCGGTGATGCCGAAGCCCGGCGCCTTGCCTTCGCCCACGGCCAGGAGCGTCTCCAACAGGTCCCGGCCGTGATCGGAGTGGCTTGCGGCCCCGGCGGCCACCATGCGGGCCAGGTTCCGGGCCACCATGATGTCGGCGTCGGCGCCGCAGACGCCCCGTTGGGGGCCGTCCCCGAAGGGATCGATGCGGCAGGGACCCATGACGCAGATGCGGCAGGAGAGCCCCAGCTCGCAGAAACCGCACTGCGGCTGCTGGGCGGCAAAACGCTCCCAGATGGTTTCCAGACCCTCTTTTTGGGCCTTGTCTTTCAGGGCCAGGACGTCGGGGTGGATGGAAATATTTCCTTTCGGATTATCTTGCTGGCTCATTTCCCAACTCTCCTTTACATAGCCTCATAAAGACCAATAATCGTAGGGTGGGCGTCCCGCCCGCCCCTACGGCTTTTTTGGATATTTTGTCGGTCTGATTGAATTCCACCTTACTACAACTCGCCTCATAAAAAAAGCCCGATCCTTTCGGACCGGGCTTTTCAAGCGGTGGCGGGCAGGGACGCCCGCCCTACCGTTGGATTATATGTCGCTTAATCCGCTTCCACCTTGGGGCGGGGCAGGAGTTTGGCGATTTCCAGAATCTCCGGGACCCTCTCTTCCCATTCGATGGCCATGAGGTGGATGCCCGCGACGCCCTTCATGGCCAGGCACTCGTGGATCTGCTCCACCGCGATCTTGATGCCTTCCGCGGCTACCTTATCCTTGGGCACACCCTTGAGGCGTGTGATGTAGGAGTCGGGCACGTCCATGCCGGGGACGAATTTTTTCATATAGTTGGCCATGCCGACGGATTTCAACGGCGTAATCCCGGCCATAATGAAGCACTTCTCCGTCAGGCCCATGTCGTTGGCCATGTCCATAAACGACTTGAAGCGCTCCATGTTATAGATGCACTGGGTCTGGATGAACTGGACCCCGGCGTTGATCTTCTTGCCCATGCGCACCACCCGGAACTCCTGGGGATCGGCGAAGGGGTTGGCCGCGGCGCCGATGAACATCCGGGGCCGGCCCACCACCTCGGTGCCGCTGATCATTTTGCCCTCGTCCCGCATGGTCTTTAAGGTGTGGGCCAGCATAACGGAGTCCAGGTCGTGGACGTTCTTGGCCTGGGGATGGTCGCCGAAGGTCTGGTGGTCGCCGGTGAGGCACAGCAGGTTCTTGATGCCCATGGCCGCGGCGCCCAGCATGTTGCTCTGGAGCGCGATGCGGTTCATGTCCCGGGTGACCATCTGCATTACCGGTTCCACGCCCATTTCCAGGAGGATTTTGGCCGCGGCCATGGAACAGAAACGCACCACCGCGGTCTGGTTGTCGGTGACATTCACCGCGTCGACAACGTCTTTCAAATAGTTGGCTTTGTGGCGGAAATGATCGGCGTCGGCGCCCCGGGGCGGCCCGCATTCGCCGGTCACCGCCTTCAGGCCGCTCTTAAAGATTTTTTCCAGTTTGCTCCCCGAGGAGTATTCGGCGGTCATTGTTTCAATTCCTCCCGTATCGTGGTGCGTAACCCGCCGTCGCGGCTGGTAGACCAATTTTTATAGAGCTGCACCTCGGTGAGCTTGTGCAACTCCCCGAGATTCTTCATGCGGTCATAAATGAGTTGCCAGATGCAGGGGATGGCCCCTTTGCCCACTTCACAGATGCCCTGGGAAGAGCCGCCGCAGGGGCCGTTCAAGAGTTGCTTGGCGCAGCGGGTGATGGGGCACAAGCCAGCGAAATCCCCGATGATACAGCTGCCGCAGGCCTGGCAAAACTCCTTCCAGACGCCGTGCTCCGTGGCCCCGCCGATGCTGACGGTGTTGAGGCCCGGGAAGACCCGGAGATAAGGGTAGCGGGCGGCGACATACTGGGGCCCCACACTGCAGGCGATGGAGACCACGGCGTCGACGCCGTCCACCAGGTCATCCAATGGCTCGATGTATTCAGGATCGCACTGCCGTTCGCAGGTATATTCGGCTACTTCCATTTCGTTGCCCGCGGCCTTGCGAGCAATCCGGAGTTCCGAGGCCAGGATGGCCACCTCTTTCTCTCCGCCGGCGCAACAAACGGTCACGCAGCCTTTGCAGCCGGCCACCACGATTTTTTTGAAATCCTTGACCATATCCAGGATTTCCGCCAGGGGTTTTGATTCTGCTATGACCACTGCGTTCCTCCTCTTCCATTAATCCAGAGCAAAAAAATTCCTGCTTTCCCCTCACTTTTCTCTAAAAGCGGGGTCCCCGGGACTCTGATTTCCCTGTGGGGCCTTGGAATACGGTAATTTCTGCAGGGCTCGTTTTCGCACAAAAGCCCGGAAAGGCGCACAGGCAAGACTTGTACAACTATTCACGTAATTCTATGGCGAAACCAGGGGTGTTGTCAAATAGAAAAATCCCAAAGAATTTTTAGATAACCGATTTGAGAGGTCAAAATTTTATTGACAAATGCACTTGAGGTCTATTAAATGGGAGTCTATGTGAAAAAAAGTATGAGCCCTGGCGTGTTCCTGAATCGGTCGGGAATGCACGCTGGGGATACTTTGGCCTCACGCCCCGACATTACCAAGTATAGTAAATCAGTCAATAATCACAATACCTTAAGGAGGCAGTGTTTATGGCGAAGTATGATCCGGTTAAACAGGCGGACTGGCAGATTGCTGAGATTGCCGAAGCGGAGATGATTCCCTTTGAAACGATGTGCGATAAGCTGGAAATCCCCAAAGATGAGCGCATCCCTCACGGGCAGAAAATCGGCCGCGTTGATTACATGAAGTGCCTGGAACGCCTGAAGAACAAACCCGATGGCTACTACATCGACGTCACCGCCATCACCCCCACCCCCCTGGGTGAAGGCAAATCCACTACCTCCATGGGCCTGATCGAGGGTCTGGGCGCCCGGAAGCAGAACGTGGGCGGCGCCCTCCGCCAGCCTTCCGGCGGCCCCACCATGAACATCAAGGGCACCGCGGCGGGCGGCGGCATCTCGCTGCTGATCCCCATGACCGAGTTCTCCCTGGGCCTCACCGGCGACATCAACAACATCATGAACGCCCACAACCTGGCCATGGTGGCGATGACCGCCCGGATGCAGCACGAGTTTAACTACAACGACGAGCAACTGGCGAAACGCAGCCTGAAGCGCCTGGACATCGACCCCCGGAACCTGGAGATGGGCTGGATTCTGGACTTCTGCGCCCAGGCCATGCGGAACATCATCATCGGGCTCGGCGCCACCAAGGCCGACGGCTTCATGTGCCAGTCCAAGTTCGGCATCGCCGTGTCCTCCGAAGTCATGGCCATCCTCTCCATTTTTAACGGCCTGGCGGACTTCAAAAAGCGGATGAACGAAATCGTCGTGGCCTACGACAAGAAGGGCAACCCGGTCACCACCGGCGACCTGGAAGTGGGCAACGCCATGATGGCCTGGATGGTGCCTTCCATCAACCCCACCCTGATGCAGAGCGTGGAAAAGCAGCCCGTCTTCGTGCATGCCGGCCCCTTCGCCAACATCGCGGTGGGCCAGTCCTCCATCGTCTCCGACCAGATCGGCCTGAAGCTCTTTGACTACCACGTCACCGAGTCCGGCTTCGGCGCCGACATCGGCTTTGAGAAGTTCTGGAACGTCAAATCCCGCTTCAGCGGCCTGAAACCCAACGTCGCCGTGCTCACCGCCACCGTCCGGGGCCTGAAGCACCACGGGATCAACGCCGGCGCCCTGCCGTGCCCCCCGGGCAGACCGGTCCCCAAAGAGTACTTCTCATCCTCTCCTGCGACCTTCAAATGGTTGGAAGAGGGCGTGCAGAACGCGGTGCACCATGTCCGCACCATCAAGAAGGCCGGCATCAACCCGGTGGTGTGCATCAACGCCTTCCATTTCGACTCAAAGGAAGAGCATGACTTGATCCGGCGGGTCTGCGAGGCCGAAGGCGCCCGGGTCGCGGTGTCCAAGCACTGGCAGTTCGGCGGCGAAGGCGCCCTGGAATTTGCCGATGCGGTCATGGACGCCTGCAAAGAGAAGAACGACTTCAAGTTCCTCTACCCCAACGAGCTGCCCCTGCGGAAGCGCGTTGAGATGATCGCCAAGGAAGTGTACGGCGCCGACGGCGTCGACTTCACCCCCGAGGCCAACGCCAAGGCGGAGCGCTTCGAGAAGGATCCCAAGTTCAACGAATACGCCACCATGATGGTCAAGACGCACCTGTCCCTGAGCGCCGATCCCACCAAAAAGGGCTGTCCCAAGGGTTGGCGGTTGCCGGTGCGCGACTTCCTGATCTACGGCGGCGCCAAGTTCATCTGCCCGGTCTGCGGCGCGATTACGCTCATGCCCGGCACCGGTTCCGACCCGGCTTACCGCCGTGTCGACGTGGACGTCAAGACCGGCAAAGTGACCGGCCTGTTCTAAATAACCTGTAGGGTGCGCACTGCGCACCATCTTTGCCTAACCAACCGGCTCCCCGAGGCCAACGCCCCGGGAAGCCGGTTTTTTTATTGATTTTTTTGGAGCTGGGGTTAACGGCTGGTCAGGCTGCCGTAATTTTTCTCCCGGTTTGTGATATTTATCACTTGCCTCTTGCTCCCCTATCATGGTAAAAAACATCGGATACAAGAGAAACCAAGGCTGGTTCAGCTACGAGCCGGCAGGCAGCGGCGACGGCAATAAATTTTTCACGAAGTAAGGAGAATAGTGGCTATGTTTGAGATAGTGGAACGCAGCGAAATGGCCCAGGGCACCATCATCAGCAACTGGATCAAAGCCCCCAAGATTGCGGCCAAGGCTAAACCGGGGCAGTTCGTCATCCTGCGCGCCAATGAGAAGGGAGAGCGCATCCCCCTGACCATGGCGGACACCGACCCGGCCAAGGGTTTGATCAACATCATTTATATGGTGGTGGGCAAGAGCACCGCTCTCTTCAAAACCCTCCAGGTGGGCCAGTCCTACCTGGACGTCATCGGCCCTCTCGGGCAGCCCACCCACCTGGACAATGTGGGCAAGGTGATCTGCGTCGGCGGCGGCACCGGCATCGCGGTCCTCCACCCCATCACCCGGGGCCTGAAACAGATGGGCAACTATGTCTATTCGGTGATCGGGTCCCGCTCCAAGGAACTGCTCATCCTGGAAGACAAGATGAAGGCCGCCTCGGACGAGCTGATGATCTGCACCGACGACGGCACTTACGGCCACAAGGGTTTCGTCACCGACAAGCTCCGGGAAACCCTGGAAAAGCATAAAGACATCAGCCTGGCCGTCTGCATCGGCCCGGTGCCCATGATGAAGTTCTGCTGCAAGGTTACTCAGGAATTCAACGTCAAGACCCTGGTGAGCCTCAACCCCATCATGGTGGACGGCACCGGCATGTGCGGCTGCTGCCGGGTAACGGTGGGCGGCAAGATGCAGTTTGCCTGCGTTGACGGCCCCGAGTTCGAAGGCCATGACGTCGATTGGGATGAGCTGAATCTGCGCCTGCGGTCTTATATGTTCGAGGAAAAGGTTTCCTTCGACCAGTTCAAAGAATGCCACAGCGGCGGAAAATGCTCCTGTTGCAGCTAAGAATTTACCCGTAAAGGCACATCAGCCAGGAGGAGAAGGATAATGTCGGAAGAAGTCAAAGCCCCAAAAAAAGAAAAGATCCCCAGGCAAAAGATGCCGGAGCAGCTGCCCAAGGTCCGCGCCCGTAACTTCGAGGAAGTGCCCTTCGGCTACACTCCGGAACTGGCCATGAAGGAAGCGGAGCGCTGCATCCAGTGCAAGGACCCCCGCTGCAAGCAGGGCTGCCCGGTGGAAATCGATATCCCCCAGTTTATCGGCAAGATCAAGGAAGGCGACTTCGAAGGCGCCATCCGTAAACTCTGGGAGAAAAACTCCCTCCCCGCGGTATGCGGCCGGGTCTGCCCCCAGGAGGTGCAGTGCGAAGGCCTGTGCGTCGTGGGCAAGAAGGACGAGCCCGTGGCCATCGGCAACCTGGAGCGCTTCGCGGCCGACCATCAGCGTCTCCACGGGCGGGACGTCCTGCCTCCCAAGGCCGACCCCACCGGCAAGAAGGTGGCGGTGGTGGGAGCGGGTCCCGCGGGCCTGACCGTGGCCGGCGACCTGATCCTCAAGGGCCATGAAGTCCACATCTTCGAGGCCCTGCACGGCCCCGGCGGGGTGCTGCTCTACGGCATCCCCGAATTCCGTCTGCCCAAGGCCATCGTGGCCCAGGAATGTAATTTTCTGGAACGCATGGGGGCCACGATTGAGGTCAACGCGGTCATCGGCCGCTCCGAGACCGTGGACGAACTACTGGAACGCTTCGACGCCGCCTTTATAGGCGTGGGCGCCGGCCTGCCCGTGTTCCTGAAAATCCCCGGCGAGCATTTCATCGGGGTGTACTCCGCCAATGAGTACCTCACCCGCTCCAACCTCATGAAGGCCTACGAATTCCCCGCCTACGACACGCCCATCGTCAAGGGCAAAAACGTCGCCACCTTCGGCGGCGGCAACGTGGCCATGGACGGGGCCCGCACCGCCCTGCGCCTGGGCGCCGACCATTCCTATATCATCTACCGGCGCTCCCATGACGAGCTGCCCGCCCGCGGCGCCGAAGTCCACCACGCCGAGGAAGAGGGCGTCGAGTTCTTGCTGCTCACCAACCCGCTGCGCTTCATAGGCGATGACGAAGGCCGGCTCACCGGCGTGGAGTGCCTCCGCCAGGAACTGGGCGAGCCCGACGCCTCCGGACGGCGGCGGCCGGTGCCCATCCCGGGCTCCGAATTTATCGTCGACATCGACACCGCGGTCATCTCCATCGGCTCCGGGTCCAACCCGCTCTTGACCAAGAGCACCCCGGGGCTGGCCTTAAATAAATGGGGCTACATCGTGGCCGATCCCAAAACCGGCAAGACCATGAAACCGAGGGTCTGGGCCGGCGGCGACATCGTCACCGGTTCCGCCACCGTCATCCTGGCCATGGGCGCCGGCCGCCTGGCCTCCAACTCCATCCACGACTACCTGACCATGGGGTGGTAAGTTCTTGGGGGTTGGGGGCAGGGGCCGAGGGCCCCTGCCCCCTGCCCCCAACCCCATAAGTAGGGGCGACCCGCTGGGTCGCCCTTTTTTTTATGCTTTAGCGGCGCCGGCCTGGCGGCGCCGGCCTCCGTGCCTGCCTCAAGGTTTTCCGTAGGGGCGGACCTGTGTGTCCGCCCTTATTCCCACTTCAGGGTCTGTAAATCATTCAGGCTGCGGTAGTCGGTGAGGTCGTGCTGGATGGGGGTGACAGAGACATAGCCCTGGGCCAGGGCGCCGTAGTCCGTGTCCGGATCCGTCGCCGGGCGGGCGTTGATTTCCGCCAGCCAGTAATAGACATGCCGCCGCGGGTCCACCCGGCGCTCGAAATGCTCCACCAGAGGCCCGGTGTCCTGGCGGGTAACTCTGACCCCCTTGACCTCGGCCCGAGGCAGGTTCGGCAGGTTGACGTTGAGGCAGACCCCGTCGTTCCAGGCGCTCCAGCCCCGGACCTGCTCCAGCACCTCTCGGGCCAGGCGGGCGGCGGCGGCGAAATCGGCGTTCTGGTCATAGGAGTCCAGGGAGAAGGCCACCCCCTTCACCCCCAATATGGCGGCCTCGGTAGCCGCGGACACCGTGCCGGAGTACAGGACGTTGATGCCCACGTTGGGGCCCAGATTAATGCCCGAGACCACCAGGTCCGGCGGGGTGGGAAGCAGTTCCGCCATGGCTATTTTAACGCAGTCGGCGGGGAAGCCGCTCACCGAGAAGCCTTCCACGCCGCCGTTGAGGCGCACTTCTTTCACCCGCAGCGGGGTCATCAGGGTAATGGCGTGTCCCACGGCGCTCTGCTCGCTTTCCGGGGCCACCACCTGTACATCTCCCAGGTACTTAAGCTCCCGGTAGAGGGCCGCCAGCCCCGGGGCGTAAATGCCGTCGTCGTTGGTCAGCAGTATCTTCAAGGGGTGTTCTCCTTACTTATTCTGGCTCAATGGCGCGGTGCCAAACCCCAACCGGGCCACTGATCGGGTGGCGGGCAGCAGGTCTCGGCGCCCCCCATAATCCCGTGGGATGGTGCGCAGTGCGCACCCTACATAACTTCGTATCGCCAGGCGGTCCGCACCGGCTGGAAAGCCTGTGCCACCGGAAAAACTTTTCAGGATTGATGGTGCGTAGGACGCACCCTACATTAAGCTTTGGTGGCACAGGTTTTCAACCTGTGCACCCGCACCGGCAAGAACTTTTCGAAGCCATATCAGGGTGCGCACTGCGCACCTTTATCATGCACAGGCGAGACGACTGTGCCACCAAATTCTCAAGAACTTTTCAGTGCTGCGGCCTTAAGCAAGTCGCAACCGCGCGAACCTCGATTCAATCCTTGCCGCCCTTGCCGGTCTCCCCCTTCTCCCGTGACGGCCCGGCTGGTTCGGCAGCCGCGGTCAGCCGCTGCATTTCTTCCTGCCATTGGCGGAATGGCTCCCGGGGTATAAGGGTCGTGGCGGAGGTCTTTCCCTCCCCGGTGCGGACCGTGAGGCGGTCTTTGCCTTTGGCTCCTATTTCCTCCAGGTTGAGCAGAGGTTTTCCGGCCTGGTCCAGGAGTTCCAGGACAAAGGCCGGGGGACCTTTCGGGGCGCGGCCCGGGGGCAGATTTTTGCCGGCTTCCAGCTTCTGAAAATTCCACAGGGCCATCTCCAGCCGCGCTGCCGGCTGCTGGGTGGACGACTGGTCCGGCCCGGTGAGCTTCCAGGATTCCAGATCCTTCCGGGCGGTCCAGGTCTTGCCGGGGGGGCCCCAAACCACCTGATGCACCGCGGCAATGGCCCCGGACCACAGGCGGCGGTCTTCTATAGACGCCAAAGTCTTGTCGACCTCGTCAGCCAGGGCTGCATCCACCAGCACCACGGCCCCTTCCGCCCCCAGGCGACCGTAAACCACATCGTCTTTTTTGGCCCCCAACCAGAGGGTCCGGTCCCCGGCCGAGGTCGCCACCGTGATTTCGGTCCGGCGTTTCGGGATCAGGCCCAGAGGCGCTAACTTCTCGGGAGGGGGCTCCAGAAAGTTCTTGGCCCTGGCAATATGGAGGTCCCGCAAGAGTTTTTCCACCCGTTCGCCCCGCACCCGGAAGTCAGGGCGTTCCACCCAGTCCCAGGCCTGAGGGCCGGTCATCGAAAGGGCCACCTCGGTCTTGGGGCCCTTGACCCGGAGGCCCTTGACTTCGCCCATGATAAAGGGCAGCAGGGTCTTGTCCCTGAGGGCCAGGAGTTGGCGGTCCAGGGAATCCTTGCTTCCCATGCTGATCGTGAGCAGCTGGGGGTCCTGGTCCCTGAGGGCGTAATAATTCTGGTCTCCCGGAACCTTGGCGCCGATG
>Ga0315292_10002677_pt1 | contig 10113 bp, 6 predicted proteins | sample YL17G13_0_MG_FD_204029 | JGI IMG/M metagenome (GOLD analysis project Ga0315292, IMG submission 204029) | Sediment microbial communities from Yellowstone Lake, YNP, Wyoming, USA - YL17G13_0 | ecosystem: Environmental > Aquatic > Freshwater > Lake > Sediment | place: USA: Wyoming | collected... | reverse complement strand
GCGCCCGCGCCTGATCGCGGCGGTCGATCGCTCGCAGGCCCGGGTGCGGATGCTCGTGGCCTCGGCCGGCTACGGGAAGACGATCCTCGCCGAGCAGTGGGCGGCGCGGGACGGCATGCGGGTTGCCTGGGTTCGCGCCCGTCGCTCGTCGGCCGATGTGGCCGTCCTCGCCCGTGACCTGGCCGCCGCGGCGGCGGAGCTCGTGCCGGGTTGTGACCGGCGACTGTGCGAGCGGCTGGGTGCGACGACGGATCCCGCGGACGAGGTGACGGTGCTAGCGGAGATGCTTGCGGAGGATCTCATGGACTGGCCGGACGATTCGTGGATCGTGATCGACGATTACCACCACGCGTGCGCATCTGCCACCGCGGAGTCGTTCGTGGAGACACTGGTGCAGTGCGCTCCCGTGCGCCTTCTGATCTCGACGCGCCAGCGCCCGTGCTGGGTGTCGACACGCAGCATCCTGTATGGCGACGTCCACGAGGTCGGCCAGAGCGAGCTCGCTATGCGTGAGGACGAAGCGGAGGAGGTCCTTGCCGGCGCCCGAGATGGGATGAGCCCGGGCCTGCTCGCCCTCGCGGGCGGCTGGCCTGCCGTGATCGGCCTCGCGAGCCTCACGTCCTCTCCGGTGGGGGATGACGTCGAGATGCCCGACCAGCTGTACGATTTTTTCGCGGAGGAGGTATACCGGAGCCTCGACCCTGAAGTGCGAACCGGCCTGGGCATCCTTGCCGTAGCTCCGCTGCTCGACCGAGAGCTTGCGGGCGTGCTGCTCGGCGCAGATCGAGCAGAAGCGATCTGCGCCGAGGCACTCAGTCTCGGAATTCTCGACGAACGAGGTGGCCGACTCGAGTTCCACCCTCTCGCAGCCGCATTTTTGGAGGAGCTAGCTCGACGCGATGCCCGTGACACGTACGTCGAGGGAGCGGAATCTGCAGCCTTGTTCTATCGCACACGTCGAGACTGGGATGCCGCATTCGACGTGATCGAGAAATTCGACCTCGACGGTCTCGAGCTGCTTGTTGGGGACGCCCTCGACGATATGTTGAACACCGCACGCCTTGCCACCATCGCGTCGTGGGTCGAGAGGGCCACAGCGAAGCAAATTGGTGCCCCGATCCTCGCCATTGCTCAAGCCGAGGTTGACCTCCGCCTCGGCCTCCACATGAAGGCCCAGGCTGAAGCGATGCGAGCCGTTGCTTGCGCAGAGAACAGTCCAGGTAGTCGCTTCAGGGCGCTAGAGACAGCTGCTCGTGCAGCACACGCGGGCTCCCGAGAAGGCCAGGCTCTGAGTCTCTATCGCGAGGCGTCTCAAGGCGCTACGGATGATCGGAGCGAGCGGCGAGCTCAGTGGGGTCAGGTGATGTGTGCCGCTGCGCTTGAGCTTGATGAGGCCCATGTACTGCTGCAACGGCTGGAACTCACCGCGTGTCGAAGTGACACCGTCGAGCTTGTTCGGATGGCCGGGAAGCAGCTGAGCCTAGGCTTCCGTTTTGGGTTCGTCCGCCACTTGAACAGTGCGCGCGACGTAGTCGAATTGGTGTCGGCCGTTAGTGATCCGTTCGCCCGATGCTCGTTCCGGAGCTCGTACTCTTGGGCCCTAGCCCTCGGCGGCTACTACCAGGAAGCTCTAACACAGGCGACTGCTCTACTTGAAGACGCCTCCAAGTTCCGCGTCGATGTGGCGCTCTCGCATGCGCATGCGATGCTTGGGTACTCACTGGCAGGCCTCCGTCAATACGACTCGGCCGACACTCATCTTCTGTCTGCGGCGGATCTGGCGCGCCGGTTCAACGACGGTTTCGCGATCCAGAACGAGTACGCGCTTCGCGTTCGCGTGTTGCTTCAGCAAGGACGGTCGGCAGAGGCATGCGCAATCGAGCCACCTGACGTCTCGCACGCGGTCAAGGGCATGGAGGGTGAGGTTCTTGCATCGCGAGGGCTTGCGCTTGCATGTCTGGGCCGATTGGACGATGCGCTCTCGTTGGGACGTCAGGCGATTGCGCGAACCCAAGGTATTGAGGCGAGAGTTCTCTGGCCAGCCATCCAGGCCGTCGTCGCCCTAAAGTCGCGCGATTCTCAGGTCGTCGATAGGGCCAGGGAACTCGTTGACGTTGCGTTCGAGACGGGTGGGGTAGACATTCTGATCAATGCGTACAGGTCAAACCACGACCTTCTTCCGGTGCTCTTTAACTCTGGCATCACACGTGAACGTGCCGTTTTCGCAGTCGGGCGGGCGGGAGACGAGACGATAGTCGGAGAGAGCGGTCCTGCTACGGCGGCGCGACTCGACCCTCGCGAGTCGCTTTCAGTGCGCGAGCGCGAGGTCTACCTCCTCGTATGCGCAGGACTTTCGAACCGAGACATTGCCGCTCGTCTCTTCATTGGCGAGTCGACGGTCAAGGCTCACGTACACCATGTCTTCGACAAGCTTGGGATACGTTCACGTACCGCTCTTGCTCTAAATGCAGCGCACGACCGGTTACGTCAGGCTGCGCCCAATGCCGCATCTGGTAGCCAACCTGGCTCCGGCGAGTGAGCGATGGCTACGGTATCGACTCCTGGCATGTTGGCCGTTCTGTACTGTTCGTTTGAGCCAGCGAGCAGCGCTTCAAACGCGGCTACGGCTGACGTGTCGAATTGACTCTCAACGGCCTGCGCCAAACGTAGACGCGCAACCCGACTCGGCATGGCGTCGCGATAAGGTCGATCTGAGGTCATTGCGTTGTATGCGTCCGCGACCGCGATGATTTTCGAGACAAGGGGGATGGCGTCTCCAGCAAGCCCGTCAGGGTAACCCTCGCCGTCGATTCGCTCGTGATGGTGACGTACCACTGTCGCTACTTCGGCGTACATTTCGACGCGCTCTAGGATGCTCTCGCCGATTGCTGAGTGCTTCTGCATTTCCTTACGCTCCTCAAGTGTGAGAGGCCCTTCCTTCCCGAGGAGACTCGCCGGAAGGCCGATCTTCCCGATGTCGTGTACCAGTCCGCAGAGGTAGGCGAAGTCCCGCGTTGCGAGCGGCAGTCCCATCCGCTCCGCGATGTCACGCGAATAGATAGCGACCCACTTGGAGTGTCCCGCTGTGTACTGATCGCTCTGTTCGAGAGTTGCGACGAGGGCCTCGGCGAACTCCAGGTTCGATTGACGGAGGCTTTCGTTCGCGTCCTGTAGATCCGCAGTAAGTCGACGCTGCTCCTGATACATGGCGAACAGTCTCTGGGCAGCTAGAGCCGGAGCGATGAACAGCGGAGCTGTCCACGGAGAAACCTCCGAATACGCCACAGACAGCAGAGCAACTAACGGGGCGTAGGCGCAAACGGCCGTACCGAGGAGCGGCGCCACGGCTCGAGCGTAGTCTGGTCGGTTCCCACGTAGCTTCGCGGTCACAACCGCAAAGGCGAGATCGAGGGACTCAGCCGTTATTGAAGCGGCCAATGCGGCGAGAATCACCCCGCCGAATCCCGCGGGTGCGATATCGAGCGTCCAGAACGCTACTGCGCCGGTGGCTGCCCCGACGATGAATCGAATGCTCGTGTAGGTGAGCCATTTCAGTCGAGGCGAGCGATCGGGGGTCGATCGTCCGAGAAGTTCGGCGTCTCCGAGTTCCGATGCGGCATAGACAAGTCCGCTGGCGAGCGGCCCGAAGAGAACTGCTGCGAACAGGACTATGACCGGCGCGATCGAGAGCTCAGTCGTCTCGTTAAGCCGGACGCTTCCTCGGTCGGCCACCGCGGCCGTAAAGGCAAGGGCAAGGAGGGTCCACGGGTCGGTAATAGCCGGGCCGAGAAGAATGAGGCTAGCCAAAAGGCACACGGCAACGGACGTCAACCCGGCGACCCAGAGAAGGAGCGCACGGCGGGTAAGGCTGCCAGCCGGCCTTGCACTATCACTCGAATGAGGGATATGATCCACTTGCCGTCAGTTCCCCGAGATTGGGAAGGAGTAGGTCGATGCGGAACTCTGTTCGTGTCGTCCTGTGTGCCGCCATGGCTACGGGCGTCAGAGATTGGTAGCCGTCAGATCCTCGTTTCTGCATCTGGTACGCGCATCCCTCTAATGGGGTAGCCGGAACAGCTCAGAAATGAGGCTCTGACGTCGCCAATACAGTTGCAGGTCAGGCAATGAGCCCACGCCGATAGCCAACAGCTACGGCGTGGGCTCTACTTCGCGCCTGGAGCTTCGCGAGCAGATGCCGCACATGCGATTTGACGGTCTCTTCCGACAGGAACAGCTTCTGGCCGATCTCGCGGTTCACGAGACCGTCGGCGACGAGCTGGAGTACTTCGAGCTCCCTGGCGGTCGGCTCCTGCTCCAGCTCCCGGAGGGCCGGGGGTGAGAACTGGATCACAGAGCCGCCGCGGCCCGCGCTGCGCCGTGCCGCGGCCGCCTCGAAACGGCGACTGTGGTCACGGTAGCGGCCCAGGATCTCCTTGCGCTCGGCAGCGTCCATGGGGCGTCTATCGGCCCGCCTCGGAGGTCGCTTGAGAGTGCAGGCCTGCATTCAGCCGAAGATCACCCACGGTGGGGGAGATCCGGGCAGCGTCGGCAAACAGCCTGTCAGTCAGGCGGCAGCTCGTACGGGGCGACCTGTGGGCCAGGCTCGAACGTCACCGCGCGCTCCTTCGGCCTGATCCGCCCCGCCTTCACATCCTCGGCGAAGTGGCAGGCGACGAGATGGCCCTCGAGGCTCCGCAGCAGCGGCTCCTCCTGCGCGCACAGGGTGTCCTGCACGAACGGGCAGCGCGTGTGGAACCGGCAGGCCGCCGGGGGATCGGCCGGGCTCGGCAGGTCGCCCTCCACCCGGATCGCGACCCGGCGCCGTTCCACCTCCGGGTCCGGGATCGGGATCGCAGAGAGCAGCGTCAAGGTGTACGGATGCAACGGGTTGTCGTACAGGTCGTCCGCGGGGGCCACCTCGACGATCTTCCCCAGGTACATGACGACGATCCGGTTCGAGATGTGACGGACAACCGCCAGATCGTGTGCGATGAACAGGTAGGTGAGGCCGAACTCCACCTGCAGGCGCTCGAGCAGGTTCACGATCTGCGCCTGGATGGAAACGTCGAGCGCCGACACCGGCTCATCGCACACGAGGAACTCCGGATTGAGCGCAAGGGCCCGTGCCAGCCCGATCCGCTGCCGCTGTCCGCCCGAGAACTCGTGCGGGTAGCGGCTCGCAGCGTCGGCCGGCAGCCCGACCACGTCGAGCAACTCCCGCACACGGGCGGGGATCTCGTTTCGGCTCACCGTCCCGTGCACGCGCAGTGGCTCACCGACGATCCGCCCGATCGAATGACGCGGATTGAGGGACGCGTACGGGTCCTGGAAGATCATCTGCATGCGACCGCGAACGGTGCGGAGATCGGCCTCGGAGAGGTTCGTGATGTCCTCTCCGTCGAAGGCGATGCGACCGCCGGTTGGGCGGTACAGCCGGAGGATCGCGCGCCCGAGCGTCGACTTGCCACAGCCCGACTCTCCGACGAGACCGACCGTCTCGCCGCGCCCGATCGTGAAGGAGACGCCGTCGACGGCCTTGACGTCGCCGACGTGGCGGTCGAGCACGATGCCGCTCTTGATCGGAAACCACATCCGGACGTCGTCGAGCTCGACGAGAGGCGTCCCGGCGCCGGTGGCGACGTCGTTCACGCCACGCTCCCGAGCCGTGTCCGGGACCACTCGGTCGGGTCGACCGGCTCGAAGCACGCGACCTGCTGGCCGGATCCGGACGGGCGCAGCGCAGGGAGCTCCGCGTCGCAGCGGTCGACCCGGTAGCGGCACCGGGGCGCGAACGGGCACGACGCAGGGGAGCTCAGCATGTTCCGAGGCTGCCCCGCGATCGCCTGCAGCTGCTGGCGCCGGCCCATGTCGAGCCGGGGGACGCTCTGCAGGAGCCCGAGCGTGTACGGATGCCTCGGACTCGAGAAGATCTCGTCCGCCGACCCGGTCTCGACGAACGTGCCCGCGTACATCACATGCACCCGCTCGCACATGCCGGCGACGACACCGAGGTCGTGCGTGATCAGCATCAGCGCCGCCCGGTTCTCGGCGACGATCCAGCGCAAGAGATCGAGGATCTGCGCCTGGATCGTCACGTCGAGCGCCGTCGTCGGCTCGTCGGCGATCAGCAGCTTCGGCTCACAGGCGAGCGCCATGGCGATCATCGCGCGCTGGCGCATACCGCCAGAGAACTGGTGCGGGTAGTCCGACAGGCGTGACTTCGCGCTCGGAATCCCGACCTGGTCGAGCAACTCGATCGCTCGCCGGTCCGCAGCCTTCCGGTCCATCCCGAAGTGCGCCTCCAGCGGCTCACGGATCTGGCGTCCGATCGTGAGCACGGGGTTCATGCTCGTCATCGGATCCTGGAAGATCATCGCGATCTCCTTGCCGCGGATCGCACGCAACTCCCGGTCGGACATGGTGAGCAGGTCCCGCCCCTCGAAGCGGGCCGTGCCCTGGGCAACCTTGCCCGCGCGCGGCAGGATCCCGAGGATCGCAAGCGACGTCACGCTCTTGCCGCAACCCGACTCACCCACGATCCCGAGGGTCTCGCCGGCGGAGATGTCGAACGACACGCCGTTGACCGCATGGATCGTGCCGCGATCGGTCCAGAAGCGGACCTGGAGATCCTCGACGGAGAGCAGCGGCTCGGCCATCAGAGGCGCCCGCGCAGCTTCGGGTCGAGCGCCTCGCGGAGCCCGTCGCCGATGAGGTTGAACCCGAGCACCACCATCACGACCGCGAGCCCCGGGAACAGCGCCAGGAACGGGGCTGTCGAGAGGTACGAGTTCGCGTTGGTCAGCATCGTCCCCCACTCCGGCGTCGAGGGATCCTGGGGACCGAGCCCGAGAAACCCGAGCCCGGCGACATCGATGATCGCGGTCGCCATCGCCAGCGTGCCCGCAACGATCACCGGCGAGATCGAGTTTGGAAGAATGTGACCGGTGAGGATGCTCCTGCGGCGAACCCCGATCGACTGCGCCGCGAGCACGTAGTCGGTGTCCCGCTGGCCCAGAATCGCCCCGCGCAGCAACCGTGAGAAGATCGGCACCGTTGCGACGCCGACCGCGATCATCACCGGCACGAGCCCCGGCCCCAGTAGCGACACGATCCCGATCGCGAGCAGGAGCCCGGGGATCGCGAGCATGATGTCCATCGCGCGCATCACGATGGAGTCGGCGAACCCGCCGAAGCCACCTGCGATCGCCCCCAGCAGCAGTCCGATCGAGAGGCCCACCGTGACGGAGACGACGCCGATCACGAGCGAGTACCGGGCCCCGTACATGACGCGCGAAAGCTCGTCGCGGCCGAGCTCGTCCACCCCCATCGGATGCGCCCAGGACGGGCCCGGGCAGCAGCCGTCCGCGAGCAACGAGAGGTTCTGCTCCGTCGGTGAGTACGGTGCGATCAGCGGCGCGAAGATGGCGATGAGGACGAACAACAGCACGAAGACGAACCCGACGATCGCCCCCGGATTGCGGAGCAGCCGACGTCCCGTCTCCCGCCAGAGCCCGCTCGGCAGATGCTCATGCTCGATCCGGACACCCTCGACCTCGGCCAGGGACATCAGCTCACCCGGATCCTGGGGTTGATGAACCCGTACGCGATGTCGACGAGCAGGTTCACCATCACGAAGACGAAGGCGAGGAAGAGGATCCCGCCCTGCAGCACCGGGTAGTCGTGGTTGAAGATCGCTTCCTTGAGCCATGACCCCATGCCGGGGATCGCGAACACCGTCTCGGTGAGCACCGCGCCCCCGAGCAGGATCCCGACCTGGAGCCCGATGATCGTCGTCACCGGCAGGAGCGCGTTCCGCAGCACGTGGCGACGATCGACGATGCGCGGGGCGAGCCCCTTCGCGCGGGCCGTGCGCACGTAGTCCTCACTCTGGACGTCGAGCGTCGATGCCCGCGTCACCCGGGCGATGATGGCCAGCGGGATCGAGCCAAGCGCGATCGCCGGCAGGATCAGGTGCTGGATCGCATCCCACGTTGCGGCCCAGTTGCGTGTGACGATCCCGTCGAGCACGTAGAAGCCCGTCGGATGCTCCGCGTCGATCAGGACGTCCTGCCGGCCGATGCTCGGCAGCCAGCCGAGCTTCACGGAGAACACGTACTTGAGGATGATCGCAAGGAAGAAGACCGGGATCGAGATCCCGATCAGGGATAAGAACAGGCTCGAGTGGTCGAAGGCCTGGCCGTACCGTTTGGCGGCGAAGAACCCGAGCGGAAGCCCGACGAGGAGCGCGAAGGCCATGGCGGCGAATGCGAGCTCGACCGTGGCCGGAAACCGCTCCTTGATCTCTGTCGTGACGGGGCGCCTGCTGGCGACGCTCGTGCCCAGATCGCCTCGCATCGTCGTCTTCATGTACGCCCAGTACTGGACGTGAATCGGCCGGGTCAGGCCGTACTGGCGGTTGAAGCGCTCGATCGCAGCAGGGGTGGCGCGCTCGCCGAGGATCGCCTGCGCCGGTGTCCCCGGCAGGGCACGGACCCAGACGAAGAGCAGCACCGAGACCCCGAGCAGGATCGGGACGAGCAGCAGCAACCGGCGGACGACAAAGCGAGCCAATCTCGTCGTCCGCCGGTTGCCGGCCTGCTATTCGACCGAGACGAGGTTGAGCGGCTCGATCTCGACCGGGCTCGGGATGTAGCCCTTGACGTTCTTCTTGAAAGCGAGCGCAGGGCGGTTGTTCGCGTACGGCACCATCGGCAGCAGCTTCATCACGTCGATGCTTGCCTGCTGGTAGAGGAGCGTCCGCTTGTCGAGGTTCGACTCTGCGTCCGCCTGCTGGAGCAGCTTGAACAGAGCCGCGTTGTTGAACCCGAACTGTGTGTTCTCGGCGCCGAAGTGCACGTTGAGGAAGTTGGCAGGGTCACCGAAGTCACCCGTCCACCCGAACAGGTACAGCGCGGCCTTGCCCGACTGGACGCCTGCGACGTAGCCGCCTCGCCACGGGGCCGGATGCGGGACGATCTTGAAACCGGACTTCTCGAGGCTCGCCGCGAACGCCTGGAAGTTGCGCGGCGGATCCGGCATGTAGCCGCGCGGCCGGTCGGTCGGATACCAGAACTCGAGCGTCACGGGCAGGGTCTGACCCGCCTCCTTGAGGAGCGTCTTCGCCTTTTCCGGGTCGTACGGGTACTCGGGCACGCCCTTGGCGGCGTAGCCCTCGACGAGCGGCGGCAGGAACTGGTTTGCCACCTGGCCGCGACCGCCGTAGAACGCACCAATCACGGCTTTCCGGTCGAGGCCGTACGCAACCGCCTGGCGAACCTTGAGGTTGCTCAGCGGGCCGATCTTCTGGTTGATGCCGACATAGCCGATGTTGAACGCGGGCCGGCTCAGCACCTTCAGGCTGGAGTTGCCGGCGACCGTCGGGACGTCCTGCGGGGAAAGCAGGTTCATGCCGTCGAGCTCGCCCGACTGGAGCGCCTGCAGGCGCGCGGTCGAGTCGGTGATCGGGCGGATGATCACCCTCTTGAGCTTCGCCTTCGTGCCCCAGTACTTGTCATAGCGAGCGAGCACGAGCTTGTCGCCGATCCTCCACGACTCGAGCTTGAACGGCCCGGTCCCGATCGGATGCTCGGTCGCGAACGTCCCCAACGGCCTGATGACGCCGTCGGATCCGATCGTCGCGGCGTCCGCCTTGTACTTGACGAGCGCATCGGGGCTCGCGATCCCGAAGTTCGAGAGCGCGAGCGCGGCGAGGAACGACGACGAGGGGCGGTTGAGGATGATCCGCGCGGTCGACGGGTTCACGATCTTGCAGCCGTGGTAGAGGCTCTTGTCGGGCCCAGGGTTCCCGGTTGCCGGCTTCGCGTACCCACCGAAGACGGTGAACCAGTAGTAGTTCGTGTTCTCGCCCTGAAGGTTCGCGGGCAGGGTGTACTGGCGGTTGAAGTTGTAACACACCGACTTCGCGTCCATCGTCGTCCCGTCGTGGAACGTGACCCCCTTCCGGAGGTTGAACGTCCACTGGAGCCCGTCCTTCGAGGTCGTCCAGCTCGTTGCGAGCGCAGGTACGACCTTCGTCGTGCCCGGCTTCAAGCCGACAAGTCCTTCCCACATCTGAGAGATCACCCTGAGCGATGGCCCGTCCGACACGAGCGC
>Ga0315292_10002676_pt1 | contig 10113 bp, 9 predicted proteins | sample YL17G13_0_MG_FD_204029 | JGI IMG/M metagenome (GOLD analysis project Ga0315292, IMG submission 204029) | Sediment microbial communities from Yellowstone Lake, YNP, Wyoming, USA - YL17G13_0 | ecosystem: Environmental > Aquatic > Freshwater > Lake > Sediment | place: USA: Wyoming | collected... | reverse complement strand
GATCGACATGAAGACGTATGCCAGGCAGGAGTCCGGCAGCATTCCCCTGGAACTGGAGAAAAGCGTCGATCTCCCCAGGTTCGACCTGATCGTCAGGGCGAGACTGCACGTCATCGATCCGGGTGCCGGCAAATCGCTGGCGAGGAACCTCCTGTGGTCGTGCGCGCGCGCCGAGGCCATGAGCCGGGATATGGTCGCGGCGTGGCTCGTCGACGTCAGACCGATGGACCCCAGGCGGAAGTCGTTGACGGTCGCCTTCCCCGCCTACCAAAGGGTAGAAGATTGTCAGAGTTATGACGGGGTCATTTATTCAAAGGTCGACGCCGCAACGGACAGGATCATCCGCCAGAAGATCCGGCTGACCATCGTCGATGCCGAACTCACCGACTTCATGAAACCAAGGATCTGGGATGCACGGGTGTCGCTGGTGGACGAATCCTTCAACATTAGGCTCGTGCGACCCGCCGATCTCGAGGGGTCAAAATGAAAATGATGAAATCCGCACACAACGTCAATTCAGACCTTGAGGAGGGACAAAATGAGAAATCGCGTTCTCTTGCTGTGCCTTGTTTCCGGTCTCCTTCTGGTTCCGCGGGTGAATTGGGCCGCGGATCAATGTTTCTTATTTCTCTCCGACATCCGCGGAGAGTCGCAGGACGCCCAGCATAAGGATTGGATCGAAGTTGAATCGTGGAGCATTGGGGCGACGCAAACGGGCACGTCTGCGACGGGTGGGGGAGGGGGGGTGGGGAAGGTCTCTTTCCAAGATTTCCACTTTGTGATGCCGATGAGCATTGCGTCCCCATTGATCATGTCGGCATGCGCCACCGGGAAACATTACCCGGAGGCGCGCTTCGTATGCCGGAAGGAATCTGGAAAAAATGATTACCTAAGGATGTCATTCACGGATGTTTTGATAAGTTCTTACCAAACAGGCGGGTCCAGCAGCGGCGGTAGCAGTCCCAGAGACCAAATCTCCTTTAGTTTTGGCAAGATATCCCTGGAATACCTGCCAACGCGAGCTGACGGTACTGCCGCGGGGGGTTATGTGCAGGCTGGATGGGATGTAAAGGCTAACAAAGCTTGGTCTCCCCCCGGCTCCTCGGGTGGTGCGGTATCGGGGCAGGTCCCGGCAGCGGGAACATCGCCGGCTCAGGAGCCTGTCAAAACAACGCCCTCCACCATCAGCCCGCAACGCATCAAGACGACGAAATGATCCCTCGGGAAAATAAAGATCAGTCGTAGGGGCGGAACTTGAACTGTAGGAAGCGCATGCGATCGGGTCGGGGCATGAAATTCGCCGTTGTTGCCTGTATGGTGCTTCTCCTCCTTTCTGGAGTGAACGCCTACGCGAAGGAGAAGCCGGAGATCGTCCGATGCGATGCCCAATATCTGGATGCGCTGGTCCGGATCAACGTGCAGTGGCAGTCCCCCAATCCGGTGACCTTCATCCGAATCATCATCGGGAAAGAGCAAAAAGAAGTGAAGGTCGATGAATACGACAACAAGAGAAACCCGGACGGATATTGGGGGGAAGCAACGATCGTCGCGAACGCCGCCCCCGGAATGACGCAGGATGGAATCCCTTATGTGATCCAGATCGAGGACGACCTGCGGCAGAAGAGCGAACAGGTCACGGGGAACGTGAAACCCCCTGCGGGACCGGGAAAAGAACATGCAGGGGGAGCGTGGCCCGGTGGTGGAACTCAACCGGGCGGCGGGACCTGGCCTGGGGGAGGGACGGGGACTGGCGGTACTACTTGGCCGGGCGGAGGCACCCGGCCCGGCGGGGGAACTTCGGGTGGTGGGACATGGTCCGGTGGAGTTACATGGCCGGGCGGCGGGGTCTCGGTCGGCGTGGGAACACCGTCCGGTGGAGGTGCCTTGCCAGGCGGCGGGGCCGCGAGCAGCGGAGGCTCCTTGCCGGGGAGCGGGACATCGGCCGGCAGCCGCATCCTCCAGAACGACGGTTTCACCCCCGGCGGACGGGTCGCCTTCATCAACGGTTTGAAATCGGGCGACGAGGTCGCCGTTGTTTTGGGTCCTGTCGATCGGCCGTTCCAGGTGACGAAGATCGCGTTTCTGTGCGGCGGATCGACGGGCACGGGAATATTGACCATGAAACTCTCCCAGGACACGGGTGGGGCCTCCCCCGGAGCGCCTCTGTTCACGGAGAGCTATCAACTTCAGGGGGCGGACACGGCGGTCCAGGAGATCGAACTGACGGGCCAGATTCCCTCGATCCCGGCGGGCGGCAGCGTCCGCGTGTCCTTCCAGTTCCAGCACGCCGGATTCCCGAGCATCGGGTACGATCCGACCGGAAGCGCAGTTCCCAAGCGGAACTGGGTTTCCAGGTCGGGGGCGTGGTCCGATTTCGGGGCCGCCGGAATCCCGGGGAACGGGATTGTCCATGCGACGGTGGTGACCCAATGATGCCTTGCACTTCTCCCCGCCGGACAGGATATGAGCTGATCTTTCTCTAGGGGGGTATATGAAACGCCTTCTGGTTCTATTCCTGTGTTGCCTGCCGTTTCTGTGCGCCTGCGGCTCCGCGAAACCCAAACCGTCCACCGCCGAATCCAAGGCCACCTACATCGGACTGAAGCTCGGCCGCCCCAGCGCCGTCAAGGGGGCCGTCGAGCCGACGACCGTCTTCCTGACGAGCGACGAGTCGATCGTTGCCCTGGTGGAGCTCGACGACCTCCGCGAGGAGATCGAAGTCCGCTGGGACTGGATCACGCCGAACGAGAAGGTCTATGTATCCGCGAGCCGGAAGGTGGGCCCCGGCGAAGGGAAATATTACCCGAAGGTGGCCCTGGCCCACGCCATGAGCGTCGACCGCGAAGATGCCTCCTCGCGGCCGGGGCTGTGGACTGTGGAGGTCTATATCGACGGCACCCTCAAGGAGGCGCGCAAGTTCAACATCGAGCCGGGGCTGGCGACACTGCGTTCGCCTTCGGTCCCTCCGGACCCGAAGAAGTGGGCGCTGATCGTGGGGATCGAGAAGTACTCCCACCTGCCGCCGGTGGAGTTCGCCGGCTCCGACGCCCGGACGGTCGCCAACTACTTTACCAACCTCCTTGGCGTGCCCGAAGGCAACGTCATCCTCCTGGAGAACGAGAAGGCGACGCAGTCTGCGATCACGGCGAAGCTGAAAGATTATCTCCCGAACAACCTGGAGACGAACTCCACGCTGTACGTCTACTTCGCCGGCCACGGGATGCCGGACGTGGCGTCGGGAGAGCCGTACCTGATGCTCTTCGACAGCGAGGCGACGAACGTGGCGCGGACGGGGTACAAGCTCAAGCAGGCTCTTGCCGAGATCGGTGCGCTGAAGATCCGGAACGCCTTCCTGTTCACGGACGCCTGCTTCAGCGGGATGGCGGCGCGGGGGGACAAAATGCTGGTCGCGGGGGCTCGGCCGGCCGTCATCCGGGTGGACGATATCCATCTGGCCACCGGGAAGATCGTGGCGATGGGCGCGACGACCGGGAGCCAGCTGAGCCACGCCTATTACGACAAGCGGCACGGGCTCTTCACGTACTACCTGCTGGCGGGGCTCCAGGGTCAGGCGGACAGCAACAAGGACGGCGCGGTCGGTCTCGGGGAGCTGTTTTCATTTGTGAAGGAGAACGTCGAGCGCGTGTCCCGCCGGACGACGATGGAGCAGGTCCCGTCGATTACGCCAAGGATCGAGAATGTCGCGGACATCAAGTTGATCGTTCCTTCCAAACAAGGGAAATAGGAGAGGTCGAGCCATGAGAGGAATGATTCGTCTGACAAGCGTGCTTGTGGCACTCTTCGTCCTCAACCTCTACGTGACGCCGTGCTTTGCGACCGGGGAGGCGGCTCCCCTGCCGGGGCAGGCCAAGGTGACGACGAACGATCCCCAGTTCATCCCGTTGTCGGAGGAGCAGGCGATCAAGAAGGGGTTGCCGTGGTACGTGTACGTGATCGGGTTGGCGGTGATCGCGGGTGCCGCGGCGGCGGCCGGCGGCGGAGGGGGAGGCGGCAGCAGTACCACAACTGCTCCCAGCACGGGGACCGTGACGGGATCGTGGTGATCGGGAAACAATTCAACGGATAGGAAACCAATACGGCGAGGGATGCCATGACGAATCGCTCCTGTGCTTCTTACGGTTCCTCTTTCGATTCCCCCCTGTTGCGAACAATCGTGGCGATCTGCGTTTTTGCGTTTGCGGCATCCTGCGGCGGGAAGCAGGCCGCTTCAGATCCATCCTCATCGACTGCCTCCACGGGAACCAGCGCGATCTCCTTCTCGGTTGAGTGGGAACCGCCGCCTGTGGGGACATCTTCCGGGGGGTCAACTGCTCTTTCCCTGAAGCCGATGGCTCCCACGATCGACGTCTGCACGGACTACGGGATCGACACCGTAACGATGAGGGTCCTCAAGGGAACGGCTGTCCTGACGGAGCAGGCGTTCCCATGCGGGAACCATTCGGGAATGCTCTCCGGTGTCCCCACGGGGGACAACCTGATTCTGGCCATCCGGGGCAGCATCGGCGGGACCCAGTTTTGGAACGGTGAATCGGGAATCTTCAACCTGGCTGTAGGTGAAACGCACAACGCCGGAAAGGTCTCGATGATCTATACAGGATTGGACAAGACCGCACCGTATGTTAACGTCGTGAATCCCGCCGATAATTCTTTCAATGTTCCAGAAACGGGGAATATCCAGATCCGGTTCAGCGAGCGGATGGCGAAAAACACGGTGATCGACAACGATTCCATCGTGGTGGTCGACAACACCGGGACGCGTGTTTCCGGCAGCAGGGACTGTTGCCTGCCGGACAACTCCGCAACATTCATCCCCACCAATCCCCTGGCCTTGGGGGGCAAGTACACGGTGACGGTCAACACATCGGTGACGGACATGGCGGGAAATCCGATGGGATCCCCCTATTCATCCGGATTTCATACCCGGTTCCGGGGTAAGTGGGGAATTCCGATCATAATTGAAACCAAGGAGTTTACAACTGGGAACGGCAATCCACCCTACCTTGATGTCGCTCTTAGCGACCAGGGGGATGCGTTTACGGCATGGGAAGAAACGATCATCGGCCCCATGTACATCTATGCTACGCGTTACAACAGTTCCAAATACCAGTGGGAGACACCGCAAAACATTTACCCGGTAAGTAGCTCTAGCTCAAGCTCAAGGGTGGCGGTGGACAACGCCGGAAACGCGATCGCCGTGTTTGTAGGTAGTACGGGAACTAAGCAGATCTTTGCAAACAGATATTCCGCCGGAAACTGGACCGGGGCGGTTCCCATCGACCTGGTCCAGGGATTCGGAGATTTCCCCGTAATCGCGATGGACAGCAGCGGTAACGCCCTTGTCTCGTATGTGGGGAAAGACACAAACAATAACGATGGAATTTACATTAATCAGTATTCACCCGGCACAGGATCATGGACGAATGCCTACGGCAGCCCAAGGGGAGATAACTGCGTTGGTAGTATCACGAGCAACAAAATCGGGAATATAAGAGATTATTACGGATACAACACCAGTATGAGCGTATACTCCTGCGATAATGTAATTTATGCAAACAAATCTTATAGAAACCCCATCATAATCGGAGTTAGTGAGCCCTATTATTATGGTAAAGTTGACATTTCGATCAGAAATAATAAGGCCGTTGTTGTTTGGGACAACAGCAGTGGCCTCTGGTCATCATTTTACGATGGAAGTACGTATAGTGGTACGTGGTCGGGTCCAGTTAAAGTTTCCAATTATGGTTCGTCCCCATCTGTAGCGATGAACGAGAACGGAGACATCATCGTCGTCTGGGGTGGAAATGACAATGTCTATGCCAGTCATGCCACCTTCTCAGGAAAACTATGGGGTACTCCTCCAATAAACCTTTCTGGAGGGGCACCTTATGGCAGTGAAGGCACGAAATTGGGAATGGACAAGGACGGAAATGCTATTGCGGTTTGGCAAATGAATTTTGGATGGTATAGAACATATATATCAAAAAGATATGATTCCGGAACCAAGAAGTGGGATACGGCCACGGATAATGTCAGCGAGAACAATCCCAACCTTAGCACTAAATACCTGAGTTTTTCCATGAACGAAAGCGGGAACGCCGTCGCCATGTGGTTCTCCTCTAATGTAATCACCGGCTCCCCAACAAATGTCCATGCAAATTTCAGGTACAAGTGATCTCCGCAAGCGCGCGAAACAGGCGGACCTTCCACCGGGTGAGGCTGACCTGCCCCCCTGAAAGATGACCAACTACACGCGGGGACTGTTGTTGGCCCAAAAATTCTCGATGGAGGATCAGATGGGAAAAAAGCAAAAGCTCATTTGCACTCTTATCGCAGCGTTCCTGGTGGTTGTAGTAAACGGGGGAGTATCGGCGGACGTCCTGCTCATTCAGGTTACGGGGGAAGCTCCTCAGAGCGGGCCTGGGACCGAGACCAAGGGAAGTATTGCCATAAAGAATTTCCCCGGCCCTTCGGGAGCGACAGCTCCGCCAGTACCAAAAACACCGGATCTCTCAGGCCAATGGAAGAGCAGCATCGGTCTTGTCTATGACATAACACAGAAGGGAGATCAATTCAGATGGACGGTTAGTAAAACGAACGAGAAGGGTGAAGGCATACTGAAGGGTGCTACTCTATCCGATTCATGGCAAGGACCGCCAGGGTCCGGCTCATCCCAAGGCCAGGTCCACCGCTATCGATGCAACCGGCAGAGCAACCTAGATCGACTGGAAGAACGGCGTGCGGTTCTACAGGTAAGGTGAACTTTCCCAAGGAAGTGGAGGAACCCGTTTCGTTTTAAAACGGTAAAACAGATTTTTTGGAGGAGGGCAAAATGAAAGCCATTCAATACCTCACCGTGATATTTGTCATCTTTTTTGTTGGCGTGGCCTTAGGAGACCTTCCGCTCCCAATAGCCGAACCTGTAGGTATCATTAACAAGATCGAGGGTAATCGGGTTACTCTAACCCCGGAGAATGACCGGACAAAGACGATTGTCATAGAGGTAAAAGACACCATAGGCTTCAAGGTTGGAGAGAGGGTAGGAATACACGAAGGCAAGTTAACGAGAGTGGGGATGCCTCCCACAAAACCGGGTGATACCAGGGCACTCACGCCGATTCAAATCCCGAATGTCCCTGAGGGAGGCACTCCCCCCTCAGGACCACCTGCCAACCCTCGAGTCAAGGCCGCGCCGACAAAACCGGGGGATACGAGGGCAGTCACTCCGATCCAACTACCGTGACCGTGACCAGCCCCCCACGATCGGTGGGGGGCTGGTCAAACGTGGAGTCTTTTATCCTTATACCCCCAGATCCGACTACGAGAGACGAGATCGTCTTCGTGGCTGTCGTTAAGAATATCGGGAATGGGGCGGCAGAGCCCTCTAAACTTTCCGTTCGTGTGGGCGGTGAGAGTGCCCCACCCAAATATAATGTCCCGGGGCTCGGACCAGGCGAACGCTTTTCGGTGCAGCGAAGCCTGAAGCTTACTTCTGCCTTGAGCTACATAGCCGAGGCACGAGCAGATGCAGAGAATGTCGTCCAAGAATCGAACGAGGGTAGCAATACAAAGACGCTGAGTTTCCCGGTGAAGCCATGAAGGCGATAAGTAGAATCCTATAAACATATATTCCTTCTGGCTCAATGCAGGCAAGGTTCCCCGTCATAAGAACCCGGGCTTATAACCCCGTCTTCGATGACGATGGGGCGAGGGATCGCCCACCCCCGGCGATGACGACCTTCGCCTCGTTGAGGTAGTCGTTGCCGTAGCGGGTCGTCTCCCGGATGGCCCGTGCGCCCTCCACCCGGATCAACAGCATGTTCTCTTTGGTGACCTCGGAGACCGCAACCACCAAGGGGTTTTCGCCCAAGCGAGCGTCTTTCAGCGCCTGGTCCACGGAATCCGCGTACCGGGCGACGCCATGGGTCCGTATGACGTCGGGCTTGACGCTCCTGGCGGAAAAGACGGTTTGGAGTTTCCCTCCTTCGCCGCGGGTCACGACAACAGGGAACAGTTCCTTGTCATAGGGGATTCCCTCGACCTTAAGAACGAGGCCCGTGACCGGCCGGCTGGAATCGTAGGAAACCGTGCCAGCCTTCTGTGTTCCCTTGGGTTTGTCTTCCGGTTTTCCGGAATCCGCGACGTCGTCGGAATAGACGGCCGGGATATAGGACGGTTCTTTTCGTTTGCTCACCAAGACATTCATGATGGAAGTGCTCGACCGGCACTCCCGGGCGTCCGGGACGATGCAGATTCGGAGTTCCACCGTGGCCAACGGGACATCGCCTTCCCACGTCACCTCCGTACGGACCTTCTGCGCCCCCCGGATGACCCCCTCCACGCTGCTGCTGACAACGGAATCCTTCATGGCGTCCCGCATCGTCGTGACGCCGTCGACCCGAACGCCGTTGATGGTTTCCGCGAGCGCCCGCTGTGCCTGGACTTCGGCGGCCCGGATTGCCAGGAGCCGGTCACTTACCTTGTTTCCGCTGGGATTGGCAGTCCCGGAGCCGACGCCCCTTACGTATCCCCCGGCCCAGTTGATCCCGTTCTTCCCCGGGTCCGCCGCCCCCGCCGGGGAAGTCGCGGAAAGACAGAAAACGACGCATGCGGCCAGTGGGAAGGCGATCTTCCGCTTCAAGAGGATCCCCTTGAATTACTACGTCATTCTTGACATCGAGGATACCATAGTTGCTCATTCCTTGTGAGGAGCGCCCTTTCCACGCGGGGTCGGAGGATATGCCGGTCCCACGGCCATTCTGGTATATTGTGTGTCAATCGATGGAGGGAAAGGCGGCGGGGACCCCGTCGAGTGAGGAGAAGAACATGCGGATGATGGGATCCGCGCCAACAATAAAGCGGGCCGTCAGGCCGTGGTGGCGGGCATTCATCCTTCTCGTGGTTCCGAGCCTGTCGGGTCTGTTGCCGATCCATGTCTTTCTTCCCGGGAGGGCTTGGGCCGAGGAACCGGCCGGGATCCGCGTCGTGCGGGGCGTGGTTGGAGAGGGGGCGTGCGCCATCTCCGGGATGAGCGCGGAGCAGTCCCAGTTGACTGCACTCCAGAAAGCCCGGGCGGCTTCCATCGAGCAGGCCGCGGGAGTCCGCGTCGCCTCCTCGACGCTCGTCCGGGACGGGATGGTCGCCGTTGACCTCATCCGGACCTACTCCCGCGGGTTCATCGTCCGCGAGAAGGTGGAGTGGCTCCCCATCGCCCAGTACCAGGACTCGCGCGACCGGCCGCCGATCCCGGAGTACCGGGTGCGGATCAAGGCGGACGTGGCGATCCCCGAGAAACTGAGCCGCCCCATGGGGCTTTCGGCGAAGCTCAACAACAAGATCTTCCGCAAGGGGGAAAAGGCCCGGGTCGAGGTCGCAACGGAGAGGGAGGCACGGGTCGCCGTCTTCAACCTCACGGCGGACGACAAGGTGGTGATGATTTTCCCCCATCCTCTGGAGAAGGAAATCTTTGCTTCGTCCGGGAAACCCCTCCGGTTTCCCCCGGATGGTTCGAGGATCGAACTCGTGATGCAGACGCTTCCGGGGCACGCAAGGGACGCCGAAGCGTTCTTCGTCGTGGCCGTCGGGAAAGATGAGCCCATCGATTTCTCGACCGAGTTCGGCGTCGGGGAACAGATCGCCTTCAGCGTCTTCTTCGAGCGGTACGCCGAGATCGCCCCCCACGCCTACGAGGTCATCCTCCCCTACGTAGTCGAGGGGAACGAGTAACGGCCTGACCCAGGTGACCAGCCCCCTATGGTCGCTCCACCCGTATCTTTGTGTAAGAGTCCTCCGCAGGAGCGCGAGCGGTGTCGTCTGAGCCCAGGTATTGGTCCCGACCTGATGGTCGACCAGGATCATCGCGGTGTCCTCGATGTTGAATCCCAGCATGGTGCACCTCCTCTGACGTCTGCCTTACCTTGCGGTCCGGGAGGTGGAGCCGACGCATTCAGCAGCCGGACGCGGAGCCCGTCCACGTCGAGCGGTACAAGCTCTCGCGGTTCCTTGTCGCCGAAGGGGTCCTTCAGGTGGTTCTTATATCGGTTGTCGTCGTTCACTCTGCTCGGCTTGCTTCCGTTCGCCTTCTTCCATTCCTCC
>Ga0315292_10002675_pt1 | contig 10114 bp, 13 predicted proteins | sample YL17G13_0_MG_FD_204029 | JGI IMG/M metagenome (GOLD analysis project Ga0315292, IMG submission 204029) | Sediment microbial communities from Yellowstone Lake, YNP, Wyoming, USA - YL17G13_0 | ecosystem: Environmental > Aquatic > Freshwater > Lake > Sediment | place: USA: Wyoming | collected... | reverse complement strand
GTGCTGCTGACCTGCTACAACCGGCCACTCGCCGACCACCTGCGACGTGTGGCGGGGCCGTGCGAGCGGCTGACCATCGCGAACTTCCACACCTACTGCTGGGACATGGCGAAGCAGGCCGGCACACCGCTGCCGGAGTCGGCGGCGAGCGACCCGCCGCCGGGCTTCTACGAGCGGACGGTTCCCGACGCCTTGCTGGCGGCGCTCGACCGCGTCCCCTCGAGGTTCGACGCGATCGTGGTCGACGAGGGACAGGACTTACGACAATCAGAACCTCTACCGCCGGACCGCGTCCTTCCCGGGGCGCATGCTGGAGATCCCGCTTCAGGAGAATCTCCGGAACACGCAGAAGATCAGCGAGCTGACGGCGAAGTTCTATCGCGGCGCCCCGATGCGCGCGCTCGGGCCCGAAGGCCAGGACGTCGAGCGCATCGTCGTTCGGGACGCATCCGAGGTGGAGCGGGCGGTTGGCCGCGTGCTGCACCACCTGATCAAGGACAACGGGGTCGCGCCATCCGACATCGCCGTGCTGATGGGCTCAGCCCGCGCGGGAGCGCTGCGCCGCGGCAAGCGCATTGGCGCGTTCGAAACCACTGAAGACCAGACGGCGGAGACTTCGAAGGTGCTGCTCGAGTCGATCCGGCGGTTCAAGGGCCTGGAGCGGCTTGTGGTGGTGCTGACCGCGATCGACGACCTGTCCGCAGACGACGAGACGGCGCTGCTGTATGTCGGCCTCAGCCGCGCGCGCGTCCATCTGGTCATGATTGCCACCGATGAGACGATGAAGCGACTGGGGCTGGCGGGAAGCGGGTAGACCGCGCACACAGCTCGACTCCCCCTCGGCTCGCATGGCTGGCTGTGTTCGCTCGGGGTCGCTCAGGACATTCGACCTGTCAGCGGCTTGCCAGCCGAAGCTTGCGCCAGAAGCAGCGCAAGCGAAGGCTGGTGGAGGCGGCGGGAGTCGAACTGCTACGGATTATTGATTCTAAAGGACTTGCGGCGTTCTCGATTCCTCTAGCTCCGCACGATTCTGTCCTTTGCCCCGTTGAACCCCCGTGTTGCCCCCACGAAGAAGGCGCTTGACACCCATTTGACCAAGGGCCGTGAATTCGCGAATCACTCCGCGCAGTCATGCCTGAACGGGCATATACTGCTTTCGAGGATGGGTGAGCAGAGTGAAGCATCCCGAGATCGTTCCCAAGCCGGTGCGATGGGTCGGAACCAGCAAGGAAGACCTCAGTGCGTTTCCGGACGAGGTGAGACGGCGGGTAGGCCGAGCGTTGTGGGATGCGCAGATCGGATTGAAAGCGCCATTCGCCAAACCGCTGAAGGGCTTTGGTGGCGCGGGCGTCCTCGAGGTTGTGGACGACTTCGACATTTCAACACCCAAGTCGGTGCTTGAGTTGATCGCGAAGCGGTTGGCGAGGGCGCACGAGGACTACGAATCATGGCGAAACAGTCACGGATCACGGTAACGCCGGGGTCAGGCAACGTCTTTGCCGACCTCGGGTTCGAGGAACCCGGTGAGGAACTCGCGAAGGCTCAACTCGCGAGCCTCATCGGACAGGTCATCAAGAAACGGCGTCTCACTCAGGCCGCGGCCGCGGCCCTGATGGGCGTCGATCAGCCGAAGGTGTCGGCGCTGTTGAACGGCCGAATCGCCAACTTCTCGAGCGAACGCCTGATGCGCCTGCTCACCGCTCTCGGGCGCGACATCGACATCATTGTCAGACGCTCGTCCGGAAGGAGGGTTGAGGGACGAATTCGCGTGATGGAGGAGGCGCACCCGTAGTGCTCCGGCGTGGGATGCCCGGCGGGCACGCCATGACCGAGCCCAGCCTGGAGCAGGACAAGTCCAGACTGCTCCGACAAACTCGATGCCAAGCCCCGTATCCGCCCCAGCCGCGGAGTCGAGATCGAGCGTGTTCGGCGGAAGTTCCGCAAAACAACGGAAGCAGAGAATGGTGGAAGCGGCGGGAGTCGGACTTGACACGCTTTTCAAGATCCGGCCTGTTTCTGCATTTTCCCCGAAAATCGCGCCCCCGCAACACGCGCATTCCGCTGAACACGCGTTCCATAGCCCCAAATCAGCCCCAGCGGGACGAGGACTCCGCAGGGCGTCGGCTCAACGTGCTGATCCGTTCCAATCCGGAGACACTGTCAGCGGGCTCCGTAGTACCGGCGAGGCGGGGTGGGCGGCGCCGGTGGGGCGGGAACCGGCGGCTGGAGCCAGCGCTCCGTCGTAATCTCGCCAGCCTTTTTCTGGATCGCCGCGGCGTTCGGCTGCGCCTGGATCGCGGCCCTGGCGGACTGGAGTTGCAGCGCCAGTCCCGCCAGCGAAATGAGGTCGAGGCTCCGCCGGTAGCCGTTCTCGAAGTCGTCGGCCAGGATCTGCACGGCCGGCGTGTCGGGGAGCGCCTCGGCGCCCTGGAGCATGGCGGCGGCCCTGGCCTGGCCGTCGTTCTGGAACGTCAGGACGAATCGGAACGGCGCCCGCGCGATCTCGGGCAGCCGGGCCCGGTCGAGCGACTGCAGCGCCTTCCGGGCGGCCTCCTCGATCCGGCGCGACGCCTCCGCCCGCGCGAGTGGCTCGGCCTTGGCACGGCTCTCAGCGTGCTTCACGGTCGCGTACGCGACCCAGGGCAGGAACCGGTGGATCTCGGTCTCCAGTACGTCGTCGCCGCAGACCATGATCAGGGGGATGCCGACCCGCGCCGCGCCCATCGCCAGGATCATCGACTCGTTGAAGGGGATGCCGTTCACCCGATAGCCGATGTCCTGGATTGTGTACGTGTGCGACAGGAATCCGTCGGGATTGCCGGCGCCCGCGTGCATCGCCACCGCGACGATCGCGTCGAAGGACTGGTCGTAGCTGTCCATGTAGATCTCGAACGGGCGGGTCCGCTCAATCATTTTCGCCGGGGGCAGCAGCTCTGCCTCGAAGACGTCGGGCTCCTGCCCGTTGCCCGAGCCGTGCCCATCGACCACCACGATCTCGGCCGCGCCCGCGGCCTTCAGCCCCGCAATGGCCGCGTTGACGTCGTCGGTCAGCGACCGCCGGGCCGCCGAGTACTCGGGATCGTCGCCGACGTTGACGTGGCGCACGCTCGACGCCCCCGTCACACCCTCCATGTCGTAGAGGAGCAGGACCTTCGGTCCATCCGGAAGAGCCGCGACGGCGGCGCCTGCCGCGAGCATGACGAGTCCGATCAGGGCGAAGCGTTTCATCGGTCCACTCCTTCTTCGAACAGGCTGACCCAGGGGGCCGGCTCCCTTCGCGGCGGCGGCCGGCGTGTGGCTGCCGGCATCTCCCGGCCCCGCGTCGGAGAGATGATAATCCCGGTCCCATCTCGATCCCTCCTCGATCTCGCCTACATTCGTGACGGCGAGACCTCGCCGAAGCCTAGGCCGAGGCGGGCGATTTCGGGCTGGCCTGCCGACGTCATCTTGCCGTCAGACCCCGTGTAGAGGCGGGACTACTCGGGAAGCGTCCGGCGGCTCGTTCGCGATGGCGTCGATGTGCCGCTCGCGAAGTTGTTCGTGCATGCGGCGCGCGCCGTGCCGCCGGATACCGCAGGGGCCGCACGCGCCCGCAGTGCCACGGAGGAGTTCTTGTTCCGACGATTGGAAACGCTCGTCGAGACAAAGGGTCGGATCGTGCTGAACGAGTCCCTCGCGATTCCGTTCGACCAGCAGGGACGCTTGGAGGTCGACCTGCTGTGCGCTGATGCCCGCGTCGGTGTTGAGCTGGACGGAGGCCAGCACCTCGGAGATCCGGAAGCCTACCGACGAGACCGCAAGAAGGACCAACTGTTGCGGGAGAACGGTTACTTCGTGCTGCGATTCCCGGCGGAGGATGTCGGGACGTGCCTTGACCAGGTCCTGGATGCGATCCTCCGATCAGTATCGGGTCGGCGCCGATCGACTTGAATCTGAGGCGGACGCTCAACTGCGGAAATGTGGCTCGAGTTCGTCGGCGGCCACGAACCGGCTCGCCTGCCGGATGATGGCGCGAAGCGTGCCGGTATCCAGTTCCCGATGCGCGGGAATCGTCAGCACCTGACGCCCGGACGGCGTATCTCGGACGAGCTTGATGTGGCTGCCGTGCTGCGCGGCGACACGAAACCCGAAACCGCGGAAGACAGTGACGACGTCGTCGCCGGAAAGTCTACGAAGCTTTGGCATACGACGGCTGCACCTCGATCGTCACGAGCAGCGTCGGACACTCTCGCAGGCCGAAGTCAGTGGGGTCTTCGCCATCAAGGTGGAGAGCGACCGCCCCGCGCAGGTTCTCGATCGTCTCATCGACGGTAGCACCTTGCGTGATTACCGCGACTTCCAGGCACTCACCAATGTAACCGGACTCGTCGCCGCGGCGAATCGTCGCGGTGATGTTCTGGCGCAACTCAGGCATCACTTCCCTCTGGACAATTGTAGCCCGCATGCCGACCAACCGAACGCGGATTCTGGCGAGGGCCGAGGAGCCACGGCGGGCGGCGGCGGGAGCGGAACTCGCGTCAGAAGGTCCTCCCAGGCCGAGCGGGAACATCTGGTGTGTCCCGCGATTCTCGCCCGACGCGCCTAACGCATTCGCCTTCTGCGGAACTCGCGGGTCTGGCGTGAGAAATGTGGTGGAGGCGGCGGGAGTCGAACCGAAGCACAGGTCCTATTTCCAACAACCTACAGACTTTGGTCGGTTCAGCGGGCTACTCAGACTACCCATTTCCACCGAGGAGGTACGCCACAGGTACACGACAGCCTCTTGGTGGTGACTGGCCGAAGGACCTCGTGGTATATACTGATGGTATAGACCAAGAGGAGGCGCCATGACATTAACCGCCAAGCTCTTCATCAACGGCCGAAGTCAGGCCGTGCGCCTGCCGCGAGAGTTCAGGTTCGAGGGCGACCGCGTCAGGATTCGCCGGGCGGGTCGGGGTGTGCTCGTGGAGCCGATGTTCGGCGACGTGTCAGGGTGGTTCGCCGAACTCGATCGCCTCGCGTCAGAAACATTCATGCCGGAAGGCCGGCAGCAACCGGCCACACCAAAGAGAGACGTGTTCGATGACGACGTACCTGCTTGACACCAACGCGTGCATCGCGTTGATCAACGGCACGCAGGTCGAGGTGCGCCGCCGGTTTCAGCGAGCCGTGGCCAGGGACAGCGTGATGCTCTTGTCTGCGGTTGTCGCGTTCGAACTCTGGTACGGCGTCGCGAAGAGCCAGCGCAAGACGGCCAACACGCACCGCCTCGAGGCATTCCTCGCCGGCCCCCTGGAATGGACGCCGTTCGACGATGATGACGCCCGCGCTGCTGGCGACGTTCGTGCCGAACTCGAGGCTGCGGGCACGCCGATTGGCGCCTACGATGTGCTGCTCGCCGCGCAAGCGAGACGCAGAGGCGCCAGACTCGTGACGTCCAACGTCAGTGAGTTCCGGCGCGTCGCCGGCCTGAAGTGGGAAGATTGGGCGGTTGCTCGCCGCTGACTGCCCGGGGTCATACCGATGACTCGGAGCTCAAGCCCCGTTGATCGGACCTCGTCGTCCCAGGCAAAGATAAGACTCTTCCGCTCGCTGTTTCGCGGGCGAGAAGACGTGTACCCGCGCCGATTCGAGAGCCGAAAGACCGGCAAGTCCGGGTACGCTCCCGCCTGCGCGCACGAATGGGTGCGTGGCGTGTGCGAGAAGCCGCACATCAAATGCGCCGAGTGCCCTCATCGTCGGTTCCTTCCTCTGACTGACGAGGTCGTGCGCTGGCATTTGTCGGGCCACGATGACGACGGTCAACCGTTCGTCGCGGGCGTCTATCCGCTGCTTCAGGACGAGACGTGCTTCTTCCTCGCCCTCGACTTCGACAAGGCCGGTTGGTCCGCGGATGCCGAGGCGCTTCTTGAAACGTGTCGTCGACTGGATGTTCCGGCCGCCCTCGAGCGGTCACGCTCGGGACGAGGAGGGCACATCTGGCTCTTCTTCGAGGACGCCATTCCTGCAGCGCTGGCCCGCCGACTCGGCTCGTATCTCTTGACTGAGACGATGGAGCGACGCCCGGAGGTCGGGCTCGATTCATACGACCGACTCTTCCCGAACCAGGACACGATGCCGCAAGGGGGATTCGGGAACCTGATCGCGCTGCCGCTGCAGAAACGGCCACGCGAGCAGGGCCACAGCGTATTCCTCGACGATTCGCTCGTGCCCTGGGTCGACCAGTGGGAGTTCCTCGCGGGCGTGACCAAGATAGCGCGCGCGCAGGCAGAAGCGATCGCTCAGGACGCCGAACGACGGGGGCGCATTCTCGGCGTGAGGCTTCCGCCACAGGCCGACGGAGAAGAGGAACCCTGGACTGCTCCTCCGTCGCGCCGTCACAAGGAGCAGCCGATCATCGGCGAGCTGCCGCAGGCGCTGGAACTGGTGCTTGGCAACCAGATATACATCGCCAAGGAAGGGTTGCATCCGGGTCTGCGAAATCGGCTGCTTCGTCTCGCGGCGTTTCAGAATCCTGAGTTCTACAAGGCACAGGCGATGCGCCTGTCCACCTACGACACGCCGCGCGTCATCGCGTGCGCGGAGGATTATCCGCAACACATCGGATTGCCTCGAGGGTGCATTGATGAGATTCGCCAGACCCTCATCGATCTGGGGATCCGTCCGGTGATCCGGGATGAGCGGTATGCCGGCATGCCGCTCGATGTGTCATTCCGTGGCGAACTCCGGGCCGAGCAGCAGTCGGCCGCTCAGGCGATGCTCGCGCACGAGACTGGGGTGTTGGCGGCGACCACGGCGTTCGGCAAGACGGTCATCGCGGCGTGGTTGATTGCCCAGCGCGGCGCAAACACGCTCGTGCTCGTGCATCGGCGTCAGTTGATGGACCAGTGGATCGAGCGGCTCTCTGCGTTCCTGGGGGTGTCCTCGAAGTCAATCGGTCGCATCGGAGGTGGGCGACGCCGGCCTACTGGGTTGCTGGATGTCGCCGTCATCCAGAGCCTCGTCCGGAAGGGTGTCGTCGATGACTGTGTGGCTGACTACGGCCATCTCATCGTCGACGAGTGTCATCACCTTTCAGCGCAGAGCTTCGAGCAGGTGGCGCGCCAGGCCAAAGCGCGTTTCGTCGCAGGGCTGTCAGCAACCGTTGCGCGGAAGGACGGCCACCATCCCATCATCTTCATGCAGTGCGGACCGGTGCGCTATCGGGCCAACGCCAGAGCACAGGCGGCTGCGCGCCCGTTCGAGCACCTCGTCCTCGTCCAGCCGACATCCTTCCAGTCAAGGAGGAGCCCGGAGCCCGACAGACGGGTGGAGTTCCAATCGCTGTACCAGGAGTTGGTCGAAGACGACCTGCGCAACGGTCGCATCTGCGATGACGTTGCCGAGTCTGTGAGCAACGGCCGATCACCGCTCGTGCTGACTGAGCGGAACGATCATCTTGACCGCCTTGAGCGCGGGCTGGTCGGGAGCGTGCGCCACCTGGTCGTCCTGAGGGCGGGGATGGGCAAGAAGCAGCGTCAAGCCGTTGCCGATCAGCTGGCGGCCATTCCTCGCGAGGACGCCCGGGTCATTGTGGCGACGGGCAAGTACGTGGGAGAGGGATTCGACGACCCGCGTCTGGACACGCTGTTCCTGACATTGCCGGTGTCGTGGCGCGGCACAATCGCCCAGTACTCGGGACGGCTGCACCGCCTCTATGATGGCAAACGCGACGTGCGGGTCTACGACTACGCGGACCTCAACGTGCCCATGCTGGCGCGGATGTTCGACCGTCGTTGCCGCGGCTACGAAGCAGTCGGGTATACCATTCTCCTGCCGGCCAGCGCCATCCCGGGATGGCCCGCCGACGTCGTACTTCCGTCGGATCCGGTGTGGAAACGAGATTACTCCGGCAGCGTGCGAAGGCTCGTTCGGGACGGCGTCGATACGCCGCTGGCGAGCCTGTTCATCCACGCGGCTCGAGTGGTGGCTCCAGACGCCGAAGGCGTAGCCCGAGCGCGGAGTGCGACGGAGGCGTTCCTATACCGTCGCTTGGAGACCCTGGCCGAAACCAAGGGGCGTTTCGTCCTGAACGCTGTGTTGCCGATTGCGTTCGACGGAGTCAGCAAGCTGGAAGTGGATCTTCTGTGTCCGGAGTTCCGCGTCGCGGTAGAACTGGACGGCGGACAGCATCTCGGGGACCCAATTGCGTACCGTCGCGACCGTCGGAAGGACCAGTTGCTGCAGGAGAACGGCTACCTGGTGTTGCGGTTCCTCGCCGAGGACGTGGGTAAGAACTTGGACTTGGTGCTCAATGCGATTCTGAGGTCGCTGAGCCACCGCCGGGCGTAGTGGTCCCATGCACGCAGCGTCCTCATCACCTGCAGGCGGAGCCCGACGCGGCCCAGTAGGGGAGGCGGCGGAAACGCGCGGTCCTCCACTACTGCTGCCGGGAGACGCGCGAAATCGCTCGGGATTTCTGAGGTTGTGCGTCACCTTTTCGGGCGCGGAAGCACGAGCATCGGTACACGGGCAGACCGAAGGCGTACAAAGCCATGAATCAAAAGGCTTTAGGCTGGTGGAGGCGGCGGGAGTCGGAACATGGGCCGGAGACGTGTGAGTCTTTAAATATCAATCACTTCAACGAGTTAGCCAGCATCCTCAACAACCGCTGAATCCTCGAAAGCCGCACAAATGCCGCCAGGCAGGAACAAAACAGGAACACGAAAACAGGCGCTCCGGTAGCGCCGCTGGTCGTTGGCGGCTCGACAAGGGTGGGCGGCGTGTGCCGTTTCGCCGATGCCAAGCGACGCTCGCGTGTCGATGCGATGATCGCTCTTCCCCGGCGTCGGACTGATGGACATGGGCCGAAGCAGTGAACTCGTCTCGCCACCGCGGACGGCCCCCCGAGGTGTCAGGTCCTGCCGGATTCGCCAGATCCAAGCGGCAGGATACGAATGCGTGATCGATCCTCGTGGATGGTGACGATGGCACCGGATTCGAGTGCAGGTGTTGCGGTGGCGATGGCGTCGACGACAACGCGAGCGACGTCGGCGGACAGAAGATCCTGCTGGCGGATCTGGAGGACGCTCGGTCCGCTGGCTTCGGTCGCGGCCAGGATGGCAGCGAAGTCGAGATCATGGGTGACGAGCACGCATCCGTGCTCCCGAGCCCAACTCAAGATCGCAACGTCCGTCGCTCGAGGGTCGCCGATGTGGGACCAGTGCACCACGTCGTGACCGCACGCGGCGATGTCCGACGCGAGGTCCGGCGACACGTTCATGTCGAGGAGGAGCTTCACGGCCGGGCCAGCGGGACTTCCTGCTCTTCGGACCGCCATGCCGCGTAGGCCAGCGCTTCGCCGATGTCCTCGGGCTCGAGGTAGGGATAGGCCTTCAGGATCTCGGCGCTCGTCCTGCCGGCGGCCAGCAAGCCCACGACTGTGCCGACCGTGACGCGGAGTCCTCTGATGCAGGGCTTCCCGCTCATGACGGCGGGGTCTCGGCTTATCCGTTTCAGTGGGGTCATGGCGTCCTCGTTGGAACCATTGTAGCGCGTGACGGCCGACACCGAGGCCCGCCTGCCACATCACCTCTTGGATCGTAGCGTCGCCATTATTGACAGGCGCGACCCGAACCGCGGTATCCGTGCGTGTTGAATCGCCAGGCCGGAGCTGGTATCGGGCCGGGTCAGATCGGTCATGGAGCCTGCGGGTTTGGAATCCACGTCGATTCTGCGCCAGCTCAGCTCAGGCCGAAAATGGGGAATTGCCAGACCCGGGCACAAAACAGGAACAAAATAACCGCCAGATTCTTGAGAATCCAGCGGTTGTTGCGGTTCTAGAGGAATTGGAGGCGGCGGGAGTCGAACTTGACAGGCTTTTCAGAAACAGGCCTGTATTCGCATTTCGACCGAAAATCGCGACCTCGCAACACGCGCGTTTCGCTGAACACGCGTTCCATAGCCCCAAATCAGCCCCAGCAGGACGTCGAGTTCTCAGGGCGTTTCGCGGCACCTGATCCCGGCTAGACTGGCCCTCGTGCCGAGCAGCGCGATACCGTTGCTCGTCTCGCAGGCTTCGCCGCCCCACGAGAAGATCGCGCTCTTTCGTTCGCTCTTCCGCGGTCGGGAAGACGTGTACCCGCGCCGATTCGAG
>Ga0315292_10002671_pt1 | contig 10118 bp, 7 predicted proteins | sample YL17G13_0_MG_FD_204029 | JGI IMG/M metagenome (GOLD analysis project Ga0315292, IMG submission 204029) | Sediment microbial communities from Yellowstone Lake, YNP, Wyoming, USA - YL17G13_0 | ecosystem: Environmental > Aquatic > Freshwater > Lake > Sediment | place: USA: Wyoming | collected... | reverse complement strand
AGGAGGCCGGTCAGTGAGGATCTGGGATCAGTTGTCGGCCCAGCAGGCATATATAATTGCACTTTACCGTCACAGGATAAAAGCTATCAGGAAAATGGAGGAGATGATCTCCGAGTACTCCAGATCCAGAAGCTCAGATAAGGGAACAGTCGGGAGAGGTTCCCGGATTTTAAGCTGCCGTCATATCAGAAATGTCCGGATCGGTCCCTTCAGCCAAATTGATGGTTGCATAAAACTTGATGAAGGGTCAATAAACAGCTGTATTGAGGATCCGGTCCATATAGGACCAGGGGTGATAATGGAGCATTTCATAGTATGTTCCGGGTCAATTGTAACGGAATCGACACTTATTGATAAATGTTTCATTGGACAGGGATGTGTTCTCGGGAAACACTATTCAGCCGAAAATTCATTGTTTTTTGCCAACTGCGGTGGATATCACGGAGAAGCATGTTCAATATTCGCAGGACCCTATACGGTTACACACCATAAGTCAACACTTCTTATTGCAGGTATATTTTCATTCATGAACGCCGGCAGCGGATCGAACCAGAGCAACCACATGTATAAGCTTGGACCTATTCATCAGGGGATAATGGAAAGAGGTTCAAAAACAACCAGTGATTCGTATGTATTATGGCCTGCCAGAATCGGACCATACACTCTTGTTATGGGACGTCATTACAAGAACATGGATACTTCATCACTGCCTTTTTCCTATCTTATTGAAAGTAATGACGAGAGCATTCTTGTTCCCGGAGTTAATCTCAGGAGCGTAGGAACAATCAGGGATGCACAAAAATGGCCCCAGCGCGACAGGAGAAAAGATCCGGTAAGGCACGACCAGGTAAATTTCAATCTTCTCAGCCCTTACACGATCCGGAAAATGTTTGAAGGGAGAGATCTTCTGATGAAATTAAAATCAGTGTCAGGGTCAGTCTCGGGTTCATATACATACAATAATATGATGATAAAGGGAGCTTCGCTGGAAAGAGGAATAGAACTTTATCAGACAGGTATCAATAAATTTCTTGGCAACTCACTGATAAAGCGGCTTGAAGGTATCAATTTCAAATCGACAAGTGAACTGAAGAAAAGGCTTGCGCCCGATCAATCGATGGGTAAAGGCGAATGGGTCGATATTGCAGGATTGATTGCTCCGAAAAAGGCAGTCAGCAGGCTTCTTGATGATATTGAATCAGAAAAAACAAACTCAATTGAAGGAGTCTCTTCAGCATTCAGAAAAATGCATGGATCATACTATAATTGGGAGTGGACCTGGGCATGCGAAAGAATTGAAGAAGAGGCAGGTAAGTCTGTTAACGATTTCACAGCCGACGATGTTATAAGATTGGTTGAAAAGTGGAAGAAAAGCGTTATAGATCTCGATAAAATGCTCTATGAAGATGCCAGGAAGGAATTCACTCTTTCCTCAATGACCGGATTCGGGATTGATGGCGGGGAAGAGACTAAAAAGCTTGATTTTGAACAGGTCAGGGGTGATTTTAATTCGAACAGCGTTGTGTCTGCCATACAGGATCATATAAGGCAGAAAAGTGCTCTTGGTGATGAACTTATTGAACGCATGGGCAGAATAAAGAATTAAATATATCTATCTGCCGGAATACATCTTATCATAATATTTTTCATAATCCCCCGAAATAACTCTTTCGAGCCATTCGTTGTTGGAGAGATACCATTCAACAGTCTTTTCGAGTCCTGCAGCAAATTCGGGCAAAGGAGTCCATCCAAGTTCTTTCTGAAGCTTTGAAGAATCAATTGCATAGCGAAGGTCATGTCCGGGTCTGTCCTTAACATAGGTAATAAGTTTCTCGCAGGCACCTTCAGGTCGTCCCATCTTCTTATCCATTATTTTACACAGGAGCTTGATAAGATCTATGTTCTTCCACTCGTTTTTGCCTCCAATATTATATGTTTCTCCTGTTTTTCCCTTATGGAAGATCAGGTCAATAGCTGAAGCATGGTCTTCCACAAACAGCCAGTCGCGTATATTTTCCCCTTTACCGTAAACCGGCACAGCTTTATTATTCTTAATATTATTTATTGCAAGCGGTATTAATTTTTCAGGAAACTGGTTAGGGCCATAATTATTTGAACAATTTGATACAACAACAGGTATCCCGTAGGTATGTCCATAAGCTCTTACCATATGATCCGAACTTGCCTTGGAAGCGGAATAGGGACTTTTCGGATCGTATGGTGTCTTCTCAGTGAACAGGCCATCCTTTCCAAGCGATCCATACACTTCATCAGTTGAAATATGATAGAATAATTTTTGCTCAAAGTTATTTCTCCAGCTGTTTAAAGCCGCATTCAGAAGGTTAACTGTACCGATTATGTTTGCATAAACAAAATCATCGGGAGAGGATATCGATCTGTCAACATGTGATTCTGCAGCCAGATGGATAATTCCATCAAAGCCGTATTTCTTAAATAGGTCCGTAACAGCCTCTTTATTAACAATATCGGTCTTCTCGAACAGATAGTTGTTTTTACTCTCAATGTCAGTCAGGTTTTCAAGATTTCCTGCATAAGTGAGCTTGTCAGCATTTACAATTCGGTAATGAGGATATTTGTTAACCAGCAGCCTGATTACATGTGATCCTATAAATCCGGCGCCACCGGTAACAAGTATTGTTTTTTCCACTGTCATCATTTCTTGTTTTTTCTAATATAGTTTTCCCAGTCCCATGCGGTTTTCATCGATTCATCAAGCGAACTTGCAGTTTTCCATCCAAGTTCAGTATTTGCTTTTGAAGGATCGGCCCATATCTTCTCAATATCTCCTGCCCTTCGTCCGGTAATCGTGTATTTAAGTTTTATCCCGGTTACATTTTCAAATGATTTAATTGCTTCAAGAACTGAAACCCCTTTCCCGGTGCCCAGGTTAAAAATCTCGTAGTTAGTTTTATTCTTGTTTTCAATAAGCCTTTTTACTGCTGTTACATGTGCTTTTGCAAGGTCAACAACATGCAGATAATCTCTGATGCATGATCCGTCGGGAGTATCATAATCACTCCCGAATACTTTCAACTCATCTCTCAGACCATATGCTGTCTGGGTTATGTAAGGAACAAGATTTTCCGGAACACCTCTCGGAAGTTCACCGATAAGTGCTGTTGGATGGGCGCCTATCGGATTAAAATACCTGAGGGAGATTGCTTTGATTTTCATATCTGCAGCAGCTGTATCCCTTATTATCTCTTCTCCGATCTGCTTTGTGTTGCCGTATGGCGAAACAGCAGGTTGTATGGGAGCATCCTCTGATACCGGCAACCTTTCAGGCTGACCATATACTGTACAGGATGATGAAAAAACAAGATGGGGAATGCTGAAAGCTTTCATTGCTTCCAGCAGATTGATTAAGGAGAGTAAGTTGTTCCTGTAATAATCAAGGGGCTTGCCGACCGATTCACCAACAGCCTTATAAGCAGCAAAATGAATTATCCCGTCAATGTCTTTATGATTCCTGAAAAACAGATTAAGCTTATCTGTTTCACAGAGATCAAAGACCTCCAGCTCAGGCTTTGTTCCGGTTATCTTGAATATACGGTCGACCACTTCGGCTTCCGAGTTATATAAGTTATCAATTATTACGACGCCGAATCCCTCCTGGATAAGCTCCACAGTTGTATGCGATCCTATATAACCGGTTCCCCCGGTAACAAGAATTTTCTTTTTCATCAAAGACTCCAGTATGTATGTTTTTTGATTTTCCCCCTTAATATACCCTTTACATCAATAACAATTCCTTTACTGTTCAGTAGAGGCGTGAAATATTTCTCATCCAGACCAATGTATTCCTTATGGCTGACAGCCAGTACAACAGCATCATATTTCCCTTCAGGTTTATTCCTGATATCAAGTCCATATTCTTCTTTGACCTCATGTGCATCTGCTCCGGGATCAATAATATCGACAGAAACGCTGAAATCAACAAGCTCCTTTATTACATCGACCACTTTTGAATTTCTTATATCAGTAACATTTTCTTTAAATGTAATACCCATTATCAGGACACGCGAATGAGTAGGATTCTTTCCTGCGGCAATAATTTTCTTAACAGTCTGTTTCCCGATATACCTCCCCATGCTGTCATTTGTAAAACGTCCTGAATCTATCATCTGGGGGTGATAACCAAGAGCTTTGGCTTTATATGAAAGGTAATAAGGATCGACTCCGATGCAGTGTCCGCCCACCAGCCCGGGGTAAAACTTCAGAAAATTCCATTTTGTACCCGCTGCTTCGAGAACTTCGAAGGTATTTACTCCAAGCTTGTTAAAGATAATGGAGAGTTCGTTCATAAATGCGATATTGATGTCGCGTTGTGTATTCTCAATTATTTTTGCAGATTCTGCTACTTTAATGGAACTTGCACGGTGGACGCCTGCCTCGATAATCAGTTCATAGACCCTGGCAATATTTTCAGCAGATTCTTCATCGCATCCTGAAGTGACCTTAACAATTTTAGTAAGGGTATGATTCTGATCTCCCGGATTTATTCTTTCGGGAGAAAAGCCGACTTTAAAATCAGTGCCGCATTTCAGTTTTGAAAATTTCTCAAGTACCGGGACGCAATCTTCCTCCGTACACCCCGGATAGACTGTCGATTCATAAACAACATAATCACCTTTCTTCAGGATTTTTCCCACAGTTTCGGAAGCTCTGAGAACCGGTCCAAGGTCCGGCAGATTATAGATATTGGTAGGTGTGGGGACAGCAATAATATGAAAGGAGGCCTTCCCCAGATCCTTCATATCGCTGGTAAATAGTATTTCAGTGTTTTCAAATGCTGAAGGTTTCAGTTCGTTACTTGGATCGATGCCCTTTTTCATAAGTGCCACCCTTTCAGGTTTAATATCGAAACCCACCACACTGATCTTTTTGGCGAACTCAAGAGCAATAGGAAGGCCAACATATCCAAGACCGATTAAAGAAAGCTTAGTCTCTTTTTTTAAAAGTTTTTCGTACATATCTAAAATTATTTGTTTTTCAGTAAAGGATGATAATCACCCACAAGTCCAACAGGATTTGAATTTCTTATTGTAAAGGCGGTTATCACTGATTGGCGGGCATCCCGGAGTCCGAAACCGTTCCCGTTAAGTATCTCTTTATATGCAAGGGTATGAAGTTCGCCGAACCCTTCACTGAACTCAATCTCCTCACCTTCAATAACAATAGAGCGGTATGTTCTCTTTCCTGATTCTTTTGAAGATTCAGGCAGGTCATTATAATCAATGCTGAGGAACCACCTTACTCTTGCATTTTCAAGCTCAAGGTATCCGGCTGCCTTGTTTGGCTGTGAAATATGGACAATGTTCTTAGTTGTATCGCCAAAAATCCATCCGAGCATGTCAAAAAAATGAATGCCAATATTGGTTGCTACTCCACCCGATTTCTGGATATCTCCTTTCCAGGAAATGAAATACCAGTTTCCCCGGCTGGTTATATAGGAAAGGTCAATATTGTAAACCTTGTTTTTAGGACCATTTTTGATTTTCTCCCTTAGTTCAGCAATTTTTGGATGAAGACGCAGCTGAAGAATAGTATAGATATTATGTCCGGTTTCATTTTCAATTTCCTGCAGAGCATCTATATTCCATGGATTCAGAACAATTGGTTTTTCACAGATTGCTTCAGCATGATGCCTTAATGCAAACCTGATATGAGAATCGTGAAGATAATTGGGTGAACAGATACTAACGTAATCGATTTTGGTTCCGGTTCTTTTAAGCTTGTCGAAATGTCTGTCGAAGCGTTCAAATTCGACAAAGAAATCACTGTTAGGAAAGAAGCCGTCGAGAAGGCCAACACAATCGAACCTGTCCAGGCTTGCAAGCAGGTTATTTCCGGTCTCTTTTATTGCCCTGAGATGACGAATGGCAATATAACCAGCTACACCTATGAGGCCAAAATTTTTAGGACTGACTTCCATATTTTTCATTTAGAGACAGGTAAAAAACTAATTACCGACTTTTGATACAATTCCATTCTCAATTTTATAATTCTCTCCGCTTTCGGAACAGACAGCCATACCACTTTCGTTAAAGCTGAGTTTATGACCATATTCACTCATCCATCCTGTCTGCCTCGCAGGATTTCCAACCACAAGTGCATAAGGTTTTACATCCTTTGTTACCACAGCACCTGCCCCAATAAACGAATACATGCCGATTCTGTTTCCGCAGACTATCGTCGAGTTTGCCCCTATTGAAGCGCCTTTTTCGACAATGGTTGTTACATAGCTGTTCCGGCGGACTACAGCACTTCTGGGATTGACTATGTTTGTAAAGACCATGGAGGGACCCAGAAATACGTCATCCTCACATATAACGCCGGTATATATTGAAACATTGTTCTGTACTTTGACATTTCTTCCCAGCCTTACTCCGGGGGATATCACAACATTTTGTCCTATATTGCAGTTTTCTCCTATCTCACATCCAGACATAATATGACTGAAATGCCATATTTTTGTCCCTTTGCCGATTTTGCATCCTTCATCAATTACTGCTGTCTCGTGGGCGAGGTATTCTTTATCCATTTTTTACTGCTTTTCAAAGAATTGTAGAATTGCCTGTTTTATATAATCGAGCTGATTCTGATCCATTTCTGTATGGATCGGTAACGAGAGCACCTCTTTGCACAGGGTGGTTGTAACCGGGAAATCCGACTCACCATGTCCAAGATACCTGTAGGCTTCCTGCATATGAAGAGGTCCGGGGTAGTAGATCATTGAAGGAATCTTATTCTCGTCAAGATACTTTTTCAGATCATCCCTTTTCCCATTACTTATTCTTATTGTGTACTGATGGAATATGTGGGATGAATAATCTTTTCTTTCAGGAACTGCGATTTCCAGACATCCCGCTAATGCCTCATCGTAAAAGTCTGCCACACTTTTTCTTGCCTGGTTATATTTATCAATGTATTTCAGCTTGACTCTCAGTATGGCAGCCTGCAGGGTGTCAAGACGGGAATTGACACCTATATCATTATAATGATACCGGATTTTCATCCCGTGGTTTGCAATACTTCTGAGTTTTTTTGCAAGTTCATGGTCGTTGGTATAAACCGCACCTCCGTCGCCATAGCATCCAAGGCTCTTTGAAGGAAAGAATGATGTAGTTCCCACATTTCCTATGGTCCCTGCTTTCCTGACAATACCTCCCGGAAAGAAATAATCGGTTCCGGTTGCCTGTGCTGCATCTTCAATAACAAGAAGATTATTTTTCCTGGCAATATCCATAATAACACCCATATCCGCACACTGACCGAAGAGATGAACGGGAAGTATTGCTCTTGTTTTTGATGAAATGGCTTTTTCGATCTCTTTGACGGATATATTGTAGCTGCCTGGTTCCGGATCAACAATTACCGGCTTCAGTCCAAGCAGCGCTGCAGTTTCAATAGTTGCCACAAACGTAAAGTTTGTTGTAATGATCTCATCTCCCGGTTTCAACCCTAACGACATCATAGCTATCTGAAGTGCATCAGTTCCGTTTGCACAGGAGATTACATGTTCAACTCCAAGGTATGACTGTAATTCTTCTTCAAAAAGTTTTACCTCCGGACCTCTAATAAAAGCTGCTGAGTTTATAACAGAAAAGATCGCATCGTCAATTTCAGACCTGATATTTTTATACTGTGTTTTCAGGTCAACCATCTGGATATCTCTCATGTAAGAAGAAATTGTTAATGCTGCTAAGATACTATTTTTTCATCTGGAAATTTCGTTATCGGGATGAACAACTCTCCTCCAAAATTGAATTTAGTTTCTACCGGCAGCGTTTGGTAAAATGTTGATAACATACTTCTGTTTTCTTAGGAAAAGCTTGATGAATAATCTTCCTTTGTTTCAAAGGAAACTACCATTTTTTGGATATAAAAGCTTACATACGGGAATTGTTATTCATTCATGATTGTGTCATTATACCTGGCTTTGGAGGGTTTGTTGGTAACTTTTCACCTGCACGTGTTGACAAAACTACAGGTACCTTTTCCCCTCCTGTCAAGCAGATCTCCTTTAACAGGAATCTGAATCATAATGACGGCCTTCTTATAAGTAAAATCTCATTTGCAAGGGGAATAAACTATGGTGATGCAAGGCATCAGGTTGAAGAATTTGTAAAAGGTCTCACAGCAAAGCTTTCAAGGGGCGAAAAGGTTGTATTTGACAATCTTGGCTCTTTCAGAAATAACAGAGAAAACAATGTCCAGTTTGAACCTGAGGTAAACATTAATTATTTCCCGGGATCATTTGGGCTTGAATCATTTCAGTATATCCCTGTAAAAGGGTATGATGTAAGGAGGAGGGTTCTAAGGCATATTGACAGGGAGCCTATAAGTCTTTCTTCACCGCGAAGGAACCTTTGGAGGGCAGCAGTGGTGATTCCCATTCTTGCCCTTCTGATTGCCGTTCCCCTGAAAACAGATCTTTTTAAGGTAAAAGTTGAGGCAACTTCAATGAATCCTCTTGTGACTGCTGAATTAGAGAATAACAGGAAGGCTGTAGATGAGGCAGTTATAACTAAACCCGAAAGCATTGTCGCAGTTAAACCAGTCCCTACTGTTCCGGCCGAAAAACACCAGTATAGTATTATAACAGGTAGTTTTAAATCGGAGGAGAATGCCCTTTCACATGTTGAGAGCCTTAGAGCTGACGGTTTTAATCCTGAAATCAATCAGGCTTCGAATGGTTTTTACAGAGTCATTGCAACCATTTGCGGCGATATGGAAACCGCATTGGCAACCAGGGACTCTATCCTTAAAAAATTCCCTGGTACCTGGATTTCAAAAAAATAACTTATTTTATCGGACTTCCATTGCTTACCTTGTCAGCCGGAGTGACAATCACAAGTTTCCCATCTTTATCTTCAGCCATAAGTATCATGCCTTTTGACTCAATGCCCTTTATTTTCCTCGGCTCAAGGTTTGCAACAATTGAAATCTGCTTCCCAATGATCGATTCAGGGTCGTAATATTCCGCTATACCGGAAACTATTGTCCTGGTATCCAGTCCTGTGTCGATTCTGAGTTTCAGGAGCTTTGTAGTTTTAGGCACTTTTTCAGCTTCCAGGATTGTTGCAGTCCTTATATCAACTTTTGTAAAATCATCAAATGAAACAGGATCCTTTGAAGGTAAAATCCTTGTTGACACTGATTCATTGGCTTTTTTGGCAGCCTCAAGTTTGCTTATCTGCCTGTCGATTTCCTCTTTTTCAATTTTACTGAAAAGGAGGTCTGGCTTATTTATATGATGACCAGGTTTGAGAAGATCAGTGCTTCCCCCGTCATCCCACTTCATCATATCAATGTCAATCCATTTTCTCAGCTTTGCCATCGAGAAAGGAAGGAACGGTTCAAGCACTATTGTGAGGTTGGCGGTGATCTGAAGAGCAATATTCATAATTGTCTTTACCCTTTCAGGATCAGAATCAATTATTTTCCATGGTTCAGCATCGGTAAGATATTTGTTTCCAAGCCGCGCAAGGTTCATAGCCTCTTTCAGAGCTTCACGGAATCTGTAAGTTTCAAGACTGGTTTCCACATTAATCTTAAGCCTGGATATTTCTGCAAGGACAAAATTATCATTTTCATCAGTGACCCCTCTCCCGGGAACCATTCCGTTATAATAATTGTTTGTCAGAACAAGTGTGCGGTTTACGAAGTTCCCCAGAATTGCCACGAGCTCATTATTATTACGCGCCTGGAAATCTTTCCAGGTGAAGTCATTATCCTTTGTTTCAGGTGCATTTGAACATAATGTATAACGCAGCACATCCTGTTTCCCCGGGAACTCCTCGAGATATTCATTCAGCCATACTGCCCAGTTACGGGATGTGGATATCTTGTCATTTTCGAGATTTAGAAACTCATTTGCCGGAACGTTGTCGGGCAGGATAAATGATCCTTCAGCCTTCAGCATTGAAGGGAATATTATGCAATGAAAAACAATATTGTCCTTCCCGATAAAGTGGACCAATTTTGTTTCAGGATCTTTCCAGTATTTTTCCCAGTCAGGGGTAAGCTCTTTTGTAGCAGAAATATATCCGATAGGGGCATCGAACCATACATAAAGCACTTTCCCTTCAGCA
>Ga0315292_10002669_pt1 | contig 10124 bp, 12 predicted proteins | sample YL17G13_0_MG_FD_204029 | JGI IMG/M metagenome (GOLD analysis project Ga0315292, IMG submission 204029) | Sediment microbial communities from Yellowstone Lake, YNP, Wyoming, USA - YL17G13_0 | ecosystem: Environmental > Aquatic > Freshwater > Lake > Sediment | place: USA: Wyoming | collected... | reverse complement strand
TTCACTTCTTGAATCCGATTACCTTGAGCACCTGCTCGACCTTGACTTCGGGCGGCTCCTGCAGGCTCGTCGTCTTGACGTCCACGAGGATGCCCTTCTTCTTGTAGTAGTCGATGAGCGGCGCGGTCTTCGCGTTGTAGACCTTCAGGCGCTCGCGCACGACTTCTGGCTTCTGGTCGTCGCGCTGGTAAAGCTCGCCGCCGCACTTGTCGCACACGCCGGCCTTCTTCGGCTTGAGTGTCAGGGTGTTGAATATCTCCCCGCACTTGCGGCAGGTCACGCGCGACGCCATGCGCGTTATGAGTATGTCCTCGGCAACGTCGATGTTCACAGCCATCTCGATGGCCGTTATCTTGTCGAGCTCCTGTGCCTGCTGGAGTGTCCGGGGATAGCCGTCGAGGATGAAGCCTTTGCGGCAGTCCGGCTGCGCCAGGCGCTCCTTGAGCATGCCGTTGACGAGCTGGTCCGGGACGAGTTCGCCCGCATCCATGTAGCCCTTCGCCTTCGCGCCAAGCGGCGTGCCGGCCTTGACAGCAGCGCGGAGCATGTCGCCCGTGGAGATCTGGGGGATGCCGACGACTGCGCCGACGCGGCTTGCACAAGTGCCCTTGCCCGCGCCGGGCGGGCCGAGGAAGACGAGTTTTGTCTTCATTCCGCCTTCGCCTCGGCAGGGGCAGCTTCCTTCTTCTGGCCAGACGCCTTCATCTGCTTGATCTCGTCCTTCTTCTTCTTGACGTCTGACTTCTTGGTCTCGCGCTTTGCCTTGCGCTCTGCGCGGGAAGCCTTCTTCTTGGCGGCTTCGGCCTTCGGTGCCTGTTCCTTGGCCTGCCTGTTGTCCTTGCCGTGGACGCGGATGTCCTTCTCCTCGTGGTAGCGGCCGGTCCACTTGGTCTTCTGCGGCTTGCGCTTCATGTGCATTGAGTTGACTTCGCACTTGCGCGAGCAGTAAGCCTCGATGGTGCCGTCCTTGTATGAGTATAGGAAGCCCATGCCCTTGGTTATGTCTGTGTTGCAGAAGCTGCACTTCATGTGATTACCTCGCGTGGATGGGCTTGGCTTCGGTCTTCGTGTCCATGAGTATGAGTATGTCGCCGACCTTTACTGGCCCTTTCACGTTGCGGCGCATGACGCGGCCCTTGTCGCGGCCGTCAAGCACCTTTGCCATGACCTGGTGTATTTCGCCGTAGACGCCTGTCCTACCGATGACTTCCATGACCTCTGCGGGGACGCCTGCGTTCTCTTCAGCCATTTAAAATCACCCTCACTTCTTCAGCTCGGCGACTTTCTTCTTGAGGCCTTCGACGAGTTCCTTTGCGTCACCGGGCTCGACAATCGCTATCGCGCTCGTGCCGACCGGGATTCCGCTCGCTTCTCCGAGCTCCTTCTTCGTCGGGACGTAAGTGTAGGCGATGTTCTTCTCGTCGCACAGAGGAGGCAAGTGCATGACGATCTCAGCGGGCGAGACGTCGCTCGCGATGACAACGAGTTGCGCTTTCTCGCGCTCCACTGCTTTGGTAACCTCGTTCACGCCGCGCCTGATCTTGCCGGTGTTCGTAGAAATCTCAATAGCTTCGTAGGTCTGGTCCGCAACTTCCTTCGGAACTTCGAATTTTGGCATGATTTTTCACCTCGTTTTTGCCGGCGTACGGGCCTTAGCAGCCCCAATGCGCCGAAACTCATTGGTGTAGATTGAGTGGCAGCTATTGTGAGTAGAAGGGTTTATAAAGCTTTTTATAGGCGCGGCTGGGCTATTTACAGCGATTTCTGGCCATTAGGGCCTACTCGTGCGTTAGCCAGAACACGACTTTCTCGGGCGCCATCTCGTCCACGCGGGCGTAGCCGACGCGCTCCAGTTGCACTTCATGGTGCTTCTTGGCGTCCATGAGGGCGTAGCGCTCGACCACGCCTTTTATGACTTTGTTCTTGGGCGTCACTAACTCGGCGTCGACCGCATCGCTGACCCACTGGAGCTTCGGGCCGTCGACCAGCTCAGCCCCGGCATACTCGTAGTACTTCCCTTTCTTGCGCACGTTGAACGCGCCCTTCAGCCGGAAGAACTCTGGCTTCTCCGGAACGTAGAACACCTGCTCGCCGCGGAAGAAGTACTCGCGGCTACCGAGCGCTTCCTTCGGGTGGTAGTCGAGCACGACTTTCGTGTCCGGAATGCCCTTGACCGTAATCTTCTTCGGCTTGGGCACGAAATAGAACCGTTTTACCTTCGCGTCAATCAACGAGCGGTTGAACGCCTCGATGGTCCCCATCGAGACCTTGACGTCCTTCTCCGAGAGGCCAAGTTCTATCCAGAACCGGGTGATTGCCTGTGCGTCAAAGCCGCGGCGCCGCATCGCGCGTATCGTTGGCAGGCGCGGGTCGTCCCAGCCCGTGTACTTGCCTTCCTCTATTCCCTTGAGTATGCCTGAAGTGCTGAGCTTGCCGAACTCGAGGACCGCAACCCGGCCCCAGTATAGCGTCTCAGGGTAGGTCCAGCCGAGGTAGTTGTAAACGTACTTCTGGCGCTCGGTACAGTCGCGCAGGTCCTTGCCGCGCACTATGTGTGTGACTGCCTGCATATGGTCCTGTATGGCCGATTCGAAGTCGAGCATAGGCCAGACATTGTACTTGTGCCCGGCGCGCGGGTGGTCGCCGTATCGCACGCGGAACGCGACCCAGTCGCGTATCGCGGGGTCCGGGTGCTGCATGTCCGTCTTTATCCTGACGGCGGCCTCGCCTTCCTTGTAGCCGCCCGCGAGCATCTTCCCCCACATGGCGAGCGCGTCTGCGTTCGTCTGGTGGCGGCACGGGCATTCCTTGCCCTTAGCCTTGAGCTTGCGGAATTCCTCGGCGGGGCAGGTGCAGACATAGGCGTGCCGCATCGCCAGGAGCTGTTCGATTACCTTGTAGTATTCCGCGACATGGTCGCTCGCATAGATGACCTTGTCCGGCGCGCAGCCGAGCCACTCCATGTCCTGGAGATACCAGTCGTACGCCTCGAGCATCGGCTTCTTGAGGCTCGGGTCGGTGTCGTCGAACCTGCAGATGAACCTGCCGTTGTACTGCTTGCAGTACTGTGAGTTGATTACGATGCCGCGCGAGCTTCCGAGCGTCGGAGGGCCGTTTGGATTGGGCGCGAACCGCATGACCACCGGGCCGTTCACGTTCGGCAATGGCCGCAGCCCCTCGCGCTTCTCTTCCTTCTTCTTGTCGAGCGCCTCAGGCCAGAGCCGCAGCAGCTCGCCGCGCTTCTTGTCGTCGCTCCACGCGTTTATCTCGGCCACTATCTTCGCGGCCTCGGCCGCGACTTCCTTGCCATTCGCGCGGAGCGCAGGCTCGCTGGCGAGCACGCGGCCTATGACTGCCTTTGGGTCTGCCTTGCCGTGCTCTAGGGCGTTCTTGAGCGCCTGCTTGAGAATCGCGTCCCTCATCCAATCACTGTGTGCGGAATGCGCCTGTATGCGTAATGGCGGATGCTTATGCCGCGGGCGTCTGCCCAGTTGGCGAGCTGGCCACCTATGACCATGTTCGCGTCGCGGAGCTGCGCCGGCGTCCTCGAGCCGGTGAGGAACATTGCGGTGCGGAACTCGCGGATCATTTTGGTGTATCCCAGCTCAACGGCCTTCTTGCCGCCCTTGGCGTACCAGCGGAGCGCGGGCAGTGCCACGCCGCACAGTTCTGCGCCGAGCGCGACCGCCTTCGCAGCATCTAGGCCCGTCCGTATGCCGCCTGTGGCTATCACTGGCATGAGGTCGTGGCATTCCATGACGCTCGCCGCGGTTGGTATGCCCCAGTCGCAGAACGGGCTCTCCATCTTGGCGCGCAGCGAGTCCACGCGGACCCAGCTGGTGCCGCCCAGGCCGCCGACATCGAGGGCCTTTACTCCGGCGTTCTTGAGGTCTATTGCCGCCTCGCGACAGACGCCGTTGCCGACTTCCTTCGCCACGACAGGCACGACGCCGGCGAGGCGGTTGATGTTGCGGAGCACGTGGCTGAAATCCAAGTCTCCCTCTGCCTGCACAGCTTCCTGTGCCGGGTTTAGGTGGACGCAGATTCCATCGGCGCCCACTGCCTTCAGCGCGCTCTTTATCTCGAGCGCGTTGTAGTTCTCGAGCTGGGCTGCGCCGATGTTGCCGAGCACGAGTATGCTTGGCGCCACGTCGCGCACACAGTACGTGCCCTTCACGCCGTCGTCCTCAAGCATGGCGCGCTGCGAGCCGAGGCCGAAGCCTATGCCCAGCTTCTGCGCGACGGACGCAAGGTCCTTGTTTATCTTGCCTGCTTTTGCAACGCCGCCTGTTATCGCGGTTATCATGAACGGCGCCGAGAAATTCTTGCCGAGGAACTTCGTGCCCGTGTCTATCTCAGCCATGGAAATCTCTGGCAGGCAGTTGTGGACGAGCCGCACGTCGCCGAGCAGCGTGTCGCCTGTTTCGACGCTCTTCTTTACGCACACATCTAGGTGTTCCAGCTTGCGTGTTTTTGTGGCGGTCATTTCGCTCACTCCTTCATTAGTTCCTTCAGCGGTATGTTCGCCGCCTTCTTGGAGAGGACTATGACGTTATTGAGCTTGCCCTCTCTTATAAGGCTGAGCAGCGTGGCGGCGGTTTCGCGCTCGCGGTCTGTCATGCCGATGCCGGTCTCTAGGTTCGGCTGGAACACGAGGCCGACGCCGCATTCCTGTATGGACTGCCAGTCCTCGATGTTGTCGCCGAGGTACATTGTCTTCTGCCTTGGCAGGCCCTCGCGGTCGCGCACCGCCTTGATTATCTCCTTCTTGGAGTCGTAGGTGAGCACCTGCTCGGCGAGCTCGCCGGTCACAGTGCCGTTGGTCTCCGCGAGCTTGTTCGTGTACAGCTCAACTCCCATGTCCCTTGCCAGCGGTTCCAATATCTCGCCGATGTATGCCGCGACAATCGCGACCTTGTAGCCGCGCTCCTTCATCGCGAAGTTGACTATCTTCATCATCTGCTTGTCGGTGTGCTGCTTCGCCTCTTCGTACGTCTTGACGGCGATTTCCCTGACCTTGGCCATGTTCGCGCCCTTGAGCGCGGACGCGTATGCCGGGATTATGATTCGCACCGCTTCTTCCCTGCCGAACTCGCGCGAGAGGAACCGCGTGACGTAGGGCTTGAGCTTTTCGTCCCAGACCTCTTCGGGAATGATGCCTTCCTTGACGAGGTTCTTCAGGAAGGTATACCACGGCCTGTAGCCTTCCTCGAAAAGCTCGCCGACGTCGACGAACAGTATCTTGGGAATCGGGCTCTTGCCGTCGTATGCGACTGTGGTGCCTTCGACCTGCTTGCCGGTGAGCGACTTGTAGACCGAGTCGTCGTCCGCGTTGATCAGCTGGATCTGGAGGCTCGGGTAGAGCTCGACCAGGTGGTACATCTCCATGACCTTCGTCAGCATCCCGCCAGTCACGTCGAAGCCCTGCGCGCTGCCGAGCGACTTCTTGACTTCCTGGATGTTGTGGTTCGTTATCGCGGGGATGAGCTTCGCACCCTTGTCCTTCACAGGGTCGTGGTCATAGACGCCCGCCATCTTGCCGACGAGGATTATCCTTTTCGGCGAAAGCTCGTTCGTCAGGTAGTAGAACAGGTCCTCGGTCGACAGGATTGTGACGCCCTTTTTCTCGTCGAGCACTGCATCGCCGTATGTCACTGGTATCTGGCCGTGCCTGAGCAGGAGGTTCATCTGCCGGGTGCTCATGTGCTTGAGCTTGCCGCCCTCGCTTATGACTGAGGAAGACGGCTGGAGCGACACGACGTTGACTCCCTCGCTGAGGAATATGCTTGTAACAATCTGGTTCAGCTTGCTCGCCATTACCCTTGTCTCAGCAAAGCCCTTCCAGCTGTCTTCATTGATTATGCCCTCGTTCACGCGGTACTTCTTGGCGGGATAGTGCGGGAACGAGCCGCCGCCGTGGCCGAGTACAAGGCTTATCCCTGGCTTGTCCGCGAGTGCACGTTTTACTTGTTTCGCGATGTTGCGTATGACGTCCTCCCGCGCGGTCTCCGGCGTTGTCTTGTCAGTTATGAGAGACCCGCCGAGCTTCAGGAAAACCAGTTCGCTCATTCACTCTACCTCTACCCTGTCGCCGTTCACGGTTACCCTCTGGCCGTTCCTTATCTTGCTTATGTCTATCCTGTCGACCATCGGGATGTCCGAGATTATCGCGCCTACCGCGGCTATCGGCTCGCTCTCCTCACACACTATAGCAGCCGGCGCCTTGCCATTCCGCTTGAGGCCGTACATTGTGTACGACCCGACCGTGCTGCCCTTGCCGGTCGTGAACACCACGACCTTGCCTGCGACATTGAGGCCTTCGAACGCGTGGCCCTTGTCGATGACCTTGCCCGTTTCGGGCTCTACGCAAGCGTACCAGCCCATGGCCTCGTTCGCGACCATTGCCTCGCCGCTCGCCTTTCCGCTCTTGACTATCCTGCCATTCATTCAGACCACTTCCCTTTAATCGCAGCCGTGATGCACTGCTCCATGGTGCCATAGCGCACAGTTACCCCGCAGCTGTTCGGCGCGTAGTAAGCCATCTTTCCCGAGTTCGTCGCAATCCGCTTGTAGCCCGTTTCCTTGAACGGCGCCACCACGACGCACGTGTCGGCAAGCACCTGTCCGCCGGCCTCGCGTATGGTTTTCACAGCCGCAGGCACCTTTTCCTTCGTGGTGCGCGCTGTCGTGACCCACAGCATTGCCTTGAGCTTCTTCCCTGCGACGAGCGATGCGATTTTTTCTATCTCTTCCTTCGACGCGTGCGGGCAGCCGATACCCACGAAATCTATTTCGTCGCTGTCGCAGTTCATCGCCTTGTAGCCTTCCGCCAGCGAGTCGATGGTCACTGTAGTGTGCGTGTCCTTGAGCATTTTCCCAGCGCGTGCCTCGGGCGTCACGCCCTCGACGTGGTAGAGCGCGACCCCGCCCCACGCTGCGAGCGACGCGCCGAGCGCCTTGAGCTGGTCCCTGGTCGCGGCTTTTATCCCGCGGAAGTAGGGCACGTCGTTCTTGAGCTTCTTGCCTATCATGTTGCCGAGCGCGCCGAAGTCAGAGTCCTTTGCCATCGGGCACTTTACGTCGACGAGCACTCCCGCCTTCCGGTTCTCGTCCAAGTGGTATCCGAACTTTCCCGTGCGGCCGCATATCGCCGAAGCGAGCGCGCTTGGCCCGCCCTCGCGGTTGGTCCGCGCGCCGAGCACCGAATTGGCGTAACAAACAGCGCTGCTCTCGCCCCAGGCAATGTGCTGGCCAAGCGATGGCTCGTTGCCTATCAGGTATGGCGTGCAGGTGCACGTCGAGGGGATGCCCATCTTGGCGAATGCCTTGACAACGCGGTCCTGGTTCTTGGCGAACTCCTCGGAGACGCCCTTCTGGTCCTTCCAGTCCTGCAGGTCCATTCCCGCGGGGTTGAGTGTCGTGGGCACGGTTATCCGCGCGCCCTGCTGAGCCCAGTCGTTGAGGAACTCCAGCCCCCACTCGCCCAGGTTCTTGTATGACACGCCGGAAACATTCACCGACTTGACCGGCGCCAGCTCTTCCGCACCGTAAATGTTGGCCAGGGCAGTTACTATCTCCATGGCCTTCTTCACAGCCGGGCCTTTCTTGCCGTTGAGCATGTCCTGCTCTTCATTTGTCAGACGCATTCAAGCACTTCCCTAATGTCGTTGATTATCATGTCAGCCTTGTCGAGGAAGGCCGGCGGCAGCGTGGACGTCAGCGCGATGCAGCGCATGCCCGCCTTCTTGGCTGAGGTTATCCCGAGCGGCGCGTTCTCGACCACTATGCAGTCGCGCGGCTTGACCCCCAGCAGTTCGGCGGCCCGGAGATACGGCTCCGGCGAAGGCTTTGCAGCCACGTCGTCGTCCGCAGTGACTACGGCATCGAACTTCCTGGCGAGCTTGCCAAGCATCAGGTCGACGTTCTTGCGCGCAGTGCCGGTCGCCAGCCCGATCTTGAAGCCGCGCTCCCTCAGGCCGTCGATGACCTCGGCCACGCCTTCCCGGGGCGCGAGGTCCTTCGCCAGCTCGCGGTAGGCCTTCTCCTTCTTCGCGACCGCGTCCGCGAGCTTCTTGCCCTGCCAGCCAGTGAGCTCGCTGATTATCGTCGAGGCGCGCTTGCCCTCGCGCGTGAGTATCTCCATGCGGTCGACGCTCTGGCCCATGGCCTCGCAGTAGGACAGCCAGTGCCAGTCCAGCGAGTCGAGCAGAACTCCGTCGTTGTCGAAAATCACTGCTTTCATGCTTTTTCCGCCAGTTTCCTGCAATTCTTGACGAGCACCGCGATCTCGGCCTTGGTCGCGTTGTCGACGTGGACGCCACCAGCACAAACGCACCGCACGCCGTGCTTGTTGGCCGCGGCCCGCGCAACCATCTCCGTGACAACATGGTCGTAGTGGCCGCTTGCGTGCACGCTCCGAGGCTTTTTTCCCGGGTCGCACACGCTTACCGCCCCGATGTGCGGCTTCTGCCCGCCGCCCAGCAGGTAGACGAGGTCGTCTCCGACCTGCTCTTTCCTGAGCCACACCCTATACCGGCCTTTACCGTAGGTATTCATCCACGTTGACCTGTCCGTACTTGACCTTGTCGAACTTGTTCTTGCCGACGGTCATCGGCCTAGTGGCATCAAGGCCCATCTTCGTCACGGTCGCCTTCTTGCCCGGCTCTTCCGTCGCGACGGGGTCGAGCGAGCTGCTCGGCTGGTCGTTGAGTATGACCAGGTTCTTGTCGGCGCGGAACCGGGTGGCGATTGCCCACTCCACCGCGCCCGAGTCGAACGGGTCGACGTCGTCGACTATGACGACGTGCTTCATCGACGGGTGGCCGCGGAACGCGGCATCTATGGCCTTTTTCCCGTCCTCGTCGCTCTTCTTGGCTATCTGGACAATGCCGTGCAGCCACGAGCCGCCGCCGAGAGTCATGTACGCGTTCCTGCATTCGCAGACCTTGCTTACCTCGTTGAATATCGTCGGCTCCTTTGGCATGCCCATGAGCGTCTTGTGCTCGAACCGGCCTGGCAGCAACGCCTGGTACATGGCGTCCTTGCGCATGGTGATTGCGTCAATCATGACCACGGGCTCCTTGCGCTCCGGGTCCCTGGTTTCAGTGAGGTCGACGAACGGGCCCTCGCGGTCCACATCGCGCGTGATGCGGCCTTCGAGCACTATCTCAGTGTCCGCCGGGACTTCGAGGTCCTTGGTCACGCACTTGACGAGCGGCGTCTCCTCGATGGCGTTGGCTATGGCGAGCTCGTCCACCCCGCTTGGCGGGCTGAGCGAGGCTGCGGCGAGCACGGGCACCGAACTGCCGATGCATATCGCGATTTCCAGCTCGCGCTGTATCTTGTCGTAGGTCGTGCGCGTCTGGCGCTTGGGTATGAGCCTTGCAGTCAGCTTGTTCTTGCCGAGTTGCATCATCCTGTGGTATGACATGTTGCGGCCTGTGTCGGGGTCCTTGATTATGCAGACGCTGGCGCTCAGGTAGCGGCCGCCGTCGCCCTGGAGGTGCATGAGGAGCGGGAGCTTGTCGAGATCGGGGCTCCGGTCGACTATCTCCTGGCACGGTGCCTTTGAAACGAGTTCAGGCACTTTCGGCTCGCGGAGCGCCTTTACCAGGACAGGCAATATGCCTTCCTTTGTGGTGTTGAGGCCGGTGCCTATGACGTCGCGGCTGGCGCAGATGCCTCCGAACACGGGCATCTCGAATCCGCGGACGTTCTCGAATATGGTCGGCTTCTCGCCGAGCGCGTTGAGGATGTTGGCCAGCTCGTAGTCGCGTGAGACCTCGCGCGTTATGCGGACGAGCTGCCCGTCGTTCTCCAGCTTCTGCAGAAAAGGCCTTAGTTTCATTTTTCCCACTTCTTGTACAGTTTGTGCTCGATTCCGAGCAGTTCGAGTATGCGGCCGACGACGTAGTCTGTGCAGTCCTGCACTGTCTTCGGCTTTGTGTAGTAGCATAGCATTGGCGGCACTATCGAGCAGCCCGCTTCCTTGGCAGCAACGAGGTTCCTGAGCGCCGGCAGCGAGAGCGGAGTGTCGCGCGGCACGAGGATGACCGTGCGCTCCTGCTTGAGATTGACGCCCGCGGCGCGGGTTATGGCGTTGTGCTCGATTCCGTTGGCGATGT
>Ga0315292_10002666_pt1 | contig 10127 bp, 14 predicted proteins | sample YL17G13_0_MG_FD_204029 | JGI IMG/M metagenome (GOLD analysis project Ga0315292, IMG submission 204029) | Sediment microbial communities from Yellowstone Lake, YNP, Wyoming, USA - YL17G13_0 | ecosystem: Environmental > Aquatic > Freshwater > Lake > Sediment | place: USA: Wyoming | collected... | reverse complement strand
CACCGACGAGGATCGCGAAGATCGTGATTCCGAGCTGCGTGGAACTGATGAACCGAACGGGCTCGTCCATCAGTCGGAGAGCTGCTCGCGCGCCGCGACTACCGCGTGTAGCCCGGTCTTCGAGCCGCGCGCGGCGTGCCGTTATGAGCGCGTACTCGGCCGCCACGAACACCGCGCTTCCGAGCACGAGCAGAAGCACGACGAGGATACGGATGAGAACACTCACGCCCCGGGAGGGGCGTAGGTACTCGGCGGAATTTCTTCGCCCACCTTGATCAGGCCGCAGTATAGGTGACGGTCCCGCCGTCCTCGTGACGGAGGGCTGCACCCTCGTGCACGAGCCGCTCGGCATGGGAGAGCGTCTCGGCGACGGCGAAGCGCCGTCCGGCCGGCTGGAGCTTCGATCCAAAGAGGTCGAACGAGAGCTCGTAGCCGGTCCTCCCGTCCGGACCGAGCGCTGCAACGGTCTCCTCGAGTCTGAGCCGATGGTGCTCCTGGAGCTGTCTCGCGCGCGCCGTCGGATCGTCGATGACGTCGCCGTGCCCCGGAAGCGCGACTCTCGGTGCGAGCGCGATCGTCCGGTCGAGCGCAGTGAGATAGTCGCCGAGTGGGTCGGCTCGGCTCGCGGGCCAGAGACCCACGGTTGGTGTTATCCGGCCGAGAAGGTGGTCGGCCGCAACGAGGACATCGTCCTTGAGCAGGCAGAGCTGGCCGTCGGCATGCCCCGGTGCCGCAACGAGTTCCCACCCGTCGACGTGCTCACCGGCCTCCACGAGAATCGGGTCGCGCTGATAGCGGATAAAGGGTCGGTAGACCGAGCTCTGCCCGACGAGCTCGGCGGTGACGTCGTCCGGCGTTCCGTGGAGGTGAAACCAGTCGAGGAGCCGCTCGGACCAGGCCGGATTCCCCCACACGAGCTCGCACTGCGCGTAGTCGAGAACGCCCTGGTAAACGGGGGCGCCGGTCAGCTCGTGGAGATCGGCGGCGGCCCCGACGTGGTCGGGGTGGAAGTGCGTGACGAAGATCGTCGCGACGCGGCTTCCCGCCTCCTCGAGCGCGGCGGCCCATGTCTCCTTCGCGTCAGGTAGCCCGACGCCCGTGTCGACGAGCGTCCAGCCGTCGTCGCCCGGGAGCAGGTAGGTGTGCACATGACCGGGACGTGTAGGCAACGGCAGAGTGATGCGTCGAATCCCGCCTTCGAGCTCGTCCATCGCGCGACTCTAGATGACCCGCTGCTCCATAGGATGAGCCCGGATGGAAGACGAGGTTCTGATCCGCCCGTACCGAGATCAAGACGAGCGTGGCTGGGTTGTATGTCGTGTCCTGTCGTTCCTCGACTCGGCGTTCTTCGACGACGTCCGCCGGACCAAAGAGCACTACGCGCACCGGGCGATCGAGCTCGTCGCTGAGCGAGACGACGAGATCGTCGGACTCATCGACATCGAGTGCGAGGAGCTGCACGGAACGGTGTGCTCGGATCGGCCCGGCCTCGGGGCGATGATCTGGCACCTCGCGGTGCATCCCGAGCACCAGCGCCAAGGCGTGGCGACCAAGCTCTTGCGAGAGGCCGAACGCGTTGCGCGGGGCCGCGGCCTCGTTCGCTTCGAGGCGTGGACGCGAGACGATGCGGCGGCTCACGCTTGGTACGAGGCGAGGGGCTTCGAGCTCATCGACTCCTACCTCCATGTCTATATGGAGCTCCACGAGGGATTGCGAGATGTCTTCCCGATAACCGACGACGGCCTCCGACCGGTGAAGATGTTCGCGCACTACGTGAGCGACCAGCCCGAAGAGATGCGGCAGCGCTTCTCGCGAGTGCACGACGACGTGCTCTACGAGCTGCGTTTTGAGTGAGGGCCGTCTCTGGCCGCGCTTCGCTCGACGATCCCGTATAGGGTCGGCTCGACCCCGAGCAAGGAGGATCGTGCCATGAGCATCGTTGTCCGCTTCAAGCCCACGAACCTGACTACCGAGAGGTACGACGAAAGCGTTCGGCGGCTCAAAGAGGCTGGGGCCTGGCCGCCCGACGGTCTCGACTACCACGTCTTCTTCGGTTCCGACGAGAACCTGCACGTCAGCGAGATCTGGGATTCCCAGGAGCAACTGGAGGCATTCGGCCAGCGACTCATGCCCATTCTGGCCGAGGTCGGAATCGAGTTCTCCGGCGATCCAGACGTCTTCGAGGTTCGTGACATCGTCAAGCGCTGACCACGGAAGCCGTGTTGCCGCGCCAAGTCTTCGGCGCGTTGGGTGCAGGAAACGGTGATCGAGATGAGGCACCACGGGGTGCCTGAACCCGGGCCGTCCCGGATCTCTCCCATGGCCCGAGGAGGAGCCTGCCGATCCGCGCCGTAGACTCGCGGGGTGGCCGACGAGATCACCTGCCTCATCGCCGACGATCACGAGGTCGTCCGCGAAGGCCTGCGCCTTGCGCTCTCCCGATCACCGCGGATCCGCGTGATCGGTGAGGCAACCGATGGCGCCGCCGCGGTCGCGCTGACCGAGAGGCGGCGTCCCGACGTCGTGATCATGGATCTGCGCATGCCGGACATGGACGGTCTCGAGGCGACCGAGAAGCTGCTCGAGAAGGTCCCCGGTACCGGCGTCCTCATCTTCACGGCCTACGGCGAGCGGTCGCTTCTGCAGCGAAGCCTGGAGTCGGGGGCGCGAGGCTACATCCTCAAGGAGACTCCGCACGAGACACTCTTGCGCGCGATCGAGAAGGTCGCGGCGGGCGAGACGTTCGTCGACCCGGGGCTCATGGCGGAGTTCGTCTCCGGCCAGGGCCAGGCCGACATTCTGACTCCGCGCGAGCGAGAGATCCTGCAGCTGCTCGCCGACGGCATGTCGAACGTGGACGTGGCCGCAAAGCTCTTCATCAGCCAGGAGACGGTGAAGAGCCACGTTCGCCACATCCTCGCGAAGCTCGAGGCGGACACCCGCACACAGGCGGTCGCCATCGCGCTCCGCGAGGCGATAATCGATTGACCACGGACGACGCTGAGCGCGTTCTGCTCGCGGAGCGGATCCTCACGGAGCAGGAGGAGCGTCGCCGGCTCGCAGAACTTCTACACGACGGGCCCGTCCAACACCTCTCGGCGATAGCGCAGATGCTCGACGCCGGCCTGGCCAGCCTCCGAGACGGGGAGACAGAGCGAGCAGACGAAGTCTTCACGCGCAGTCTCGCGCTCGCCCGGGACTCGGCGCGGGACCTCCGCGCGCTCTGCGACGACCTCGAGCCCAGAGTGCTTCGCGAGGTCGGCTTCGCGGCTGCCGTGGCCGCGCTCGCGCGACGGATCTCAGCGCGATACGACGTGGTGATCGACCTCGACGTCGCCTATGCGGACGAGCTCGGGGAGAACGCTCAGACCGCTCTCTACCAGATCCTCCGCGAGGCAACGGATCAGGCCGTCAGGAGGGGAGCGCCGACGCGGATCGTGATCACGGTGCTCCCGACGATGGCGGGTGGTGCCGAGCTCGTCGTCACCGATGACGGCCCGCCAGAGCGTCGGAGTGCAGTGCTCGAGGCGCTCGCGGAGCGAGCCGCCACCCTCAACGCACGTTTCAGCTCCGAAGTCCGCTACCCGCGAGGCTCGACGGTCCGCATCGAAGTGCCGCCCTCTGCGGCGCGACGCTAATCGTGCTGCGACCGGCGGTTGATGCTGGGGGAACCTCCCGGTTCCCCCAGTACCCCCTCCCCTGGTCCGCTCCGCGGACAAGGCGCTCCGCGCCTTCCCTGAAACCGGCTGCTTGGCAGCCGGAGCGCTGCATTCTCGCGTCAACCCTCCAGTAGGATCGGCTCCGTGGACGGCAACGGGCGGAGCGGGTACCTCTTCTTCGTGTGGGCCCCGACGGGGTACACGCTGGTCGAGCGTGCAGGAGATCCACCGCGGCCGGGAACCGAGGTCGAGGACGGAGAGCGGCGCTACCTCGTCAGCAAGATCGCACGCTCACCGCTTCCGAGCGATCGTCGCCCCTGCGCGTATCTCTTGCCTGCCTGACGACTCGAATGGACGACTGAGCAACACGGGCGTGCGGCCACCAAGCGGCCGCCTTCAGGGATTGTGCGCGACCGAAACTCGCGCAAGCGAACCTCGGCCTTGCGTCCTACGAAATCGGCTCGTTGTGGACGTCGTTCTCGACGGCGTACTTGTCGGTGAGCGGGTTGATCTTCTCCGGGTCGGGGAAGGCGTAGTTGATCTCGACGAACGCGTTCCACTTGTCAGGTAGCGCGTCCTCGGGAAAGATCGCCTCCACCGGGCACTCCGGTTCGCATGCCCCGCAATTCCGTGTGTAGATCCCACCCGCGAGCGTGAACTGATTCTTGCCCGGAACGACAGCGCAGAAGGTGTCGGCCTCGTCGGCCTCGTGGGGTTCGACGCTCATCACTCGCCAGAAGGTCTCGCGCGTCGCGAGATAGAGCCAACGGATCGAGCGGCTACGCACTCCGAAGTCCGTCTCCATGTTGCTTTCTTCACCTGATCCCACCGCGACGTAGCCCGCGATGACCGCCGCCTGCTCGAGCCACGCGAGCGCCTCGTGGTCGGTCGATCGAAGGCGCCAGGAGCCGGCCTTGACCGGATCGCCGTCCGCTGCGAGCCAGCCGTCGACGAATCCCGCGATGTACTCCGCGTCGGCCGTCTCGGGCAACAGCTTCTTGAGGTTGGCGCATGAGCGTACGACCCCTGTCCCGACATAGCCTGGATGCACGTCGAGGCACGGCGAGAAGTTCACCTGGTCGAAGAAGTCCTTGAAAGCTGCCACTCGCTCCCCATAGAGCTGGACGTAGTGCAGGTGCTCGCCAGAACGGATCTCCAGCTTGTTCCACGCTCCATCGCCGTACACGAGCCCGTGCAACACGCCGAGACGGTAGGCCTCCGAGTCTCGCCTCGGCCGCGCCGTCATCGCGGGAACGAACTGCCCAACGGACAGCGAGCTCGTCGCCTGACCGTCACTGAGGAGCCAGCTGTGGGTCGGCGTCGCCCAGACGGTCCGCCGGAACCTGGAGATGTTTCGCGTAGTGAGTCGCGTCCCGCCGTAACGATCCCGCTCCTCGAACGCGGATGCGAGCTCGATCTTGACGAGCGGCCTCTTCCGGAATCGCTTCACCACTGCAGGCTTGAAGCCCGAGTCCGTGAGCACGCGGCACGACTTGTTCTCGAGCTCTTCGAATGAACGAACCCCGTGGGCGGTGACGAGCTGCTCCGTGGGCGCGAAGCAGTCGATGCACTCCTCGGGATCGATGATCAGGATCCGCTCGTACTCATGGATGCAGTCGACCGGGCAGACGTCGACGCAGGACTTGTCTTTGATGTCGATGCAGGGCTCGGCGATGATGTACGTCACGCGAGCGAGTCTAGCCAGAGCTTTGCGCACGACCGGAATCGGCTAGCGCCGATTCCGGTCGTGCGAAGATCCCTAAAGCCGGTCGCTCCGCGACCGGGGCGCCCTTGTCTTTCGGCCGCGAAGACCCATGGGGGCGGCGCCAGCCTCGCCGCATTGCTACCACACATAGGCCGTTACGCTCGTTCGCCCCCAATGAGTTCGTCGACGAGCTCCGTCGCGCGCTCGACGAGCGCCGACTTCACGATGACCTGGTCGAACCCGGCCGAATGAGCGCGTTGGAGTCCCAACCTGTCGGTGTGATTCGTGTACCCGAGGATCGGGACGTCAGGCCAGGTATCGACGACTTCCTCCGGCTCGACGCGGGCGATGTCTGCGATTACGAGGTCAGGGACGTCGACGCTGTCGCTCGTGACTAACCGATGGCCCGGAAGCAGCCCCTCCAGTTTTCCGCGGAAGAAGAGGTCGACCCCGACGAGCAGGATCGTCGCCACGTGTTCGACATTAGCAACCGCTGCGGACGCCGATAATCACCTGCATGGGCATGGAGAGAGGAGTCGAGCTGATCCGCGCCGGAGCGTACTTCGAGGCGCACGAGGAGCTCGAGGAAGAGTGGCGCGGCGCACCCGAGCCCGAGCGCGACTTCCTTCAAGGCCTGGTTCACGTCGCCGTCGCCTGGTACCAGGCGAGCAGAGCGAACCGCCCGGGCTGCGAGCGCCAGCTCGAGAAGGCGGCGCGCCGCCTCGAGCCGTACCGGCCCTCGCATCGTGGGCTCGACATCGACACCGTGCTCGAGAGCGTCGCCCAGGCGCAGGCGGTCGTTGTCACGGGCTCCCTCACACTCGCACCGCCGCGCCTCTGAACCGTTGGGGCGAGAAATACCTCGCCCTTCGCCCTGAGCGCTCTTCAGAACGCGGGCTCGAGCCCGAGCCACTCGAGAAAGCGGTTCAGGTACACGCGCAACACGTAGAACCGCTCGAAGAAGAGGAGCAGTCCGAGCGCGACCATGATCGCTCCGCCGCCGATCTGGATGGCGCGATAGTGATCCCGGAGCCAGCGGAACGCCGACATCGCACGCGTGAACACGGCGCCAGCGATGACGAACGGTAACGCGAGCCCGAGCGAGTAGACGCCGAGGAGCACGGCGCCTTCGAGCACCGTCCCCGACGAGCCTGCGAGAAGAAGGATGGCCGCGAGCACGGGGCCGATGCAGGGCGCGGCGCAGATGGCGAACGCGCCACCGAGGAGGACGCGCGAGCCACGGCTTCGAGCCCCCTGGACCAGCCCTGCGCCGAGAAGGCGTTCAGGCCATGGCAGAAGCCCCATGAACGCCAGCCCGAACACGACGAGCACGAAGCCAGCGATCCTCTCGAGCAGGAACTGGTCCGCGAAGAGGCGTCCGCCGACGAGCGCGGCTCCCACCCCTAGTAGCACGAAGAACGCGGTGAAGCCGAGAACGAACGGGATGCTCGCGATGACGACACGCCGGGCGGTTCCCGGCTGTCCCAGCCGCTCCGCGTCGACAGCAGAGATCGCGGACAGGTACCCGGGCACCAGCGGGAGAACGCACGGTGCGAGGAACGAGATCATGCCCGCCAGGAACGCGACCGGGATCGCAGTCCAGCTCATGCGCGCTCCTCGCGCATGAAGGTCGGCGTTGACGCAGGGCGTCGCATGCCTCTAGCCGTCGAAGCGGGCGAGTTCGTCGTCGACGAGCCGCTCGAGCTGTGGATCGAGCGGCTGCCCGTCATCCGACGGCGCGCGCCGGCGACTCCACGACCGGATCAGCAAACCGACGGCAATCGCGCCGACGGCAAGAGCCGCGAGCGGGAGGAGCCAGGCGAGAAGCCCGAACCCGCTCTTGGGAGGCGTCGCCAGCACTGCGGGCCCGAACTCGTCGACGAGTGCGTCCTTGATCTCCTGCTCGCTGTCGCCCGCCGCAATGCGCACGCGGATGAAGGCCTTCATTCGCTGCGCGATCGGCGCGTTCGACTGGTCAAGCGTCGTCTCGCAGACGGGACAGACGAGTTCGGCCTCGAGGTCAGCCGCGCTCGGCGGCCCTGCTGCGGCGGCAGTCCCCCCGGCGACGAGGGCGAAGGCGGCGAAGACGAGCACGCGGAGCCTCATGACGAGAGCGCCCGCTCGATGGCGGCGCGAAGCCGCACGCGATCCTCCTTCGCGTTGACGGCGCCGGCGAAGACCTCGACGACGTTCCCTTCACGGTCGAGGACGAACGTCTCGGGGAAGCCTGTCACGCCATAGCCGCCGAGAGTGTCGCCCGGGCCGTCGTAGACGATCGGGAACGTCAGGCCGAAGCTCTTCATGAACCTGCGCGCATCGCTGCGGAAGTCCTTCGCATCGAGACCGACGACGACGACGCCTCGATCCCGGTTCTGCTGCCACACCTGCTCGAGGAACGGCGCCTCGTCCTTGCACGGGATGCACCACGACGCCCAGACGTTGAGCACGACTGCCTTGCCCCGAAGCGACGAGAGCGTGAGCTCGCCCTCCCGATCGAGACGCTCGAGCGTGAAGTCAGGAGCTTGGGGGCGCTCGCCGCGCGCGGCGGCTGCCGCGAGATCGCCGCCCTCGTTGGTGAGCAACGTCCACGCGAGCAGGATGAAGAGCAGGACGACCAGGCCCACGGCTACGCCTTGAGCGACGAGCTTCGCGCGCCGCGCCACTACGTCACCTGGCGATGATGAAGACGGGCGTCCCGACGTCCACGTGCTGGAACAGCCACTCAGCGTCCGGAATTCGCATTCGGATGCATCCGTGCGAGGCCGAGTAGCCGATCGAAGCGGCGTCGGGCGTCCCGTGGAGCCCGACGTACGGCGCAGAGATTCCCATCCAGCGCGTGCCGAGCGGATTGCCGGGCCCCGGCGGAACGGGCTCCGAGTCCGCCGCCCACTTCGAGGGCGGCGGATACCACCACGGATTGCGCTGCATGTTCACGATCTCGTAGTTGCCGAGCGGCGTCGGGTACGCCGCCTGGCCGGTCGCGACTCCGAACCAGCGGACAAACTTGGCGTCGACGAAGTACAGGAGCCGGTTCGAGTCGCGCAGGATCACGACTGCCGTGTCGAGGTCGAGCGATGCCACCTTCGGCTTCAAGGTTTCGAACGCGAGGCGAATCGGAGCGCGTGTGTTCCGCTGAAGCGCATAGCGAACCGCACGGGAGCTCGCGAGGCGCTTGAGGAGCCGCCCTTGCTCCGACTTGATCGCTCGGGGCTTCACTCCGTCGAGTGCGAGCCGCGCGTCGACCGGCTTCAGATCGAGCTCTCGTCCGAGGCGATCGACTAATGCGCGGACGCGCGTACGGGAGACCTCGACATCGAGCGGGACGGTTGCACCGGGCCGGGACACGCGAGCTCGACGAACGGCCTTCGGCACATTCGGGCGTGCACCGAGTGCGCCCGGCTGGACGCGGACCTTGCGGGTCGGGCTTACGACGAGGACGAGGGGGCGAGCGAAAGCCTTCTGCACCAGCTCGGTCGCGCGCTCGGGCATAAGGCCGCCCACCCTGATACCGCCGACAGTGACTCCGAAGGCGATGGGCGCCGGTAGCAGCGGAGGCGGAGGTTCGATCGGGGGCTCACTCGGCAGCGGCTCCGTCGTCGGCGGAGGATCGGTCGTGGTGACGGTCGTTCCGGTGTCGGCGCCGGCAGTCGCCGCGAGTGCAAACGCCGACGCGAAGCCGACGAACGCGCATGCCACGAGTAGTCCGGCACCGATCGCGCGAGCCCAGGTTCTCACGTTTCCAGTGTAGACGCGAAAATGCGCGGATCGTTGCTCACTACTGCGTCGACGCCCGCCTGGTCGACTCGGACGAGATCGCGCGGATCGTCGACTGTCCACGCGATGACCGCAGCGCCGCGGTCGTGCGCCCGGCGAACTGCTGCCTCGCCGGCCAGCGAGTGATGAAGAACGAGCGCGGTCGCACGCGCCGCAGAGAGGGCCAAGGGCGTGGCCGACGGCGCGACTCGCCGGAGGAGACCCAACCCGACGCGGGCAATCGGGGCACCGCGTCCGCTCTCGGTGACCCCCAGGACGCCACGGGGGACGGTGATGCCCGCCCGAACACCGGGATCGATCCGCGCGAGCGTTCGCACCGTTCGGAAGGAGAACGAGCTCACGAAGCTGCGCTCCACGAGGCCGAACCGGCGGAGCGCCGCGACGATGTCGGGCTCCCTCCCCCGGATCTTGAGATCGAGATGGATGCCCACCTGGCCGGCCTCGTCGACGAAGAACGCCAGGGCCTCGTCGAGCGTCGGTACGTCAGGGCAGATTTCCCTGAGACTCTGCAGCGACCGATCTCGCACGGTGCCGTCAGCCACGCCGTGGCTCACTTCACGGAGATCGTTCGAGTGCGCGATCACGAGCTCGCCGTCCCGCAGATCGAGAACGTCGAACTCGATGAGATCCACACCCGCTTCGACTGCCGCCCGGAAGGATGGGAGCGTGTTCTCGGGCGCCAGAACAGCGGCGCCGCGATGACCTATCCGCAGCGGACGCCCGTCGCGCCGCTCGAGCGAGATCAAGGGCCCGGCCTCGTCGGCAAGTAGTCCTCGTCGAGCCGACCTCCCTCTGCGGCGTACGACACGATCATCCGGTCGGTGAGCCACTCGACGGGCGCCCGATCGTCGGTCCATGCCCTGCCCGCGGCCTCGAGGGGTCGCGCATCGCGCGCGAGCAGCTCAAGCAGCGAGTCGAGATCGGCCGGCCCGCGCTGCAGGCGACGAGCGATCTCACCCTCGGCGAGCGGTTCCGTCAAGCCGAGCACG
>Ga0315292_10002665_pt1 | contig 10128 bp, 5 predicted proteins | sample YL17G13_0_MG_FD_204029 | JGI IMG/M metagenome (GOLD analysis project Ga0315292, IMG submission 204029) | Sediment microbial communities from Yellowstone Lake, YNP, Wyoming, USA - YL17G13_0 | ecosystem: Environmental > Aquatic > Freshwater > Lake > Sediment | place: USA: Wyoming | collected... | reverse complement strand
TGGACGTCGTCTGATTTCGCCCGGCCCGAGTCCGTTTCGTGCACGACGCGCGAGTCGACGCGGATCGTGTTGAGGCAGCCGTCGGTGTTCAGGAAGCCGGGGATTCCCGCCGGAGGGACTCCCATCGGCGGCCGGTTTTCAGCCAGCCACTCGTAGACGACTTTCGCGATCGCCGTGTTCTTGCACACCAGAATGAATACGGGAGGTCGCGTGTCGTCCTTCGACCGGCCCCACTCGGCACGCATGTCCTCCCAAAGACCGCCAAGCATCGAAATCGGCGTGTTGGCCCACTTGAGAATCGCCTCGGGCTTGGCGGAGCCCTTGCGCCCGCCGCGCTCGGCCGGTGTCAGTCTCGGGAGGATCCACCGCCAGATGTTCAGATAGCCGGGGATCTCCTGTCCCGTCGTGTCTCGGACGGCCAGTTGCGGAATCTTCACCAGGCCGGACTCGATGGCGTCGGTGAGGGAAAAGTCGCTCACCACCCAGGGGAACGGACGGTTCGCGTCGACGCCCACGCGCCCGAGGTAATACGGTGTCGCCGACAGGTCCACCGCGAAGTTGATGCCCCTCAGTTTGTGAATTCGATCCAGGCCTTCGACCCAGACGGTGGCTTCCTTGTAGAACTCCTCAGCCTCCTCTTCCTCGCCGTACAGATCGACCTCGTCCGGATCCGGTTCTTCCTTGCGGATCCGGTAGGCGTGATGGGCCTCGTCATTGAAGACAAGGATGTTCTGCTTCCCGCCGACCTCCCGTCCCAGGACTCTGTTGATCAGTGCGGTGTCGCTCTCGACGTAACGCTCCGCCTCCACATAGACACGCGTCAGGTTGCCGTCCTTGTCGCGGTCCTCGTCAAGCACGTCGAGCAACCCGGCGTCGACCTGGCGCGTGAACTCCTCCAGCGTCAGGTACCGGCGTCCACGGGCAACGGTCGACTTGTCCCCGATCGTGATGAACTCGCGGATCCGTATTCTGACGCCCGCCTTCAGGACTTTGGCACTGACGCCACCGGCCTGGATCCCCTGCGGCTCGAACACGTGCCAGTTGGTGACCAGCACACGGCCTTTCGTGAGATCGGCCATCAGGTGCTGCGGCACCAGGTCGCGCGTGCGGTAGAGGCTGGCCTCGCCGCGCCGGGGGTCGATTTCGCCAAGCCGGCTCCGGATGGTGACGTTCGGACAGACGACAAGCACGACATCCGAGAAGCGTCCGTCACCGCGCTCGTGCACCTTGTTCAGAATGCTCCAGGCGGCCAGCATCCCCATGACCGTTGTCTTGCCCGAGCCGGTTGCCATCTTGCACGCGTACCTGCGGAACGCCCGGTATCCGGAGTCCTCCTTCTGACGATCGCTCGGCTCGTCGTAGGGGATCTCCAGGCCATGCCTGTAGTCGGGGCGGGCCTCGGTCATGAAGATGAGGGTCTCGGCCGCCTCGATCTGGGCGAAGAAGAGCCGGCGCTCACGACCGTCGCGCTGCCAGTACTGCAGCAGTTCCAGCGTGGTGCCGCTCGCACCGAGCCACCCGTCGGTTCTCCACTGCTTCACCCGCGCCCTGATCAGGTTGACCAGTTTCAACTCGATGGCGAGCCCGGCCGCCGGCCGGCCGTCTTCGGCTGCGCCCGGAGGCGTGTAGTAGTAGACCGACGGACGCCTCCCCTTTCGCCGTTCCGGCGGCTCGCCCTCGACGAGGTGCCAATGGTCCGGTGGCTCCTCGTACGGGCTGCTGATGATGGGTTCCGGAACTTCGAAGTCGGTCATGCCGTGAAGGCCGCGACGATGGTGTCGAGTTTCTCAATCACTTCCGGGTGAACTTCCTCCCGCCGCATGCCGGCGGCAATCTCGTGATACCGCGAATACGGGAGGTTCGGCAGCCCCGCCGCGTTCAGCGCCGGCGGGAGGATGACCTTGCGGGCCTTGGTCGTCAGAAGATACGGATGGTCGTCGAGTGGCCGCGCCACAATCGCCGGCGGCAGTTCGCTGCGGAGGTACTCGCTCAACGCCTCCACATGCGGGGCAGCCGCCCCTTCGCCGACCAGCTTCGTGACGAAGCGGGCGAGCGCGGCCGGATGGACCAGGTAGCTCTCGACTTCGTAGCGGCGCCAGCGCGCGCGCTGGAACCCGCGGCCCGTGATCGGGGTTCCCTGGTTGCCGGGATGACTATCGCCGTCGATGAGTTCGAGCGCCGGGATGTCGCGAACCAGTCGCAGGGCGTCGTAGTGCTCGCGGGCCTTGATGCCGGCCCCGCCCCCGCCAGTGTCCGCCACCGTCGGCTTCCAGAAGAGCCGCGTGGTCAGCAGTTCGAGCGCCGGATGGTTCAACACTTGGGCGAACGCGCGCAGGATGTCGAGGTCGGTGGGCCCTTCGAGATACAGGATGCCTGGAGCCTCCAAGGCCCGCATGATGTCGTCGTTGGACAACACCCTCAAGGACGCAATCAGCGTCTGGCGGTCGGCATCGTCGGCCAGCATCACCGGCTGGTCCAGCAGGACGCACACCTCCCGGGGATCCACCGCGTTGATGATGACTTCTGAATGTGTCGCGACGATCAATTGTGCGCGTGAAAGCACGGCAGCCCGGCGCAACTCTCCGAAGATGGCGTCCTGCAGAAAAACATGGAGGTGGGCATCGGGCTCATCGAGCAACAGCACCGACCCCGGGCGGGTGTTGAGCAGCGCCAGCAGCATCAACACCTGCTGGAAGCCGCTTCCGGCACTCGCCACATCGAATCTCGGGCCATCGCGTCCCTGGCGATACTCGGCGATGATGTGCGCCCCCGTCCCGTCAGGGGGAAGCAGTTCGTAACCGAACAGCCGCCCGATGGCATCCTGCAGGCTGTCCCAGGCCGGCTGCGATCCGTTGGCCTGAAGCAGCAGGTTCCGCAGCATCTCCCCGGGCCGGGCCTGGCCAAGCAACTGGTCGAGTTTCGGCCGCTGATAGACAGGTTCATCTGTGGCCAAGCCGGTCATGGGCGGGATGAGCACGGTCGTCAACGTAATCGGCCTGAGGTAATCCGGGTCGACTGGCTCAGGCCGGACATACACCTGTTCGCTGCTGTCGGGCTTGAACTCCATCGCAAGCGACCACTGGTCGGTCTGGAGCCTGATCCGAACGTCTCGTGTGTACTCGCGGTTGCGCCACAGAAGATCGAACGACCGCAACGGCACTGCCGAGAACGCCTGCCTGGCGATGGGCGCCTTCGTATAGGCCCCGCCGTGGCGCTGGAAGTCGTTCAGCTCCCGCCAGCGCTGGAGCCCGAGACTCCACGCCGCAATCGCCTGCAGGACGGTCGTTTTGCCGGTGTTGTTCGGCCCGGCGAGAACGATATGGCCAGGGAGCGTGAACTCGACCCGATCAAAACGCTTGAAGCCCTCGATGATCACGCGTCGGATCATGACTCGTCCTTTGACGGCAGCGGTCGCACGACCAGCAGCTCATTGCCGCGGTCATCGATGACCTTTACCGCGACCTGCCGGTGCTCGCCCGGCTCGAAGGGTGCGCTTGTCGTACCCGCGAGATGGTCCCAGACGCTGTCGTCGTAGTCGGCTTTCAGCGCCTTGCGCAGTCCCTCCCACGCGCTCGTCCGCGGAAAGAACGCCTGGGACACGTGGAAACAGAGGTCGTTGTAGTCTGTGTCCAGGAACCACGCTGGCACGTCCTTGCCGTCGCAATGGTCGGGCTTCATCGTGGTCGGGTCGAACGTATCGAGACCCAGCAGCTCGATCTGGTAGCGGACAGGCTCGCCCGCCTTCTCAGGCGCAACCTTGTGCACCTTCGTTTCGGGCAGGCCGCACACGCTGAAGATCTGGCTCGAGCGCATCGTCTTCAGCAGGTCGCCCATCATGAGGTCCGGCGTGGCCTGGACGTAGGTCGCCGGCGGGAATCCGGCGTCCGTCGACTTTTCGATCAGTTCGCGGGCGTGGGGCTGGATGGCGAAGCCGATCACGTAGAGGTGCGCGTAGCGCTTGATGTCGGCTTCCTTCAGCGCCGCGTGCACCAGTTTCTCGCTGACGGCGCCGTTCTCGGGGCCGAAGACAAACGCCACGGGCTTCTCGTCAGTCTCTCCTGCGAGCGCCTCAGCCGACAGTGAGAGTGTCTTTGCCGGCCGGCGCACGTTCCACAGCTTGATGTGCTGCCCGCCGCCGAGGTGCAGCACGGGCGAGCGGCGCAACACCTCGATCATGCGGTCGACAAACGACGCGTAGTCCTCGCTCGTCTCGGCGCCTGAGTCCTCGACGCCGTCTTCCTCCCAATCCACAGGGGTCGGGATCGTCGCCTCGAACGCAAACGGACCGGTGACGCGGACGAACTTGTCGTCGGGCTCGGGCCGATCGACCAGTACCTCCTCCTTGGGCGGTTCGTCGTTGGCGATGTTCTCCAGCTTGACGTGAGGAACGATGCCGCCAACCTCTTCGCCTTTCTTGTTCTGCTTTCGTTTGTAGACAAAGCCACCCGATGGCCCCCGGTCGTTGTCTTTCAGTTCGTACCACGAATATGTCGCCGTCAACAGGCGCTGCCGAGCCAGGGCGAGCGGCACGCGGCTCGTGTCAATCGTGATCCACCTCCGCCCCCACTGCTCGGCGACATACGCCGTCGTCCCAGACCCGCACGTCGGATCAAGGACCAAGTCGCCTGGATCGGTCGTCATGAGAATGCAGCGCTGAAGCGTCGTGGTTGACGTCTGGACGACATAGATTTTCGGGTCGGATCGGCTTTGTATGGATCCACCAATGTCAGCCCAGATGTTTCCAACTGCAGAACCCGGAAAGTCGTCCAGGAATCGGACAAAGCGGAGCGACCTCCCTTCTGTGGCCTGGAGGCGCCCCGCCGCCGCCAGTCTCTTCAACCCCGCGACTGAGGTCTTCCAGTGTGCATTCGACCCTGGGTGGAAGACTCGATTCTCAAAAGTGAATTCGATAGTAGTGTCGGGCCTGAATTCGGAACTCGTGAGGTTGTCCAACTGATAGCGTCTGCCACGATCGGGCAAGGCAGCCTCGCCCGTCCGCTCTTCCCTCGTCATCGGTCGTCGCGAACCGTCCGTTAGCTCGATCTGGTCGTAGCGATCGAGCGCTTCTTCACGCTCTGCCTTCAGGGTATGGAGTTGACGGTACTTCGTACGCGTGGCATCTCTGGAGTACCAAAGCAAGTAGTCAGCAGTTATCGGGATAAGAGTGGCGGTCGCTCCAGTTGTCTTCTTGAGCGTCACAACCGCGATGGAATTCTCCGCCCCGAAGACCTCGTCCATGAGTTCGCGGACGTGGTGGACGTTCTCGTCGCTGATCTGGACGAAGACGCTGCCGCTCGGCGTGAGGAGATCGCGCGCCAGGAGCAGCCGGTCGCGCATGTAGGTCAGGTACGAGTGCAGGCCTAGCTCCCACGTGTCGCGGTAGGCCTTCACCATCTCCGGTTCGCGCGTCAGGTCCTCGTCGTCTCCATGCGACACGTCGCGCTTGCGCACGAAGGGCTGGAAGTTGCTGCCGAACTTCACGCCGTAGGGCGGGTCGATGTAGATCATCTGGACCTGCCCGCCCAGGCCCTCGTACCGCAGCAGGGAGTTCATGACGACGAGGGAGTCGCCCAGCACGAGGCGGTTCACCCACTTGTCCTGGTACTCGTAGGCGCGCAGGGTCTGATCGACCACCGAGTGCTGCGGGTCGCCGAACAGTTCCCACATCGCCGTCTGGTCGGACTTCGTCTTGTGGCCGACAAGCGTTTCGACGATGGCCTTGGTCGAGAGCCGCTCGTGGACGAAGAGCGGCAGCGTCGGCACGTCGAACGACAGGCGTTCGGCCTTGCCTGCCCAGTTCAGGAAGGGCTGACCCAGGCGCTTGAGGGCCGTGACGGCGTCCTGAAGTGACCGAACCGTCACGAGCACGCGACCGTCGAGGGCGTTGAACTCCTGCGGCGCGTCGAACTCCTGCGGAGGCGGCAGCTTTGCCGCGCGCTCGATCAAGCCGAGCAGCCACTCCCCCATCTCGCGGGCGCCATTCTGGCCGTCCCAGTCCAGTGCGGGCGCGAGCGACGAGTCGTATCGCCAGGTCGTCGGTGGCTTCTTCTTGCGGAACTGCGGCTGCGTGCCGATATCCGGGCGCATCGGGCTCGTCTCGGCCGGGTGCGTGTACCGCTCAGCCGTCTTGCCGCCCCCGCCTGCGCCGGCCGGCTTCTTCGCCTTGGGTATACGCGCCACTGGGTGCCCTTCGCGCCATGTCCCAGTCCGGCAACCGCCCAACGCGGCGTCGAACCTGGGGTTTCTCGGTCTACGGAATCGTGGCTGATTCTACCAGACCACCATCCCGGGCGCTTGGCCCCGTCACAATGCCCTACTGTACGGCTACGCCCCCCAAGAAATGGGTGCAGAACTGGATCAGCGCCTCGGAGTCAGGCCCGGGAGCAGGGCGATCTGCCGGGACGACTCCGGGGTCATGCGGAGGAGATAGCGAAACGCCTCGAGGTGCGCGTCAACGGACGGATTCTCGGCAAGGTAGAGCGAAGCACCGAGGTCCCGCCAGCGCAGCAACTCCCGCCGACGCGCAGGCGTCAGCGGCAGCCCGACCGTTAGATCGACCAGCGCGAGCGCGCGCTCATAGGTCGAGCGCAGGCGGTCCGTGTCCCCCACCTCGAGATGATGCAGGCCGCGGTTCATCTCATTGCCGATCATCAGAATCTGCTCGGCAAACGAGAAGGATTCCCATCGCTCCGGCGACAGCCCGGCGTGCTGGCGGACGGCGGTCACAGCGGTTCACCTCGGCTGAAAAGCGGGACGACGACGTGGATCGCCGGGCCGCTACGGGCGCCCTCGCCGGGGGCCGCCGCGCCCGGGTCCGTTCGCGCCGGGCTGCCGCGGGCCGCCATGCCCGCCTGGCCGAGAGCCGCCGGGACCTGTCGGGCGACCTCCTCCGGACCCCCCGGGACGCGATGTGCCGCCGCCCCCGCCGGGGCGCGAGCCTCCGTGATTCGTCGGTCGCCCGCCCCCAGACCCGCCGGGACGCGATCCACCAGATCCGGGCGGACGTCCTCCACCCGACCCGCCAGGACGTGGCCCGCCCTGGCCCCCTGGCCGCGCGCCGCCGTGCCCGGTCCCGTGTCCCTGGCCCGGTCGCTGCCCCAGGGCCGCCCGCCGGTCCTGGCCGGCCCTGCGCGCCGCGCGCATCGTGGCGAGGCGCTCTGCGATGGGAATCTCCAGCCGTTCGGTCGGCGCCGCGTTGTAGTCGAAGTCCGGCACCGTGATGCGCGGCAGCCGCTTGCCGACGGCCCGCTCAATACGCTGCAGGTCCGCTTCCTCTTCGCGGGAGACGAACGTGAACGCATCGCCCACCGACTCGGCGCGGCCGGTCCGGCCGACGCGGTGGATGTAGTCTTCCGGCACCTTGGGCACGTCGAAGTTCACCACGTGCCCGAGCGCCTCGACGTCAATCCCTCGAGCGGCGATGTCGGTGGCCACCAGGACCCGGTGCTGGCCGCTCTTGAAGCCCGCGAGCGCGGCGTTGCGCTGCCCCTGCGACCGGTTCCCGTGGATGCGCTCCGCGTCGATCCCCATGCGGACCAGGTACGCCTGGAGGCGATTGGTGCGGTGCTTCGTGCGCGTGAAGACCAGCGCGTCCTGGATGTCGCCGCGCGTGAGCAGCGCGACCAGCAGGGCGCTTTTCAGGTGCTGCGCCACGGGGTAGACGGCCTGCGTGATCCCGACCGGCGGCGCCTGCTTGCGCTCCAGCTGGATCGTGGCCGGCGATTTCAGCAGCTCGCGCGTGAGCGCCAGGATCGGCTCGGGCATTGTCGCGCTGAAGAACAGCGTCTGGCGGCGCGCGGGCAGGTGGCGCAGGACGCGGCGGATGTCAGGCAGGAACCCCATGTCCAGCATCCGGTCCGCCTCGTCTATCACGAGGTACTCGAGGCCGCCCAGCGTCGCATACGAGTGCTTCATGTGGTCGAGCAGGCGGCCGGGCGTGGCGATGATCACGTCGGCGCCGCTGCGCAACGCATGTTCCTGCGGCCCCATGCCGACGCCGCCGATGACGGCCGCGCCGGTAATCGGCGTGTGCACCGCCAGGTCGTTGAGGTCCTCGTGAATCTGCAGGGCCAGTTCGCGCGTCGGCGTGAGCACCAGCGCGCGCGTGGTACGGCGCGGGCGGCCGAGGAGGCCGTTGATGATCGGCAGCAGGAACGCCGCCGTCTTGCCGCTCCCCGTCATCGCACAGGCCAGCACGTCCCGGCCGGCCAGCGCCGGGGGGATCGCCTCGGTCTGCACGGGCGTCGGGCGCGTGTAGCCGAGTTCCTTGATCGCCTTGAGAAGACTGGGGTCGAGCTTGAAAGTGCTGAACGGCACGGGACGTCCTTTGGTTGGCCGGGTGGAGGGACGTACAAGGATCGCACACGGCGCTCCCCGGAGGTACACAAAACACTCCGGGAGTGATTACGGATGCGTAATCACTCCCGGAGTTATTGTTCCGCCGGATCTTCCTACAGCGACCAGCCCGCCCGGTGATGGTGCTGAATGAATTCGTTCGCCCCGGCCACGTTGGTGATCTTCATGGCCGCCCCGTCCCAAAGCAGCTTCTGGTCGGGGAACCGCATCCCCACGTTGCCGAGCAGCACCGTCTCGGTGAACGGCCCCGAGTAGTCGAAGTTCGAGCACGGCTTCAGCTTGCCCGTAATGCCATCGATCCAGTTGCCTTCGTGGCTGTTGTTCGCCACGCGCGTGATGGTCTTTTTCGGACGCTTATAGGCAGCCATCCGCGACGCCGGAATCAGGCGCGGGCTCTCGGAGTAGGTCTCGCACATGAGCTTGCCCTTCTCGCCGACGAAGATCGTCCCGCTCTCGGGCAGGCGGAACTGCGGCTCGAGTTCCTCGGGACGTTCCGGCAGCAGGCCGCCGTCGTACCAGTGCAGCTTGACGGCCGGCAGGTTCTTGCCGCGGGCCGGGAACGTGAGGTATACGAGCGTCCCGGGCGGGAAGCCATCGTCGTACTTCACGCGGCTGCCCCAGGGGCCGGTCTTGTTCGCGACGACGTTGTAGGCCATGTGCGTCGTGACGCTGGTCGGATAGCCGAGCTTGAGGCACTGGTAGGCGGCGTCCATCACGTGGCACGCCATATCACCCAGGGCGCCGCACCCGAAGTCCCACCAGGCCCGCCACGCCGTCGGATGGTAGGTCGGGTGGAAGGGACGCATGGCGGCCGGCCCGATCCACAGATCCCAGTCGAGGCCCTCAGGCACCGGCGGCGTGTCGGTCGGGCGCGGCATGCCCTGCGGCCAGATCGGGCGGTTGGTCCAGCAGTGCACCTCGTGTACCTTGCCGATGGCGCCGTCGTTGATCCACTCCTCGATGAGCCGGACGCCCTCGCCGGAATGGCCCTGGTTGCCCATCTGCGTGACGACTTTGTACTTCCGCGCCGCCTCGGTGAGCGCCCGCGCCTCCGACACCGTATGCGTCAGCGGCTTCTGCACGTAGACGTGCTTGCCCAGCTGCATCGCGGCCATCGCCACCACCGCGTGCGTGTGGTCGGGCGTCGCCACAATCACGCCGTCGAAGTCCTTCTGCTTCTCCAGCATCACGCGGTAGTCCTTGTGTAACACCGCGTTCGGGACCAACCCGTGGAGCTTCGCGGACGCCTTCCGCGCGGCCTCGCTGTCGTCCACGTCGCACAGCGCGACGATGTTGACGTTGGGTAGTTTGAGCAGGGCGTTGGTGTTGCTGGTGCCCTGGCCGAACCGGTAGCCGACCGTCGCGATGTTGACCTTGTCGCTCGGCGCCACGAAGCCGGTGCCGCCCAGCACATGCCGCGGCACGATCATGAACCCCGCCGCGGCGGCCATCGTGCCGACGAACGTTCGCCGGGAGACGGCGTTGATGATGCTGTCGTTGTCGTCCATGTGATTACTCCTGCGAGGACTGTGTTAGTGCGCTGCGCCAGATATTACCCGCTGACGGCACTTTTTGCGGAAGGAAAATGCGGGGGGCCTCCAGGGGGTCTGGAATCCAGGCCTTCAGCCCAGCAGCCCGTGGTGGAAGTCGGTCGTCGCACCGAGACTGGCGATGCGCCCGGATCGCCAGGCGCGAAACGCGAGAATATCGGGCAATATTCGAGCGTTGAGCAACGCAGCGAGGCGGGATGCAGCGCCGGTCGAATGCAGACTG
>Ga0315292_10002664_pt1 | contig 10129 bp, 9 predicted proteins | sample YL17G13_0_MG_FD_204029 | JGI IMG/M metagenome (GOLD analysis project Ga0315292, IMG submission 204029) | Sediment microbial communities from Yellowstone Lake, YNP, Wyoming, USA - YL17G13_0 | ecosystem: Environmental > Aquatic > Freshwater > Lake > Sediment | place: USA: Wyoming | collected... | reverse complement strand
GGTCGCTCCTTTTCTGGACCTGAAAAAGCTAGAGGCGATCTTCCGGCACAGGGTCTTCAAGATGCTCCTGGCCAAAGGGAGAATTACCTGAGACCTGATCGCCATGCTCTCCAACTGGCGTCATTCCAGATTCCAGGTCTTCTGCGGTCAGCGTTTATTTCCCCAGGATGAGACAGCCATGGAAAACCTGGCCCGGTACATCATCCGGGCTTCCTTCTCCCAGGAACAGCCAAAGAATCGGGCCAACCTACTTTCGGCTTCTGAATGCAGGCAACCCCGGCCCAACGCCGCCCGCACCTCCAACGAGGCTCCACCCAAGTTGATAAGGGCTATTTGGGGAGAGCGGAAGGGGGAGGGGAGCGACTGGTCTCAAGCGAAACACTGGCTTTTCGACAGGGTTGAGCGCTAGATTCTGGATTAAAGTACCTCACAGTCAATTCGCTGAAAACCGCCAGGGCAGGACTAACCGTGGAATTTTCCAGCATAATATAAACTATGACTCATGGCCTTGCGCCTGGCGCTGGTTTTACTCTCTCTTTGCCACTCAAAGTGCAACACGCCAGCCTCGTCAATCCTTCTTTACCCCAAGATTCCCCAAAGGAATCAATCTGCCTGCAATTTTTGGGGTTCTTGACTTTTTAACCTCGAATAGACTTTTTTAAAATCATTAAAGTTTCCCAGGAAAGCTGCCGAAATGTTATCTGAGTAATGAGGTTTATCCTTGTTTGCCATTTTTTGGCAAATTTGAATGAAGCAAGTTGCGCGTAAAACGGCTATTCAAGTTAGCCCCCCTCACCCTTCCCCTCTCCCCCGCAAACGGGGGAGAGGGCGGGGGTGAGGGGGAAGGATAAAAAAGGAAATTCCTACACAATTGAATTAATATTTTTGTAAACGCTTCCGTATAGGACTTAATAAGATTTATGCAAAGAGGGTTAGAAATGGCGACGATTGTCACAGCAAAAGAGGTGAGCCAGTATCTAAAATTGACGGAATCAACCATCTATAAATTGGCCTCCATGGGTGAGCTCCCCGGGTTTAAGATCGGCAAGTCGTGGAGATTCGACATGGAAGAGATCCTAAAGCGGATAAAGGCCATAAAAGGTAACTCCAGAATGATCCGGGAGACCAACGGCAGAAATAAACTAAAACTGAATGGGATAGGATAGAAATTCAATCCCCCATGCCCCTAAAGAACATCTTCTTCCAACCCTTTGAATATCCTCGATAAATGGCATGCACTTGCCCCAAAATTTCACACGCTTTATAAAGCCCTAATCCAAACAAACCCGATATTCCTTCGATCATCGGGATCATTCGAAAACCGTATCCCTTTAGGTCCCACCACCGCTTCCTTCTCCCAAAGGATCACTCCATTGCCCCTGGGCAAAAATAATGGAAGCTAAAAATTGAAGACCCGCAGGAATTGCGGGAGCCTTGATAAATAAGGGGAATAATGGTATTTTATATTTAGTTAGAAGGGAAGGAATCATGAACGACTTTTTCGAAATGGGTCCCATTCGCCCGCCCAGCGAGGCTCAGAGCCTCTTGATTCGGGTAACCCGCAATTGCCCGTGGAACAAGTGCGAGTTCTGTCACACCTATAAAGAGGAGCAATTTTCTTTCCGCTCGGCCGAAGAAATCAAAAAAGACATTGACCAAGTGAAGGCGATTTCTGAGGAAATCCGTCAAGTCTCCTGGGGGATGGGTTATGCGGGCGCGGTGAGCCAGGGTGTCCTCCAGGCCTTCCTGAACCAGCCCGGAGGCCATAGCCAGTCCGTTCAAAGCGTAGCAGCCTGGCTGTATTTCGGAGGCAGCCAGGTTTTCCTGCAGGACGCCAACTCCCTGATCGCCAAGACTTCTGACCTAGTAGAGATCCTCAAATACCTCAAAGAAAAACTCCCTTCCATCCAACGGATCACCAGTTACGCCCGGGCCCGGACGCTGGCGAAAAAATCAGTGGAAGAATTGAAGGAACTTCGGCAGGCGGGCCTTTCGCGCATCCATGTCGGCATGGAGACCGGCTATGACCCCCTCCTGCAATACATGAAAAAGGGAGTAACGGCAAAAGAACAGATCCAGGGCGGAAGAAATGTCGTAGAATCGGGTATCTCGCTCTCAGAGTATGTCATGCCGGGACTGGGCGGCAACCGCTGGTGGCGAGAACACGCTGTGGAGTCAGCCAAAGTGTTGAATCAGATCGACCCGGACTTCATCCGGCTGCGGACCCTTTACGTGCGGAAGGATATGTCCCTTTTCTCCAGGGTCGAAAAGGGGGAGTTCATCCGGCCTTCCGACGACCGAATTGTCTCTGAGATTCGGCTTTTCATCGCCACCCTCGACGGCATCCGCAGTACGGTGATCAGCGACCATATTTTAAACCTTCTGGAAGAAGTCCAAGGAAAGCTTCCCGATGAGAAGGAAGAGATGATCGGGGTGATTGACCGCTACCTGACCTTGCCCGAGGAGAAGCGCCTGCAATTCCGCGTGGGCCGGAGGCTGGGGTACTACCGTACTCTCACGGACCTGCAGGACTCTGCTCTCCTGAGCCGGGTAAACCAAATCATCGACCAAGTGGGGCGTCCGGATGGCCAGGAAGAACCCAAGTCCCCCGAGGAGGTTGAGAGAGTGATTCACGGCCTAATGGAAAATTATATTTGAGTGCCCGGGATCTCTCCGAACCTCGGAAAGAAAGAGTGATCCGATGACGATCAACATGACTTTATTGACAGACCTCTACCAGCTCACCATGGTGGGAGGATATTATCTTCTGGGGAAAAAGGACCAAAAAGCCAGCTTCGATTATTTTTTCCGCAAGATCCCTGAAGAAGGCGGGTTTTGTGTGGCCGCGGGGCTGGAGCAATTGATCCAATGCATCCAGGATCTCCACTTCAGCCCGGAGGATATGGATTATCTGAAAAGTCTGAACCTCTTCCCACCGGGAGTTTTGGAATACTTCAGGGATTTGCGTTTCACGGGAGACCTCTACGCTGTTCCGGAGGGAACTTTGGTTTTTCCCCAGGAGCCGATCGTTCGGGTGACGGCCCCACTGCCGGAGGCCCAATTTATCGAGACCGCCCTGCTTAATATCCTCAATTTCCAGAGTTTGGTGGCCACCAAAGCTGCCCGGGTGTGCATCGCGGCCGATGAAGACCCGGTCATTGAGTTTGGAGTGCGCAGGGCCCAAGGCCCCGACGGGGGCTTAACGGCCGCCCGAGCGGCTTTCATCGGCGGGGCCAAAGCCACTTCCAATCTGATGGCCGGAAGAGCTTTCGGGATCCCGGTCCGTGGCACCCTGGCCCACAGCTGGGTCGAATCCTTTCCCACAGAGTTGGAATCCTTCCAGGCCTACGCGAAAATCTACCCGAAAAACTGCCTCCTTTTAGTGGACACCTACGACACGTTGCGCAGTGGAGTTCCCAACGCCATTCGGGTGGGGAAGGAACTGCAGGGTAAGAAAGAAGGCGACCTTGCGGGAATCCGCCTGGACAGTGGCGACCTGACGTTCTTAAGCCGGGAAGCGCGCCGGATGCTCGACGAAACAGGATTTCAAACCGCCCACATCCTAGGCTCCAGCGACCTCGATGAATGGTTGATCGAATCGATCAAGAAGCAAGGTGCCGCAATCGACATGTGGGGGGTGGGCACCCGTCTAATAACTTCCTATTCCTGCCCGGCCCTCGGTGGGGTATACAAGCTGTCGGCGATATTCGAGGATGGACATCTGCGCCCCAAATTAAAAGTTTCCGATGACCCGGAGAAGACGACCAACCCGGGCGTTAAAAAAGTGATCCGTTTTTACGATGAGAAGAATATCATGCGCGGCGACGTGATCGTCTTTGAAGACGAAACCTTTCCCGAGGGCCAGCCCGTCAAGGCGTTCCACCCCATGCTCTCCCATATCAGCAAGACCTATCCGGGCCATTTTAAGCGAGAAGAGATCCTCATTCCGATCATCCAGGGCGGCCGTTTAGTCTATCAGCTCCCAGCCCTCAAGGAAATTCAGGAGAAAACCCTGCAAAGCCTTTCCTGCCTCAGGCCCGAACATAAACGGCTGCAGAACCCTCACATCTACCACGTGAGTTTAGGCGAGAAGTTATTTCAAAAGAAGCAGGAACTGATCAATGCCGCCGCGCGATGAGAACGCCTAAAGTGCGCTAAAATGCCTTAAATGTCTGAAATGCTTTAAGGGCTCTAAGTTCTTCTTTCTCCCTATCTCCCCATCCCCCTGTCACCGCGTCACCGCGTCTCGCTTTCTCCGCGTCTCCCCAACTCCCTATCTCCCCAATCCCCCAATTTTTCTTAGACTGGCGCAATTTTAAGCACTCCGGCGCGGGCGTTGGCTCTTTCCACCCGGACCAGAATTTCATCGCCCGGCACAAAATCACGGCTGGAATTCGCGGACATATCTACTTCCAAGAGATATTCATTCAGGTGAACTAGGTATTTGTTGGAAAACCGATCTAAGATGACCGCTCGGGTGGTAGAGTTCACCCGCTTTTCCAAGTAACGGAAGATCCAGTATTGCTCGGTGAGCTCTTCTACCAAGCCCACCTTGGAAATCGTGGGTCCGACTCTGGAGATAATTTCTTCAAGTTGGGCCTCGTTAAAGACGGGGTTCCCCCCCAGGGCCCCTAGTATCTGCTTTTCAATCAACAAATCGTAAAATCGGCGAATGGGAGAGGTCAGGGTTAGATAGGCTTCCGCTCCCAACCCCGAATGGCGCGAGGGACGAGTGCTGACCTCCACCCGGTTCATGACCCGCCGCAGGCGGTAGGCTTGAAGAGGGTCGAATTTTTCCACCGGGGGAATTTTTTCCCGCGGCTCCATCTGCGTCCGGTAGATGGCCGGAATGCCCTTTTCTTTCAGAAAAAGTGCCGCCAGCGAGTTGGCCAGAATCATAAATTCAGAGACCATTTTCTGTGAAGGGCTTTCCCGGTCGCGTTTGAAGATGCTGATTTCCCGGTCGCGGCTCACCCGGACCACCCGCTCCGGCCGGGGAATGAAGAAAACCCCCGACTCCGCACGCCTGCGGAAAAGTTTATCGGCAATCTGATGTAAACGGGTGAGCTCCTCATCCTCTTCTTCCAGAAGTTGGTCCACCGACTCATAGGAAAGCCGGCGCTCCACTTGGATAATGCTGGGAGTAATCTCATATTCCAGAATCTTCCCCTCGGAGTTAACCCGCACCAAGAAGCTGAATGCCCGCCGCTTCTCCCCGGCGACCAAGCTGCAAGTGCCCTCGGAGAGCGCCGGAGGAATCATGGGGATACGTTGATCGGGCAGGTAGATCGAGGTCGCCCGGGACATGGCTTCCTGAAAAATCTCTTCATGCCCGTCGAGGAAGGTGGCCACATCCGAAATGTGGATTCCGACCTGATAGTCCTCCCCCACGCGTTCCAGACTCAGGGCGTCATCGATGTCCCGGGTGAATTCGCTGTCGATGGTTAAAGGATGCAAGAAAATCAAATCACGGTCTTGGGGGTGACCGGGAATTCCTTTTTCGGCTTGCCCCAGGATTTGTTCGACCGCCCCGATCACTTTCTCGGGGAAAGCCTGGGGAATCTGGTGCTGCAGCAGAAGAAGGTTTACGTCCTCCCCCCATTCGCCCAAACGCACCAACAGCTCAAAAGGAGCCTGCGGCGAAGAAATCCTGGCCCTCTCCAGAAGGGCTTTCCCTCTGGCATACTCCGGGGCCTCCGGACCGAAGAGCGCCATCTCTTTCAGCAGGGCCACGATCCTCGTCTTGGTTTCTGGCGGTGGTCCCATCCCTCCGGCCCATACAGCGGCCAGCCAAACGCTGGATTCCCGCAGCTCTCGTTCTTGCTCCGCTTCCCGTTCAAGTTGAAGGAAGACCTGCTCTACCTTTTCAGGATCGCGGGCTTCGTAGAGATCCCCTTTCTGTTTGAAATAGATCCGGTCATCCGCCAGGGCCCGAAAGAGAGCCATTTCGTGGTCCGAAGTGGCCCGCGAATCAAAAACCAGCTCGGTGAGATCCCGTAAGCGGATCCCTTCTCCTTCGCCGCAGACCACCTCCCAAAGGTCTTTGAGCGATATGGCTCGCATCAGTTCCTTCTGGCGTTCCCCGAACATTTTCAGCTCGGCGACCAGGGCTTCGCGAGGGAGATTAACATGTAGGGGGCGAGAAGAAATATGGGCAATACGATTCGGGCCCAGGGAGATTTCCCGATTTTCTTCGGTCAGGAGATGGTATTTGTTTTCCTTGGCTTCCAGGACCGCCGCGCAAAGGATTCTTTTTTGCTCAAAGAAGGCAACGACTTTTCCAATCTCCATGGATACTCATTTCTAGCCTTTCCCGGACCGGGGAATAAGGCGGGTCGGCGAACCTTAACCAGGCAAAAGTGATCATAGCATTTATAATTTACGAAATCAACTGCGGATGATGGGCGGCAGCAGCAGAATAAATCGCCAGCGAAGACAAAAACCCTCCTCAGAATTCTTGAAAATATTTGGTTCACCTGAAGAGGATTGAGGAAGAGAATTAAGACTGAGGGGATCTTCTTATTTCTTGGATTTAGCCAGCCAGAGCTGACGGGTTAGCTGCATGTGGCCCAGGTGCTGGGCGTAATGCTCGAGGACATGCAGAATACACCAGCGCACGCTTACCGATCGGTCTCTCCATTTCCTGGCTTCTTCTAAGGGCTTCTCCGTCAGGGCGGAAAGGATTTCCACTGTCATCTTGGCCGCGGCGACTATCGTTGTCTGCAATTCCGAGACGCTTAACCCTTTCGTCACGAATTCCGCGTCCCGGTCCCGGACGATTTTCTTCCCGCCGATGACCTCTTTCATCCAATAGGTTTCGGAACCCACAAGATGGACCACCATTGCCGTCAAGGAATTGGTGGCGAGCTCACCCGCTCCCTCAATCGGGCGCCAATCCAGCGCTTCCGGGTCCAATCCTTCCAGAAGACTTTTGATCTGTTCCCGCAGTTCTTCGAAATCCGTCAAATAGGCATGAATCTCTGACAGCATATTTCAATCCTCCTTTTGGCTCCGATATTCGTTCCTTCTCGGATTCACAACAGCGGACGATAAAGCGTCCGGAAAAAAGTTTCGCTCCCGGGCCGGCCCCATTCTCCCCATTGTGAGGAAGCCGTTCCTGCGTGCCCGCAAGGAGACTCTCCTTATATCAGCGGATCGCTTGTAACATTTTGATGACTTCGGCAGTCGTTTTTATTTTGGCGAAGTGATCCCGCATGGCTCGGATCGCGGCCCAATGAAGTTCTTCCGTGACCGCCGCGCATCCATCTTCCACGAGGATCACTGCGTATCCCCGGTCGCAGGCATCCCGCACGGCATTTTCCACGCAGTTGTTCGTCACCACGCCGGTGACGACTAGGTTTTCAATCCCGAGGTTCCTCAAAATTTGATCGATCGCCGTGGAATTGAAGACGCCGGAGGCCGTCTTGGGGAAGACGATCTCGTTCTCCATCGGTCGCAGCTCTTCCAGGATTTCCGCGTCCTTGGAGCCTTTGGGGGCAAAGATCCCCTTATCCCGGTGGCCCCGGCTCCTTTCCCGGCCATCCAGGGTCAGGCTGGCGATTTTGGTCTGGATCACCTCCATCCGCTTTCTCCGGAAGGCCTTCTGCAGTTTGGTAATGTTGGGAATGATGAGCTCCAACCGGTCGCGGTAGTAATTCATGGCTTCCAGAACGCCTTTTTTGCGGGCATTCAGAAAAATGCCATAGTCTTTATGGGCATCCAGATACTGCATGTCCACGACTAAGAGGGCGCTGTTCTTCCGCTTCAGGCGAACCTCTGGCAGGGGCTTGATGAGCTTTAGAAGGGGATTCGCGCTTTTCAAGGTGTTCTCCTTTCCCGGCTCTGGCTCAGCTTTTCATGAATTTCTTGTACCAATCCAGGATCTCAAAACCGCGCATGAAAACGACGCCATCATGCTGTTTGATATATTCAAAGATCTTCTCGTAATAGCCACTCCGATGCGCAACGCCGGTGACATAGGGGTGCGTACTGATCGTCAAGATTTTGGACCTCTCCTTTCCTTCGGCGTATAAGGTATCGAAGGCGGCCCGGGCACGATCATACAGCCCCGAAGAAGGTTCGTGGAACAGAAGGTGCACCGGGATATCGTTCAACTCCACCGTATAGGGAAGAGCAATGAGGGTACCCTTCTTTACCTTAAGCGGATAGGGCTCGTCATCATTTACCCAATCCGCCACATACTCAATTCCCTCTTCCGCGAGAATGTCCGGAGTATTCCCGGTCTCCACCAATTGCGGGCCCATCCATCCCCGGGGAGATTTCCCGGTGAAATCCTTGATGATCTGGATCGTCCGGCGAATCACCTCCCTCTCGTCTTTTTCCTGGCTGAGAACGCGCTGCACATATCCGTGTCCGAGGATCTCCCAGTCGCTCTGCACGCACTGTTTAACGATCTGGGGTGTGATCTCGCAGCTGGCCGCATTTAAGCTGAGGGTTCCCTTTATTTTGTATTTGTCCAATATCGCCTTCATGCGCCAAAATCCAACCCTCAATCCATAATCGTACCAGGAATAGTTCGGGATGTCCGGAACCGAAGCCCCGGCGCCCCCCAGCAGCGTGCGCGGCATCGGATACCGGATATCCCACACTTCCACATTGACCACGACCCAAACGGCGACACGAGCTTGATCGGGGAGTTTGAAAGGCCGGCGGTCAACGATGGGAGAATATTCCACGCGTTCAGAGATCATAAACCCTCCTTCCGTCCTTTTTTCACATGCCCTCTGATTATCACAATTTCAAAGACAAATAAATAGTTATTTCAGTGTCTTCGAGCAATTTCCCATCTTACATGAAGTTACCCAACCATTTTGAAAAACGTAGTTACTAATACAAACGAAATAAATCATCCCTTAGCTGGATGAAGAAAGTTCTTGACAGTAGTAAGAAGTTAAAGTAACAGTTTTCAAATACCCCGAGTTCTGCAAGCAGGTCCTTTTATTCCGGCAACGGAGGTGAGGTTGTGAAAGTTACCAAGGGATTACGGGAATTATTGAGAAAGGATGAAGTTCTGATTACCCTTGGCGCCCATGATGCGCTCAGCGCCAAGATTATTGAAAGAGCGGGAATCCAGGCCATTATAACCGCCGGATTTGGCATCTCCGCAAGCTATTTGGGGAAGCCCGATGCCGAGCTATACACCATGACGGAGAATCTCGCGATCGTGAGAAACATGGCCTTCAGCGTTGGCATCCCCATCATTGCCGACCTGGATACCGGGTATGGCAACGCCATCAATGTCATTCGCACGGTGAAGGAATTCGAGAGGGCCGGGTGTGCAGGAGGGGTCCTCGAAGATCAACTCGCCCCCAAACGATGCCCGGCCTGCGTCAGCGCAGTCGAAATTATTCCTCTGGGCGAAGCGGTGGGTAAAATTAAGGCGGCCGTGGATGCCCGGGAGGATTCCGATTTCTTAATTGTCGGGCGAACGGATACCTCGGGATCGGAGGCGGTGGACCGGGCCAACGCTTACTTTGAAGCCGGGGCGGACATGGCCATGTTCATCTCGAAAGCCTTCCCTTCGATGCGGGAATTGGAGAAGCAGAGCAAGAATGTGAAGGGTCCCTTCTGCCTCAATTTTTTCGAGGGCTTGCATTATCCAAGCTGGCTTCGGGGCGAATGGAAGCTGGAGGATTTAAAAAAGATCGGCGTGAAAATATTGAATTATCCCTGGGTGCTCCTTTTCGCGGCCACGCAGGCCATGCAGGAAGTCGCGGTCCATATGGCCCGGCATCGGACGGTGCGAGGGCTAGAAAAGCCGGCGCGTATAAGCCATGAGGATTTTATCGACCTGATCGGGTTCCCCCAGGTCTCGGCGCTGCAGATGAAATACATGGGGACGCCAAAGCCCGGCGGGGAGTGATGGGGCCCGAAAGGATTTCAAAAGTTGACGACCCCGGAAAGTGAATAGAATGAAGAATCCCGATCAATATTCTGGAATATTTTGGGTTCTCCTCGGGGGAACGATCACCATCAGTTCCTTTTTTTATGGCGTGGGTTCTTTCTCCACCCCCGGCCCGGGTTTCATTACCTTCTTGGCCGGTGCGGTCCTGACTCTTCTCTCCCTTGTTCTGTTCATCTCTTCAAGTGGAAGCAAAGGAAGCGGCCA
>Ga0315292_10002662_pt1 | contig 10131 bp, 11 predicted proteins | sample YL17G13_0_MG_FD_204029 | JGI IMG/M metagenome (GOLD analysis project Ga0315292, IMG submission 204029) | Sediment microbial communities from Yellowstone Lake, YNP, Wyoming, USA - YL17G13_0 | ecosystem: Environmental > Aquatic > Freshwater > Lake > Sediment | place: USA: Wyoming | collected... | reverse complement strand
CTCCTGCTTCGTGGTGAAGCGCGGCGGCATGGTGGTGTTCTGCGCCGGCACCACCGGTTACAACCTCACCATGGATGCCCGCTATGTGTGGATGCATCAGAAGCGCATCCAAGGCTCCCATTTCGCGCATTTGCTGCAGGCTAGCCAAGCCAACAAGCTGGTCATCGAGCGGCGCATCGATCCCTGTATGAGCGAAGTGTTCCCCTGGGAGCAGATCCCGAAAGCGCATATGCGCATGTGGAACAACCAGCACCGGCCGGGCAACATGGCCGTGTTGGTCAGCGCGCCGTGCACCGGGCTTCGCACCTTCGAGGACGTGATCGAGGCGAGCCGCCAGATGCATGGCGGCTAGAGCGGCCGGCCGGGGCTTACCCGTGCGGGCCTAGCCCGTGCGAATTCAGGTTTGACTTTGGCGTTTGCGCGCGGTTCTTTCCTCGCGGATCCGAACGCTATTGCTCTTAAGGGTATCGCCCGGTGACTGTCCTTGCCGAAAGCTCGGCTGACCTTGAGTCCGGCCGCGTTCCTAATCTCATTCCAGTCCTAGACGCCGTGGCCGCGGCCGCGACTGCGCTTCGGGACCGCTCGGTCGAGGCGGTTAGGGCCACGGTCGCGCAGGCCGGCAAGATCGATGGCGCGGCGCTGGAGCGCGAGCAGCGCGCGGCGCATGGGCTTGCCTGGATCGCGACCTACGCCGAGGCGCTGCGCCAAATCGCAAGCTATGCGCATCGCATGGAGGAGGAGGGCCGCTTCGGCGAGCTGGAGGCTCTGCTCGCGCAGATCGGCGCCGCCGAATATGCCGCCCAGCTGACTGGCGGCGTGGTGATGAGCCAGAACGAGATCGTGCGCCTGCATGAGCTCGGCGTGGCAGAGAAGGATCAGGCGAGCTTCCTCACCCCGGATGTCCGCGCTCTGATCCAAGGCACCACGCCCGCGACCCGTGCGCGTGCCATGGAGCTGATCCGGGGGGCCCAAGGCGCCGCGACCTTCGGCGATTCCGGCCTCGACGAGACGCTTTCCGCCATGCGCGAGGAGATGCACCGCTTCTCGGAAGCTGAGGTCGTCCCGCATGCACATGAGTGGCATCTGAAGGACGACTATGTGCCGCTGCCGTTGATCGGCGAGATGGCCGCGCTTGGCGTGTTCGCGCTCACTTTGCCTGAGGAGTATGGCGGTCTCGGCCTCGGCAAGGACGCCATGTGCGTGGTCTCCGAGGAGCTTAGCCGCGGCTATATCGGCGTGGGCTCGCTCGGCACGCGGTCTGAGATCGCCGAGGAGCTGATCCTGAACGGCGGCACCGACGCCCAGAAGCAGGAATGGCTGCCGCTCATCGCCAGCGGCGAGGTGCTGCCGACGGCGGTGTTCACCGAGCCGAATACGGGCTCCGACCTCGCCTCGTTGACCACCCGCGCTGTGCGTGACGGCGACGTTTACCGCATCACCGGCCAGAAGACCTGGATCACCCACGCCGCCCGCGCCGACCTCATGACCGTGCTCGCGCGCACCGATCCTAACGAGAAAGGCTATCGCGGCCTGTCCATGTTTCTCGCGCCGAAGCCGCGCGGCACCGACGACAACCCGTTTCCGGCTCAGGGCATGAGCGGTGGCGAGATCGAGGTGCTCGGCTATCGCGGCATGAAGGAATACGACATCTCCTTCGACGGCTTCGCCGTGCCGGCGGCCAATCTCCTCGGCGGGGCCGAGGGCCAGGGCTTCAAGCAGCTGATGCAGACCTTCGAGGCCGCGCGCATCCAGACCGCGGCGCGGGCCATCGGCGTCGCCCAATGCGCGCTGGACCTTGGCCTTCGCTACGGCACCGAGCGCATCCAGTTCGGCAAGCCGATCGTCAGCTTCCCGCGCGTGGCCGACAAGCTCGTGATGATGGCGGCGGAAATTCTACTTGCGCGCCAGCTCACTTATTTCGCCGCCCGGGAAAAGGACGCCGGGCGCCGCTGCGATCTCGAGGCCGGTATGGCCAAGCTGATCGCCGCCCGCGTGGCCTGGGGCGCCGCTGACAACGCGCTGCAGATTCATGGCGGCAACGGCTTTGCGCTCGAATATCCGGTGAGCCGCGTGCTGTGCGACGCCCGCATCCTGTCGATCTTCGAGGGCGCGGCCGAGATCCAGGCCAATGTTATCGCAAGGCGCCTGTTGGAGGGGTGAGCGACACGCCGCTTGGGTTGTGTCGCTTTGCTCCACTCGCCCCCCAAGGCCGCCATGCTATGGTCTCGCATCGAATTGACGCAAAAAAATTCGGAGTTGGAGGAAACGCATGAACCGGATGAAATTTGCCGTTGCTCTGCTCGCGGCGCTCGTCATTGGAACGGCCTCGGCTTCCGCGATCGAGGTCAAGAAGCACATCGCCGCTCCCGGGCAGCCGCCAACGGTCTGGGCAGTCGCCTCGGAGTTCTGCTCGATCAAGGACTGGCACCCCGTCGTTGCCGATTGCCAGGAGACCAAGGAGGGTGAGGCAACCTTTCGCACGCTCACGCTCAAGGACGGCGGCAAGATCAAGGAGAAGCTGCTCGAGTCCGACGACGCGAGCTACAGCTACGAGATCATCGAGAGCCCATTGCCCGTCAAAAATTACAAGGCGAAGCTTTCGGTCGAGCCGGACGAGAGGGGCGAGGACCGGTCGGTGATCACCTGGGAAGCGACCTTCGATGCCAACGGCAAGAGCGACGACGAGGCCAAGAAGACGATCACCGATATCTTCATTGCCGGCCTGAAGGGCATCAAGCAGAAGATTGTCGGACCCGAAGGCGGCGCCGAGGACAAGAACTAGCCATCGAACCGACCGCCATGAACGAGCGGTCGATCCTCATCACCGGCTGCTCGTCTGGCATCGGGCTCTCAGCCACGCTGACCCTCAAAGCCCGCGGCTGGCGCGTCTTCGCCACGGCGCGTAAGCCTGAAGACATTGCGCGGCTGAAGGAGCAGGCGGGGGTCGAGAGCCTTTATCTCGATTATGCCGAGCCTCAGTCGATCGCTGCCGCCGCCGAGCATGTGCTGGCGGCGACGGACGGGCGGCTGACCGCGCTGTTCAACAATGGCGGCTACGGCCAACCGGGCGCGGTCGAGGACCTCAAGCCGCATGTGCTCCGCGCGCAGTTCGAGGCGAATGTGTTCGGTTGGCACGATCTCACCTGCCGCGTCATCCCGGCGATGCGGGCCAATGGCGAGGGGCGGATCGTGTTCTGCTCCTCCGTGCTCGGGCTTATGGCCGCGCCCTATCGAGGCGCCTATTGCGCCTCGAAATTCGCCATCGAGGCTCTGGCCGACACGTTGCGCCTCGAGCTGGCGGAGACCGGCATCAAAATCGTGCTGATCGAGCCGGGTCCGATCGCCACCCGCTTCGTCGAGCATGCGATCGAGGCCTACCGCCGCAATGTCGACCTCGAGGGCTCGGCCCATCGCCACATCTACCGCGCCCGCATTGCTCGCATGGAGGAAGGCGGCAAGCAGACCTTCAAGCTTGGGCCTGAGGCCGTTACCGCCAAGCTCGTTCATGCGCTCGAAAGCGCCAGCCCCAAGCCCCGCTATTGCGTCACCTTTCCGGCCTATGCCGTGGCATTGCTACGCCGCCTGCTGCCCAGTCGTGGCCTCGACGCCGTCGCCAGGCGCAACTAGAGTGGCTCGCCACTAAATGGGTCGCTAGCGGCGTTGAACGCTCAGCGTCATGGCGTTGATAGGGTGCCCACGCACAGCCAAGGAGCGGTCATGCACGCGCTGGTCTCTTACGCCATTCCGATCGCGCTCGCGGCGGTCGCGACGGTGTTGTTGCTCGGCCTCTGGAACATGATGCGAGGGGGTAGCCCCAGCACGAGCCAGAACTTGATGCGCTGGCGCGTGGCGCTGCAATTCATCGCCCTCTGCCTGGTCATGGCGGCGATCTACTTTTCCGGCAAATATTAGCCGCCGCCTGGGATGATCTTCCCGGAAAACCGGTTTCCCCTTTTCCGGATCATGCTTTACGCTACCCATCCTATTGACGGAATGACCCGCGGGGCCCTAGCGGGTGGATGATGGTTGTTCTCAGCAAGATCTATACCCGCACCGGCGACGACGGCACGACCGCGCTTGGCTCGGGCCGGCGGATCGCGAAGTACGACCTTCGGGTCGAGGCCTACGGAACGCTCGATGAGGCCAATGCCGCCATCGGCCTTGCCCGGCTGCACACCCGGCTGTCGGATCCGGATCTCGACGCCATGCTGGCGCGCATCCAGAACGATCTGTTCGATCTCGGCGCCGAGCTTTGCTTTCCCGATGAGACCAAGGATGCCCGCGGCCGCCTGGCCGTGACGGACGCGCAAGTTGAGCGGCTCGAGCGCGAGATCGATCAGCTAAACCGTGAGCTTCAGCCCTTGCGGTCGTTCGTGCTGCCGGGAGGCTCGCCCGCGGCAAGCTTTCTGCATTTCGCGCGCACCGTGTCGCGCCGCGCCGAGCGGCTCATGGTCGCGCTTGCCGCGAGGCCGAACGAGCCGGTCGGCCCGGCTGCTCTGCGCTACATCAACCGGCTGTCAGATTTCCTGTTCGTCGCGAGCCGCTTTGCCAACGACAAGGGAAAGGACGACGTCCTTTGGGTCCGGGGTCAGAACCGATAGCAAGGTTGCGCGTGCCCCCGTGTTCATCCCCCTCCACGACACCAATCCGCTGAAGAGCATCGACTATCAGTATGTGACGGTGACGTTGATCGTCCTCAACGTCGCCATCTATGCGATCTTCCAGACCGGCTGGTTCATTTCGCTGGAAGACGAAAACACCGCGGCCTTCGCCGTGATCCCCGCCGAGATCATGGGCCATGGCTTGAGCGGTTCGTCGTCCGCGACACCCTTCCTGGTGCCGGCACGGCTTACCCTCGTCACCTACATGTTCTTGCATGGCAGCTGGATCCATCTGCTCGGCAACATGCTGTTCCTCTGGGTGTTCGGCGACAATGTCGAGGACGCCATGGGCCATCTCCGCTTCCTCATGTTCTATCTGATGTGCGGAATCTTCGCGGCGGCGGCCCATTCTTGGATGATGCCGGACTCCGATTTGCCGCTGATCGGGGCGAGCGGGGCGGTGGCGGGCATCATTTCGGCTTACCTGATCCTCCATCCCAAGGTGAAGATCTGGGTGCTCGCGCTCTGGCGCATCCCGATCAAGATCACGGCCTATTGGGCGCTCGGTTTCTGGATCCTGGCGCAGTTCGCGAACCTGCTGTTTGCCAATGAGGAGAACGTCGCCTGGGGGGCCCATATCGGGGGACTGGTGGCTGGCGCGGTACTGATTTTATTTATGCGGCGGCGCGGTGTACCGCTCTTCGACCGCACCCGGGGAGGGGCCTGACAGGCTCCCGAAAGCCCCAGAAAACATTGACTTGGTATGTTACCCGCAGTACCGTCCGGGCCATTTCGCACTTGCGAGATAGCGTGCTTGAATGCGTCGGGGGAAGCCAGGCACGTGCGGGAAAGCAAAGCCGCATGAAGATACTCGTTCCTGTGAAGCGTGTGGTCGATTACAACGTCAAGGTCCGCGTCAAGTCGGACGGCAGCGGGGTCGACCTTGCCAACGTCAAGATGTCGATGAATCCGTTCGACGAGATCGCCGTCGAGGAGGCCGTCCGTATCAAGGAGCGGGGGCAGGCCGACGAAATCGTCGCCGTCTCGATCGGGTCCTCGAAGTCGCAGGATACGCTCCGGACCGCGCTCGCCATGGGCGCCGACCGCGCCATTTTGGTGAAGACCGATGCGCTCGTGGAGCCGCTCGGCGTCGCCAAGGTGCTGAAGCGACTGATCGAGAACGAAGGTGCGGATCTCGTCATCATGGGTAAGCAGGCGATCGACGACGATTGCAATCAGTCGGGCCAGATGCTCGCGGGGCTGCTCGGCTGGCCGCAAGGGACCTTCGCCTCGAAAATCGAATTCATCGAGGACAAGATCAGGGTGGTGCGCGAGGTCGATGGCGGGCTCGAGACCCTGCTGCTGTCGCGCCCGGCGGTCATTACCACCGACCTTCGCCTCAACGAGCCGCGCTATGCGTCGCTCCCCAACATCATGAAGGCCAAGAAGAAGCCGATCGACGAGACCACGCCGGAGGCTCTCGGCGTCGACATCGCGCCGCGACTGAAGGTGCTCGGCGTCGCTGAGCCCAAGGGCCGCGAGGCCGGCATCAGGGTGGATAGCGTCGCGAGCCTCATCGACAAATTGAAGAACGAGGCGGGGGTGCTCTAGATGGCGGTCCTGCTGCTCGCCGAGCACGACAATAAGAGCCTGGCGCCGGCAACCGCCAAGGCGCTCGCTGCCGCGGCAAAATTTGGCGGCGAGGCCGACATTCTCGTCGCGGGTCAGGACTGCCGGGGCGTCGCCGAAGCGGCGGCCAGACTAACAGGCGTGCGAAAGGTCCTTCTCGCCGAAGCGCCCCAGCTTCAGCAGCGTCCGGCCGAAGATGTCGCCAACCTGATCGTGCCGCTGATGAAGGGCTATGACGTGCTGCTCGCGCCGGCCACGACCATGGGCAAGAACGTGGCCCCGCGGGTGGCGGCGCTGCTCGACGTGGCCCAAATCTCCGACATTGTTGAGGTGAAGGCGCCCGACACTTTCGTGCGTCCCGTTTATGCTGGCAATGCGCTTGAGACGGTGCAAACCAGCGACAAGAAAATCGTGGCCACCATTCGCATAACGGCGTTCGCAGCCGTGGCCGAGGGGGGAACCGCCGCGATCGAGGTCATTGAGGCACCAGCGCCGCTCGGGCTGGCAAGCTTCGAAAACAGCGAGATCGGTGCCAGCGAGCGGCCCGAGCTCACCGCCGCGCGAATCGTGGTCTCGGGCGGCCGCGGCATGCAGTCCGGCGACAATTTCAAGAGCCTGATCGAGCCTCTGGCCGATCGCCTGGGGGCAGCCGTGGGCGCAAGCCGCGCCGCCGTCGATGCCGGCTATATGCCGAACGATCACCAGGTCGGCCAGACGGGCAAGGTGGTGGCGCCAGAGCTGTACATTGCCGTCGGCATCTCCGGCGCCATCCAGCATCTCGCCGGCATGAAGGATTCCAAGGTGATCGTCGCGATCAACAAAGACGCCGACGCTCCGATCTTCCAGGTCGCCGATTATGGCCTGGTCGGTGATCTGTTCACGGTTCTGCCGGAGCTCGATGCCGAGCTCAAAAAGGCAGGCTATTGAGCCAGCGGGTAAATGAGGAATGACGATGGACGACATGGTTCAAGGGGCGCAGCGCATCCTCGCCGATACAGCCTCGCCGCAGGAGACTGAAATGGAGCCCATTCGCAAGATCGGCATCATTGGCACCGGCCAAATGGGCAATGGCATTGCCCATGTGATCGCCTTGGCAGGCTACGAGGTGATGCTGAACGACCTGTCGAAGGACAAGGTCGATAAGGCCCTGGAGATCATCGACCGAAATCTTGCCCGCCAAGTCGCTTCCGGCAAGATCGCCGAGGAGGACCGGCGCCAAGCGCTCGCCCGCATCACCTATACGGAAACGTTTCAAGGCTTCGGCGATGCCGACCTCGTGATCGAGGCCGCCACCGAAGACGAGACGGTGAAGCGCAAGATTTTCGTGGCGCTTTGTCCCTTCCTCAAGCCGGGCGCCACCATCGCCACCAACACCTCCTCGATCTCCATCACCAGGCTCGCCGCCTCGACCGATCGGCCAGAGCACTTCATCGGCTTGCATTTCATGAACCCGGTGCCGATCATGGAGCTGGTCGAGATGATCCGCGGCATCGCCACCGAGGATACCACCTTCGTCCGCGCCAAGGATTTCGTGGAGAGCCTCGGCAAGACCACCGCCGTGTCGGAAGATTTCCCGGCGTTCATGGTCAATCGCGTGCTGCTGCCGATGATCAACGAGGCGGTCTACACGCTCTATGAAGGGGTAGGCTCGGTCGATGCCATCGACACGGCGATGCGGCTTGGCGCCCACCACCCAATGGGCCCGCTCCAGCTTGCCGATTTCATCGGGCTCGATACCTGCCTGTCGATCATGCAGGTGCTCTATGAGGGGCTCGCCGATTCGAAATACCGGCCCTGTCCGTTGCTCGTGAAATATGTCGAGGCCGGCTGGCTCGGGCGCAAGACGAAACGCGGCTTCTACGACTATCGCGGCGAGAAGCCGATGCCGACGCGCTGAGCAGGTGCTCGGGCAACGCCTTCTGCTGCCGAGCGAGGGGGTATGACGCCGAGGCTGCACCTTCGTTCGCATGCCGCGAGGGTCCCTAGCGGGTGACGCATCCGCGTGCCTCCTGAATCGGGGGGCAAGGCACCAAGCCGTATGAGCAAAAGACGCAACAATCGCCCCGCTTCGGCCTCATCTCTAAACTGCATCCCTTACATTCATAGAAATACTGGCATGCGCTGGTCGGCATGGGCTCGATCGCCGTGTGACCGCATGCTGGGCAGGTGATCATGGATTGCAATTTGGCCATGGCCTTAGTCCTAGCCCAAGGGATGGCCCTTAGACGTCGGTGTCGCCCGGGAACGTCCCGTCAGGGTGGGGGCACTTCACGCGCTTCACAAACCAGCCAGGATGGTCGCGCTCCCAATTGCCGGTTTCGGTTAGCGACATGCGCGAGCAAACATAGGGATTCGAAAAGTCCGGAAACTGCTGTGCCCCTACCGCCGCCATCTGATCGTCCATCTGCACGAGCTCATTACGGCAGCTCGCATCGTCGAGCTTGACGCCGGCGACGGGAAAGCCGTTCACGTCCAGCGGTCCCTGATTGGCGAGCGCGTGGCAAACCACGAACATCAGCGTAGTGGGGGTCATCGATTTCTCCGTCGCCGAGACTAGCGTCTCCAGTGTTGCTCGCATTGGGCCCGGGACGGTACCGTCGTCCTCATCGGCATAGCGCGTCTGGTTGGATATGGGACTTGCGCCGCCGAGCGACCAGTCCCGAAGGGCAAGCCGTTCATTTAATGGTGACCCCGGCGTGATTCGAACACGCGGCCCTCAGATTAAGAATCCGATCTTGTAAGGCTGCCATAATTTTCCTGAGCAAGTTTCTCAAATACAAAAAGGAGTAAGAGTCGCTGCAGGGTGACATCGCCATCGACTGATAACGTGTTCGCGTGACGCGCGGTGTCGGTCGGTGACCATGACAGCCTCAACGCAGCGGTACGCTGCTGAGTCTGCTCCTGGCACTTAGCGGACCAATTCGATGGGGCGCTGTGACGTCAGCTACCGCTTTGCCTACACTCCGCGAAGCACGTTGCCGGCAGCCAGCACCAAAAAGCCGACTAACAGGAGCGTGAACCCGCTGTGGACATACGGGACGCCGAGATGAGCGTAGTGAATAATTGCGGCGATCAAGGCGATAACGACCGCGACAGCGAAAGTGATGACCTTGGGTGCTGAAAGATCGAGCGGCATGTTCCCCCCTTTGAGCCCGGCTAGTGGGCTTGAAAGGTCAGTTTAGCTTCTCCCGCACGATTTAGCGACTAGCATTGGGCGTCGGCTTCGGCCGGCGCCGGATGGCGGAGATCGAGCCGCGAGAGCATCTCGCCTGTAGTTGGGTCCGCTTTTGGCACGAAACGGACGTGCCAACCAATCCAGAACATGTCTGTTATTGAGTGAATAACGGAACCAACGCGGACTTCGCCTTTAGGCCGTTCATGACCTCAGCGGACGTTTGTGATAGAGCCCGCCGCGCGGTCGATGCGACACCTGAGAAGCGCTGCATCTTGACGTCCGAGTCGCCAGCCTCATCAACGGTAGCTAGGGTGCGTAATTCGGGGCCGCGATTAAAGTCTAGGGACCGGTCAAGAGTCGACGGATTACGGTCGAGTCCGCCGGCAGGCCGCGCCGTAGTGTGATTGTGAGACGTTTGGAGCGGATCGATGAATGCCAACGCCAAGGGAAAAACGATGGGGGGTGAACGCGCGCTTTCTCACCAGGAACTGTTGTGCCGGCTGCAGGGTCTAGCGGAGCGGGCCGTCAGCCGCTACGCGCTGCCGCCCACTGTCACACTGCAGCTAATCAACCTCTCCGAGAACGCGACCTACCGTGTGGACGATTCCGTGACCGGGTCCAAGTGGGCGCTGCGCGTGCACCGCGAGGGCTATCACTCGCGGACGGCGATCGCCTCCGAACTTCAGTGGCAGATTGCGCTTAAGGCATCGGGCGCGGCGATCACGC
>Ga0315292_10002660_pt1 | contig 10136 bp, 8 predicted proteins | sample YL17G13_0_MG_FD_204029 | JGI IMG/M metagenome (GOLD analysis project Ga0315292, IMG submission 204029) | Sediment microbial communities from Yellowstone Lake, YNP, Wyoming, USA - YL17G13_0 | ecosystem: Environmental > Aquatic > Freshwater > Lake > Sediment | place: USA: Wyoming | collected... | reverse complement strand
GAGGACCTGTGGGCATTTAACGATGAACGCGTGGCACGTGCGATTGCCGCCTCACCCGTACCCGTTATCACCGGGATTGGCCATGAAACTGATTTCACTATTGCTGATTTTGTATCGGACCTGCGTGCGCCCACCCCCACAGCCGCAGCTGAGCTTGCCACACCCAATCAGGCTGACCTGCGTCTCGATCTCTCCGAACTGAACGAGAGCCTTAATCGCCTATTTTTGACTTACCAAAGCGAGCTGAGATGGGCTCTCAAGGAGCTCCAGAACCGCCTGGAGAGGAATTCTCCTATCGCACAGATACAATCCGATATTCAGCGGGTTGACGAGTGGGACCATCGTCTGGGTGCTTCCATCCAGCACAAACTTCAGCTTACCCGAACCCACCTGAGGGGTTTAATCCAACAAATGGCTGCCCTCAGCCCCAATGCCGTCTTGGAAAGAGGCTATGCAATTGTCACCAACCAGGCAGGCCAGGCGATTTCCCGTGTGGGCCAGGTAAGCGATGGGGAGGCATTAAACGTGCAAGTCAGCGATGGGGATTTTGGTGTGCATGTGAACAGAAAATGAAACGAATGATAAGATTATATTTTGATCGGGTTTCCTAAAGGAAAAAGAAAATAAAATCCACAATAGTCTGATTTTCTTGGATACTTATTCTGAAGTCCTTTATGCACAGAATTATGGTGATTTTCTCGTGTAATGAGGAGATTATTTTGAACAGCATAAACTGCTGGGATCACTGTGACAAATTAAGAAATAAAGGAGTAAGCCATGTCTGCTGCAAAAACAAAAACTAAAACCAATCTGTCTCTTGTGGAAGAACTTTCCTATGAGCAGGCGCTGGCAGAGTTGGAAACCATCGTTGCCTCACTTGAAGCGAACCGGCTCTCACTCGAGGATTCCATAGCTCTCTTTGAGCGCGGCCAGGCATTGACGAAACATTGCATTGAGCTGTTGGATAAGGCGGAGCTGCGGGTAAAAAAGTTATCCGGTGATAGCCTGGTGGATGAAGCAATTGAAGATTAGGGAGATCGTATGTCCATCTTTCATAATTACGTCTTAATAGCTGGGTTAATTGCCTGGGCAATAGCCCAGACAATTAAGCTGCCTTTGGAATACCTGCAAACACATCGTTGGAACTGGGCTCTATTAGTCCAGGCTGGAGGCATGCCCAGCTCCCATGCTGCCTTGCTGGTGGGGGTCACCCACGCGATAGGCCTCTCCGTCGGTTTCAATTCGCCGTTATTTGCCCTGGCATTTGCCATGTGCATGATCGTCATTTATGATGCCACCGGTATCCGGCGCCAGGCTGGCATACATGCCGAGCGGATCAATACCATGATCAACGACCTGGCAGCCGGGCAACCAGTAAAGCAGGAGCAATTGGCTGAAGTCCTGGGCCACACACCGCTGGAGGCGTTGGGTGGTATTCTGCTCGGATTGATTGTAGCTCAATTTACCTGGATGGTCTGGGTAAAGTAGGTTCTTTACTTTGTTTTAGTATCTGCGTGCGCTCAAAATCGATCACCCGCTTCAGCGTAGCTTCTAGCGTAAAGCGAGGCTCGTAGCCAATCAGCTGGTGCACCTTCGTCAGATCTGGTACCCGGCGACGCATGTCCTCGAATCCCGGCGCGTAGGCTTCCTCGTACGGCACATAGATTACCTTGGATTGGCTTCCCGTGGCTGCAATCACCAATTCTGCCAGCTCGCGGATGGTCACTTCTTCTATTGATCCGATATTAAACACCTGCCCCACTGCTGCGGGGTTAGATGATAGTTTGTTGATTGCATCGATGATGTCTGCCACATCTGCAAAACAGCGTGATTGCTCACCATCTCCATATACGGTGATGGGTTCATTTAACAACGCCTGGCGAACGAAACGAGGAATTACCATTCCATATCGCCCTGTCTGGCGTGGTCCGACGGTGTTGAAGAAACGCATCACCACCACCGGTAAACCGAACTGCCGGTAATATGCCAGCCCGAGGAACTCATCAATGGCCTTTGAGGTTGCATACGCCCAGCGGCTGTGGCTGGTGGGACCCATCACACAATCATCCTCTTCATTAAATGGCACTTTGAAGCCCTTCCCGTATACCTCAGAGGTGGAAGCCAGCATCACCTTACAGCCGTAACGGTTAGCGGTTGTCAACACAGCCTCCGTACCCATGATGTTGGTAGCAATTGTATTCACTGGGTCTTCTACAATGAGCTTGACACCAACGACGGCTGCCAGATGAATGATAATGTCCGCTTCGCTGGTCAGGCGGTCGAGCACAAGGCTGTTCGTGATGGTCTCTCGCACGAATAGAAAACCTGGCATCGGCAACAGGTGTGAGATATTATCCAATCTCCCTGTCGAAAGGTTGTCAATTGCGACCACAGTATGACCGTTGTGCACCAGCAGCTCACACAGGTGGCTGCCAATAAAACCTGCTCCGCCGGTTACCAGAATTTTCTCTTTCATGCGATTTCTCTCCCAAGTTTGCTTTTCACAGTTGTTTACATCACCGCCAGATAAACTTGATGATAATGGATTGTAATACAGAATGTCAGTCCGTTGACAAATTATTCATCTCACATTTTTGCCTCATCCATCTTAGTGAATATATTTTGTTCATCAGAAAGTTTAAATTACGAATTTCTGGTGATCTGAAATCAATAGACTTTGTTACCCGCTGGGTGTTGTATTTGTGAAAATCAGCGCGATAATATTATCAACATCCGTATATTCCACTTTTCTGACTAGGGGAGGCAGACAGAAGCACAGCAGAACCAGCCACAGTGGAATCAATTGAATATCAGCAATCGAATAGTGCAGTTGTCACTATATGGCAGCCATGAAATGGAGAATAATAAAATGAAACACAAATCATTCCTCATCCTCATCATTTTATTGCTTCTATTAGCCATCGGGGTAAGTGCCATCGCCAGGGCTCAGGGATCCACCCCTACCGAAGTGAACGCCCCAGCAGGTACCTCCTTTACCTACCAGGGACAGCTCAAGGATGCCAGTGGTCCGGTCACCGACAGTTGCGATTTCCAGCTCAGCCTGTGGGATGCCCTTGCCAGCGGGACCCAAGTCGGCTCAACCCTGACCCAGACTGGCGTAGCGGTCAGTGAGGGCCTGTTCACAGTACAGCTCGACTTCGGGGCCAATGCCTTCAACGGCAGCGCCCGCTGGCTGGAGATCGCCGTGCGCTGCCCGTCGGGTGGGGGCGCGTATAACACGCTCTCGCCCCGCCAGCCTTTAACCCCCGCGCCCTATGCCCTCTACAGTGCCAACGCTGACCTGCTGGATGGGCAGCATGGCGCCGCGTTTCAGCTGCACGCGCATAACCTGCTGGTGGTGGCTAAAACCGGCGGGGACTACACCACGATTACCGACGCCCTCAACAGCATCACCGACAACAGCGAAGATAATCCCTACTTGATCTACGTGGCACCAGGCATCTACTCCGAAATGGTGACCATGAAACCCTATGTGGATATCGAAGGTGCTGGCGAGCAGGCGACCAAGATCACTTACACAGGCAGTTTCTATGCCAATACTGGCACCGTTGTGGGTGCAAGCAATGCCGAGCTGCGCTTCCTGAGCGTGGAAAATACGGGAGGTGATGACTGTGCAGTTGGAATCTTTAATTATTCAAATATGCACGTGACGAATGTGACCGTTACCACCACAGGAGCAAAAGACAACTACAGTGTATATACAGAGTATTTATCGCCAACGATGACGAACATGACCATTACTGCATCCGGAGGAACCAGTTCTAACACTGGCATATACATCTTCTCCGGCTCACCAACCATAACAGATGTAAGGGTCACAGTAACGGGTGGAGATTACAACTATGCCATAATGAATTCTTCATCTGCGATGATGACGGATATCACTGCCAATGCCTCTGGGGGAACGATATACAACATCGGTGTGAATAACTTTGGGAGTTCACCAACCATGATGAACGTGACCGCCACTGGCTTGGGAGGGTCATATGCTTATGGCGTGGAGAATGAAGATTCTTCGCCAACGATGAACAATGTTACTGCCACCGCTTCAGGAGCGGGATACACCTATGGCGTGTTTAACTCTGGAACCTCATCCCCCATGATGATCAACGTGATCGCAACAGCCTCAGCAGGAAACCTGAACTATGGTGTGTATAATAACGGGTTTTCATGTACTCCGACCCTGAGCTATGTGACCACGACCGCCTCGGGAGGAACGGAGAGCTACGGGATATACAATAACTACGCCCCGATAACGATGACCAATGTGATCGCCTCGGCATCGGATGCTACATATCAAGCCGTAGGCGTGTACAACTTTGGCTCATCATCGCGGATGACGAATGTGACTGCCTCCGCCTCGAATGCAACAACTTTCAACATAGGCGTGCAAAACAGTAGCTCATCACAGCCCATGATCAACGTTACGGCTTCCGCCTCAGGGGGAGACTACAGTTATGGTGTGGAAAATAGCTCTTCTTCACCGACGATGACCAATGTTACCGCTACTGGCTCGGAAGGAGAACACACTTATGGCGTGTTCAACTCCGACTCTTCGCCAACTATGAACAACGTCACCGCCACCGCAACAGGAGGGACGTATAACTACGGTATCTGGAATGCGCTCTCCTCTCCAACAATTCAGAACAGCGTGATCAGCGCCAGCGGTGGTTATCCGAACGATGGCATTCATAACTACGCAACGAGTGGTTCCTACACCGTTAAAATTAGCAATTCTCAGATCACCGGAAGCAACAGCACCATATATCAGGTGGATACCTACTATACCACCCAAGTCGGCGCCTCTCAATTGGCTGGAGGTGGGGTCTTTGGCGGCACCTATAACTGCGTAGCCTCCTATAACGGCAATTACGCCCCACTCACGAGCACCTGTCAGCCATAGGATGTAACCATGAAACCCTGGCTTGCTTTTACACTGGTTCTGATACTCATTATATTCGTCAGCGGCATGGCACTGGCTGCAGGCAGCTACGACCTCTCTTGGTGGACGGTAGATGGCGGGGGCGGTACCAGTAGTGGGAACGGCTATACCCTCAACGGCACCCTCGGGCAGCCGGATGCAGGTACGCTCGCCAGTGGTGGGGGGTACACCCTGGCAGGTGGGTTCTGGCATGGCGGTGTGGTAGTCTTACCAAAAACAATGGTTTTCCTGCCGTTGTTGGTAAAGTAATATAGTTACGTATCACGCGATGTGGTAACCACAGGCAAATAACGATCCATAATTAAGGAGGAACCATGAAACGTATCTATTCTCTCATCATATGCTTTGTTATCCTCGCTCTGTTAGCGGGCACAAGCGTAGCATCGGCACAGAAGCAGACACCGGAAGACAGTATGAAGACGCATGACACTGCGTCTGCTGATACTACTTTCGCCCACTTCTTTTTACAAGATCCCATGATGAATGTTGTCTGGGGGCAAAGCCACAGCGTTGTGGATGGGTCCGGCGGCGTTCACATGACCTTCTACGACAGTAACTATATCTACTATGCTCACTGTGCTAATAACTGCGGCGATCCGGCCAACTGGCTCGTATTATCACTCTTCAATGTTGGCATGCTGGACTCGCTGGACGAGCCGACGTTGGGCGTTGATGCCAGTGGCTACCCACGCCTGATGTGGTATGCCGATTACAGCGGAGATGAGGCTTATTACTATGCCGAATGTAATGCCAATTGCACGGACAACTCAGCCTATTGGTCTTCGGTGACCGTGGTTAGCATCAACTCCTTGGCTTACCCGCATAATCCGCGCTATGCGGCACTCGACACCCAAGGCCGGCCGCGCCTGGTTTACCCAATGACGGGCGGTTTCTACTACCTCACCTGTGATACCAGCTGCACCACCGCCGCCAATTGGAACACCACTACTATATCCACGCCCGATCTTTTGTGGCCGAATGCGCTGCAACTGGTCTTCGACCTGAACGACCAGCCGCGCGTGTTGGGCTTCGACAACAACACAACCGCCCTACTCTATGCCGAGTGCAACAGCAGTTGTACGAATGCAGCCAATTGGGACAGTGTGGGGCTGTTTGCGCCTATTGACTACAACTCGTACTATAGCTTTGTCTTGCGGGTGGATACGCAGGGCCGCCCGCGCATCGCCTATTTCGACGGAAATAACAACAATGTGCTGTATTATGCCTGGAGCAACGCCTCACCCCTCTTGCCTGGAAATTGGTCTAGCTATACGTTAAACTACCCTACCAACGACCTTTATTGGTCGCTGGACCTGGCGCTGGACAGCCAGGATCGCCCATCGGTGGCATATGCTACCTATGACCTCGACCTGAGCTATTTGACATGCACCGCCAACTGTGAGACGACCAACCCCACCTGGCACCAGCAGTTTATTGAAACGGGTGACGAGCTGAACATCAGTTACCCTATCCCAACCAACCCGGACTGCATGTCGTCCTCCTGGATGGTAATCGGCTATCCTTCGCTTGCATTGGATGCAGCGGATAATCCAAACGTCTCATACTGGGTGAGGCATGCGCAGTTTCTGTGCGATGATGGCTATGGGAACCTCAAGACACTTTATGATGCCAAGAGCATCCGCTTTGCCACGTCTGGCGGGACGGCTCCTAATAACCGGCAGGTCTACCTGCCTCTCATCATTCGGTGAAAAAACACGATGAGCTACAAAGTAATTCTCCAGGCGTTGGTCATCTGTTTGTGTTGTTATCCAGCAGTATTAGGGCAATCAACAAGGAGCAAAAACAGTAATCACCTTATGGACATCTAATTTGATCTGCCATCTTCCTGCACAAAAGACATAAGGTACGTACCCTGTGCTTGCGAGTGTCAGGTTCGATGAACCTGTTTGGATCGGTGAAGTCCAGGATGTTCCGACCAGCGAGAAAACCTAAGTGCAATGCTCGCAAGTCATGTTCAATAGGTCGAACTATAAAACAGTCAAGATTCTGAAATCATCGGTCGTACTTGTTCTTTATCCATCTAATGAGAAAAGGAGTGAAAAATGAAAACAAAAGTCTGTTCCCCGCACAAAATGTCAATCTTAGTGAAATTGTTGCTGTTGGTAGCCTTGCTGCTCAGCCTCTCAGCCCAGCCAACCCGCGCCGCTCCACAAGGAACATATATTAGTGGAGACATTACACAAGATACCACCTGGACCATAGATGGTAATCCATATCAGGTAGATAACATTGTGACTATAGTACCGGGAGTGATCCTGACGATCGATCCCGGAGTGATGGTGCAGAATTATAGTGGTAATGGTTCAACCAATTATACATTCACTGTGGAAGGCACCTTGATAGCCAATGGCACATTATCCGAGATGATTTATTTTGATCCGGGCTTGACTGGTTGGTCGGGCATCAACATCATCGGTCAAACTGGCGATATCAACACCGGCTCCAGCCTGACCTTTGTGAGTTTAAGAGGGGGTGGCTTTGGAGGTAGCGGAGTAGGCGCCAACCTGCGCCTGCAATACGCCTCAGTGGATGTGTATAATAGCCAGTTCAAGGACAGTCCTGGCGATGGCATCCTGGGTGACGATGCCAGTGGTCAGGGCTCTGCCAATATCTATAATTCCACCTTCTCCGACAATGCCGGTTATGCGGTTTACTTCCAAGATGGCTCAGTCAATCCTATCCTCGATAACCTTTATGCCACAGGAAATGGTGCAACTGTTCCCTATGGTGGAAACCTTGTGCTGCTGAATGATGCCACCTTGCATGGCGCCCATACTTGGGAAAACATGGGCCTACCTTACCTGATTCTGCAAACGATGGTAGCTAACGACAGTGTGTTAACTATCGAACCAGGCGTGCAGGTGCTGGCGCAACCTGGCAACGACGCCCTGGATGTACAGGGTACGTTAGCGGCTTACGGCACTCCTAGCCAGGTGATCCACTTCGATCCCGCCGATCCAGTCAGTGGCTGGTCTGGGATCGCGCTCATGGGGACGGAAGAACTTCCCAGCGCCGGTGCCTGGCTTGACTATGTGAACATCACCAAAGGCGGGTATACCGGCGGGAACTGCGACCTGTACATGATCTATAGCAATGCAAACGTGACGAATAGCCAGCTGGATGGCAGCGAAGACAGCGGCGTGTGCCTGGATCATGGCGCTGGCCTCACCATGACGGATACCCTGCTCACCAACAATCAGGAATATGCAATGGATGTGATCGACGCTAACGCCCAGTTTTACCTAGATAACCTGACCGCCAGCGGTAACGTGAGCGATACGATCGGCGTCGAAGGCGGTACAATAACGGGCATACACACTTGGTCCAAGTCGGGCATCAACACCTATGATCTCTTTTACGGCTATGTCACGATTGCCCCAACCGGAACCTTGAACATCGATCCGGGGTTAACGCTGCTCTTTGGAGATACGCGGGATATCACCGTAAATGGCGCCTTGACAGCTCTCGGCACACCCACAAATCCAATCACGTTCACGGGCGAGACCTCTACCCCCGGTCTATGGTCTGGCCTGAATTTTGTGGGCACCCCTGAGAAGCATGCTACAGGCAACCTTGCTTATTCCACCATCGAATATGGCGGTTATGGTGGTAGTGCCCTGGTCAGCATCGAAAACGCAGAAGTAACCTTCAAACACTGCATCTTACGCTACTGTACTTCAGATGCCATCGAAATCATTCCAGGCCTGAGCCTGGCATCCATGACTTCTGGTCTGCTGGCTGTCCAGCCCGTTCAGATTAATTGGAGCAGCCTGCACGATATCAATCACTATGCCATCAACAACGGTTCAAGCCAGGTCGTTCAGGCGGCTTTTAACTGGTGGGGTGCAGCCACCGGCCCAACGACTAACGATAACCCTGGTGGCACAGGCAGTGCGCTTACTGGGCTGGTGCAGTACCGACCTTGGCTCACCGGACCCAACCAAACATTCATTTTCCTGCCGGCGATCCGGCGCAATTAACGAACTTACAATAAAAAGTGGGCTTTGAGCCAGCATAAACAAACGCCTATCATTCGCAAAGCGTTTGTTTTGCCAACAAGCGTGTGGCAACCTTTCAAGATGCCATCTTTCCATAACCTCATTTCTGGTTTGAGAGCAGGTATCTGAAAGGGTTGCAGGGATGCGGGAGCTGGGTATATACTAATATATAGCTTGCTTCCATCGATCTGATATCAAGTGAATTTCTCAGTAAAACATAAATAGGGACTCCCATATTCTCTTTCATTCCTCGATATTTTACCAAAAGCCGAATACCACAGCTTAGTTCAGCTGCTTTATTAGAAATCTTAAAATATCCTGCATCGAGTGCTTTTCTCGATGTCTAGTTTGCTATAATCCTCTTGTAGATTAGAACATGTGTGCTATAATAAAGTCATGATCCGCTCAACTCCCCACCAACCACTCTCATTTTCTCTGGAAGATTAATTGTTTCGATTTGTTTCAAGGGCGGTATGCCCGAAGCATCGCGAGCGCTTATTGCGAGCGATGTAGGATCTTGGTGTTTCATGTACAAAACAACCGTATTAACTGTGTAATAATCCTTCACTCTCGCTGATCCCCACCCTACCATTCATCATGCCTCAGCCCCTGTTGCCTCCTCGGGGGATTTTTATCCCCACTCAAATGATCTTCAACACCCAATTGCCCCCTGCAGTTCTTGTCACCTGGATCCAGCTGCGCTGCCTGGCATGGAGGGGATGGGTCACACCTCCATTTAGCATATCCGAGTTTGCCTCTCTAATCGGTATTCACCCTAACCGGCTACATAGGCACCTGTCACAGCTTCATGACATATCCGCTCTGTCTTGGCGCACTACAAAAAACGGAAAGCTCATCCTGTCCTTCCCTGAAGAACCTACCATCAGGATAGAAAATCAGGCTTCAGCACCTATTCTCTCAGGTTCTGCGATTCCCTATTCCCAGGATCGAGAATCACTTGAGCCTCCCTCTTACTTTCCGCCTAAAATCTTGGGTTACCTGTCCTATCAAGAGTATCCGGAAGGATTCTCAAATATTCAAGGCAGCCATGCTCACGCACGGATACCGCTAGACCACCTTGGTGATGGTATCCCAATCCCGCTTATTCAATCGTCTGACTCCTCGATGTAAGCATTATTAAATAAAAGGCAGGC
>Ga0315292_10002655_pt1 | contig 10138 bp, 5 predicted proteins | sample YL17G13_0_MG_FD_204029 | JGI IMG/M metagenome (GOLD analysis project Ga0315292, IMG submission 204029) | Sediment microbial communities from Yellowstone Lake, YNP, Wyoming, USA - YL17G13_0 | ecosystem: Environmental > Aquatic > Freshwater > Lake > Sediment | place: USA: Wyoming | collected... | reverse complement strand
CGGCGAGAAGCAGCTCGCGTCCGAGCTGGTCGCCCCGTTCCTCGTCCCGAACTCGTCCTACGGCGAGGCGCTGACCGCCGCGGCGCGCACGGAGGCGTCGCAGGCCGTGGAGCCCGTGACGGTCTCGATCGCCCAGAACGCCGTCGTCGTCCCTGCCGGGGCCCAGGTGAGCGAGCTGGACGCCGAGGCGCTCACCGCGCTCGGCCTCGATGCGCGCGGGCTCGACCTCGTCCGCGGCGCAGGGTGGCTGCTCCTCGCCACGCTCATCGTCCTGCTCCTCCTCGCATGGATCTGGCGCTTCCGGCGCGAGCTCTGGCACCGGAACAACGCCCTTCTCCTCGTCGGGCTCGTCGTCCTCGTCGCCGTCATCGCCATCAAGGTGACGGCCGGGCGGTCCGTGCTGCCCTACTTCGTGCCGTTGGCCGCGGTCGGGCTCATCCTCGCGATCCTTGTCGGGGCGGGGCCCGCGATGGCCGTCCAGGCCCTGCTCGCCGTCGTCGCGGGCGCGGCGAACGGCAGCTCGCTCGAGCTCGCGACGTACACGCTCCTCGGCGGGATCGCGGGGATCATCGTGATCCAGCGGGGTGACCGCCTCCACGTCTTCGTCCAGGCCGGCCTCGCCATCGCGGTCGTGAACGCGACGGTCGTGACGATCTTCTCGCTGCTCGGCGAGCGCGACCTCACCGGGATCGCGCAGCTCATCGTCGCATCGGTCGTCTCAGCGGGCGGGTCGTCCGTCGCGGCCGTGGGCCTCTTCGCCGTCCTGGGCAACCTCTTCGGGATCCTCACGGTCTTCCAGCTCATGGAGCTCGCGAACCCGACCCAGCCGCTCCTCAGGCGGCTCCTCACCGAGACCCCGGGGACCTACCATCACTCGCTCATGGTGGGGAACCTCGCGGAGCGCGCGGCCGAGGCGATCACCGGGGACCCGCTCGTCGCCCGCGCGGCGGCCTACTACCACGACGTCGGCAAGCTCGCGAACCCGGCCGCCTTCATCGAGAACCAGGCCGGCGGCGAGAACGTCCACGACGAGCTCGACCCGGAGACGTCGGCACGGATCCTCCGCGCGCACGTCGCGGACGGCATCGACATCGCGTACCGGGCGAAGCTCCCCAAGGCGCTCATCGCGTACATCCCGCAGCACCACGGCACAGCGAAGATGAGCTACTTCCTCGAGAAGGCGCGCGACGAGGCGGCGGCGCCGTTCGGCGGGCGTGGGACCGCGGCGGGGTCGGCTGCGGCCGACGCGGTCGACGAGCGGCTCTTCCGGCACAGCGGCCCCAAGCCACAGACCAAGGAGGCCGCGATCCTCATGCTCGCGGACTCGGTCGAGGCCTCGGTCCGCAGCCTCTCCTCCCACGATGAGCCGGCGATCCGGGCGATGGTGTCCCGGATCGTCACGGAGCGCATGGAGGACGGCCAGTTCAACGAATGCGACCTCACGCTGCGCGACGTGGAGCTGGTCCGGGAGGCGTTCGTCGCGCAACTCCTCGGGATGTACCACAAGCGGATCGAGTACCCGCAGAACAAGATCGTCGAGCTCGAAGCGCGGCGAGGGGCCGGCACCGGCGCGTGACGGCCGGGTGACGCGGTACCGGCTCGGAGACGGGCGCGCGCTCGACCTCGACGTGTGCGAGGCCGCCCGGCCGCTCCTCGGGGCCGCGGCCCTCGGGCGACGCCTCACGCGCCGGGAGATCGCGTCGACCGTCGACCGGGCCCTCACGGCCGCCGGCGCCCCGGGCCGGGGACTCGTCGGGCTCACGCTCGCCGACGATCCGACCATCGCCGAGCTCAACGGCGCGCACATGGGGAAGGCGGGCCCGACCGACGTCCTGTCGTTCCCGCTGCTGCCGCCGGGTGCGTACCCCTCGCACGGGGGCGGTGCCGTCCCGACGGGAGCCTCGGCGATCGCGTTCGCACTCCCTCCGCGATCAAGGCCCCTCCTCGGCGAGATCGTCGTATCGGTCGAGCGCGCGGTCGTGCAGGCTCGCGAGGGCCGCGGCGGCCAGGACGGCGACCGGCGCTGGGACCCGGCCGACGAGATCCTTCTCCTCGCGACCCACGGGACGCTCCATCTCTGCGGGTGGGATCACGCCGAGCCGGTCGAAGAGGCGGCGATGCGCCGGCTCGAGCGGGATATCCTCGGGCTCGACTGACGGCCGCGGGGGCGGCACGGCCGCGGGGGCGGCGCGGCCGCGGGAGCGGCACGGCCGCGGGCACGGCCCGCACGCGGCAGCGGCTCGACGGCGGGAGGGACCCGCCCGATCGGAGCGGTCGCACCCGGGACGAACGTACCGTGTCACCGGGACGCCGACGGACTATCGTGGGGCGGACGGCCGAGTACGGTCGAGCAGGGGAGTTGTGCGCCCGGTCCGTGCACATGTGGCGAAGCGCGACGAGCGCGTCGCGGGACCGGGCCCAGGGAGGTGGATCCCATGGCGACGTCGAGACTCGCATCCGCCCGGTGGCTCGGGGCCGTCGCGGCGATCGCCATCGTCGTGGGGGCGTGCTCCGGCGCGGCGACGCCGGCCCCATCGGCCCGGCCCTCTGCCGCCGCCCCATCGGCCCGGCCCTCTGCCGCCGCCCCATCGGCCCGGCCTTCGGCCGTTCCGTCTCCTTCTCCGATGCCGTCGCCGTCGCCCGAGGGTTCGCTCGACGACGTGCGCATGGCGACGATCCAGATCGAGGCCGACGGATCCTTCGTCGACCCCGAGCAGGGCCAGCTGCTCAACACCGCCGGCCGCGGCTCAGGGTTCCTCATCAACAAGGATGGAGTGGCGGTCACGGCGAACCATGTCGTCACCGGGGCGGCGCTGCTCAAGATCTGGGTGGGCGGCGACAGGAACAAGACGTACAACGCGCGGGTCCTCGGAGTCTCCGAGTGCTCGGACCTCGCCGTCATCCAGCTCGAGGGCGCCGACTTCGCGTCCCTCGATTGGTACCCGGAGGATCCCAAGGTCGGCACCGACGTCTTCGCGGCCGGGTACCCGCTCGGCGACCCCGAGTACACGCTCACGCGCGGGATCGTGTCGAAGGCGAGGGCGGACGGCGAGACCTCGTGGGCGTCCGTCGATTCCGTCATCGAGACCGACGCCCTCATCAACCCCGGCAACTCGGGCGGCCCGCTCGTCACGAGGGACGGGCGCGTCATCGGGGTCAACTACGCCGGGAACCAGGCGAACCAGGCGTTCGCCATCGGCTACGTCGAGGCGCAGCGGGTCCTCGCGAAGCTGCTCGCCGGCGAGGATGTCACGTCGATCGGCCTGAACGGCGAGGCGGTGCAGTACGACAACGGGGCGTCGGGGATCTTCGTCTCGTCCGTCGCGTCCGGGTCGCCGGCCGACACCATCGGGATCAGGGGTGGCGACGTCATCACGAAGCTCGAGGGCCTGGTCCTCTCGACGGACGGCACGATGTCCGACTATTGCGACATCCTGCGCACCCACAAGGCCGGCGACGTCCTCTCGATCGAGGTCTTCCGTCCGTCCACGGGCCAGACGCTCGAGGGACGGCTCAACGTCCCGACCCCGGCCCTCACGCCCGTGGCCACGATCGAGACCGGCGGCGACCAGGGCGGCGACCAGGGCGGCGACCAGCCCGCCGACTACACGTACACGCGCGTCGGCGTCAACAACGGCGCGATCGTGACGGAGATCCCGACGGAATGGTCGGACGTGTCCAAGGGCAACTGGACCGACGGCGGCTCGGTCATCGGCCTCAAGATCGGCGCCTCGAGCGACTACCAGGCGTGGATGGACGGCTGGGACGTCGCGGGCCTCTTCATGGGAGTCTCCGCCGACCTCGCCGACACCGACGTGGACCAGTACCTCGACGACAACATGTTCACGGGGACCTGCACGTACGAGGCCCGGAAGGACTTCGACTTCGGCGGCTACGTCGGCAAGTTCGACATCTACCGCGAATGCGGCGGTACGAAGAACTCGTACTACCAGGTCGCGGTCAAGCCGGCCGACGGGTCGTACTTCGTCTTCGTCCAGTTCGTCGCCGTGAGCGATCGTGACACCGCCGCCGCGGACCACGCGATCGAGACGCTCGTCGTGAAGGGCCCGCTCCCGTAGGGCCCGTCGCCTCCGGGGCCGCCCCGCTGGGGTACCATCCCGACGCGGCCCGCGTCTGACGACGCGGGCCCTGTCGGCGTTGTCGAGCCGCTCGAGACGCCGTCGTTTCGGTCGCGCGCGCGCCGCCGCGCCGCGCCTCCAGCGGAGGGCTCGTGAAGATCGTCGTCGGCCTGGGCAACCCGGGCGACCAGTACGCGCGGACGCGCCACAACATCGGGTGGATGGTCCTCGATCGGATCGCCGACCGGGCCGGCTGGGCCGGCCGCGGCCGGACGCGCGACGCGGCGGCCGTCGTCCAGGGTCGCTTCCACGGGCTCGACCTCGTGCTCGTGAAGCCGCTCACGTACATGAACCTCTCCGGCACCGCCGTCCGCAAGGTGCTGGCCCGCGAGCGAGCGCCCCTCGCCGACCTCCTCGTCGTGACCGACGACTTCGCACTCCCGTTCGGGAAGATGCGCTTCCGCGAATCGGGGAGTGCCGGCGGCCACAACGGGCTCACCTCGATCATCGAGGAGATGGGGACCGAGAAGTTCAACCGCCTCCGCGTCGGGATCGGCGACCCCGCCCGCGGCGCGGTCGACCACGTCCTCGGACGGTTCGACGCCTCGGAGCAGGCCCGCCTCGACGAGCTCCTCGATGCCGGGGTGGACGCGGTGGAGGCGTGGGCGCGCGACGGGGTCTCCAAGGCCGCGAACCGGTACAACGCGTTCACCCTGCGCCCGGCCGACGAGACGCGGGTCGCGCCGGCGGGCGATGTCGACGGACCACCCGGGCCCGACGGGATCCGGCGCACGAAGACCGGCTGGCGGCGGGTCCTCCCGCGGCGGCTCGACGGCGACCGATGACGTGTCCCGATCGATGAGGCCTCCCGTCCGATGAGCGACCTTCGGCTCCGCGGCAAGCGCACGCGGGAGCGGCGGGCCGGCGACCGTGCGGTGGAGGCCGCCGCCGCGAGCCGCGCCGCGCGCCCGGCCGACGGGGACGCGACGGCACGCCGCCGCACGCCGGACCTCGCGGCGCTCCTCGCACTCGTCGACGGCAGCGGGCCGTTCGTCGCGCTCCGGGACCGCCTCGGTGGGCCCGAGTCGCCTGTGCCCGCGTCGGGCCGCCACGCGGCGATCGCCGGCGTCCCGCACGGCGCGAAGACCTACCTCGTGGCCGCGCTCGCGCTCGACCCGCCGGCGGAGCGTCTCTGCTGGATCGCGCGCGACGCGGAGATCGGCGATCGCGTCGCGGAGGAGCTGCAGGCGTGGCTCGGCGATCCCGATGCCGTCGCGGTCCTCGAGCCGCGCACCGCGCTCGCGTACGAGCGGAGCGAGCTCGTCCGCGACGAGAGCGCCGCCCGCGTCGCGGCCCTGTCGGCGTGGCGGGGTGGGCGCGCCCGTGTCCTCGTCGCCTCGGTGCAGGCGCTCGTCCAGCACACGCTCGCGCCGTCGGAGCTGCCGGACCTCCCGCTCGTCCTGGCGGTCGGGATGCGGATCCGGCCGGATGCGCTCGTGGCGGAGCTCCTCGACCTCGGCTATGAACCCGTGCCCGAGGTGGCCGGGCGCGGCGAGACCGCGCGCCGGGGCGGCATCGTCGACGTGTTCCCGGCGGGCAGCCAGCTGCCGATCCGCATCGAATGGTTCGGAGACGAGATCGAATCGCTCCGCGTCTTCGACCCAGCCGACCAGCGGAGCGTGGGGCCCGCGCGCGACGTCGCGCTGCTCCCCGCCTCGGAGTTCCTCCTCCCGGCAGGCGGCGCCGACGACCTCCGGGCCGGGCTCGGGCGGCTGGCCGACTGTCTCCCGGAGCGCCTCGCCGTTGACCTCGCCCGCATCGGGGCGGCCGGCGATGGCGCGGCCGCTGCGGTGGCGCGGAGTGCGGGCACCACGCTCGGCGACCGGTCCACGGGCGCGAGGCCGGAGCGACCCGCCGGGACGTCGACGCCGACGGCGACGGCGAGGGCGAGGGCGCTCGACGTGGGGGACGCGGCAGAGATCTGGGCCCCGCTCCTCGCCCCCGCGACCGGCATGGACCACCTTCCGCCGGGCACCGTCCTCGTCATCGACGAGCCGGGCGAGATCGCCGACGCGGCGGAGTTCCTCTGGCGGCAGGCGGAGGAACGCCGCAGCGAGCTCGTGGCGGCGGGGGAGCTGCCCGATCGGTGGCCGGAGGCGTACCTCGCGAGGCGCTCGTGGAAGGCGGCGCTCGTGCGCGCCCGCACCCTCGAGCTGACGTGGGAGTCGGCGCTCGAGACGACGATCGGCGGCCGCCCTGCGGACGACGACCCATTCGCGTGGCGCGAGCCGCAGCTCCCGCCGGGACGGACGGAGGCGCTCGGGCGCGCCGTCGACGGGTGGCTCGCGGATCGCCGGCGCGTCGTCATCACCTCCGACCAGGCCCCCCGGCTCGCGGAGATCCTCGCCGACGCCGGGCACCCGGTCGGCATCTCGACCGTCGTCGCGGAGGCACCCCCGCCCGGCGCCGTCGCGCTCGTCGGACGGAGCCTCAACGCCGGGTTCGCGGGTGGCCCCGATGGCCTCGTCGTCCTCACGGACAGGGAGCTGTTCGGGAGTGTCCGGGTCCGCCGTCCCAAGGCGCTCCGCCGCGTCGTGCCCCGCGACATACTCGACCGGCTCACGTCCGGCGATCTCGTCGTCCACGTCGACCATGGGGTCGCTCGGTACGAGCGGATGCTCCGGCGCGGTGACCGCGGCGAGGAGCGCGACTACCTCGAGCTCGCGTTCGAGGGCGGCGATCGGATCTTCGTACCGGTCGAGCAGATCGGCCGGATCACGCGCTACGCGGGGGGCGAGCGCCCGGCGCTCTCGAGGCTCGGGGGCGGCGAGTGGGCCCGGACCAAGGCACGCGTCCGCAAGGCCGTCGCCGAGCTCGCCGACGAGCTGCTCGCGCTCTACGCGGCTCGCGAGGCCGCCGAGGGCTTCGCGTTCGACGAGGACACGCCGTGGCAGGCCGAGCTGGAGGCGTCGTTCCCGTACGAGGAGACGAACGACCAGCTGCGCGCGACCGCCGAGGTGAAGCTCGACATGGAGTCGCGCCGCCCGATGGACCGGCTCGTGGTCGGCGACGTCGGCTACGGCAAGACGGAGGTCGCGCTCCGTGCGGTCTTCAAGGCGATCCAGGCGGAGAAGCAGGTCGCCGTCCTGGTTCCCACCACCGTGCTCGCCGCGCAGCACTTCGAGACGTTCCGACGCCGCTTCGCCACGTTCCCGATCGTCGTCCGCCACCTGTCGCGCTCGGTCCTGCCCAGGGATCAGGCCGCCACGCTCGCGGGCCTCCGCGACGGAAGCGTCGACATCGTCATCGGGACCCATCGCCTCCTCTCGCGGGACGTCGCGTTCCGCGACCTCGGGCTCATCGTCGTCGACGAGGAGCAGCGGTTCGGGGTCGCCGCGAAGGAGCGCCTCAAGCGGCTCAAGACGGCGGTCGACGTCCTCACCCTGTCGGCGACGCCGATCCCGCGGACGCTCAACCTCGCGCTCGCGGGGATCCGCGACATGAGCGTCATCGAGACGCCTCCGGAGGATCGCCTGCCGATCCAGACCCGTGTCGCCGAGGCCTCGGCCGGTCTCGTGCGGGATGCGATCCTCCGGGAGCTCGACAGGGGCGGCCAAGTCTTCTTCGTGCACAACCGCGTCGAGACCATCGAGGCGCAGGCGGATCAGCTCCGGACCCTGCTCCCCGGGGCGCGCATCGTCGTGGGGCACGGCCAGATGGACGAGCGCCACCTCGAGCGGGTCATGTCGGTCTTCTCGAACGGCGAGGCGGACGTCCTCGTGTGCACGACGATCATCGAGTCGGGCCTCGACATCCCCAACGCGAACACGATCGTCATCGACCGGGCCGACGCGCTCGGCCTTGCCCAGCTCTACCAGCTCCGCGGCCGCGTGGGGCGGAGCAGCCGACGCGCGTACGCGTACCTGCTGTACCGGCGGCGCGAGCGCCTCAGCGACGACGCCCGGAAGCGCCTGCAGGCCATCTTCAACGCGAGCGAGCTGGGGGCGGGATTCCAGATCGCCCTCGCCGACCTCGAGATCCGCGGCGCGGGGAACATCCTGGGCGGCGAGCAGCACGGGCACATGGCGGCGGTCGGGTTCGACCTGTACACGCGCCTCCTCGCCGAGGCGGTCGAGGGGGCGAAGGCGCGCCGCGAGCACCGCGCGCCCGTGCTTGAGCGGCCCGGGGCGACGGTCGACCTCCCGCTCGAGGCGCACCTCCCGGCCGACTACGTCGCCGACGAGTCGCAGAAGCTCGAGCTCTATCGGCGCCTCGCACGGGTGTCCACCAGCGGCGGGCTCGCCGCGATGCGCCAGGAGATCCTCGACCGCTTCGGCCCGCTGCCCGGGCCGGTGCTCCGCCTCCTCGAGGTCGTCGAGCTCAGGCTCGCCGCGGAGGCGGTCGGGATCGCCAGCCTCTCGCGCGAGGAGGGCGACCTCGTGGTGCGTCTCGGGAGGTTGTCGCGCTCGACGATGGCGCGGGCGCTCGCGTCGTTCGGGCCGCAGCTCCGGATGGCCTCGAACCAGGCGCGGCTCCGGCTCCCCCAGGACCCGGAGCGGGCATGGGCACTCGCGCAGCGCGTCGTCGCGCAGGTCACCGCGACGGTGGAAGAGGCGGTCGACGGAACGCCCGGCTGACCCTCGCCGCGGGCGGACCCGGCGGACTGGGCTGACCCGGCTGATCCGCGCGCCGGGCGCGGCGGACCCCGCGCTACAGATTCGGGTCGTCGCGACTCGGGTCCAGCCGGTATCCGATGCCGTAGCTCGTCGTGATGAACCGACGGCCGGGCGCGGCGGTGGCGAGCTTCGCCCGGAGGTTCCGCATCGTGACCCGGAGCAGGTGGACGTCATCCTCGTAGCCGATGCCCCAGACCCCGACGAGCAGCTCGCGTCGGCCCACCACCACGTCGGGGCGCTCGGCGAGGTGCCGGATGAGGCGGTACTCGGTCGGCGTGAGGTGCACCGCCTGCCCCTCGACGACGATACGATGACGGCGCTGGTCGATGACGAGGCCCGGGAACCTGATCTCCGGGAACGCGCCGGCCTGCCCGAACGCCTGTGAGCGGCGGAGCGCGGCGCGGACCCGGGCGACGAGCTCCGGGAAGCTCACGGGCTTCGTCATGTAGTCGTCCGCCCCCTCGACGAGCCCGCGGACCTTGTCCGCGACCGCGCCCCGCGCCGTGACGACCACGATCGGCACGACGCTCGTCGCGCGGACCCGCCGGATCACCTCCCACCCGTCGAGGTGGGGGAGAGCCAGGTCGAGGAGGATGAGGTCCGGCTCCTCGGTCTCGAAGAGACGGACGGCCTCGAGCCCATCGTGCGCGATGATCGGCCGGAACCCGTGCTGGCCGAGCCACGTCGCGATGATGTCGGCGAACGCTGGCTCGTCCTCGACCACGAGGATGCGCTCACCGACCGGCGTGACGACGTTCGCCGTCACTCGGGCTTCCGGCCCTGTCTGGCCTGGGGGACCCGCTCGGACGACGCGTCGACGTCGTCGGCGGCCGGCAGCGCGAACGAGATCGAGGTGCCCCGCGGCGCGGAGTCCAGGCGGATCCACCCGCCATGCGCCTCCACGATCCGCTTCGCGAGGTACAGGCCGAGCCCGTTCCCCGGGATGCGCGACTCGCGCACGGATCGCCCCCGGTAGAACCGCTCGAACACGTGCGAGCGCTGCTCGGCGTCGATCCCCGGGCCGTCGTCGGCGACGGTGATGACGACCGTCCGCCGACCGCCTCGACGTGCGCGGATGGTGAGGCGTGCGTCGGGTCCTGCGTACTTCGCGGTGTTCCCGCCGAGGTTGGTCAGGACCTGGTGGATCCGCGGGGCGTCCACCTCGACGTCGGGCAGGTCGGGGCCGAGGTCGAGCTCGACGGTCGGCGCGCCGGGCAGCTCGGCCTGCTCGGCGGCGAACTCTCCCAGGAGCTGTTCGACCGCGATCGGCTCGGCCTCCAGCGTGAGGCCGTCGCTGTCCAGCTGGGCGATGTCCACGATCTGGTCCACGAGCCCCGTCACCCGCTCGACGGCCGCGCCGAGCCGCTCAAGGTAGCCGCGTCG
>Ga0315292_10002650_pt1 | contig 10143 bp, 5 predicted proteins | sample YL17G13_0_MG_FD_204029 | JGI IMG/M metagenome (GOLD analysis project Ga0315292, IMG submission 204029) | Sediment microbial communities from Yellowstone Lake, YNP, Wyoming, USA - YL17G13_0 | ecosystem: Environmental > Aquatic > Freshwater > Lake > Sediment | place: USA: Wyoming | collected... | reverse complement strand
CGAAGAAGGTCCACGTGCGGTTCCAGGAGTCGATCTGCGCGGGGGAGTCGACGCGCTCGAGCGTCTTCGGATCGACCCGGCGGCTGAAGGCGTGGCCGACGCTGCCGCCCCACGGATGGGGATCGATGTACGTCTTGGTCTCAGCGAGGTCAGGCTTCCGCGACCGCAGCGCGTCTACGATCTGCTGGTCCTCGACGTAATTCACATCTTCGTCGTTGGTCGCGACGTGCACGAGGAGCGGCGTCTTCAGCTTGTCGACGGAGTAGAGCGGCGAACGCTGGATGTAGAGATCGTTTTTCTCGAAGGGCAGGCCCTGGATGCGCGACTGCGTTGCGAAGTCGCGCTGGTAGCCCGGGCCCTTGTACGACAGCCGGAACACGAGGTTCGTCACCGGGACGATCGCCGCCGCCGCCTTGAACGGCGTCTGATCGCGGAACACCGAGAAGAGCGTGATGTAGCCGCCGTGGCTCCAGCCCATGATGCCCAGCCGGTCCTGGTCGACGTGCGGCAGCGTCTTCAGGAACTCCACCGCCGACATCGCATCGTCCACCTCGTAGCCGCCGTAGTCGATGGCCTTGTGGAACGCCTCGCCGTAGCCGGTGCTGCCCCGGTAGTCGGGCGCGATGACGACGTAGCCTCGGGCGACGGCCTCCTTGACGAACGGGAACATCGTGAGGCCCCAGTTGCCGTGGACGCCGCCGTGCACCCACACGAGCGCCGCGTGGCCCTTCGGTCCGCGCTTCTCGATGGGCTGGAACAGGTGCGCCGGGATGTCGAGGTCGCCGACGGTGCTCTTGTACGAGACCTTCTGGTAATCGATGACGCCCTTGCAGAGATCGGGATAGCGGGCGTCGGCCGCCACCCGCGCGTCGATGTCGCGCTGGAAGTTGGTGCCGAGCGACTGATCCTTCGGGTCCTTCGACACATAGAGCTGGCGCGCGCGTTCAGGGTCCATCTGGGGCTGCGGGCGAGGCGTGCGCGGGGCGGCCGCGGCCTGGCCAGCGGGGGGTGTGACGGCCGCCTGCCCGGCCGCGGTTGTCGCCGGCTTGGGCGGCGTCTGCGGCGCCGCGGCGGACTGGGCAGACAGCGAGACGGCGGTGATGGCGGCCAGTGCGGCGCCTGCCAGCGTGAATCGGTACGGGATGGACACGAGAGCCTCCTGGAGAGAGTGCCGGCGAACTATACCAGAGGCGCCGCAGATGGGGTCAGACTCGACGTCTGCGCCGCTGGGGTCAGAGTCGACATCTGCGCTGCTGATGGTGGGGTCAGAGTCGACATTTGGCTAGACCATTGTCGACTCTGACCCCACCGAATGTCGACTCTGACCCCAGCGGCGCACCAGCGGCGCAGCGTCAGGGCACGATGCGGAAGGCGGCGAGGACCTTGTCGGTGCGCGCCCCGCGCGACAGCGACATCTCCACCAGGTAATCGCCGGGGCCGAGCGGCGCCAGCGCCAACTCAGCCGACGCCAGGCGGAGGAACCCTTCGGCCCGGACCGTCGCGGTGACCGGGACCGCCAGCGCCAAGCCCTTCCGGTCGAGCAGGCGCGCGGACACCCGCGGCTGGAAACTCGCCCCGTCCCCGGGAAAACCCGCCCCGTCCCCGGGCGAAGCGACGGACGCATCGACGCGGAGGCGCTCGGCGCGGCGGAACCGGGAATCCGTGGTCGGCTGGAACACAGGTCCCGAGTACGGCCCGCGCCTGAACAGCACGGGTTGCCCCGGCGGCGCCTCGCCCGCGGGGGGCGGCGCCGGCACGGTGATGCGCACCTGCTCGGAGAGATCTGCGAGCGATCCTGCGGCTCCCCGGACGCGGACCCTGACGATGAACTCGCCGGACGTGATGGACGAGTCCGCCAGGTACCGCACAAAGGACCGCGCAGCCGGCGACACCGAGGCCTCCTCGTCGAACAGCACCTGACCCTCGGCGGTCGTCACCGTCAGGGTGGCCCGGCCGCCGCCGCTCCACTCGGGTGCCCGCGCAGCCGCGCCGTCCAGTTCCGCGGCGATCCAGAGCAGCGGCCGTGACCGGCCCTCACCGTCCGGCGCTGACGTCCACGCGTAACCGCCCGCGAACCGGACCGGCCGATCCAGTCGGGCACGATCCAGCAGCGTCAGCGCGCGTTCCCGCGAGGTGGCCTCCGGATCCGGCGGCGCCGAGGCCGCCGCCCGCGCCGCCACCTCGGCGGCGGTGGCCGCGCGGTAGCCCCGGCGCGTGCGCAGTTCGACACCAGGCCGCTTCACGCGCACGTCGATCTTGCGGAACCCGCCGTCGGTCTTCGCATTGGTCGAGGCGTAGCCGATCAGGTAGTAGTCCGAGAGGTCCGTGACAATCCGCTTCAGCGACGCGCTGAGATCGTTGCTCTTGATCATCGCCAGGCCGTCGGTCGCGCTGGCGGCCGTCTCCAGCGTGTCGAGCCGACCTCGCAGCCGCGCGAAGTCGTCCACGACGCCCTTCGTAGCCGCGACCTGCGCGTCGTCGGCGCCCCGGGGCGCGGCGATGGGCTGATAGTCCATCGGGGTATCGAAGACCGCCAGGCCGCGTGGATCGATCGGGTAGAAGCTCACGTTCGCGCGGTTGGCATCGTCGAGGACGTTGAGGAAGTCGCGGTAGTCGTCGAGATTTGCCAGGCGCACGCGGTCAGCCTCGCACTGCTGCCAGTCGGTCGCCATGAACGTGCGAGGGTCGGTTCCCGACGCGAGCTTGCCGCCGGCACCCGAGTAGATGCCCTTCGGCTGCGGCGGCGCCATGCCCTCGGGTTGCCGCGCGAGGTCCCGGTTCGGCCGCATCAACGCCCACCCTTCGCTCACGACTACGACGCCTTTCCGTTCCTCGCGCAATTCGCCGAGCCGGAGGGCGAGGCCGCGCAACGACTGGATCGTCTCCGCTTCCCGCTTGCGGGCGACCATCTCCACGGCCATGCCAGTGAAGCGCTTCAGGGGATCGTCGGGCGGGTAGCAGTTGAAATAGCGCTCTTCGACGGGGTCGAGGTTATCGGGCGAGAAGCGCCGCGCCCAGGTCGTGCCGAGATACTGCTCGATGGACTCGGGCTTGCGGATGAACGTGAGATCGGACGGATCCATCCCCGGCATCATCGCCGCGATGAGATCGTCGGGGCCGATCGACGTCTTCAGGAAGTTGTTGAGCGCCCGGTCGATGTTCGTCGCTGGGCCCATCCTGGTCTCCGCGGGAAGACGCTCGGTCGTGCTGCCCGGGTTGCGCGCGCGACCGTTGTGCATGGCGGCCGGATCGGTGACGTGGTACGTGTCGAGGAACAGCACGAACAGCCGGTTTCGCGGGTCGGCGGCCATCTGATTCGACTCGCGCACGTTGCGCGGGTCGACGCGCGTTTCGGGCGCGGTCCCGCCGCGGATGACGATGTGCTCGAAGGTCGAGATAGCCTGCGCGACGCTGTCTTCCTGGATGATGAAGTCCTCGGCGCGAAGGTCGGTGACGGGCCGGCCGTCTGCGTAAGCGAAGACATCGACCCGCACGAAGTTGACGCCGGTGCGGAATGTCGGCCGCTGGGGATCGGGTGCCGCGGGTGGTGGGCTGACCTGCTGTGACGGCCCGATCGCGGCCAGTCCCGCGCCCAGCGCGATGGCCAGGGCCGCGGATGTCAGGAACGCCGACCGCGCGCGCCGCATGCTGCCCCCCCGCGCGAAACCCTACTTCTTGAACGTGACCGTCTCTTCCGTCTTCACCTGGAACCGGCGGAACCTGGAGTACTTCGCCGTGCCTTCGAGGGCGATGCCCATCGAGGTGTTCGACCCGACCAGCGATCCGCGCGGTGTCCGGTAGGTCTCGCGCATCTCAATCGGCACCCACATCCCGAGCCCGGGATCGAGTCGGAACTTCACGCCGATTTCCGCGATGTACGCCGTCCCCTCGAGCCGCAGCGCCGTTTCCATAATGGCGCCGGTGCTCTGCTCCACCACGAAGAGCCCCGTCGCGGGCACGTCCTTTTCGTTCCGGTCCCTGACGAGCGTCGGCCGGGCAACTTCGGTGAACTCGATGCGCCACGTCTGGACGCCGTCCGACTCGGACCGGCTCGCGATCCTGAAGCGCGAGCGCGAGCGGTTGACCGGGCTCAGGAACTTGAGCAGGAACATCGGTACGTTGATGTTCCGCTCCAGCGGCCCGATGTTGTAGCGGGCGCTCTCTTCCTTGATGCGCATCAGCTGCGCGGTGGCATCCACGCTCGGCTCGAGGAACAGCTTCTTCAGCCGATCCTCCCGGTCCCGGACCGGCGCCCCGTTCACCTCGAACACGTCGCGGAACGACACCCAGCCTTCCCCCGATTCCTGCTTCACGAGCAGGAAGTCGGACTTCAGCCGGATCGACTTCTGGCCGGCCACCTGCTGGAACTCCTCCTCGGCCACCAGCGCCGAGTACTGCGATTCATACGCGCGGATGTAGTCGTACAGACGCCCGAGCGCCACCGGCAGATCCGCGTCCTTGCCGGAGCGAGCCGCCGGGACCGTGTCGACGGCCGGGGCCCCGGACGCGGCCCCGGCTGCCGGCGCCGGGGCGGCCGCGTCGGCAGGCGCCGGCGCGTCAGCCGCCGCGGGCTCCGGCACGACGTCCTGCGGATCGGGCGACGCCACCATCCAGGCCGGCGCGCGCAGCGTCACGTCCTTGCGCGTGCTCTGTACGCGGACCTGCCGACGCCGGCCGTCCCCGTCGCCCGCGCCGGGCGCGAGCGTCACCACATACACCGTCGAGAGATCGTCCATCGTCTTTTCGATGGCCTTCTCCGGGTTCCGGCCGAGCATCACGTACGACCCGCCGGTGTCGCGGGCCAGCGCCTGCAGGGCCGCCACGTCCGGCTGCGCCTTCGGGTCGTCCTGGAAGACCGGCAGGCCGAAGCCGTAAATGGTCGCGTTGGAGGCGATCGCGGCCGCCGCGGCATCCGCCAGCAACGACGACGTGGCGCGCAGGAAGCCCGGGGAGAACACGGCGATCACCTTGCGGCCCGGAATCTGCTGCATCGACCGCAGGATGCCCGTGAGCGCCGCCAGGCTGTCGCGCGCGTTGGCGAACTCGGCCTCGGGCGTCCCAACGGCGAACTCAGGCGCGGCGGCGATGGCGGTCTCGGTCTTGGCCTCGGCTTCGGCCGCGCGCTGCTCCTCGGCGCCGGTGCGTTGGAGCGTCGGCGCGTTCAGATCCCCCCGGGCCATGATCGACCGCGACGCCTGGCCCTTCACAAGGGCGAGGGCCTCGCGCGCCACCGGGCGATCCGCGGTCAACTCGATGTGCTGATCGACCGAAAAGGGCAGCCGGACGACGGCGACTCGGTCGCCGATGCCGAGGCGGTTGAGCAGCGCCCCGCCGGCCTGGATCGCCGCCTTCTCCTCGCCGAGGACGATCGACGACTGGTCGACGATGACCATCACGTTGCGGATTGGTTCGGCGGCGAACGACAGTCCCGGACCGGTGGCGTCCTGCCGGCGGGATGCGTCCGACGAGGCGCCGGGGCCGCGGCTCACGCGCCGAATTGACACAACCGGCCGGGCCGCGCCGTCGATGGCCACGGTGAGGTCTGACGGCCGGAGGCCGTCGACGGGCCTGCCGTCCTTGTCGACCGCCACGACTTCAAGGCGCATCCCGGCGGCCAAGGACTGGGGCGGCCCAGCCGGCGGCTGATGGTCCGCCACCGCGCGGACGGTCAGGGAGAACGCCAGCGTCGCGAGCCCGATCGAGGTGGCGAGGCGCACACGGGTCGGCAGATTGGGCATAGGCGTCTGGGGCCTATCTTCGATTCTAATCCAGACGCTGGAGAATCACTCCCGGAGTGATGAGGGAGAGGTCTCGGAGCCGGCCCGATCAGGCGCTGACCGGGCCGTCAACCGGCCGACGGAGCTGCTAAGCGGAGGGCGCGGCCCGACCCCGGCGTATACGGGGGTCCTTGGCCGGCACGGCCGCAGGCGGACTGGCCGGGGGGGGCGGTTGCTCTTCCTCGGCCTGGAACGCGGCGGAGTGGAGCAGGTGCTGGTTCATGATCGTCCGGGCGCGATCCGCGTCGTGCGTGCGGATGGCCTGGTAGATGCTGCGGTGCAGATCCGCGGCGTCGCGCAGGTTCCTGGTGGTCGCCAGCGTGGCCGTTTCGCGGCGGCGCTCGTAGTACAGCGCGGACACCATTTCCACCAGCGCGCCCAGGATCGGGTTGCCCGACGCGGCCGCCACGGCGCGGTGGAAGTGGATGTCGTGCAGGAGGAAGGCCTGGGGGTCGTCGATGGACGCGAAGAGGCTCGCGATCTCCTCGGCGATGGCCGCGACGTGCTCGGCGCTGGCGCGCTCGGCGGCCAGGCCGGCCGCGCTGACCTCGAGGACCCGCCGGGCTTCGTACATTTCCTCCCGCGAGAAGCCGTGCAGGGCCGCCAGGAACCTGAGCGGTTCGCTGCCGAGGATGGGAGGGCCATCGGGGATGTAGGTCCCCGAGCCGTGGCGCGAGACGATGACGCCCATGGCGGCCAGCGCGCGCAGGCCGGCGCGGATGGTGGGCCGGCTGACGCTCAACTTGAGCGCGAGGTCCCGTTCGGCCGGCAGGCGGTCGCCGGGGCGCAACTCGCCCCTGGCGATCGTGTCTCTGACGTAGGAGATGACCTGTTCCGCGCTGTCGGTTCGGCTCTTCGTCATCGTCGCATCCGGCTCCGTTTTGCGGCCAGTATATACCTGCGAATCGGGGTTGCGGCCGGAAACCCGCGTATTGGACAATCCACTTACAGCGCTCGATATGCGCCAAAGTTCTTCCGGAATTTCCACATTGGGGCAATAATCGCCGCTTGACGAGCCGCGAGCAGGGTGATAGATATTCGTGTGCTGAAAAGTGGTCAGACCTCTTAGCTGACCGGACAGGCCAATCCATGACACCTTCCATGCCACAGACGAGACCCGCGCGGGTCGGGTCGTTTCGTTGGGTGATCTGCGGGCTGCTGTTTCTCGCAGCCACGCTCAACTACGTCGACCGCCAGGTGATCGGCTTCCTCAAGCCCACCCTCCAGCTGGAATTCGGCTGGAGCGAGATGGACTACGCCGACATCGTCTTCGCCTTTCAGGTCGCCTATGCGATCGGCCTGCTCGCGGCGGGACGGATGATGGATCGCCTCGGCACCCGCCTCGGGTTCGCGGTGGCGATCGTCGTCTGGAGCCTCGCGGCGATGGCCCATGCCGAGGCCACCAGGTTCGGCCCCGGCGTGGCCGCGATGCTGTCGGCCGTCGGCCTGGTCTACTCCGGGTCCGTCGCGGGGTTCATTGCCGCCCGGTTCGTCCTGGGGTTGGGCGAGGCGGGGAACTTCCCGGCGTCGATCAAGGCCGTCGCCGAGTGGTTCCCGAAGAAGGAACGCGCGCTCGCCACCGGCATCTTCAACTCCGGCACCAACGTCGGCGCCCTCATCGTCCCTCTCACGGTGCCGTGGATCACGTACACGTGGGGCTGGTACTGGGCGTTCGTGGCCACCGGCGCGATCGGGTTCTTCTGGCTGCTGCTCTGGTGGCCGCTCTACAAGAGCCCCGACAAGCACCCGCGGGTGAGCCCGGCCGAACTCGACTACATCCGCAGCGACCCGGCAGATCCGCCCGCGAAGGTGCCGCTGTCCCAGATCCTGCCGCACCGTCAAGCGTGGGCGTTCGCCGTCGCGAAGTTCCTCACGGACCCGGTCTGGTGGCTGTACCTGTTCTGGATCCCGGATTTCTTCAGCCGGACCTACGGGCTCGACCTGAAGAAGATCGGGCTGCCGGTTTTCGTGATCTACATGGTGGCGAGCGTCGGCAGCATCGGCGGCGGGTGGCTCTCGGGCTGGCTGTTGCGCAAAGGCTGGAGCACGAACGCGGCCCGCAAGACGGCCATGCTGATCTTCGCGCTGGCCGTCGTGCCGATCGTCTTCGCGCCGCATGCGACCAACCTGTGGGTGGCCACGGCGCTGGTGGCGATCGCGGCTGCCGCGCACCAGGGCTGGTCGGCGAACGTCTTCACGCTGGCGTCGGACATGTTCCCGCGCCAGGCCGTGGGCACCGTCGTGGGCTTCGGCGGCATGGCCGGCGCCATCGGCGGCATGTCGATCGCGAAGATCACCGGCAAGGTGCTCGAGTCGACCGGCAGCTACATGCCGGTGTTTCTGATTGCCGGGTCGGCGTACCTCGTCGCGCTGGTCCTGGTGCACCTCCTGTCCCCGAAACTGGAACCCGTGACGTTGAAGGCGTCGCCTTCGAGGTCCTGAGTGAGATCGGCTGATGAAAGCTCATAACCCGGCGACCCACAACCCGACACCGAGTGAGGCCGGTGCGGCGCCACACGACGCCAGCGCGGTGCTGGTGCCCATCCCGTCGTCCGCGGTGCGCACAGCGGCCGCCGAGTGGTCGCTGGCCCGCGCGGCGGGCCGGCTGACGCTGATCGTCGCGCCCTTTCCATCGTCGTTCGCGGCCGTGGCGGCGCCCTTCGAGGGCGAACGCCACGAGCGTGATGGCCGGCCTGTCCTGATCGCGCCGCTCACCGCCGGCAACGCCGCCGCGCTACGGGCCGCCCTGCCATGGCTGGCGCCGCAGGTGCTCGGCCTGGCGACGTCCGCCGGGTTCGGCGACCGCCTCGGGCTGGCCACCCCGGGGCACGCGCGGGCCCTGCGCGCGGTTGGCGGCGCGATCCGGCCGGTGTTCGCCCAGCAGTCCATCCGCGAGATGACCCGCACCGCCCGCTCGCCTGGCGTCATCATCGACGATGCGATGTGGGGCGCGTTCGAGGCGGGCTGGCAGGACGGATTCGGGGCCGACGCCGACCATCTCAAGGCGGCCGCCGACGCCGAACGATGCGTGGCGGCCGGATTCACCTTCTTCACCATCGATCCCGGCGAGCACGTGGACGGCCGCGCCGACACCGCGTCGGCCTCCGTGCTGCGCGACGCGGCCGGCGCGCTCCCGTGGTCGGATCTCGAGACCGACCTCGCGTCGATGATCGCGCGATTCGCTGGCCTGGCCGTCGACCTGGACACGGGGCGCCTCGCGATCGACGAGGAGCAGGTGCGGCGCGCGGCCGTGAAGTACGGCCGCGCCATCGCCCACATCGCGCGCATGTTCCGCGGCATCGAGGCGGCCACCCGCGGGCGCGTGTTCGAGCTCGAAGTGTCGGTGGACGAGACCGACACGCCCACGTCCCACGCCGAGCACGTCATCGTGGCCACCGAGCTGCGGCGCCTCGGCGTGCGCTGGGTCAGCCTCGCGCCGCGCTTCGTCGGGCGGTTCGAGAAAGGCGTCGACTACATCGGCGACCTGCGGGCGTTCGACCACGACGTGCGCGTGCACGCGGCGATCGCGCGGCACTGCGGGCCCTACAAGATCAGCCTGCACTCGGGGTCGGACAAGTTCAGCATCTACGAGGCCGTGGCGCGCGAGACGCGCGGCCTGGTGCACCTGAAGACCGCCGGCACAAGCTGGCTCGAGGCGCTGCGCGCCGTCGCGTCCGTGTCGCCGGATCTGTTCCGATCGATCTACGCGTTCGCCCGGGGCCGCTACGACGAGGACAAGGCGAGCTACCACGTGTCGGCCGACGTGGCCCGCGCGCCGCTGCCCGCGGATGTCGAGGACGGCGGGCTCGCCGCGCTCGTCGACGACTTCGACGTGCGCGAGATTCTCCACGTGACCTTCGGCTCGGTGCTGACCAGCCGCCGGCCCGACGGGACGCCCACGTTCGCCGACGACCTGATGAGCCTGCTGCGTGCCAACCCCGAGGCGTACGCTACCTGTCTCGAACGCCATTTCATCCGCCACCTGGCGCCGTTTGCGGCGGCCAGCCGAGGATAAGGCCCTGCGGAGCACCACAATGTCCCGATCACGTCTGTCGCGCCGCGCCTTCCTGACCTCGGGCACGATCGCCGGGCTGGGACTTATGGCGGCGCCGTCGCTGCTCGCCCGGGGGCGCGGCTGGGCCTGGCCGCAAGCGGACGGCGAGGCGATGGCGGGGTGGGCCGAGGCTGACGCCATCCTGGCGCGCATCGTCGCGCCGGTGTTCCCGGACCGCGCGTTCGACATCACGAGGTACGGCGCCGTCGGCGACGGCGTGCGCGACTGCACGGGCGCGTTCCGCGAGGCGATCGCCGCCTGCGCGGCCGCCGGCGGCGGGCGCGTGGTCGTCCCGGCCGGCCGGTTCCTCAC
>Ga0315292_10002646_pt1 | contig 10146 bp, 8 predicted proteins | sample YL17G13_0_MG_FD_204029 | JGI IMG/M metagenome (GOLD analysis project Ga0315292, IMG submission 204029) | Sediment microbial communities from Yellowstone Lake, YNP, Wyoming, USA - YL17G13_0 | ecosystem: Environmental > Aquatic > Freshwater > Lake > Sediment | place: USA: Wyoming | collected... | reverse complement strand
ATCTGGATCGCTCGCCCAACCCAGTTCATGAATACATTCAACGATAAATGGTGGTGGGCAATCCTGGGGATCGTCTTCCTACCCTTCACCACACTGATGTATGTGATCCTGTCATGGGGAGTAACAGGTATATATGGTTGGGATTGGTTCTGGTTGATACTGGCATTTTTCCTTGACCTTGGGCACTATGGTCATACCGCCTATAACAACCGCAATGCCATCCCTGGTTACACACCTCCCCCCGCCCAACCGGTTGTGTAATATCAGTAAAGCCAAATCCCAGACCGACAGTAAGGGCTGAGTTGGGTAAAAGATGAATCTTGTTAGTATAAGTTACACATTGATAATAATATTGGGGGTGTGAGGGTAGTAAATACCCACCCCCCAAATGTTATTCCAACATGAGAATATAAATTATGTACGAAAGGAGAAATCTAATGACATACGGTCCAATCGATTTCATCGCTCTTGAATTCAAGGGCAACAAGTTTAGCGGTGAGATCCTTCCAGCTCTGCGAGAGCTGGTGGAAAAAAAGATCGTGCGGGTGATCGATTTGGTCATCGTCATGGTCCAGGATGGCAAATATCAGACACTCGAGCTGCAACAGATGGATGCCGCAACGATCGCCATCTTCGATCCACTCCAGGTCGAAATCAGTGGCATGATCCAGGTCGAAGATATCGAGATGATCAGCCAGGAATTGGAGGACAACACTACCGCGGCCTTGCTGATGGTCGAAAATCTGTGGGCGATCAAATTTGGTGAAGCGGTACTCAGGGCGAATGGCCGGGTGGTGATGCATGAACGGATCCCCTTCGAGACAGTGAATGAAGTCATGGAGATATTTGCCAAGGCTGAAGGATAGCAGCAATTAAATACTCAATTGAAATATTGACCAGGAGGTCAAAATGATGCGAAGAAGAATGGTAAGAAGAAGTGTAGCCAGGGTTGCTGTAGGTACGGCAGTCGTTGCTGGTACTGCCGGCGCGGTACATCACCACCAAAACCAGAAATATGCAGGACAAGATGCAGCTGCACAGCAGCAATATGACCAGGCTTATCAACAGGGTGCAGCTGATGCGCAGGCTCAGCAGCAGGCATATGTGCCACCCCCGCCGGTAGCAGCTCCTGCAGCTCCTGAGTCGGATTTAACCGCCAAGCTTCAGCAACTGGCCGACTTGCACACCTCAGGTGTGCTTACCGATGAAGAGTTTACAGCAGCCAAGCAAAAATTACTGGTAAGCTAATCATTGACACTTAGGAGAAAGGTAGAGAACATGAAGGTAATCATTGTTGGTGGAGTGGCTGGCGGCGCCTCATGTGCGGCCCGCCTGCGCAGGCTGGATGAAAATGCAAAAATCCTCATGGTGGAACGCGGACCGTACGTTTCGTACGCCAATTGTGGATTACCATACCATGTTGGAGGCTCAATAGAAAAAGAGTCGAGCCTGCTAGTGGCGACGGAACAGACTTTTCGAGAACAGTTCGCCATCGATTGTCGGACGCGCTGTGAGGTAGTAGGGATCTCAGCGGAAAAGAAGACTGTGGAACTCAAGAATCACGCAACCGGGGAGGTAACCAACGAACACTACGACAAACTCGTATTGTCACCCGGGGCAGCGCCGATCCGACCGCCGCTTCCTGGTATTGATCTACCGGGCATCTTCTCCGTGCGAACCGTGCCAGACGCCAGGAGTATACGCGAATGGCTTGACCGGGATATCGCAGATCGATCTGGTATGAATTCGTACACAGGCTACCAGACGGTGGTTAAACCGCAGCGTGCAGTAGTGATCGGTGGCGGATTCATCGGTCTCGAGATGGTGGAAAACCTGATCCACCGCGGGCTCGAAGTGACACTGATCGAGAAACTAAATCAGGTCATGCCTCCACTCGATCCGGAAATGGCGCTCCTCGTCGAACGCTACATGGTTAAGCATGGTGTCCACCTCGAGCTCAATGACGGTGTGGCTGGATTCCAACAGACCGCAGATGGCTCACTCGAAGTACTCACCAGTTCAGGCAAGAGGCATCCAGCGGATATCGTGATCCTCGCCATTGGTGTGCGTCCTGAGACAGTCCTGGCGAAGATGGCTGGGATCGAGATCGGCCAGCGCGGTGGGATCCGTGTGGATGAGCATATGCGCACGAGCGATCCGGATATCTTTGCGGTCGGCGATGCAGTGGAGGTCAAAGATTATGTCACCGGGCAGTGGTCCCTGGTAGCGCTAGCTGGACCAGCAAACCGGCAAGGCCGCATCGCAGCTGATGTGATCGCTGGGCGCGACAGCCGTTTCCGTGGCACACAGGGCACCTCGATCTGCCAGATCTTTGAAGCTGCCATCGCCCAGACTGGCACTACAGAGAAGGTCCTTACTCAGCTTGGGGAGACGGATTTCGAGAAGATCTACCTCTACCCGAATTCGCACGCCGGGTATTATCCGGGTGCCAAATACCTCGCCATGAAAGTCATCTTTCGGAAATCCGACGGACGCCTGCTTGGCGCACAGGTGCTCGGCGAGGATGGTGTTGCCAAGCGGATCGATTCCTATGCCATGGCGATCCAGATGGGCTGTACCATTTACGACCTGGAAGAGGCCGAGCTTAGTTACGCTCCCCCGTTCGGTAGTGCAAAAGATCCGGTGAACTTCGCAGGGATGGTTGCGGCCGATATCCTGCGCGGTGACATGCCGCTCAGCCATTGGAACTCTGTGGACAATGGGTTCCTGCTCGATGTACGCAATCCTGCGGAACTTGCCGTGGAGTCTGTTCCGGGTGCAATCAACATACCGCTACCGCAGCTGCGCGCACGCCTTGGGGAACTCCCCCGTGACCGAGAGATTCTCATTATTTGCCGCTCGGGGCAACGAGCCTACTATGCAACGCGCATCCTGTTGCAGAATGGGTTCAAAGCGAATACCCTTGCCGGAGGCATGCTGTCACGCTCGATGCTGATATCAAGTTAACCTTTAGAGGAAAACGCCAGAATTTTCAATATGAACTTGATCTGCCCGGAGGGAATCGATGAATGCCGAACAATCCCGTCTTGAAGAAGCCCGCACGAAGAAAGCTCCCTGGAAGAAATGGGGACCTTACCTGAGCGAACGTCAGTGGGGAACCGTCCGTGAGGACTACAGTGAAAGCGGAGACGCCTGGAATTACTTCACCCATGATCAGGCTCACTCGCGAGCATACCGCTGGGGTGAAGATGGCATTGCTGGCATTTCCGATGACAAACAGCGCCTCTGCTTTAGCCTAGCGCTGTGGAACGGAAAAGATCCGATTCTCAAGGAGCGGTTATTTGGATTAACCAACAGCGAGGGCAACCACGGTGAGGATGTAAAGGAGTACTATTTCTACCTTGATTCTACGCCTACACATTCGTATATGAAGTACCTCTACAAATACCCGCAGAATGCCTATCCATATAGCGATCTGATCGAGACGAACCGTAACCACGGCCGAGGCAAACCGGAATACGAGCTGCTCGATACAGGCGTGTTTGACCAGGACCGCTATTTTGATGTTTTCGTGGAATACGCCAAAGCGTCGCCTGAGGATATGCTCATCCGGATCACCGTTCATAACCGCGGACCGGTACCAACTACGCTCCATCTTTTGCCCACACTCTGGTTCCGCAATGACTGGGCATGGGGAGATGATGTAGCCCGCCCTAGCCTTCATCAGCTCATTCAGGATAAAACTGGCGGTATCGTCTCGCTCTCTCATCGAGATCTCGGTGAGCGCTTCTTTTATGCGCAAGGAGCCTCAGCGCTCCTGTTCACGGAGAATGAGACCAATTCGCAGCGACTTTTCAGCACGCCCAATCTCTCCCCTTATGTGAAAGATGCCATTGGCAACTTCATCGTGCACGGTGATCAAAATGCGGTTAATCCCGGTAAGAAGGGGACAAAAGTCTCAGCCCATTACCTGCTTACGTTGGGATCCGGAGAATCACGCACGGTTCGCCTGCGCCTGAGTGACCAACCGATGGAAGACCCCAAAAAGGCGATCAAGCAACTATGTGGGAACGCGTTTGAATCCGTCTTCAAGACGCGGTTCGAGGAAGCCGATGAGTTCTATTCAGCGATTATTCCTGCCTCGTTAAGCGTTGACGAAGCCCTGGTCATGCGGCAGGCTCTGGCAGGGATGCTTTGGTCCAAGCAATACTTTAATTATGACGTCGGCCGATGGCTAAAAGACCATGGCATTCAGCCGTACAAAACGAGTCAACGTTCTATCCGCAACGACCGTTGGGGACACATGGTCAACGCGGATGTGATCTCGATGCCGGACAAATGGGAATATCCCTGGTATGCCGCCTGGGATCTCGCCTTCCATGTCACGGCTCTGACTCTGGTCGATGCGGACTTTGGCAAAGAACAGTTGGAACTCTTACTGAAGTCCCGTTACCTTCACCCCAGCGGTCAGATCCCCGCGTATGAGTGGAACTTCGGAGATGTGAATCCCCCGGTCCATGCCTGGTCAACGATCTACACCTACCTGTTGGAGAAAGCGCAGCGCGGGCAGGGAGATCTTGCCTGGCTTGAGCGATCCTTCCACAAGCTGCTGCTTAACTTTAACTGGTGGGTGAACCGGAAAGACCGCTCTGGAAACAACGCCTTTGAAGGGGGATTCCTGGGACTGGACAATATTGGGGTCTTCGACCGATCCTCGCCTTTGCCAACCGGCGGATATCTGGAACAGGCCGATGGCACTGCCTGGATGACACTCTTCTGTCAGAATATGATTGAGATCAGTGCAGAGTTGGCGTTGGCCAATCCGGCCTATATCGATCTCACGACGAAATTGCTCGGGCACTTTCTCTTGATCGCTGCGGGAATGATCCGGCCGGGCGAGGAAGGTGGGATGTGGGATGACGAGGACAGTTTCTTCTACGATGTGCTGCGCCTGCCAGACGGGCGGAGCGAACGCCTGAAGGTGCGCTCGATGGTCGGGCTGCTGCCTCTTTGCGCGGTGACCATTTTCGAAGGGCAGCTGGTAAAGAAATATCCTCAGGTCGGCCAGACCGCCCGCCAGTATCTCCAGGCACACCCGGGACTGACAGCTTTCATTCATGACCCGCTGAAGCCAGGCTATCAAGAGAGACGCCTGGGATCGATTTTGAATGAAACCAATCTGCGCCGGGTGCTGACGATCATGCTGGATGAGAAGGAATTCTTGAGCCCCTTCGGAATTCGAGCCCTCTCCCGAGTTCACCAGGAAGCCCCCTACACCTACCGGTTCGGCGATCAGGAGTATCGGGTACCGTATCTTCCCGGGGAATCGAACGACGGTATGTTCGGTGGCAATTCGAACTGGCGCGGTCCGATCTGGATGCCGGTCAACATGCTGATTCTACGTGCGCTGCTTCAGTACTATCTATATTACGGGAATTCGTTCACCATTGAATGTCCGACGGGATCAGGGAAGCAGATGAACCTCTACGAAGTGGCGGAGGAGATTGGGGGCCGACTGACCAAGATATTCCTGAAGGATGAGCAAGGGAAAAGACCTGTGCACGGAGCTTCAGAGAAATTTCAAGAAGATCCCCATTGGAGAGATTATCCCCTATTCTATGAATACTTCCACGGCGACACCGGCGCCGGGATCGGCGCGAGCCACCAGACGGGATGGACTGGTGCGATTGCACGGATCATGCGACTGTTTGGATCTTCTGAAGCGCAAAAATTGCTCGAACAGGGCAAAGGAGTATCGGTGGGTAAGCCCACCCAACCGGTGAAGAAGAGATGATGCAAGTTCATTATCCATCCCTCTATCAAGCCAATACGCGTATCTGGTTGACATCGCTGTCAAATACACTTGGCCGACCGGCGCGATTAGACGATATACCAGACACAGAACTGGACCGGTTGGCTGAAATGGGTTTTGATTGGGTCTGGTTATTAAGCGTGTGGCAAACAGGGGCAGTGGGTCAGCGAATTTCTCGTGAAAACCCTGACTGGTTAAAGGAGTTTAAAGACACACTGCCCGATTTACGAGACGAGGATATCGGCGGTTCCGGTTTTGCAATTGCTTCCTATACAGTCCCGGTCGAATTTGGAGGCGATGCAGCCTTGATTCGACTGCGCAAACGGATGGCCAAACGCGGGTTGAAGTTAATGCTTGATTTTGTTCCGAACCATATGGCGCTTGATCACCCCTGGGTGGAGGACCACCCGGAGTATTTTATCTCGGGGACGGAAGAATTGTTAGCTCGTGAACCACAGAACTATATCCGGATCAAGCGGAAAACAGGCGAGATGATCTTGGCTCATGGCCGGGACCCGTACTTCCCAGGCTGGCCAGATACCGTACAGCTTGATTACAGCAATCCTTTTACCCAGGAAGCGATGATCGGGGAACTCAGGAAGATTGCGGTACTATGCGACGGTGTGCGCTGTGATATGGCGATGTTAATTCTTCCTGAGGTATTTGAGCGAACGTGGGGCAGAAAACCTGCTCCGTTCTGGCCGCGGGTAATCAAGATTGCACATGAATGGAATCCTGACTTTTGCTTTATGGCTGAAGTATACTGGGACCTGGAATGGACCCTCCAACAACAGGGATTCAACTACACTTATGACAAACGGCTGTATGACCGCCTGCGTGCAGGCGACCCCCGACCGGTGCGCGAGCACCTCCACGCCGAGCTTGATTTCCAGTCTAAGCTGGCACGCTTTCTTGAAAATCATGATGAGCCTCGCGCTGCCTCCACATTTGATCCTGACGTTCACCGGGCAGCAGCAGTGATCACATATTTTATTCCGGGTCTGCGTTTCTTCCATCAGGGGCAGTTTGAAGGTCGGAAGAAACGCATTTCACCACATCTCATCCGGGCGCCTGAAGAATCGCCGGACAAAGAGATTGAGGAATTCTATGGTCATTTGCTGGCGGTCCTCCGAAAACCTGTATTGAAAAGCGGAACATGGCAGTGGCTGGTTTGTAAACCTGCCTGGGAAGGAAATGGATCCTGGGACGCATTTATAGCTCATTCCTGGGAAGGATCACACGGTGAGCGGATATTGATCGTGGTGAATTACGTATCCCATCAGAGCCAATGCTACGTTCACCTGACTTTTCCTGAAATCAAAAACCACACCGTCAAGCTCAATGACTTGCTTGGCTCTGCCTGCTACACCCGTGAAGGGAATGATTTACTCGAGCGAGGTCTCTACCTTGATATGGAACCCTGGTCTTATCATACTTTTATCTTGGAGGTTACTCAATGAAAGCGATTACAGTAGAACCAAAAAAAACTGGGACAGCCCGGTACGAAGATTTTCCGGAGCCTGATGTGAGCGAGGGATCGGTCCTGGTCGAAGCAATAGCGGTCGGTGTGTGCGGGACGGATGTCGAAATCGTCGAGGGGAAATACGGCTGGGCACCCCCTGGGAAGACGCGCCTGGTATTGGGGCACGAATCCCTTGGTCGTGTCATCGATCCAGGTACTAGCAAATCCCTTATGCAGGGCGACCTGGTGGTAGGTATTGTCCGAAGACCGGATCCGGTACCCTGCCCGAACTGTGCGGTAGGCGAATGGGACATGTGCACCAATGGCCAGTACACCGAGCGGGGGATCAAGGAGATCCACGGCTTTATGTCGGAACGCTGGCGCACCGAACCTGAATACGCCATCAAGGTCGACCCTTCTCTGGGAATCCTGGGCGTGCTGCTCGAGCCGATGACGGTGATCACTAAGGCCTTGGAACAAGTCCTCATGGTTGGCATGCGCTCCTATTGGGAACCCAAGACAGCGCTGGTAACCGGTGCGGGACCGATTGGCCTTTTGGCTGCTCTCCGCTTGAGTACGAGAAACCTTGAGGTCCATGTCCTTGATCGAGCTGCAACCGGACCGAAACCAGGACTCGTGCATGATCTGGGTGCGACCTACCACACCGAGAGCATTATGGATCTTGGATTTAATCCCGACATTATCGTCGAGTGTACCGGTGTAGGAGTGGTGATCGCGGACTCGATCAAGAAGGTGAATTCGGGCGGGATTATTTGCCTTACAGGGATTGGAGCCGGGGGTGCCCTGGGTGGGGCCGTAGCAGATGTTGCCGCGGCAGCAGTTCTGAAGAACAATGTGATTGTCGGCAGCGTAAATGCAAATAAGCGCCACTGGTACAAAGCGGGTGAAAACCTGGCTCATTCGGATCCAGCATGGCTAAGCCGCCTGATCACGCGCCGTGAAAAGCCAGAGAACTTCAAGCATGCACTGGAGAGAGAACCAGATGATGTCAAAGTGATCATTCAGTTTAGTGAGGTCTAATGAATAATTCGGATGGATGGAAGTTCCCTTTGCAAGACCGCATCAGCCCATTGAGCGATGAGACAACCGGGACCTGGATCGATATCTCGGTGCCGATTTATTCGGGCATGGTTCACTGGCCCGACAATCCGCCCGTGAAGATCGAGCGAATTATGGATCTAGCCCATGGTGATGCCGCCAATGTATCCAAGATTGAGTTGGGTGCACATACCGGCACGCACATGGATGCACCGCGACATTTCCTTGCGGATGGTGTGGGACTCGATGAAATGCCCCTCGATGCCACGATTGGAACGGCGCGGGTGATTAATATCGAGCACCCTCAGGCGATCCTTCCCTCAGAGCTCGAAGCGCACAACTTGCAGGCAGGGGAACGTGTGCTGTTCCGCACCCTGAATTCCAAACGCTGCTGGAAAACAGACCAGTTTGTGGAAGATTTTGTCTATATTAGCGCGTCAGCGGCGCAATACCTGGTTGAGAGGCAGGTGCGTACCGTCGGAATTGATTACCTCTCGGTCGGCGGGTATGTGAACGATGGTGTAGAAACTCATCAGATCCTGCTTGAAGCGGGGATTTGGCTCATTGAAGGGCTCAACCTATCTGAGGTGAAACCCGGAACCTATGAGTTGATTTGCCTGCCGCTCCGAGTTGCCGGAGCAGATGGTGCCCCTGCACGTGCGATTTTGCGATCCCGCAGGGATTAGAAAAACAAGCAAAGTAAGGTGCTTAAAAACGATCATACATAAATAATTCTTAATAGATCTAAAAAGGAGGTTGAGCAGAAGAATCTGATAGCTAGAATGAGCAATTGAAAACCCCGTTTTTCTACGGGCAAAGCCAATTCCTTGAAAGAGGAAATCCAGGTTATCTAACAGACACGATCAGATTATAAGGAGAAATTAAAATGGCAAAGAAACAATTAGTACTGGCTTTCTATGAAAGCGAAGCTGCAGCTGATGAAGCAGTGAACCAGATCAAGCAGTGGGACAAGGCTAGCAAGGAAGTCAAGCTCGGCGCGATCGGCGTCCTGGTTAAGGACGACAAGGGCAAGATAAAGACCCACAAACTGGGCCAGAAAAAGACCGGAACGTTTGCAGTTCTCGGTGCCCTGGCTGCTGTCCTAACAGGTGGCGCGACGGTATTGGGCGGAGCGGTAGTTGGTGGTATTTTGGGCGCCTTCTTCCACAAAGGACTTGGTCTTTCAAAGGATGATCTGGCTAGAATTGGAGCCGAGCTAGACGGTGGAAAAGCGGCTGTTGGCGTCCTGGTGCAACCTGATGAAGCAGCTGGCGTATCTGCCAAACTAGCCGAGTTAGGTGGAAAGCCGGAAACCCACGAAGTGTCGGAGGAAGCCTTGGACCAGGCCCAGACAGCAGCCGAAACCACGCCCGAATAATCCGTTGTTGTGCGAGCGATTGGTTGATCCACTGATACTGCATAGATCTAATCAGCGCAAATCACCATAGCTGCAGAGGCTGAGATCGAGCCGGTGGATGACCCAGGGCGACGTGGGCTCATCCACCGATCTTGCTTTGGATTTTTTAGGCGGCGAGGTATAGCGTACCAGTCAATCGCAAATGGTCAATACTATTTGCTGTGATTGCAGGCAAACAAGATGTCATCGGTGGTTTTGCATGGGAGACAGCAGGTGGCGAGCAGCGCATTCTCTTTAAAAAAAGAAAGCACTGCATCGAAGTGATCTTATTACTAAATCATGAATTTTATTTATATAAATCCGAAAGGAGTTACTATGACTGACGAAAGTCTTCCAAAATTAACCAAAGCGCCCATCCCAGTCCAAACTCATACCCTGAAATTTGAAGAACGTATTGCAAAAGGCAAAGCATTACGAGAGGTCGCACCTCGCACT
>Ga0315292_10002645_pt1 | contig 10146 bp, 10 predicted proteins | sample YL17G13_0_MG_FD_204029 | JGI IMG/M metagenome (GOLD analysis project Ga0315292, IMG submission 204029) | Sediment microbial communities from Yellowstone Lake, YNP, Wyoming, USA - YL17G13_0 | ecosystem: Environmental > Aquatic > Freshwater > Lake > Sediment | place: USA: Wyoming | collected... | reverse complement strand
AAGCTGAATGAGACGGTGTTGTAGCGGCTCAGGAATCAACGGCATGGTTGTGATCCAGCAGGATGCTGAAAAAGTCCGCCAGCGCAAAGACCGTATCCCGTGAAGCGTCCCTCGAGAAGCGTATCTCGCAAGCAGGAAAATCAACGCTTGCGAACGACGAGATACGAGAGACGAACGACGGACGAAGAGGGCGGCCTTTTTGAGCATCCTGCGGGGTGCTCTCCTCTTATCCCAGACGTACTATTCGCCGGGTCAGGCCAGACCGGCGATCTGAAGATAACTGGCCCATGGTAGCACAGAAGGGATAGCGGTTTCCGCAGCGGGATCGCCACTCCTCCGCTCGCTCGTCTCCCACTGCGCGCGTCGCCATTGAGTCTCGTGACGCGGGCCTCGTGAAGCGTCCCTCGACAGGCTCGGGACGCCCTGAGCCCGTCGAAGGGCGTATCTCGTTGGAGGGCGGAGCTGATAGCTAATGGCGTATAGCAGGAGAGATGAGCGTATAGCTGATGGCCTATTCCACGAAATCAGAACGACCGAATCTCGTGCCATAAGCCATTAGCTATAGGCTCTTCGTCCTCTGGCCATGCGCCATATGCTCTTTTCTTCGGACGAGATACGAACGACGCTTCACGATCGACGAACGACACGGGGGCGTGCGCGTAACGCGAGCAAGACGGATGGTCTGGCGACTCCCTATCCCCTCCTTCCAAACTTGCTCATGTTCTTACTTTAGGAATGGCTACGTCATACGATTCCCGTGGCCTGCCTCCCTAAGCCGGCCGAGGGACGGTTGACCGAGCATCTCTATCGGCGTAGCATGTTGCCCTGACGGTCCAGTGACGGTGGCTGCTGGCTCTTCCGCAGGCTTCTACTCGTCATCCTGCGCGCCGGATCTCGCACAGTCCCCTGCACTCCTACGCCGGATTCTTTGTCGTAGAGCATCACCGCCCGGATACGGATCCTTTGGAACGAGGGTCCTCATGGTGACTGTCAGCCGCCGAGTCCTCCTTCCCCTCTTGGCACTGATCCTGGTGCCAGATGTCATCTCCGTGCTTGCACCAAATCCCATTCAGGCCGGGGAGACTCCGTCCTGTCTGCTGGCTACCGCTGCGCCTACCGAACGTCTCTCTCCGCCGATCACCCGGCTGGATACGCATAAGTTCAAGCTGACGGCGTACTTCGCGAAGAGATATCCTTCGTACGATTTCTCACCCTACGCAGCCGTGCTTTCGCAACGAATCATGCCGGACAAGGAGTTCGGCATTGTTTATCCCGGATCAAAAAACGAGCCCTAAACGAAAGGAGGTCGCGCCGGAGATTGCAGTGAACGTCCGAACATCAGAGGGAGGGTCTGATCATGACTTCGCAGACACCCGTCACCGATCGCATTCTCGGCGAAGTACAACGCACGCATGGGTGCGATCTGGATATGTTGACGAAGAGTCTCTCCGACCTGTCCTGGAGCCAGGTCTTTCTTGAAGTCGATCGGCTGAGCCGGCAGGGACAGGTGCTGGTGACATCCGACACCGGAGGTCGCTACATGATCCGGCTGCCGGAGCACAAGGAGGGCGCCACGACCCACTACGTCAGGCCCTAATCAGTGAAGGCGATCGCGCGCGAGCGATTTCCCGGCTCTGTAACCGTATCCAGCGAGGCGGCTGGTGTGGTCTCCATTGCGCGCATCGATCGACCACCGCTCTTCCATCTTCTCCCTTGAGGGCGGGCTAGATGGTCTCCCACTGCGCGTGTCTCATCAGAAAGCCAAGGTTAAGGTCGAGGTTGAGGGTCGAAAAGACGCCGAGGCGGATTGGTCAATGCTCAGCCTGAGCCTCAACCTTGACCTTCTTCTGTGGTAAGGCCGCGCGTTGCACGAGCACAGGAGAACATCTAGCCTGCCCTCTCATACTCCTTCTCAGGGCGCGCGTTCCGTGAGCAACGGGGACTAACGGGCTACCCATCTCCCTCAATCCTCCTTTTCTTCCACCCCCCAACTTGTGACCAGCACCTCCTTGCCCTTCGCTGAGCGGAGATGTTCCGCGACCCGCCAGCTGGTCAACGCCTTTCCCATTTTATCAGGCACATACTCTTCGAGAAAATCGGTCGAGACCACTGCATGACGTCGCTCGCCGACGTCGTCGGTTTCGATCCGAAACACCTGCGCCGTTCTGCCGGCATCGTACGAGTCACGAATCGAGGATCCGGGGAACTGCTCCTGAAAATACCCACGCACGGCCGCCAGCTTTTCCAGTTCATCGTCTGTATTCGCATCCGATCCCCACGCCATGGCCTGCCCTCCTCTCTATTATGATGATCGCAATTTTCGCCGCGCGCATTGACTGTGCGATTTCCCTGCTCTTTACCCATATCCAGCAAAGCGGCTGGTGTGGTCTCCATTGGACGCAACCTTCTCACCCGCCCAACCCCGGTCGCGCTGGGGCGCGACCTTTTCCCAGGCGACCACAGCTTTACCGTGGGGGCTCTGCGAGCACAGAGACCATGGCAGCTGTCTCGCCACTCCCCTTCCGAGCTCGCTTTCCTATCTCTCCACAGGGCGGCCTGGTCGATCCTCGAATGCGCGCGTCGCCACTGAGTCTTGTGAAGCGTATCTCGTGAAACGCATCTCGCGGCAGCACGGAGTTGATAGCTAATGGCGTATGGCAGGAGAGATGAGCGTATAGCTTATAGCTGATGGCCTATTGCACGAAATCAGAACGACCGAATCTCGTGCCATAAGCCATAGGCTCTTCGTCCTCTGGCCATATGCCATATACTCTTTTCTTCGAACGAGATACGAGCGACGCTCACGATCGACGAACGACACTGGAGGCCGCGCGTTCCGCGAGCAGGAGGACGACCAGCCTGCCCTCCTCTCTCTCCCCCTATTCGAACAACTTCTTAAACCCCACCTTAATATGATCCAGCCCATCGCGCAAGTCGGTCTCAAGAACATCGGCCTTGGTCTGCACCACCTGGCGCTTGGCCTTGAGCTGGTCCTTGAACAACACCAGCTTGGTAAGTAGCTCCTGCTTCTTTGACTCCAGCGTGACTTGCTGCTTAGCTTTCTCACTCTCAAACCGGCCCTTGAGCGCTTCGAACTCGGCTTCGAGCGTGCTCGTCCGGCCCACGAAATCCTCCCAGACCCTGCCCGATTCGAACGCGGCCCCTTTCAGTTTCTGCTCGGCAACGGATTCGAACTCGTTCAGGGCCTTGAGAATCTTCGTCCTCTGCTCCTCGAACGTGTCGCGGGCGTCCGCTTTGCCGAGGGCCAATTGCACTTGCAGATGTTCGAGCTTGGCCTGCAACTCACTCTTCGCCTGCTCTGCCATCTCCTTCGACTTCTGCACGTCGGCCTGGACCTGCTTGAGCAGATCCCGCAGCTGTTGCTTGCGCTGCTCCAGCCGCTGCAGCGCCTGATCTTTCGTCTGGGTCAGTTGCGCTTCCAGCGCCAGCGCCTGATGTTCCAACGAATCCAACTTCTTGTCGACCGACGCTCTGAGTTCCTTGATTCGCGACATGGGACCCTCCTCTGTGTGAAATGGAACACACAAACCCGCTACGTTCTGCCGAGTATAACATTACATCGCAGCTCCCTTCTCTATTCATGACAGCCCATATTATTCGCGCTTCAACACAGACTCCGGCTCATTGTTGCTTTCCCCGGCAGCCCCTACCGACAACAATGCCGGTCGCATCGCTTCACTTGGCGAGGGTACGCACATAGGCCAGCACGTCTTGGCTCTCTTTCTCCGAGAGGCGGACCTTCCATGGCGGCATGTTCGGTTTGCCGTCATGGATAGTCTTGATCAGGTCGGCATCGGATTTCTTTCTGGTCGACGGTGATGTGAGCTTAGCCGGATCCGGTCCCTTAAGAAACCTGTACCCATCCCCTCCGCCCTGAGGCCCGTGACAACCGGTGCAGTTCCTGACAAACAGGGTCTTGCCACGCGCCACATCGCCGCTCTGGGCCTTGGGCTCAGCTTGTCCTTGCGCCACAGTCCAGAATAGAAGACCGCTCACAAGCCCGACCGTAAACACCCTGAGTATCCAGCTCCTCTTCATGTTTCCTCCTGCTCGGTGTTACCATACCGGCTGAATGCAATCTGAACCCTGCCTTCGATGTCGTGGAGGCATCGAGCCGCTCTAACAGGATGCTGAAAAAGCCCGCCAGCTTCGTTCTCGACTCATCGAAATCCTCAACGTACCCCAGAGGGTACGCCTCTGGTTTCGATTCGCCTGCGGCCTTGCTGGACAGCCTTTTTGAGCATCCTGCCAGATGTTTCCCCGCTGTTACAGATGCGCCGGTCAGTGAAGTTCTGGCGTACCACAATAGTTTTCCCGCATCCTGCTAATAAACAACAGCCGTGTGCGCTCGTTTGCCAGCTCGGTCCGTTGTCGGGCCAGCCGATCCCGCACAAGTCTGTCCGATCGCACAGGCATAGAAGATCTCCGATCTCTCGCCGGAACGATACCCCATCGGATGGTGAAGCTCAACAGATGTACAGCGGAGTCAGACGTCAGCCGCTCCCTCCTCTCCAAGCTTGCTCGTTATCTCTCCACGGGAGGGTGGGCTGCTTGATCTCCCACTGCGCGCGTCTCATCGGAAGGCCAAGGCTTAGGTCGAGGTTGAGGGTCGAAAAGACGCCTGGTCGGATTGATCGTTGCTCAACCTAAACCTCAACCTTCACCTTCTTCTGTGGTAAGGCCGCGCGTTGCGCGAGCAGGAGGATGACCAGGCTACCCTCCTCCTCCCCTCACACCCACTCCGGCGCATACTCCTTCCCCGCTTCTTTTTCTGCGAACCATCGATACAGGGCCGGCAGCACGACCAACGTGAGTGCCGTCGAGGTAAAGAGGCCGCCGATGACGACGGTCGCAAGCGGCCGCTGCACTTCGGCTCCGATCCCCTGCGCGAGCGCCAACGGCAGCAGACCCAGCAGCGTCGTCATCATCGTCATGACGACGGGGCGAAGCCGAAGAACGCAACCGCTGACGATCGCCTGCTCCATCTGCGTGCCTTCATTGCGCAACTGATTGATATAGGAGACCAGCACGATCCCGTTCCCCACCGCAAGGCCGAATAGTTCGATAAAGCCGATGGAAGCGGGCAGGCTCAGATATTGCCCGCTCAGCCACAGAGACACGACGCCCCCGATCAAGGCGAAGGGGAGATTCAAGATGATCAAGGTCGCGTAACGGAGTGAGTGAAAAGCCCAGAAGAGCAGAAAGAACACGAGCCCCAGCGTAATAGGCACCACGATCAACAGCCGCTCGTTGGCCCGCTCCATGTTCTCGAAGGCTCCGCCCCACGTCATCTGGTACCCTTCAGGCAGGTGTACCAATGATTCCAGTTTCTTCCGCCCTTCATCCACGACGCTGCCGATGTCGCGCCCGACGACATTGAAGCCGATGTAGATGCGGCGTTTCACGTGCTCCCGGCTGATGCTGAACGGCCCTTCGCGCATCTCGATTGTGGCAAGCTCGCTCATCGGGATCAGCGCGCCGGAGGCAGACTTCACCCGAATCTCTCCGATGGTGCCGATGCTGTTGCGTTGCAGTTCCGGGAACCGAAGCGTCAATTGAAACCGCCGCTCGCCTTCGTAGACATGGGTCACCGCCTTGCCGCCGATCGCGGTGGTCACGATCTCCTGCACGTCGGCCACGTTGATGCCGAAACGGGCAATCTTCTGCCGATCAATGTCGACCGTCAGATAGGGCTGGCCGGCGATCTGCTCGACTTTGATGTCTTTGACGCCGTTGATCTGCTGCATCAAGGCGGCAATCTCCTCCGCCTTATCGTGCAGCACATCGAGATCCTCCCCGAACAGCTTAATCGCGCATTCCGCCCTGACGCCGGAGATGAGCTCGTCCACCCGGTGTTGAATCGGCTGGCTCATGAGCACGGAGATGCCTGGGATCTCCGCCAGCTTTCTCCGGATGGCGTCGGTCAATTGCGGCTGAGTTGCCGCCGTCTTCCATGTGCTCCGATCACTCAGGGACACAATTGGTTCGCTCTCGTTCAGTTCCTCCGGCCCTACAGCGATCTCGGGCCGGCCGATCTTGCTCACGGCCATCCGCACTTCTGGAAACTCCAGCATCACCCGATGCGCTTGTTTCTCCATCTCGATGGACTCCGGCAGCGAGACGCTCGGCAGCCGAACAATCTTGGGCGTCAGAGTGCCTTCTTCTAGTAGTGGGATGAACTCCCGTCCCACAAATGGAACGAGGGCAAGGCTGCAGAGCACGATCCCTGTCGAGCCGCCGAGCACGAGACTGCGATGCCGGAGGGTCCAGGTGAGCACCGGCACATAGCGCTGTTTCATCCAGCGCGTGAGGCGCGTTTCTTCCGGATGGTCTCCGCGCAAGATCAGCGATGCGAGCACCGGCGACAGGGTCAACGTGACCACGACCGAGGCCAAGAGCGCGATCACCAACGTGTAGGCCAGCGGCGCGAACATCTTCCCTTCCATGCCGTGGAGCGTCATCAGCGGCAAAAACACGACGCTGATAATGAGAATGCCGAAGAGGATCGGCCGGCCCACTTCTTTCGTGGCCCGAAGAATCACCTCCGACGTGCTCTTCCTCGTTGCGCCATTGTTCTGCGCCAGGTGCCGATAGACGTTTTCCACCACGACCAGCGATCCGTCCGCGATCTCGCCGATGGCGATGGCGAGTCCGCCGAGCGTCATCAAGTTGGCCGAGAGCCCCAGCCGCTGCATCGCGATGAACGTGATCAGGGGGGTGACGATGAGCGAGGCCGTCACCACGACGGCGCTGCGGACGTGGCCCAGGAAGAAAAAGAAGACGAAGATCACCAGCACGATCCCTTCGATCAACGCATCCCGCACCGTATCGATGGCCGCCGTGACCAACTCGATGCGATCGTAGAAAGGCAGGAGCTTCGTGCCTGAAGGGAGGATATTGTTCTGTTGGAGATCTTCCACCTTGGTCTTCACCGCTTCGACCACCTGACGCGCATTGCCCCCACGAATCATGAGCACGGTGCCCGCCACGACCTCCCGCTCGCCGTTGAGCACCACTGCCCCAAAACGGACGGCGTGGCCGATGCGGACTTCCGCGACATCACGAACGAAGACCGGCGTGCCGCCGGACTCTTTCACGATGATGGACTCGATATCGCTCATTGTCTTGATCAGGCCCAGGCTGCGGACGATCGCGCGTTCCGCATGGCGCTCCAGCACATTGCCGCCGGCATTGGCATTGTTCTTTGCCACCGCGTCGTAGATATCGTGGAGCGTCAGGTCGAACTTGCGGAGCTTGGCCGGATCGACCAGGACTTGATACTGTTTGACGAACCCGCCCATGCCGTTCACATCGATCACGCCTGGCACGCTCTTGAGCAGCGGGCGCAGGACCCAGTCCTGGAGCGTGCGCTGATCCGTCAGCTCCTCCTCGACGATCTTGGGATCGCTCGCCGTCGCATTCGGCCCTTCCACATAATATTGATAGACCTCACCGAGCCCGGTACTCACAGGGGCCATGACAGGCTCCAGCCCATCGGGCAATCGCTCCTTCGCCGCCATGATCCGTTCAAGCACCAACTGGCGGGCGAAGTAGACATCGACATCGTCGTTGAACACGACCGTGATCTGGGAGAGGGCGAATTTTGACAGGGATCGGATCTCCGCCAAGCCGGGCAGGCCGGTCATCTGGAGCTCGAGCGGATAGGTGATGAATCGTTCGACTTCGACCGGCGAGAGACCCGGCGCGTCGGTCAGCACCTGCACCTGGATGTTCGTGACGTCGGGATAGGCGTCGATCGGAATAGACTGAAAGGCAAAGATGCCGGCGACGGACAACAGGCAGGTCAAGCCCAGAACCAGAATCCGTTGCCGCAGCGAAAATTCCAAAAGAGAGACGATCATAACGTCGGTTCGATCTTGTGCCGTTCCATTTCAGACTTGAGCACGAACGATCCCTTGGTCACAACCTGCTCGCCGGCGCTCACCCCCTCCAACACCGTCACCACCTCCCCTTGCTCGCTTCCCACCTTGACCGTTCGCACTTCGAAGTCGTTCGTTCCCCGTTGAACAAACACCATCGTACCCGCCGGGCCGTTTTGGACTGCCGCGAGCGGCACAGTCAGGGCGTCCGGAGTCGGCGACGCATAGACGAGGACGGTGGCGAACATTTCCGGTTTCAGCAGCCGATCAGGGTTCAGCACCGTCACCCGCAGACGCATCGTACGGGTGGCCGGATCGAGCACATCCCCGATGTAGGTGATCGTTCCCGGAACGATGGCATGGGGATAGGCGGACACAATCACATTGACCTTCTGGTCCTTCCGGATGAACTGCACATCCTTCTCCGGCACATTGCCGACGACCCACACATCCGAAAGATCCGCGACGGTGAAGAGCTTCTGCTGCGTCTCGACCACCTCGCCCCTCGTGATATTGCGCATGATGACCCGGCCGTCGAACGGCGCGCGTAGGGACACATCGGCCTTGATCGTATCCTCGCGATCCAGCCGCTCGACTTCCTGCCGGGGGACGCCGAGCAGTTCCAGACGGTTCCGCGCCTCGCGCGCTTCTGCTTGTGCCGTTTTCATCGTGGCCTCGCGGCGCTGCAACTCGGCCAGACTCACAACCTTTTGTTCATGCAGGTCCCTGGCACGCTCGTACGCCAGTTTCGCTTCAGTCAACTTTGCGGCAGATTTCAGATACGCCCCCTCCGCCACACCGAGGTCCGTACTGTGGAGCATCGCCAGCAAGGCGTCTTTCTTCACGTCTTGGCCGACATCCACGTGGACCTTCACCACCCGGCCCCTGATGAGCGTGGTCACCTCAGCACGTTCATTCTCGTTGACTTGAACTGTGGCGGGAAATTCCCGAGGTACCAGCAACTGGCCTCGGGCAACCGGCGTGACCTCGATCGCCGTCCGCGCGAGTTCTTCTGATGTGAGATGGAGCAGTCCTGGCCTGTCGGCCACAACCGCCTTTTTGGCTTCAGGCGCTTGGTCGGGAGTTCTCTCGCAAGCAACAAATCCAGCGAACACAAAGGCGGCGAGAAGAACGACACCACGTCGTTCGTGAAACGTGAAACGTGAAACGTCCATATCCGGAAACGAAATACGCTTCACGGACGACGCTTCACGCTTCCCGAATGTCGAGAGCGCGGCGAGAACGAAGCTGGCGGACTCTTTCAGCATCCTGCTAGAAGCTCTTGGCCTCATGGTCATAAGACTCCATTAAAGAACCAGCATGAGGTATGCCATGGAAAACTCGCGATTTTAGGGGCAGAATAGACGATCTAGGAGCCTTTTGCCACGTTACCGACGGAAGACCGTGGTGAAATGCGACAGCGGGAATGATCTTCGCGCTTCTCCGATCGGACAGACCTCGCACACAGACCTTTCCGCTTTTATAAGTCTGTACGTTCCTAACCAAGGGGTCAACAGAGGAGCTTCCGCCTGTTTCGTGGCATATCAGGGCAGCGGGTGTGGTGACATTGCCCCATAATGCCACAAGCACGGATCCGGAGCTTCTCGATCCTCTACTGCACTTCGCGCTAATTCCTCTATTCTTCCCACCTTTGCGCGATCGTCCCCGCGAAGCATCCATGGCATTTCCTTTGCTCACTTTGTTGCTCAGACGGACCTTGCATACCTGTGTCTCCTGTCTCTCAGCTAAGGAGGTTGCCATGCCGATTCTGAAACGACTCCAGAGTTATCTCGACACAAACAAGATTCCCTATGAAGTGGTATACCACCCGACGGTTTATACCGCCCACGACGTGGCGCAGACACTTGATGTGCCAGGCAAACTCGTCGCCAAAGTCGTGATGGTGAAGGCCGATTCCTACTTTGTGATGACCGTGCTCCCGTCAACCTGGCGGGTGGACCTGACACGATTGCAGGATGTACTTGAAGCCCGCGATGTGCGATTGGCGACGGAAGCGGAAATCTCGAATCTGTTCCCCGATTGCCAAGTGGGCACGATGCCTCCATTCGGCAATCTCTATGGCGTGGAAGTGTACGTCGATCAACTCCTGACAGAAGACGAGTCCATCGTCTTTGAGGCCGGCACCTACGTCGGCGCGATCAAGCTCCGGTACAAGGACTTTGCCTCGTTGGTCCGTCCCAAGATCGCGGCGTTTCATCACGAGCCGTCGAAGATCGAGAGCTAG